>Ga0210402_10006231_pt1 | contig 10587 bp, 8 predicted proteins | sample IncBWC7MmetaG_FD_161055 | JGI IMG/M metagenome (GOLD analysis project Ga0210402, IMG submission 161055) | Forest soil microbial communities from Barre Woods Harvard Forest LTER site, Petersham, Massachusetts, United States - Inc-BW-C-7-M | ecosystem: Environmental > Terrestrial > Soil >... | reverse complement strand
GCTGGTGAAGATCACGGCCGCCTTCGACGCGGCATGAAATCTAAGAGACGGCATGAAATCTAAAAAATTGAGAACATGGGCATTGAGAACATGAGCGTTGAGCTTACGGCCTCAGGTGGAAGAAACTGTCCCATGCCAGAACGCCTTCAAAGCGCCGGCTGACGAGACCGCGTTCGCATATCCATGACGATCCGGTCTTATTCGAATCCGGAAAACGGGACCTGCAGAGCTTGATCAGAGACGGTGAAGAATCCAAGCTGGGCCGGTCACCTGGCAGCCCTTGATTCGTTCCGCTTCGGAGTTCACGGCAGAACACTAACACGCTCCAGCACCTCGACCAGCCGCAAAGTACAACGCAAAGTACAACGCAAAGTACAAAAAGAAAAGAAATGACATCAACCGGGGGAACAAACCCTGGCGCGCTCGCCGCGCTCGCCCGCCCGGTTTGTCTTTTGGAACTTGCGGGCGTATATTAGAGAACTGAGAACTGCTGTGTACCGGCAATTGGCGAAGCACACCAGTGGGCGCAAGCCCACATTTTAATTTGGGCCCCTTCGGGTGTCGCAGCCATCGCCTGTAAGCTACTGGATTCATGGCGCTTGACGTTGAACGTGTGCGGGAAATAGCGGGGCGGGTGGCCTCCTCAAGCGGACTCGAAGTCGTGGAGATCGAGTTCCTGGGCGGGGGCAAGGCGCGCATGCTGCGGGTGTTTTTGGATAAGGCGTCGGCTGGGACTGATCCTCTGGCCGGGGTGACGCACGAAGACTGTGCGAACTTCAGCCGCGAGTTTGGCACCATCCTCGATGTCGAGGACGTGATGCCGGGTTCCTACACCTTGGAAGTTTCATCGCCCGGGTTGGATCGGAAGTTGATCAAGGCCGCGGATTTCACCCGTTTCGCCGGCAGTCGCTTGAAGTTGACGACCCGGCAGCCCGTGGACAATAACCGCCACTTTGAAGGACGGCTGGAGAGTTTTAAGGACGGCCGCTTGACTCTGGATTTGAGTGTGGCCAGCCACAAGTCGCGCAAGAAGATGGGCGCGGTGGCCGGTGAAAAGATAGAGATCGAGTTCGCCAACGTGGAGAAGGCGAATTTGGTGCCGGAGATCTAAGGTTTGAATGTCTCAAAGTTTCAAGGTCTCAAGAACCTTGCAACTTTGAAACCTCGAAACTCTTAAGACTTTTACTTATGGCAAGTGAGCTCTACAACACGATCGACGCACTGAGCCGGGAAAAAGGCATTGATCCGCAGATTGTAGTCAGCGCGGTGGAAGACGCCATTGTCATGGCCACGCGCAAATACTACAAGTCACAGGAAAATCTGCGGGCCAAACTCGACAAGGAAACCGGCAAGATCAACGCCTTCGCGGTGAAGACCGTAGTCGGCACGCCGGAGCAAGTCGAAGATCCCAACCTGCAGATAACGGTGGACGACGCGCGCAAGGTCGATCCGGCCCTGGAGGTCGGCGGCGAACTCCTGATTCCGAAAGTGACGGAAGGAATCCTGGGGCGCATCGCGGCGCAACTGGCGAAGCAGGTGATTTTCCAGAAGGTGCGCGAAGCGGAGCGCGACACGGTGTACAACGAGTACATCGGGCGCGTCGCGGAAATCGTCAACGCAACGGTGAAGCGCGTCGAGGGCCCCGATGTGATCTTCGACATCGGCAAGGCCGAAGCCCGCATGCCGCGCAAGGAACAATCGCGGCTGGAATCGTTTGCCATCGGCGAGCGGGTGCGGGTGGTGATTGCACGCGTGGAACGTGCTTCAAAGGGCCCGGGCGTTGTGGTTTCGCGCGCCGCGCCGGAGTTGGTGCAGCACTTGTTCCAGACGGAAGTTCCCGAAATTTACGACGGCACAGTCGTGATCCGCGCCATCGCGCGCGAAGCCGGGGAACGCACCAAAATTGCGGTCATGTCGAAAGACAAAGACGTGGACGCGGTGGGCGCCTGCGTTGGCATGAAGGGCATGCGGGTGCAGTCGATCATCCGCGAGTTGCGCGGAGAGAAGATCGACATCATCGAGTACCACGAGGATGCCGTGACCTTCGCCGAAAAGGCGTTGCAGCCCGCGAAGGTAAGCCGCGTCACCATCGTCGACAGCGGCGACAAGCATCTCGAAGTTGTGGTCGATGACAGCCAGTTGTCTCTGGCCATCGGCAAGAAGGGGCAAAACGTCCGCCTGGCGGCGAAGCTGCTTGGTTGGAAGATCGACATCAAGAGCGAGGAAGAGAAGCGCCAGGAAGTCGAATTGCAGATGGCCGCGATGGCTCCGCAGGTATCGACTCCGCTCGAAAACGTTACGGGCCTGGGGGAAGGGCTGGTCGAAAAGCTCAGCGCCGCCGGCGTGACCACGGTGGAAGCTTTGGCCGATATGACACCGGAGCAGCTTGAGGCGATCGAAGGCATTGGGCCTAAAACGGTGGAAAAAATCAGTCTCGCGGTGAATAATTACTTTGCGAGCCTGGAAGCGGGCGCCGCCGAGGGGGAAGTCCCGGCAGAGGGTTTGACCGCGGATGGCCTAACGGAAGAAGCTGGAGCCGAAGCCGCTGCGGAAGCGGCGGCCGGCGAAGTTGCTGCGGACGAATTGGCGGCAGCTCCTGAGGCGACGGCGGAAGCCGAAGCCGCCTCAGAGGATAAGCAGGAGCACGCGCCGAATGATGGCTCTGCTCCGGAAACAACTGAATAGTCATTCGTATGACACAGATGGCACGCGCGGACATCTTCGATGGCGTGCGAGTGCCGGACGTTGACTCCGTGAGGCTGCGATGAAGACCTAAGCACAACGCGGGGCACAAGAAAGGCCGGATGAGCAAGGTTCGAATCAACGATCTCGCCAGGGAGCTGGAAGTTAAAAGCAAAGCCATTCTCGACGCTCTACCGATCGTCGGGGTGACGGAGAAGAAGACCCATTCCAGTTCACTCGAGGAGCATGAAGCCGAAAAAGTGCGAGTCCATGTTCGCGGCTCGTCCGAAGCGCAGACTACGTCTGCCCGGTCCGCGCGTCCCCTGCGCGGTGAAGAGGAAATCAAGACCAAGATCGATCTGTCGCATATCTCCCGGCCGGGAGATGTGCTGAAAGCCATTACCCAGCAGAAGGAAGCCGTCGCGCCTCCGCCGCGGCCCGCAGTGGCTCCAGTTGCGGCAAAGCCGGTGGTTGCGCCCCCGGCTCCGGCGGCAAGACCAACGCCACCTCCCGCGCCGCCGTCGATTCCGGCAGCGAAAGCTCCAACGCCTGCGCCAGCTGCGCGGCCTGAAGTGGTTGCTCCAGCGGCAGAAAGGCCCGTGTCCCCCGTGGCTCCCACCCTGACTCCAACGGCGCCTCCGGCCGCACCTCCGGTTGCTGCAGCGCCGCGGCTCGTAACGCCGCCGGCACCTTCGGTGGTTGCGCCACCTCCACCGGTACCGGCAGCGCCCTCGGTTACGGCTTCGTCCCCGTCCCATGCTCCAGTGGCGACGCCGCGTCCGGTTCCAGTGGTTCCGGGGCCGCCACAGCCTCCGGCTCCGCGCATGATTGTTCCGCAGACTGGACCGCGTCCGGTGTATAAAGCTCCGCCGCCGCGGCCGGTCGCACCCATTGCACAAACCAGCGCGCCTGCCGGGACCATGCGTCCCGCGCCCGGGCGTCCAGTGCCGGGACAGCCAATTTTTCAGCGCCCCCGTCCGATGGTTCCCGGCGGAGGTCCGCCGCGTCCCTTGCGTCCGGGAGAGCGGCGTCCGATGCACCCGACGCGCTCGACGCCAGCAGGTGCGCGTCCTCTCGGGGTGGGACCGGGGCTACCGCCACCGGGACCGGCTCGTCCTGGCGCTCGTCCGGGAGCTCCCTCCCGACGCCCGGGCCAGCGCTATGTTCCGCGCGGGGTAAAGGAAGGCCCGATGAAGGGCTACACCCCACCCCCGCGCATGGTGGTGTCGAATGAGCCGATGCCGATCACACGGAATATCACGATCACGGAAGGCATCAGCGTTAAAGATCTGGCAGAGAAGCTCGACATTCGAGCGAAGGATTTGATCTCGCGTCTGCTCGGCCGCGGCGTTTTTGCGACGATCAACCAGACGCTTGACGCCGAACTTGCGAGCGAAATGGCCCGCTTCTTCGGCGCCGAGACGAACGTAATTAGCTTCGAAGAGCAGGCTTCGAAAGATATTGACGCTGCCGCGGGAAGCGGAGAAGACGCGACTGTGGAAGTCACGCCTCGTCCGCCGGTGGTCACGATCATGGGTCATGTCGACCACGGCAAGACCACGCTGCTCGATTCGATTCGCGAAACCAGCGTTGCGGAAGGCGAAGCCGGAGGCATCACGCAGCACATTGGTGCCTACAAGGTTCGCATTACCGACAAGGAATCTCCGGCCTACGGGCGCGAGATTGTGTTCCTCGATACCCCGGGTCACGAAGCGTTTACCCGCATGCGATCGCGCGGAGCGAAGGCCACCGACATCGTGGTGCTGGTTGTAGCCGCCGATGACGGCGTCATGCCGCAAACCGTCGAAGCCATCGATCACGCGCACGCCGCCGAGGTTCCAATCATCGTCGCCGTGAACAAGGTCGATAAGCCGGATGCAATGCCCGACCGCGTGAAGAAGCAACTGGCCGATCGCGGACTGGTGCCCGAAGAGTGGGGCGGCAAGACCGTGTTCGTTGATGTTTCGGCGAAGAAGAAAACGAACCTGAATCTGCTGATGGAAATGATCTGCCTGGTTGCGGATCTGGCGGAACTGAAGGCGACGCCGGAACGCGCCGCGACGGGCGTGGTTCTCGAAGCGAAACTGGATCGCGGACGCGGGCCGGTGGCGACGTTGCTGGTGCAGAACGGCACGCTGGTTGCCGGTGACAACTTCGTAGTGGGCAACGTTTACGGCAAGATTCGCGCCATGTTCGACGATCGCGGAGCGGCACTGGCATCCGCGCCGCCATCCACGCCGGTTGAAATTCTGGGCATGGAAGGTCTGCCGCAGGCCGGAGATCAATTCGTGGTTGTCGCCGATCGCGACAAGGCCCGGGGCATCTCCGAATACCGCGAGCAGAAAGCTCGTGAAGCCGCGCTGGCCAAAAGTTCCCGCGTATCGCTGGAAGGGTTGGCGGAGCAGATCAAGACCGCCGGCACCAAGGAACTGAACATCATCCTGAAGGGCGATGTACAGGGTTCGGTGGAAGTGCTGAGCGATCTGTTAACCAGGCTCTCGAACGATAGAGTTCGGCTGAGACTGCTGCGTTCCGGCGTGGGCGCCATCACCGAAACCGACGTGCTGCTGGCCTCGGCGTCGAATGCCATCATTATTGGCTTCAACGTGCGGCCGGAGCGCAAGGCGCAGGAACTGGCCGAGCAGGAAGAAGTCGACATCCGCCTGCACTCGATCATTTACGAACTGCAGGACGAGATCAAGCGCGCCATGACGGGCCTGCTCGAACCGACCATCAAGGAAACCTACATGGGACGCGCCGAGGTGCTCGAAACCTTCCGCATCCCGAAGGTGGGGACCGTCGCTGGTTGCCGCGTAACCGATGGGCAGATCAAGCGCGACTCCGAAGTCCGCCTGCTGCGCGACAACGTAGTCGTGTTCAAGGGCAAGATCGGATCCCTGCGACGCTTCAAGGACGACGCCAAAGAAGTCAGCAACGGTATGGAGTGCGGCATCTCGATCGCGAATTACGGCGACATCAAAGCCCGCGACGTGATCGAGGCCTTCGCTACCGAGCGGATTGCCGCTGAAGCAATGGTCTAAACAAGTTCTCAGTTCTCGGTTCTCAGTAAATGCGGCCTGGTTTTTTCTGATCTGAAAACTGGGAACTCGAGAGCTCGATGCCCATCGCTTTCCTTACCCTCGAACTCCACATCGAAGCCGCCCAGTCGATCAAGGATCGGCGCCAGATCGTACGCTCCTTAAAAGACCGGCTGCGCACCAGTTTCAACGTGTCGGTTGCGGAACTGGATGCGGCGGAACTCTGGAACCGCGCCACCATCGGCGTCGTCAGCATCTCCACTTCCCGGGACTATCTCGACGGCCTGATGAAAAACGTGGAGCGCGCCGCCACCCGCATCGCCAACAACCACGGGGCGGATGTCGCCGATTCGTTTCTCGAATATTTCTAGACCCGCTAGCCTAGAACACTCGCTAACATATTGTTACCTCCGTACTTAACCCTCCCCCGGAAAGCAAGCGACAATAGCGCAGCCGATCACACACTTGGGGCCGGTTTTCTGTTATTCTCATGCGTTTTACCCGAGGTGCCGAATCGTGGAGAAGCGCGGGCTCAAATACCATCGCGGGCGGGTCGGAGAGGCTCTGCGCGAAGAAATTGAAACGCTCGTCGAAGGAGAGTTGGCTGATCCGCGAATTGGATTAGTAAGCGTTACCGCCGTACACATCGCCGACGATGGCCGGTCGGCACAGGTTTGGGTCAACGTGGAAGGCGATGACGAAGATGCGGATGAGAGCCTGGAAGGCCTGGCGGCCGCGAAGGAATATATCCGGCACGAGCTGGTGGAGCGGTTGCACCTGCGGCGCGCTCCGGAGTTGTATTTCCGGCTGGATCGCGCGGAGCAGGAAAAGGCGCGAGTCGAAGAATTATTGGCGCGGGCAAAAAAAAGAAACCAGGCCCGCAAGGGACCCAGTGGAAAAAAGGCATAGCGGCGTTGCGGATGTGCTGCGGCAGATCGGACAGCATGAGCGATTCGTGCTGACCTCGCACGCCCGCCCGGACGGCGACGCGGTGGGATCGGCGCTGGCCTGCTGTCAAATTTTGCGCGCCCTGGGCAAGCAGGCCGATGTGGTGCTGCACGACGGGGTTCCGCGCATCTACCGTTCGCTTCCGTTCGCCGATCAGGTGGTGCAGTCCAGTCGCATCGCGGGCAGTTACGAAGCGGCGATCATTCTGGAGTGCGACAGCATTCACCGGACCCGCCTCGAGGGCCTGGAAAACCGCTTCCTGATCAGCATCGACCATCACGTCAGTGGACGTCCGTTTGCCCACGTGAACTGGATCGATCCGCATGCGGTGGCCACGGCAGAAATGGTGTTCCGGCTGGCGCGCGAAGCCAGCGTAAAGTTTTCACCTGAGATCGCGACTTGTCTCTATACGGCGCTGATGACCGACACCGGGTCGTTCATGTTCCAGGGGACGAATGAAAATACGTTTGCGCTGGCGCGCGAACTGGTTCAGGCGGGTGCGAATCCGGCACACTGCGCGCGCGGCATTTATTTCGCGCACTCCGCCGCCAAGATCCGGCTGCTCGGCGAGGCTCTGCGCAATCTCAGCGTGGATGGATACATCGGCTATGCCTGGGTGACGCAAAAGCAGATGGAACGCTGCGGCGCGATCGAAGAAGACTGCGAAGGCTTGGTGAATTACGTGCTCTCCATCGGGGGCGTCGAGGTGGCGGCGTTCTTCCGGGAGTTGCCCGAGGGGCGATACCGCGTGAGCCTGCGCAGCAAGGGCAAACTCGACGTTGCGCACGTGGCGGAGAGTTTTGGCGGCGGAGGCCACGAATGCGCCAGCGGATGCTCGGTCGACGGGCCTCTTACCGAAGCGGTCCGCCAGATTCTCTTCCAGCTTCGCCGCGGGCCTTCCGTACAATAGAAAATCCATGCTTGATTGATGATTTCGGATTGCCGATGGAACCGGGATCAAGGGTGTGGTAGTTCGAGTTTCCAGTCAACAATCAACCATCAGTAATTGTCCCCGATGACCGCTCGCACCCGCACGGACGTGCTGTTGATCGCAGGCTTCTGCGCGTTCCTGTTTTTCTACGGCATGGGGCAGTTCGGGCTCATCGGCGCCGATGAGCCGCGCTACGCACAGGTGGCGCGCGAGATGCTGGAGCGCCATGACTGGATCACGCCGGTTCTCGGCGGACAGGCGTGGCTGGAGAAGCCCCCCCTATACTACTGGCAGGCGATGCTGGCTTATTCTGTGCTCGGCGTGCAGGATGTCGCATCACGGATCCCAGGGGCGGTGGACGCCACGCTGCTGGTGATCGCCGTGTATCTGTTCTTCCGAAAGTTCCGCCGCGGCGTGGATCTGGATGCTGCCCTCATGACGGCCTCCTGCGCGCAAGTCATCGGGTACGCGCACGCGGCTTCAATGGACATGGCGCTGGCCGCGACTTTCTCCATGGGGATGCTCGCCTGGTGGGCCTGGCGCGAGAGTGGGAAGCGCGTCTTGCTTGCAGGGTTCTATGTCTGCATGGCGCTGGGGATGCTTGCCAAGGGGCCGGTGGCGCCGGTTCTGGCAGCCGCCATCATCGTGATCTTTGCACTTGCCGCAGGTGAATTTCGCCTTGTCGCAAGAACGCTATGGCTGCCGGGCATTGCGCTGTTCTGCGCGATCGCGCTGCCATGGTATTTCGCGGTGCAGTTGCGGAATCCGCAATTCTTTCGCGAATTCATCTTGCAGCACAATCTGGCCCGCTTTTCCAGCAATCTGTACCACCACCGCCAGCCTTTTTGGTATTACCTGCCGGTCACCGCTCTCGCGTTCGTGCCCTGGACGGTTTTCGTGATCGCCGCGTTTGTTGAGTCGATACGCATCTGGTGGACAGAGCGCAAGTCCGTTTCCGCAGAAGCGGATCTCGAACTGCAATTCACTCTGTTCGCGTGCTGCTGGCTGGTCGTGCCGATCGTATTTTTTTCCATTTCGCAGTCGAAGCTTCCCGGCTACATCCTTCCTGCCATTCCTGCGGGCGCCGTCTTGCTGGCGGACTATCTACTCCGGCATTTTGAGCATGAGAAAGCTCGACCGGTCTCGAAGGGACTGGCGGTGCTGCATGCGCTCGTAGCCGCGACGCCCATCGTTCCAGCGGTTCTGATTGCCTACCTCCTCACCGAGCGCCGGCTGCCTCGAGGAAAGCCGATGTTCATCGCGCTCGCGATTGCGTTTGTGCTCTGTGCCGCCATCGCGCTGACCCTGGCGAGCCGGTTGCGCCTGCGCATGTTGCGTTTTGTCACTTTGATCCCGGTGGTATTGTCGGTGGCGGCGGTGCTGAAGCTTGGAGCCTACTCGATCGATCAAAAACTTTCAGCCCGTCCGCTGGCAATTGAGTTATCCAGCATGGATACGCGTCAGCTTCCGCTCGCGGTCTACGGCGTTTCCCGCGAAATGGAGTACGGGCTTACGTTTTATCGCAACCAGACGGCGGTGCGCTACGAGGCTGGTAGCATCCCGGCCGGGGAGCATCTGCTGGTGGCTCCGGAGACCTGGAGGGTGAATGTTGCGATAAAGACGTCGGGGCGGCGCTTGCTATTTCTCGGCAACTACGCGCCGCAGGATGTTGACTATTATTGGGTGTCCGCGGCGGGCGCTCGTCCAAAACCTCAGTCAGAACTCGATTGAGCTTCTTCGGCCGGATCAATTCTGCGGCCGGAATCGGAGAGGGAATTGTCGAGTTGCTTTCTTGAGCACCTGTGGCCAGTGCTCACGGTCTGGAGCCTTCTCTTCCTCCGACCCCACCCTGACAATTTGGTGAGCGCGGCTCTATCGAGCTACCCCCCTCGAGCAGATTGTGTAGGAAGGAAGTTTTGAACTCAACCCGGTATTGCAGCGCCCGGTTGACGCGTTTGAGTGGGTCATCCTTGGTTTCATTCCGGCGCTGGTTCGCGACCAAACCTCCTGCTCGCGCCTGTCGGGCACGAGATGCTCTATCGTCAAATGAACCGTACTCGTTCTTGCTTGGGGCGTTGGTTTCGCTTCCGTTGGCGATTCAGGTCCGGCACGCAGCCCTTCGAATTGAAGGCGGAACAGAGCACCTGCGTGGGACGGAACCCCACACCAAAGCCACAGGCCTGGCACCGCGCAACCACGATCGAAAACGCCCCCTTGCCACGGGATCCCCCAGCCAAACCATCACGATCACTGCGAAATTCAATCACGCAGGATGTGATGATGCGGCGCAAGCGGAAGCAGTCGGCGTGACCGACATCACAGCGACAGCCACGCCAAGCACCCGCGCGTCTAGGGCCAATCCGGCGTAAAAGAGTGCGAATGCGGAGCTTGCGCGGATGTCAGAAGGGATGTCAGAAGGAATTTCAGAAGGAATGAGTGTCGGGGATCGCTGCGGCCTCGAGCGTCACCTGTTGCTGTCGCTTGTTCGCCGCGTTTGCCTCTGCCGGGGCGAACCAACTACACTCGAAATTTTGCCGCGAGATTTGCCGCTGTACCGTGGCGGCAGCCCGCGGTATGGAGCCCTTTGGAGATCCTCGACCTCAGACATTTTTCTTCCGTTGACCTGCGCCCCCTTCTCGAAGACGAGACGCTCGTCTGGTCGCGCCTGCTTTCCTGGGATTACTCCGGCTCGGCGGAGATGATTCTCCGCTACGTTGACGCGAAAATCTTGCCCGGATATGCGGCGGTCGATCGCGGTCGCGTCTTTGGCTATTCGTTTTTCGTGTACGAGGGCAGCAAGGGAGTGATCGGCGATCTCTATGTAATCAATGGCACCCGGCTTCCCAATGCCCGCGAGGTCGAACTGAAACTGCTCACCCATGTAATCGAGACTCTGCAGCAATCTCCCGGGATTCATCGCGTGGAGGCGCAGTTGTTGGCGCACGAGGCCAACTCGGTTTCTCGCCCGTTTCTCGAGACCGGATTTCA
>Ga0210402_10006230_pt1 | contig 10589 bp, 10 predicted proteins | sample IncBWC7MmetaG_FD_161055 | JGI IMG/M metagenome (GOLD analysis project Ga0210402, IMG submission 161055) | Forest soil microbial communities from Barre Woods Harvard Forest LTER site, Petersham, Massachusetts, United States - Inc-BW-C-7-M | ecosystem: Environmental > Terrestrial > Soil >... | reverse complement strand
CGGTACCGATCCACCCTGCAGGTTCTGCGACAGCAGGCCGTACGCGCGGCCGATCGTGGCGTTGGCGTGGTTGTAGGGTCCCATGGCGCCGATGCCGCAGTTCATGCCAATTTCCTTGCGGATCGGTCCGTTCACCACCACCATCGACGAAGCCGAGCTCGACGTGCTGCTGCGCGCCGACAGTCCCGACGCTGCGAGCGCCAGAATGACCGGGAAGTACTCGGGGCGCGCGCCCGCCATGACGGCGTTCACCGCCACTTTCTCGACCGTGTATTCCCATTGCCCGCGATTGGCGGTGGCCTGCAGGCGTCCGACGATCTCGTCGGGCGCGTGGCTGGTGTGGGCCAGCATCGCCGCGACCCGCTCTTCGGTTGGCAGGACGATCGGCAGCGTGTCGGTCCAATGATTGTTGAGAAAGAGTTGATGCAGGTTGTCTTCGGTATCGGGATCAACGAGCCGCGGCGTCGAGCGGTCGGCGACCGTGGCGACGTCGGCCCGTCCACGGGTAAGGCCTTCGATCACTTCCTGCATCACCGGCTTTCCGGTAGTCGGATCCTTGCCATTCACGTAGGCGCGCAACTCGGCGTGCGACTTGCCCATCACCGGCTGCGGAACAAACACGCACGGCAATTGCGCTAGGCCTTGCACCCGCGCGGTCGAGCGTACGACCCGCTCGAAAATGTCGGTGTGGAGCGCAACCGTCGGTACGCCGTACCTGGTGTCGACCGTAATCGCATGGGTAGCGACCGCCGGCGCGCATGTGCTGCAGTGACCAACGCCGAGAATCGCAGCGTGCCCGTTCGCTTTGATCTCTTCCCAGAGCTTCGGGTCGTCGTGGCCGTAATAGTTTCCGAGTGAAACGATGCGGGTTTTGACACTCGGCATATGGTCCGCGAACCAGGCCTCGACCTGTTTGAGCAACTCGATCGAATCGTCGAACCGGCAGTCGACCAGGTAGATGGTCTTGCCGTCCAACGTATCGAGCCGCGCCGCGGCCGACTTCTTGGCGATCTTTGGCGGGTAACCGACCGGGTTGAGGACCGTGATCTTGGTTTGACTTTCCGTTTTGCTGACGGTGTCGAGCATGGGCGGAACCTCATGAACGGGCGCGCGGCCCGGAGCGATCGGCAGGATCGCCAGAGTTTTAGACCCCGCTGGGCGGGTGCTCAAGAGCTGCGCGCGCCGCCCAGCCGTGCGTGGGCCGCTGTCACGCGATCTGCACCGAGGCGCGCTAGCTTCGCGGCTCGCATCGACTGAAATCCAGCAAACCAAGGGCGAAGCTGCCGACCAGAAGGAGCGCGGGGAGGGCAAGAAGAAATCCAGCGAGAAGAAGCGCAAGAGCCGCGATTGACCGGCTTGAGGCTGCCCACCACAAGCCGTACGTTCGGCATACAAGATTTGCTGGGGAGGGCTCGATGATCCTGCTGTCGAACGGCGGCACCAACCAGCATCGCAGCGCGCAGCGCTCCGATACAATTCTCATTGGAACGGTAGACGGGGTCGTGCTCCTCGAGCGCACCGGCGGTGCCTGGACGATCACGCATCGGGCTCTTGCCGGGTGCTCGGTCAGCGCCGTGACTGCGCTCAATGACGGCACCTTGTTTGCCGCGACCCACGGGGTCGGCGTCGCACGCAGCGAAGATAACGGCGTCACCTGGAACTGGACCAATGACGGGATTGATCGCGTCGACCTCTGGTCGGCGCGCGCCGGGCCGCTGCAAGGTCGCGACGTCGTTTGCGTCGGATCGCTTCCGGCCCACGTCTTCATCAGTGAGAGCCGCGGCGACACTTGGCGCGAACTTCCCGGCCTGCGCAAAGTCGCAAGCGTCGCGCAGTGGTGCTTTCCGCCTCCGCCGCGTATCGGGCACGTGAAGGACATCGCGATCGAGGGCGAGCGCCTCTGGGTCGGCATTGAGATCGGCGCTTTGCTGGTGTCCACGGACTTCGGCGCAAGCTTCATCGAGCTCAAGATCGATCCCAATCCGGTCGAGTGCGACGTTCATCGCATTCTGCTTCACCCGGCGCGACCGCGGCGGATTATCGTGGCGAACGGAATCGTTGGCTTGATGTCGAGCGAAGACGCGGGCAAGACGTGGCGAAAAAATCCGATGCCCCCGCATGCCAACTATCCCGACGCCATGGTGGTCCACCCGGATGACCCCGATCTCATATTCCTGACCGCCGGGGTCGGTTGGCCGTCGCACTGGTACAGGCTCGGCCGGGCGCGTGGAAAAATCGCGCGCAGCCGGGACGGCGGCATGACCTGGGAGCGGTTGCTGGGCGGGCTGCCGGACGGACAGCGCGCCTTGTTCAGCGCGCTCACGATCGAGGCCTGGCCCGGCGGTTACGGCCTGCACGCGGTCGATACCGACGGGCAGGTGTTCGAAAGCCTCGATGGGGGCGATCACTGGACCATAATCGCCGACGTCCCGCCGGTGTCGAAGGGTGAATTTCATCGCGGCCTGGTGCGGGATCGCACTAAGCTTGCGACCGTCGACGATATCGTCGTGAGCGACGTCGCGGCCCGGCGACTCGCGGCAGCCAACGTCTAATGCCGTGAAATTGGCGAATGGGCGACGCGGCCTGGGCCGCGTCGCCCCGCCACCCCACCATCAAGCGTTCAGTCCTGGTCCAGGCTGCCCCCGCCCGAACCTCCGCGCTTAAACACATGCGGGAGCGGGATGGCCGCTCCTTCGTTGAAAGTCTCTGCGTCTGCGGCTTTCGCCATGAAATCTTCGGCCATCGCTTGAAAGCGATCGGCTAACCCCTGGTCGGTGCATGATTCTGAAAGACGCAGGCACGTATTGGCTTGGCGCCGAAAATAGGATGAGCCCTGCATCGACGACGTCCCCCTGGCGGTACCGAAGACCCAAACGCCATCGCCTACAAAAGGTTCCAGCGATTTTTCTAAGAATTTACCGCCTGTAGACGGCAGGCCAATACCGCAACGCCTATCGGGGGAGGGAGCCAGCGGGCTTGGTCGGGCCAAGCCGCTCAGCCGTAGCGCTGCTTGGCGAGTTCCGCGCCTTGCGCAAGCGCCGCGAGTTTGGCCCAGGCAACGTCCGGCTGCATCGGCGCCATTCCGCAATTGGTCGACACAATGATCTTGTCCTTGCGGACGAACTTCATCACTTGCGAAATAACCGACGCCACCTCGTCCGCGGTTTCGATGGTGTCCGTTGCCACGTCAATTGCGCCGATCTGAATGGCTTTGCCGGGCAACAGGCTGAGCAGGTCCATCGGCACCCTGGAGTTGCGGCATTCGAGCGAAACCTGGTCGATCCGGCTCGCCGCGAGCGCCGGAAACGTCTGCTCGTATTGTCGCCACTCGCCGCCGAGCGTCGCCTTCCAATCGACGTTGGCCTTGATCCCGTAGCCGTAGCAGATGTGCACGGCGCTGGCGCAGCTTAGCCCGGCGATCGCCGTGTGAATGGCCTCAACGCCCCAATCCCTCACCTCGTCCATGTAGACGTTGAACGCGGGCTCGTCGAACTGAATGACATCGACGCCGTCGGCAGCGAGCCCGCGCGCCTCCTCGTTGAGCAGACGCGCGAATGCGAACGCCATCTTGACCCGATCGCCATAATAGTTGTCGGCGATCGTATCGATGATGGTCATGGGGCCGGGCAGCGTGAATTTCAGCTTGCGCGTCGAATGCGCTCGCGCGTGGCGCGCCTCGGCGGCGTGCACCCGCCCCTTGAGCCGCAGCGGGCTGGTGACGGTTGGCACCATCGCCTTATAGCGATCCTTGCGGATGCCCATTTCGACCTTGCGCGCAAAGTCGATGCCGTCGACGAACTCCAGGAAACCGTGCACGAAGTGCTGGCGCGACTGTTCGCCGTCGGTGACGACATCGATGCCGGCATCCTCCTGGCGTTTGATGGCGAGCAGCGTCGCATCGAGCTTGCCTTGGGCGAGCTCCGCGCCGGCAAGTTTCCACGGCGCCCACAGCCGGTTTGGTTCGGCGAGCCACAGTGGTTTTGGCAGGCTGCCCGCAATGGTGGTCGGAAACATAGGCTCCCCGGTCTAGCTCGCGCGCCAGTCGTAGATCCAATCATAGTGCTTGAGCAGCCGCTCGCCGCCAAACTTCCGCAGCATGAGGTTGCGCGCAAACGCGTCAGGTCCGGAATAGTGGTAGAGCGTTCCAGTGCGCCGCGCGGTGCGCTGCATGCGGGAACTGCGCGCCTGTCGCTGGGCTTCGTAAATCCGCAGAGCCCGAGCCGGATCGTTGGGGTGCGCGGCGACCTGGGCGGCGAGGACGGCAGCATCCTCGATCGCCAGTGCGGCGCCTTGGGCGAGAAACGGCAACATTGGGTGAGCCGCGTCGCCCAAGAGCGTGACCGGACCATCGCCCCAACGGCTCGATGGCCGACGGTCGTAGAGCGCCCATTTCAACCAGCGCTCCGGCATGCCGATCAGGTCGCGCGCCAGACGCGACCACGCTCCGAGCCGGTAGCGAGCCAGCACATCGTTTGGAGTACTGCGGGTGCTCCAACCCTGGTCGTGCCAGTTGTCGTCCGCGATCGCCACCAGATTGACCAGGCGGCCGCCAGCGACCGGGTAGTGGACGAGATGGCTATGGTGTCCGAGCCACAGGTTGACCATCGGCTCGCGCGCTGGCGCCGGCGCCATCTCGGCCGGTACAACTGCGCGCCACGCCACGCGGCGGGCAAAGCGCGCAGGCGCACTGTCGCCGAGCAACGCGCGCACCGACGACCAGAGACCGTCGGCGCCGATCAACGCCATTCCGTCGGCGTCAAACCCGGCGGGCCCGTTGGGATCAGGATGCGTGCGAACGGCCTTGATGGTGACGCCATTCTGATGAACGGCAAAGCGATCAACCCTGACACCTAGGGCCAGCCGGATGTCCGGATGCGTGCGCGCCGCCTCGAGCAATGCTGCCTGCAGATCGCCGCGGTGAATGACCCAATAGGGGGCGCCGAAGCGTGTGCTAGCGTCCGCCAACGGAATGCGCGTGATCTCCTTTCCGTCATGAGCGCGCAGAATGCGTACAGCGCGGGGGGTCACCGCCGCAGCGCGCAGCCGGTCGCCCAATCCGAGGTCGATCAGGATCCGGGTCGCGTTGGGCGACAGCTGAATACCTGCACCGGCCTCATCAAGGCGATCGGCCTGATCAAGCACAACGGCGCGCAACCCGTGCTGCGCGAGGCTGAGCGCGCCGGTCAGCCCGCCAATTCCAGCGCCGGCGATGACGACGGTGCGAGACGGCGTCACCACGGAGCGTCAGGCGGCGTCCTCGACCAACGCGCATTCGGGAGGCTGTGACGAATGCGGGTCCAGGGCGGCGTTGTGTTTGTAAAGCGTCGAGCAATAGGGGCAGATGATCTCGTCATCTTCGCCCATGTCGAGAAAGACATGCGGGTGATCAAACGGCGGCTTCGCCCCGGTGCACATGAACTCGCGCGCGCCGATCTCGATCTGGACGAGGCCGGCCTCATTATGGAAATGCGGAACCACGTGCTCGGTCATGATTGGTCCTTGATCAGCGAACGGCGCGATTGCGAACTCAGCGTCACCGGCGGTCGAGCGCCGCCGGACCATAGCGGCCAACCGTTTCAATTCCTAGTGCCTCGGTCGCGTCCTCGGCTGGCCAAAGGCGCGCCATCGCCGAACCCCCGCAAAACGCTCGCACGAAGGTTCACGCGCGCGTCGATTCTCTCTATATAGTGCCGGCCGTCGTCAAGTGGACTCGATTCATGCGATTGCTTTTGAAATATTCTTTTGTCTCCCGTTGGACCGGCCTGCCGATCGCGATCGCGGTCGTACTCGGCATCGCCGCGTTTTTGTGCGCGCCACACGCCTACCGGGCTGGCGTGCTACTGATCCACGCCGATGATCCTGCGGCTTTGGCCGATCGTCTGCTTGACGGAACATTTAATGGACCCGTTGCGGGGCACGAGATCAAGGCGGCGCTCGATGGCGCGGACGTCGACCTTGCGAACAGCTTTGCTGAACTGGCGCGCGATCGCGGAGTTGCGATCGATCCGGGGCTCGCGGAGCGGCTTGCAACCGCGAACTCGGCGAGTGCGACCGCCACCCGACACGCCAAGGATTTCGCCCGCGGGTTGATCACGGGCGAGCCCGACAACGTCGCTGGTTTTGCGGGCACCGCGCTCGGAGATTTGTTTGTGTTTGGTGACGTTCGCGATGCGGCGCGCGAAGGCTACCGGTTCGCGCGCGGGGAAGAGACGGACGAAACGGTACTCGGTCTCGCAGGGGTCGGCATCGCTGTGACAGCCGTGACCTATGCGAGCCTCGGTACCAGCACGCCGGCACGCGTCGGGCTCACGCTTGCCAAGGTCGCGCGCAAGACCGGCCTTATGAGCAGGCGGCTCGCCGGCGCGATCGGCCGCTCGTTGCGCGAGGTGGTTGATGCAGGCGCGTTGCGGCGCGCGTTCGCGACCGCCTCGCTGACCGAACCCGCACTCGCGGTGCGCGCGGCCCGCGACGCGGTCAAGCTGGACAAGGTGCGCGGGCTCGTGAACCTCGCAGGCGACGTCGGCCGTATCGAGGCACGCGCCGGAACGCGCGCAGCGCTCGATGGGCTGCGACTGGCCGAGGAACCGCGCGAGGTCGCGCGGGTCGCAAAGCTGGCCGAGAAGGAGGGCGGCAAGACGCGTGCAATTCTGCGGTTGCTCGGCCGCTCGGTGCTTGCGATCGGCTTCTTTGCAGTCGATACCGCAAGCTGGCTGCTGACTGCGGCGCTGGTCGCGCTGGGATTCTGCTCGGCCGTAAAGGGTTTCACCGAAAGGTTGACCGAGATGATGATACGTCGCGGAAAACGTCGGCGTGCCGCACGCGAGCTCCGCGCGATCACGGCCGCCGGTGCCGGCAACCCGGCGTCCACCTAGCGGCCCAGATCGGGACGCGTCCCCCGTCACCCGCCGCATGCCTTCGTTCCGTCATGGCCCGGTCGACATCGCCTACCTGGACGAGGGTGAGGGCGAGCCAATCGTGCTCGTGCACGGCTTCGCCTCCAACAAGGAGGTCAACTGGGTCGCGCCCGGCTGGGTGACGACGCTCACCCGCGCCGGCCGCCGTGCGATCGCGCTTGATAACCGCGGCCACGGTGCTTCCAGCAAGCTTTACGCCCCGGCCGATTATGACCGCGCCCGGATGGCCGAGGACGTACGCGCGTTGCTCGATCATCTCGGCATCGCCCGCGCCGACGTCATGGGCTATTCCATGGGGGCGCGCATCACCGCGAACCTTGCGGTCGCACATCCCGACCGCTTGCGCTCCGCAATCCTGGGGGGCGTCGGCAAACGTCTGATCGCCGGTGGCGGATTGCAAGAGAACGTCGTCGAGGCGCTCGACGCACGATCGATCGACGAGGTCACTGATCCGCAGGGCTACGTGTTCCGCCGCTTTGCCGAACAGACCAAATCGGATCTCCGCGCGCTGGCCGCCTGCGTCAAGGGCGGCGGGCCGCCGTTGCCGCGCGCCGAAGTCGCTGCGCTCAAGATGCCGCTGCTGATTGCCGTCGGCACCAAGGACACGATTGCGGGGTCACCCCACGAACTGGCTGCGCTCATTCCGCAGGCGCGCGTCCTCGCGATCCCGGATCGCGACCACATGCTGGCCGTGGGCGACCGGGTCTATAAAAACGGCGTGCTCGCTTTTCTGCGGGATCGGCCGTGACCGGCGTATCCCGTACCGAACGCTTTGTCGGCGCCCAGGGCAACACCCTGGTTGGCGATGTTTTCGGCGATCGCGGTCCGGTGGTGTTGCTCCTGCACGGCGGCGGGCAAACCAGGCACGCATGGCAGCGGACCGCACGGGCGATCGCCGGCGCCGGCATGACTGCCTATGCGGTCGACCAGCGCGGTCACGGCGACTCGGATTGGATCGAGAGCGGGGCCTATGGCTTTGGCGACTACGCGGCTGACGCCCAGGGGCTCGCCGACCGGCTGGCCGAGCGTCATGGGGTGCGTCCGGCCGTCGCCGGAGCTTCGCTCGGTGGGGTCGCGGCCCTGATGGCGGAAGGTGAAGCGGCGCGATCCGGCCGGCCGGCGCTGTTTTCGGCGCTAGTGCTGGTCGATATCACGCCCCGAGTCGATCACGCCGGTATCGCCAAGATCCAGGGCTTCATGCGCGCGCACGCGCGCGAAGGTTTTGGCTCGGTGGCGGAAGCCGCCGAAGCGGTAGCGGCGTATTTGCCGCATCGACCGCGGCCGCGCTCGCACGAAGGCTTGCGCAAGAACCTGCGCCTGCACGCGGACGGCCGTTGGCGGTGGCATTGGGATCCGCGCTTCCTCGACAGCCGGCGCCCCGACCAGACCTACCGGGAGGCGCGCGAAGCCTTGCTGGCAGACGCGGCGAAAAGCTTGAAAATGCCCGTGCTTCTGGTACGCGGCACGGCCTCCGAGCTCGTGCAGGAAGACCATGCGAAAGACTTTCTTGCATTGGTCCCGCATGCCTCTTATGCGGACGTAGCCGGCGCCCGCCACATGGTTGCCGGTGACCAAAATGATCAATTTTCGAGTGCAATCCTCGAATTTCTGAACAAACTCAGTCATTAGGAATTGATCGTGCGGACGCCGGGCGGACCGGTGCTTTATGCTAAGATCGAAACTAACTAAAGCGTAGTAGTTGGAGTGGTAGGGAGTGTGAACATGGCCCAGCTTCAAACCAAGTCGGCACTCGACACGGTCGATCCGGTCTGGACGCGCATCCGGCGCGAGGCCGAGGAGATCGCGCGGCGGGAGCCGGAGATCGCCTCGTTCATCTACTCGGCCGTGCTCCATCCCAATACGCTCGAGGCCGCGGTCGTGCAGCGGATCGCGGAACGGCTGGACCACCCGATGGTGAGTGGCGAGTTGATCCGGCAGGTCTACGCCGACGCGCTCGACGAAAAGCCGGGGCTGGGCGAGATGTTCCGCGCCGATGTGGTCGCGACCTTCGACCGCGATCCGGCGACCAACCGCTTTATCGAACCGATCCTCTACTACAAGGGTTTTCATGCCGTTCAGACCCAGCGGCTCGCGCACTGGCTGTGGGGGAAGGGCCGCAAGGACCTGGCGTACTACCTGCAAAGTCGCGCGTCGGAAGTGTTTCAGTGCGACATCCATCCGGCCGCGCGCATCGGTCGCGGGATTTTCGTCGATCACGCCACCGGCGTGGTGGTGGGCGAGACGGCGGTGATCGACGATGACGTTTCGATCCTTCACGGCGTAACACTGGGCGGCACCGGCAAGGAGGTCGGCGACCGTCACCCCAAGATCCGATACGGCGTGATGATCGGCGCCGGCGCGAAAATTCTCGGGAATATCGAGGTCGGCCACTGCTCGCGTGTTGCGGCCGGCTCGGTGGTAGTCAAGGATGTGCCGAACAATGTTACGGTCGCCGGGGTGCCGGCGAAAGTCATCGGCGAAGCGGGTTGCGCAGAACCCTCGCGCACGATGGACCAGATGGTGTACGACGTCGGCATCTGACGAGTTAGGCGCGGCGGGGGAGCAACACGGTGGACGTCCAAGAAATCAGGAAGATCGAGACCTATTTGCGTCAGCTGTTCGGAAATGCCCGTATTCGCGTCGTGCCGCGTCCGCGCAAAGAAGACTCAGCCGAGGTGTATATCGGCGAGGAATTTATCGGGGTGCTGTTCGTCGACGATGAAGACGACGACCGCTCTTACAATTTCCAGATGGCGATTCTGAGTACCGATTTGGGGTGAGGGTTTCGACGCGCCGGCGCCGCGCCGCTGCTCGATCATGCTTGAACACAGCCGCATCTCGGGTCACGAGCTGGCCTTCCACCGTTTCAGCATCGGTAATCGGTCGGCCGCGGTCGTCTCCGACGGGCCGTTGCTGTTGACGCCGCCCGGCGAGGTGTTCACGACGCTTGCGCCGAACCTGATCGATGACGCGTTGCGCGACGCTTTCCTGCCCACAGGCCCGATGCGCATCGAGCAAAATATCCTCCTGCTCGATCTCGATGGGGAACTGGCGCTGTTCGACAACGGCTTGGGCAGCTCGCAGCTGTTTGGACCGCACGCCGGGCGTCTGGTGAGAAGCCTGTCAGAGGCTGGCGTGCAACCCGAGCAGATCGGCGCCATGGTGTTCAGCCACGCGCATCCCGATCACTGCTGGGGCACGATGCGCGATGACGGCACGCCAACGTTCCCCAACGCCGCGATCTACATGGCGGAGGAAGAGCTCGCATTCTGGGAGCATTGCGATGACCCGGAGATGACCGCCGTGGTCGAAGGCGTACAGAAGCACCTGGTTCCGCTACGGCACCGCATGCGCTTCTTCCGCGACAATGAAGAATTCTTGCCCGGCGTGCGCGCGATCGCAGCGCCTGGTCACACGCCAGGCCACACGATCTTCCTCGTCTCCTCGCGGGACAAGCAGTTGTGCGTGTCATGCGACGTCACGTTTCACAACCCGTTGTCGTACGCGTTTCCGGCGAGCGAGAGCGCCTACGACTACGACAAGGCTTTGGGTGCAAGCACGCGAATTAAAACGCTGACGTGGCTCGCCGATACCCGCCTGCGCATTTTGAGCTATCACGCGCCCTGGCCGGGGATCGGACATGTGGCGAGCGCCGGCAGCGCATTTCGGTATGTA
>Ga0210402_10006229_pt1 | contig 10589 bp, 9 predicted proteins | sample IncBWC7MmetaG_FD_161055 | JGI IMG/M metagenome (GOLD analysis project Ga0210402, IMG submission 161055) | Forest soil microbial communities from Barre Woods Harvard Forest LTER site, Petersham, Massachusetts, United States - Inc-BW-C-7-M | ecosystem: Environmental > Terrestrial > Soil >... | reverse complement strand
ATCGTATCACTCTCAATGGAATGGTCGGCGGCTCCATTGACGAAACGGGAAAGGATCTGGAGATCGGGTCACGCGCGCAAGTTGACGGGCCGATCCGATTTGAGGGCGAGAACGAAGCCATCGTCTCGAGTGGCGCGAAACTTTCCTCGCCGGTCCAGTTTACGAAGCACGTACACAAAAAAGAAGATTTCGGACGGACTTCGGTGTTCTGGACCTGTGTTTTACTTATTGCGTTCGCGCTGTACGGAATGGTGCTGTTCCTGGCGGTTCCGAATTTTGCGCAGGAGTCGGTGCAATCCGCGGAAAATATCGGCGCTTCGCTCGGACTGGGATTGCTGGTGTTTTTCGGCGTACTGATCGGTTCGATCATCGCGATGTGCACGCTGGTCGGATTATTTGTCGGCTTCTCCTCCTTGTTTGTGTGGTTGATCGCGGTGTATGCGGCGCAGTTGGTGGTCGGCGCATTGATTGGCCAGTGGATTCTCGGACGCAGCAAGGAAACCTGGCCGTTGATTGGGCGAATGATGCTTGGCGTATTCATTATTCGAATCGCGACGCTGTTGCCGCATCTGGGCTGGCTCATCAAGCTGGGAGTCGTGCTGTGGGGACTTGGAGCGATTTCGCTGGCGCTGTACCGGCGTTACCAACCGCCAGTTCCGCCGCAAGCTCCGTACGTTCCTCCCAGCGCGCCGTTGACTCCGGCTGGTGGAGCGTTGGCATGATACGGAAGTAATCAGTGATCGGTGATCAGTCATCAGTAAAAACATGTTCAGCTTTTGGGCCGAATCGAATTTTCGATTCGGCCCGTTTCTTTTATGCCTAGTGGGCGCGGACGGTTTGCGAGACAAGTTGCGGCGACGACGGGGAACCTATGTACAGCGCGCTGGTGGAAAACGTGCTGCCGTTCGAGATGCCAGTCAAGCTCGATACACCGTCGAGGCTGAGCCGGCCAGCGGTGGTTCCGAATTCCTGTGAAGTCGCAAACCCATAAAACGACGGGAAACTGCTGCCGCTAAAAAATGGCAGCGCAACGGTGGCCATTGTTCCGGTGATGCGGGAGAAACGCAGCGCAATTTGAGTGGTGCCAGCCGTTCCGGGCGTGACGCCCGATTGCGCGGTGAACGATGAAACCGGAATGGCCAGGGTTTGCCCAGGGAGAATCGAGGCAACGCTATTGGAGCTGGTAAAACTTTGAATGGGAAGGCTGAGGCCTTTCGCGATGATTGAAAAATTTTGTCCTGGGGTAAGAGTGACGGTGATTTGATCGCCGAGATTGACCCGCCCGCTCAAAATGCTGCCGCTGGAAGCAAAAACGGTGTCAGTAACCACGATCGGGAACTGATTGGTGACCGAATTGGGAACTCCGGTGACGATGCCTTCAATGATGTCGGCCGATGTCGCATCTACCGGTTCGTAGAAAGTAAGAGTCAAGGTGCCATCAACGTTCAGGACAGTGTCCACGATGGCCACGCCGTTGGCCTGCACGCAGCTGAAATTATTTGCGCTGCAATCGTATTGAGTCGAAGAATTCGCCGTGGCGGTGATGTCGCCGCGCGTGGTGGTGTGAATGGTGAGAGTCGAGCCGCTAACGCCGGTGACTGTGCCCAGCACGTCATCCACGTGGGAAAGTTGTCCGGCGCCGAGGTCGGTGGCGGTGGAGGCAGGGGGAAGAGTAGCGGCGGAAAAAACATCGGTGGCGCCCAGATTGACGGCAGTGATCGTTTGCCCGTTGAGGGTAAGAGCGTTTGCGATGTTTACGTCGAGAGCTACTCCGGTCTGGATGCTATCCGAGACGGTGATGTTGGTAGAAATTGTAGCGGAGCCGGCAGCCCCGGTGACGGAGGCCAGAGTTCCGGCGGCACAGCCTGGCACGCCGGGATTGGACTGGGTGCAGAAAGTCACGCGGGGGGCAGAGAAGTTGATTTGCGCCGAAGTGTACGTACCCGCCGCCACAGTGACCTTCGCTGCCAGGATGGTGGAATCGCTAGTTACTCGTGTAAATTCGGCGATATATGACGAAGAGTTCAGCGGAATGTTGACCGCTGGACCGCTGGCGGGAGTCAACGTAATTCCTGTGATGGTGGCAGTGAACGCCTCCATCGAAAGTCCGGTGCCGGGAGCAGGAGGCGTTGCGGTTAGCACGAGCGAAAGATTGGCGTTGCCGCCGCCACAGTTGGCGGTGCAACCCCCTCCGGGGACACCGCTACAGGAAGAGAGCAGAGTGCTGGCGAAAACGAAAAAACAGAAAATGAAGAGTCGGCGGTTCATGGAGTACCCCACTTCCCAAGAGTTTGCCCGGCCGGGTGCGGAGCGGGGAGCATTGCGGCTTCCCCAAGATAGAAGTTATCGCTGCTGCTGGCTATAGGGAAGCGGGAGCAGTTTCGGTTGCCCAAAGGCTAACCGGAGCAGCGTGACTGCAGAGGAGAGAGAAGCAACCCAAGAGAGATTCCTCACTTCGCAGACTCCGTTCGGAATGACGGCAGCAGGAGGCTGGAACTCTTGGCTGGCGGTTTTTTTGCGCTTATTCCGATTCCGGCGCCTCGCCCACCCCCCACCTTTTTTTTGTAACTGTTGATTCTGCGGGGGTTAAAGTTCTTTGTTTGCATACACTTTTGTAAGTGTGGGAAACAAAGGATTTAACGGCGTCTGCTGTTGGCGAGAAAGGTGACAGAAAAAGCGAGCGTTCCGATCCAGCCGCCGGGACCGCCTCCAGAGGCAGACGCGCAAGTCCCGCTTTGCCCAAACTCCCGGTGCGATTCTCTCATGCGATGACAAATTTGTCAACAAGAATAGTTTACGAGTTCGGCAACGATTCGAACGGGATGTGGAAAAACAGGCTAACTTCCTGTGTGATGTGGCGCTTACGGCTATTCGTGATGCTCGGTTAGGAGCCCTTTGCTGATGCGGAAGACGTGTCCATCGGGGTGGCGGAGGTGCATTTCGCGGACGTTCCAAGGCATGTTGCCTGGAGGGAAAGTGACGTCGAGGCCGGCGGCTACGCATTGCTTGTGGACTTCGTCCACGTCCTCGACCCAGATGGACATCCAGACGCCTTTGTCGGCTTCTTCGTCACCGTCCACCTGAAAGGTGGTGGCGTTGGCTCCCTTGCCGCGGCCACCCTGCGCGCCTCTACAGAGGAAGATTTCACATTTGCCGGAGCAGACCGCACCGAAGGTCGGAGGCGTTCCCCAGTCCCAACCTTTTTTCCAGCCCCACTTTTCGAACCACGCGAAGGTGGCTGGGAGGTCCGAGACGTTCAGAATCGGGGTGAGGCCTTTGGCGTCCATGGCGCGGCAGGATAGCACGGCGGATGAATTGAGGCGGGTAAAATTCCGATGAGAAAAACCGCACCCTTGACCCCGAAGGGTGCGGCACCCGCGAAATATTACATGAACGCCTGAATAGAGTAAGAACCGCAGCGGATAAACCCGCTGCTGCATGAAGAGACGCACCGCGATGATGTAAGCTCGCGGTGGTTGCTGCGCGACGCTCGCGGGAGGATTCGTCATGACAAACGCCACGGCTTGGCCTGCTTTGCCACTTTCGGAGTGGAAAGATACTTATGCCACGCTGCACATGTGGACGCAGATTGTGGGCAAGATCCGGCTGGCGCTGAGTCCGCCGATCAATCATTGTTGGGGCTCGACGCTGTATGTGACGTCGCGCGGGCTGACGACCTCGCCGATCCCTTACAAGAATGGAACGTTTGAGATTGCGTTTGATTTTGTGGCGCATTCGCTGGAGATCGCAACCAGCCGAGGAGAAACGCGGGCGTTTCGCCTGGCGCCGCGCACGGTGGCGGAATTCTACGCGGAGTTGATGGGCGCGCTGCAATTGCTGGGTATTGCTGTGAAGGTATGGACGATGCCGGTAGAGGTGCCTCGTCCGGTGCGATTTACTTTGGATAAGGGACATGCTTCGTATGATGGCGAGTACGCGCACCGTTTCTGGCAGATTCTGGTGAGTGTAAGCAAAGTTTTTTGGGAATTTCGTTCGCGATTTATCGGCAAGAGCAGCCCGGTACATTTTTTCTGGGGAAGTTTTGATTTGGCGGTGACGCGGTTTAGCGGGAGGCCCGCGGCGGAGCGTCACGACGCGGAAGCGTTCATGCGGGAGGCGTACTCGCACGAGGTTTCGAGTGTGGGATTTTGGCCGGGCGACGGCGAGGTGATTAAAGATGCGGCGTTTTATGCGTATGCCGCGCCAGAGGGTGTGGGATGCCGGGAGTCTCCGGTGCGACCGGAGAAGGCGTTTTACCATCCGGAGAAGGGCGAATTCTTTTTGATGTATGACGAGGTGCGGCTGGCGGAGAATCCGGCGGCGACGTTGATGGAGTTTTGCCAGAGTACCTATGAAGCGGCGGCGATTGCGGGGAAGTGGGATCGGGGGAATTTGGAGCGCGAGGTTAGGACAGTGACGAAGGCGCGGGCGCGATAGGTCAAACGAAAAAGCGCAAGATACCCAGTAAGCAACCCAGCCAGTTTGGTCTTCATTTCAACCCCGCACGACTTTTAATGGGAGCGAGGCGGTGATCCAAACCAGTGATATACTTGTATAGCGAGGCGACCATGTTGGCGATTCGACTGCCGCAGTCCATTGAAGAGCGTTTGGAAAAGCTGGCCCGGCGCACCGGGCGCACCAAGACTTACTATGTCCGGGAAGCGATACTTGAGCACCTCGATGATCTGGAGGATATGTACCTGGCGGAACGCGCGCTGGAACGAATTCGCAGCGGTGAAGAGCGGACGGTTGCCCTGAAAGACGTCGTGAAGCGCCATGGCATACGCCGTTGAATTGTCTGCCGGCGTCGAGCGGGAACTCGAGAAACTCGACGCGCAGCACGCCAGACGCATCCTGAAATTCCTGCATCAGCGCGTCGCCAAGCTGGACGACCCACGAGCTACCGGGGAAGCACTGCACGGGTCGCGGCTTGGGGAGTTCTGGAAATATCGAGTGGGCGACTACCGGCTGATCTGCAAGATCGAAGACGATCGGCTGGTGGTGCTGGTCCTGCGGCTTGGACATCGCAAAGAAATCTATCGTTAGTCGGAAAGCTAAAATAGCTTGAAAGCACGAAAAAAGAACCGGTCTGAAGACCGGCCACTACAAAAGAAAAACATCAGGGGAGGGTGAAGGCGACGAGGGCGTCGGAGAGGGATTCTTCGGTGATTTTTGGGTGGCCGCCGGCGGCGATGACTACGAACTGCTTGCCGGAGGCGGAGCGGTAGGTCATGGGAGTGGCGTGTCCGCTGGCGGGGAGCGGGGCTTTCCACAATTCTTTGCCGGTTTCGATATCGAAAGCGCGGAAATAGGGATCGAAGGTTCCGGCGATAAAGACCAGTCCGCCTGCGGTGACGATTGGACCGCCGAGATTGATTGAGCCGGGCGGGGTCGTCGGTTGCTTGCCGCCGAAATCCTGCATTCCGCCTAGCGAAACTTGCCAGCGAATTTTTCCCTCGGTCATATCAACGGCGGCGAGCATGCCCCAGGGCGGGGCGATGCAGGGCATGTCCGATGGCGATTGCAGAAAGCGACGGAACAGGCCGTAAGGTGTGCCGGTTTGCGGGGAATATTCGCCGTCTTCGGTGCGCGAGTCGCGGCGGGCGTAATCGGCGCGCAGGATGAGTTTTATTTTCGCGACGAGATTGTTGGTGTTGACGAAGAGTAGGCCGCGCTGCGGATCAAAGGCGTAGCCGCTCCAGGTGATGCCGCCGATGTTGCCGGGGACGGCGAGTGTGCCTTGCAGGCTTGGCGGAGTGAAGATGCCTTCATTACGAAGACTCTTGATCCAGGTGCGGCAGGTTTCGCGGTCTTGAGCGGTTGGGCCCCAGGCGTCGTCGGGAGAAATTTTTTGCGGCGAGAGCGTCGGCGGGGCGGTTGGGAAAGGTTGTGTGGGAGAAGCGGCTTCGCCGGGGACGTCGCTTTGCGGGACGCGGCGTTCTTCTACCGGAAAAACTGGCGCTCCGTTGTCGCGATTGAGAACGTAGAGAAAACCAGTTTTGTTGCCTTGAATGACGACCGGAACGTCCTGACCATTGTGTCGCAGAGTGGCGAGCAGCGGCGGGGCGGCGGTGTCGTAATCCCAGAGATCGTGATGGACGAGTTGAAAGCCCCAGGCGATTTTTCCGGTTTTGGCGTGGAGCGCGACGACCGAGTTAGCCCATTTGTTATCGCCGGGGCGGAGGCCGCCGTAGTAATCGGGGCTGGCGCTGCCGGTGGGAATGAAAATTAAATCGCGCTGGGGATCGGTGGTCATGATGGACCAGGCGTTGGCGGCGCCGGTTTGCGGCTCGGATTTTTTGTTGTTCGCGCTGACGCTTCCGTCGGCGGGCGATGTTGGGATTGGATCCCAGCTCCAGCGGAGCGCGCCGGTGCGCGCGCCGAAGGCGCGAACGACGCCTGCGGGCATCGCGGCGCGTTGATTATCGTCGATGGCCGAGCCGACGACGACGAGATCGTCGATTACTGTGGGCGGGGAAGTCATGTGATACCAGCCGGGGCGATAGCCCTGCACGTTGGTCAGGCTGACTTGACCGGCGTTGCCGAAGTCTTCGCAGGGCTTGCCGGTGGCGGCATCAATCGAAATCAGACGCGCGTCGAGCGTGGCTTCGTAAATGCGGCGTCGGCAGGGCTGTTTCGAATCGCGAGCGGGATCGATCCAGGTGGCTACTCCGCGGTTGATCAAGCCGTCGCCGTAACCGAGGGTCTGGTCGATTTTGGGATCGTAGGCCCAGAGTTGCTTGCCGGTTTCGGGGTCGAGTGCGATGACACGATTGAACGGGGTGGTGAGATAGAGCGTGCCGTCGACGAGGATGGGCGTGGCTTCAAAGCCGCTACGCCTGCGGCCGCCGCTGCCGCCGGTGATGTCTCCGGTGTGAAAAGTCCAGGCGACTTTTAAGCTTGCAACGTTTTCGCGATTGATTTGGGTGAGCGGCGAGTAGCGCATGCCGCCGGGATCGTTGCCGTAGTTGGGCCAGTCGGAAGCGGGGGAGGACTGCGCGTTTGCTGAGGCAGCGAGCGTGGCAAAGAGCAAGGCGACAAGTGGTGAATGTGTTGCGGGGCGCATGGCTGCTATGTTCGATGAAATGATTTGCGATTGCAACAGAGCGTGCGCGCGGCGCGGTGGGGCGCGGTGTGCTATCGTTTTTTGTTCCAGACATATCACGAAAGTGTAAAGGCGGGAGAGTTTGGCAAAACGCGCGTCCAAGGCGGCGAAAAAGCTGTCGAACGAGAACGAAGGAGCTGCTGCGGCGAGTGTGCCGGAGTGGCGGTACGTTTCGTTTGATGAAGAGGAATCTCCGGCCCTTGCCAAAAAAGCGAGTCCTGCGGGCGGCAATCGGTCCGCGGTGGGCGGCGTGACCACAATTCATGTGGACATGAAAGAAGTGTTTGGGCCGGGCGGCATGCTGGAACGCTCGATGATTGGCGGGTACGAGCACCGGCCAGCGCAACTGGAGATGGCGGAGTTGGTGCACGACGCGTTTCAAACGAAGCATCACGCGATCCTGGAAGCGGGCACGGGTACGGGGAAAACGCTGGCGTATTTGCTGCCGGCGATTTGCAGCGGGCGACGAGTGGTGATTTCGACAGCGACGAAATCGCTGCAGGAGCAGCTCTATCAAAAAGACATCCCATTTTTGCAAAAACACTTTGCGCCGAATCTGAAAGTGGCGGTGATGAAGGGCCGCGCGAATTTTATGTGCCGCGCCAAGCTGCACCAGATGGCGGATTCGCCGATGTTGAAGGGCATGGAGGAGCTCGACGCATTCAAGCAGATGCGCGAGTGGGCGAAGCTAACGGAAACGGGAGACCGGGCGGAGTTGACGTTTTTGCCGGATGATTCGGATTTATGGTCGCGGCTGGACGCGCGGCGGGATACCTGCACCGGGCAGAAGTGTCCGGACTTCAACGAATGTTTTGTGACCGCGATGCATGCGCGGGCGAAGGAAGCGGACATCATCATCGTCAATCATCATTTATTTTTTGCAGATCTGGCTCTGAAGCACGACGATTTTGGCAGCATTTTGCCGGAGTATTCGGCAGTGGTATTTGACGAAGCGCACGAGATTGAAGATGTAGCCAGCGATTATTTCGGGCGGCAGATTTCGAATTACCGGTTTGAAGAGCTGGCGCGCGATGCGGATCAAACGCTGCGGATTTTGAAGCTGGGATCGCCAGCGCTACTGCGGCGGACGCAGCGTTTGCGCGAGCGCAGCCGGACGTTTTTCGAATCGTTTCCGGCGCGTGACGGGCGATTTCCATTTTCGCGCGCCGAACGAGAGGCGTTTATCGGCCAGCACCATGAAGCATATTCGGGGCTGACGGACGCGCTGAAGAGCATTGAAACGGAATTTGCTGCGCTGGCGCAGAAGCCAGAAGAGTTGACGCGGCTGGGGCGGCGCAGCTTCGAACTGCGCCAGGAGCTGAGTTTTCTGTTCGAATCGAACGAGCGGAATTTTGTGTACTGGTTCGAACGGCGGAACAAGGGAGTGTTTCTGGCGGCGACGCCGATCGATGTCAGCCAGATTTTGCGGGAGCGGTTGTTCGAGCAGTTCGACACGATTGTGCTGACTTCTGCAACGCTGACGGTTGGCAACCGGTTTGATTACATTCGGCAGCGGCTGGGGCTGGACAACGCGAAGGAGCGCACGCTGCCGCCGGAGTTTCATTACCCCGAGCAGTCGCTATTGTATTTGCCACCACGCATGCCGGATGTGCGCGATGCGGGATTTCAGGCGAAGGCAGCGGACGAAATTTTGCGATTGCTGGAATTGAGCGAGGGGCGCGCGTTCTGCCTGTTCACCAGCTATGCGCAGATGAAGGATTTGTTCGAACGGGTGAGCACGCGTTCGCCGCATCCTCTGTTTTTGCAGGGCACGGCGCCGCGATCGGTACTGTTGGAGCGATTCAAGAACACGCCGAACGCGGTGCTGTTTGCGACGTCGAGTTTTTGGCAGGGAGTGGACGTTCCGGGCGAGCAGCTGTCGTGCGTGATCGTGGACCGGCTGCCGTTTGCGGTGCCAAGCGATCCGATTGTGGCGGCGCGAGTGCGCGCGCTGGATGAAGAAGGGCGCAACGCGTTTGCGGAGTATCAGGTGCCGCAGGCGGTGCTGGCGTTGAAACAGGGGTTTGGGCGGCTGATTCGAGCGAAAACCGACCGCGGCGTGCTGTCACTGTTGGATAACCGCATCCAGCGCATGGCCTATGGTAAAATTTTTATGGAATCACTTCCCAAGTACGCTACCACGCAGGAACTCGGCGAAGTCGAGCGGTTTTTCGCAGCGGCAAAATCCGCGTGAATCGGTCCAGGGAAAAAGGCAATCAATGTTTCAAGTAAGCGTGGAAGAGACATTTTCGTCGGGGCATGCACTCCGCGGATATAAGGGAAAGTGCGAGAACGTGCACGGGCACAACTATCGGGTACAGGTGACGCTGGCGGGACCACAACTGGACAGCATCGGCTTGCTGGTGGATTTTACGGAATTGAAGCGGGTGGTGCGGGGGATCATTGCGGAGATCGATCATCAATTTTTGAATGATCTGGAACCGTTCAAGACGGTGAATCCTTCTGCGGAAAACCTGGCGAAATATTTTTACGACGAAACGCACCGGCAATTGACGACGTTGCCCGCGGGAGCGGGGATCACCGAGGTAACGGTGTGGGAGACGGATACGGCGAGCGCGCAGTACCGGCCGGGGAAGTAAACGAGATGAATCGCGCTTTTTTGATCATTTTGGTACCGGCGTTGCTGGTGGCCGCGGGTTACATTGCAATTTTTCGGTACCTGGGAGTGGCGCCGGGATACGGGCGGCTGGTGGGCGCCATGATAGTTTTCTCTGCTGGGATCTGGTGGTTGGGCCGGCGCAACAAGAAATCCAACGCGGCAAATTAGAAACGACAGACTGAAAAGACCTCGATGTTCATCACCGAAATATTCAAATCCGTGCAAGGCGAAGGCACCCGCGCAGGGCTGCCGTGCGTGTTCGTGCGCCTGACCGGATGCAATTTGCGCTGCACGTGGTGTGACACCGCGTATGCGTTTCACGGCGGCAAGAAAATGAGCGTGGAAGAAGTATTGACGCGTGTGGATGAACTTTGCGGGCGCGCTTCGGATCAGCCAGGTGCGAACGCGATTGTGCCGCTGGTGGAGTTGACCGGAGGCGAGCCGCTGCTGCAGGAAGAGATTTATCCGCTGGCGGAAGCGCTGCTCGCGCGCGGCTATACGGTGATGATTGAAACCAGCGGTGAAAAATTTGTGGGTCGGCTGCCGAAGGAAGTAATTAAAATTGTGGATGTGAAGTGCCCAGACTCGGGCGAAGCGGACACTTTTGATTTGAAAAACCTCGAAGCGATGGACGCGAAAGACGAAATCAAGTTTGTGTTATCGACGCGTCGCGATTACGAATTTGCACGTAACTTCACTCGTGAACACGCGCTTGCGGATCGCGTGAAGCAGGTTTTGTTTTCGCCGGCGTTTGCCGACCCTAACGGCAAGTGGGAAGGCCTGGAGCCGCGCACGCTGGTCGAGTGGATTTTGGCGGACGGATTGCCGGTGCGGCTGGGGCTGCAATTGCATAAATTTATCTGG
>Ga0210402_10006228_pt1 | contig 10591 bp, 10 predicted proteins | sample IncBWC7MmetaG_FD_161055 | JGI IMG/M metagenome (GOLD analysis project Ga0210402, IMG submission 161055) | Forest soil microbial communities from Barre Woods Harvard Forest LTER site, Petersham, Massachusetts, United States - Inc-BW-C-7-M | ecosystem: Environmental > Terrestrial > Soil >... | reverse complement strand
CCGCTTTTCTACGCTACTCGTGTGTGCTTTTGGATTATTTGCGCTGGTCGTTCGCGGGCAGGCTCTCAGTATTAAACCGATTCAATTCGAGTCCGGAACAATCCTGAACTTTCACCTGCAGACGCGACTCCAGGCAAGCGCTGGAGATCCGCTGAATAGCGTACCGAGTGGAACGGCGCTCCAGGTGAAGATGCTCAGCGCCGCCCACCGCATCGCTGATGCGGACGGCGTTCCATTCCGAGGAACAGTGGTTTCTTCTATAATTGTGGGAGATCGCGTGGTCATTCACTCCGAGGCGGAGGTGCATGGCATACAGATTCTTCTGAGAAATAGAAATCACCCCGAAGGGTTTCGCTACGAACTTTTGATCACGGATTTGATTGACCAGGGAACGCCATACACAATTACAGCTTCCTTCGACCCCACTTATGCGGAGACCAACGGCGAAACTCTTCCCGGAAATAGCCCTGCGGGTTCAGATAATGGGGACGGCACGGGCGTCGCCGTGAACACAAAATCGCTAAAAACGAACGTCAACTGATCGAGCTTTGAAGCCGCGAAAATTCGCGCACAATTCTCCGCAATGATTCTCGAGTAATTTCCCTAACGAGCACAATAGGGTAATTCGTTTAGAAATAGCCTGCGCAATTCTCGCCAGAAAAAGTAACGATCAAAGATTAATTGCGCCCTGAAAAAACTGTTGAATCATTACAGCTGGGAAAATTTGAACCACTTAGTGAATAGATTGCCTACCGCTGGCTGATTGTTCAATTCCTTCGGCAGAATAGAAATTGGTCTAAGTTCAATCTTTCGTTAACCAACCGGGGTTACACGATTTTGATTCCGTATTTGGCAAACGCATTGCCGAAGCGTGGAAGTGGTTAAGATTCAGTAAGGAGCGAACCGTGAACAAAATATCTCGAATAGTCGTCTCGATTGCATCAAGTTCGATCCTGACTGTAGCGGCATGGGCCTTGCCAGCGCGCGCGCCAAATGCTGTACCGAACCAAGCCGGGTCACCGGACGCCGCACAGTTGCAATCGGTCTCTGGAAGAATCGCTTCCGTGGACACTAACTCATTCACGCTTCAGACAATTTCCACCATGCCTCGCGGCGATCAATTTCAGCAAAGAAGCGCACCAACAACGATGACGTTCCAAGTTGACCGGAACACGTCCATTAGCGGAAAGCTGGCGGTCGGAGCGAACGCCGATGTTTCCTACCGCACAGAGAATGGCAATAACATCGCAGTAGTGGTTTCGGTTACACCTTAGCTGCAATATCGAACGTTTCCCCCGGGGCGCTTTGAACGATGAAAGCATTCAGGGCGCCCGCGGGGAAATACATCCGCGCTGTCACACTGCGCCTACGCAGTCACTTCGTTATTGCGACTACTTCTTGCGATTAATTGCCTGAAACGTCCCCAGATAGATTCCGCGTTATTGACTCGACCCTGAGCCTTGGCTAGACTGAATTCGTACTTGGTAGAGGTGCGGAGGCCAATAGTAGCGGCGCCGAAGTTCCGGGCAGGTTCGGAGGCGCTGGCGAAAGGGGCTTACAGGTGGTTGCTCCGCCGAAATTGTCCCGGGACTGCTTCCGGGGCGATTGGGGGACATGCGTAAAGCTTGTCCACTGCCGTCCGTTTGCAAGCGGATGGAGCGCTATCGAGGAGCGAAGACACCAGAGCCTGCCTCTCGTGTAAATTCCCTTCTCCTTTCCACTCCATTCTGGAATTCGATAAATTATTCAGGCTGAAAAGTCCAAATTGAGAAACAGGACGCGCGCATGAATGTGTTCGGACTAACCCGGGCGCTGGTGGACATTGAGTCCATCACGGAAAACGAATCGGATGTGGCGGCATTTCTGTACGACCACATTGGCAAGATTGCGGCGCAAACGGGCGGACGCGTGGAGCGAATGGCAGTTGAGGGCAACCGGTTTAACGTGCTCGCGTGCTGGGGCACTCCGGCGGTGACGCTTTCCACGCACATGGACACGGTGCCGCCGTTTTTCCCGTCGAGCGAAGATGCGGAATTTATCCGGGGGCGCGGGTCATGCGACGCGAAAGGAATTATCGCGTCCATGACGGCGGCGGCGGAAAAACTGCTCGGCGACGGAGTGAAGAATTTCGGGCTGCTTTTTGTCGTTGGCGAGGAGCGGAACAGCGCGGGCGCCGTGGCGGCGGCTCGAATGCCGCGCGGTTCGCGTTATCTGGTGAACGGCGAGCCCACCGAGAATAAATTGGCGGTTGCATCGAAGGGAACGCTACGGCTCGAGGTTGTGGCGCATGGCCGAATGGCGCATTCGGCGTATCCTGAACTCGGCGAATCGGCCATTGAGAAGCTGCTGGACGTACTGGAAGCGATGCGAAGAATTCCACTGCCGGAGGATCCGCTGCTGGGCCGCTGTTCAGTTAACATCGGAACGATAACGGGCGGGCGCGCGCCGAACGTGATTCCGGATCTGGCGAAAGCGGAAATTCTGGTCCGGCTGGTGGGCGATCCGGCCGCGGTTCGCGATGCGTTCACTGCGGCTGCCGCAGGAAGAGTCGAGCTGAATGAAGTTTTATTGATTCCCGCGATGCGATTTGTGAACGTGGACGGATTACCGACGACGGTAGTCTCGTTCACAACGGATATTCCGATGTTTGATGGGAGTTGGGGCGAGCCGCTTCTTCTGGGGCCGGGCAGCATTCACGTCGCGCACACGTCCGAAGAGCGAATCGCGAAGAAAGATTTAGCCGATGCGGTTGAAATTTATGCGACCGTGGTGAAGAAACTGCTTGCCGCGGCGTGATGAAATCAGTGCACAGACGGGACAAGTAAAGATGAATTTGGCGATTGTGGGTCACGGAAAAATGGGGCGTTTGATCGAGCAGCTTGCGCCGGAGTACGGATTCGACGTGAAGTTGCGCCTCGACGTAAACAACAATGCGCGATTTGAAGGAATGACGGCTGAGAATTTTCGTGGAGTTGACGTGGCGATTGAGTTTTCCACGCCGGAAACAGCACCGGAGAATATCGAACGGCTGGCGCGGCTGGGCGTCAGCGCGGTCGTCGGTACGACCGGATGGTTCGTTCACCTGGAGCGGATGCGGGAAATTGTGGCCCGCGAGAAAACGGCGCTGGTGTGGAGCTCGAATTTTTCCGTGGGTGTTAATATTTTTTCGCAGATTGTCGGTGAGGCAGCGCGGATGATGGCGCGGCAGCCGGAGTATGGCGCCTGGGCATGGGAAATTCACCATGCGACGAAGAAAGATGCGCCTTCGGGCACGCTGCTCGCGCTGATTGAAAAGATGAAACAGAGCGGCTATGGCAAGCCGATAGACGTGAGCAGCAGCCGCTCCGGCGCACATCCCGGCACGCATGAGATTGGATTTGATTCCGGCGCGGACACGATCACGATCCGGCACACCGCGCGCAGTCGCGAGGGGTTCGCGCGGGGAGCGTTGCGGGCGGCGCGTTGGCTGCACGGCAAAAAGGGATTTTTTGATTTTCGCGATATTGTGAACGAACTGGAATAACTGGAAAATTCAGGCTGATCGCAGGAGGCGGAACATGTTTACGGGATGCGGCACGGCGCTGGTTACGCCATTTCGCAAGGATTTATCTGTGGACGAGGAAACGATGCGCCGGCTGGTACGGCGGCAAATAGAGGGGGGAATCAATTATCTGGTGCCTTGCGGAACGACCGGAGAAAGCCCCACGCTGACCCGCAAAGAACACTTGCGCGTGGTCGAGATTGTGATTGAGGAAGCGCGCGGAAAAACGCCGGTGCTCGCAGGAGCCGGCGGGAACGACACCGCGCACGTGATTGACATGGCGCGCGAATGCGAGACCATGGGCGCGAGCGGAATTCTTTCGGTGAGCCCGTATTACAACAAACCGACGCAGGAGGGCCTGTACCAGCATTTCAAGGCGATTGCTGCGGCGGTGCACGTGCCCGTGATTCTCTACAACATTCCGGGGCGCACCGGCGTGAATATCGAGCCAGCCACGATTTTCAGACTCGCAGAAACCGAGAATATTGTGGGGGTGAAGGAAGCCTCGGGAAATATTTCTCAAATGGCTGCGATTCTAGACGGCGTGCCGGAGCGTTTTATGGTGCTCTCGGGTGACGATGGAATCACGCTGCCGTTGATGGCGATCGGCGGGCGCGGGCTGATTTCCGTGTCGTCGAACGAAATTCCGGCTGAGATGACGCAGATCGTGAAACTCGCGCTCGCGAACGATTTTGCCGGAGCGAGGAAAATTCACGGAAAGTATTTCCGGCTGATGGAAGCGAATTTTGTGGAGACGAATCCCGGCCCGGTGAAAGCGGCGCTTGGCTTGATGGGGCTGCTCGATCCGGTTTTCCGTCTGCCGCTGGTCGCCCCGAAACCTGAAAACCTTGCGAAGATTCGCAGTGCGCTCGAAGCAGTTGGCCTGGTGCAAGGGGCGTATGCTGCAAACTGAGATCGAGCGGCTATTCGACGAAAATCCGCCGCAATACTCCGCCGAACATTTCGCGCTGTTTCAGAAATTCAAAGGCGCGCTGAACGCGGGAGAAATTCGCGCCGCCGAGCCTGACGCGGGGTCGAAAACCGGGTGGCGCGTGAACGCGTGGGTGAAAAAAGGGATTCTGGTCGGGTTCCGGATGGGCTCAATCGTGGATATGTCCATTGATGCGGCGCGGCAGCCATTTTTCGACAAGTCCACATTTCCGGTAAAAACTTTTAACGCGAGCTCAGGCGTGCGAATTGTTCCCGGCGGATCGAGTATTCGAGACGGCTGTTACGTCGGCAAGAGCGTGACGTGCATGCCGCCGATGTACATCAACGTGGGCGCGTACGTGGACGAGGGAACCATGGTGGATTCACACGCGCTCGTCGGAAGCTGCGCGCAAGTCGGACGGAAGTGCCACATTTCCGCCGGATCGCAAATCGGCGGCGTGCTGGAACCGGTCGGCGCGATGCCCGTGATTCTCGAAGACGAAGTGCTCGTGGGCGGCAATAGCGGCGTTTATGAAGGAACGGTTGTGAAGCGGCGCGCCGTTCTGGGGACGGGAACGATATTGAATCGCTCGACGCCTGTGTACGACCTTGTCACAGGCGACGTCTACACTGCGAATGCCGACGAACCCCTGGTGATACCGGAAAATGCCGTGGTGGTTGCGGGCTCGCGCGCCATTTCTCACGGGCGCGGCGAGGATTGGAATCTTTCGCTCTACACGCCCGTGATTGTGAAGTACCGCGACGCTAAAACCGACGCAAAAGTGCAGCTGGAAGACCTGCTCCGCTAGGCTTTTAACGATTGCGGTAACCTGCGGGCGAGTGCGCGAGTCTTAAGAGACGGCGGACTTTTGGTTTCGCGAGCAGCCAGATGAATCAAACCCTCAGCGTTTTCTCCAGCGTCCTCACGGCATTTCTGGCGGTAATGGTCGCTGCGTTCTTCTGCCTGCTGCCGCAGTGGAGCCGGCCCGGGATGCTGTTCGCCGTTACGGTATCCGCACAATTCCGCCGGACGCGCGAGGGACGCCGCATACTTCGCGATTATCGCCTGCAAGCGTGCGTTCACGCGCTGATGAGTTTCGCGCTGATCTATGTGGGCGCATTAACGCGCCATTTGATTTTTCTGCTCGCCGGAGTTTTTTGGCTGCCGGCCGGATATTTCCTGATATTCGAATGGGCGCGCGATCGTGTGGCGCCGTATGCCGAAGCGCGTTCCCGTTCTAATGAATCGGCGACAGAAGCACGATGGGCGCAATTTTCGGGAGGATGGCTTCTTCACTTCGGCCCTTTTGCAGTCCTCGGTGCTGCGGCGCTGTTCCTGCACTCACGCTGGCAACGCATGCCGGTGGCGCTTTTTCCTTTTCGCGGAGGATTTCGCGGCAGGCCACCCGGATTTATCCTGCCGACTCGCGAAACGGTTTATGGGCCGCTTGTGGTGGCTGGAATCGTGTGCGCTGCTCTTTGGATTGTGAGCTACATCATATTGAGACGCGCAGGCGCCCGATCAAGTGGTGGTGATAGGGCTGAAGAAACTGATTCCTTGTACCGCACGCTTACTCTGCTGCTGGGGTGCGAATATTTGCTCGCTGTGATTTGTTCCGCTGCGAGCGGGCTGCTTCCCTTCATGGGCATTTGGGTAATTGTGCCGCTCGGCGCGCTCGCGATGGTGGCGCTTGCTGGGCTGTTTCTGTTGACCGCGGACGCGCAACAGGAAGTATTGGAGTAGACTCCGCGCTTGACAAACTTCGCGTCTTACCCTAATTTCTAATACGTCATGAACCTCCGGGCACATCGCCATCACCTCCCTCATCACCATACCGAATGGTGCCCGCGGCGGTGTGCTAGCTAGCTAAAACAAGCTGCACTTATCAGCCCGCTGGCGCGGAATGCACCAGCGGGCTTTTTGTTTTTTAAGGGGACAAGAATGGAACTCGATTTCGAAAAAGAGAACGGGCTGATCCCGGCGATCGTGCAGGACCATGCGAATGGCGAAGTGCTGATGCTGGGATTCATGAACCGGGAGGCGCTGGCGAAGACGCAGCAGACCGGCTTCGTCACATTTTACAGCCGCTCGCGCAAGAAGCTTTGGACCAAAGGCGAGACCAGCGGGCAAAAGCTGGTGCTGCGAGAGATGCGAGTGGATTGCGATCGCGACGCTCTGCTCGTCAGTGTGGAGCTTGACGGCGGCGCGGTTTGCCATGAAGGCTACCGCAGCTGTTTCTTCCGGCAGATTGGCGCGGACGGCGAGGCAACGGCAGTCGCCGAGCGCGTTTTCGCACCCGAGGAACTTTACGGAAAGGGAACAAAAGAATGAGCTGCCTGAAGCTTGGCATTCCCAAGGGAAGTCTGCAGGATTCGACGGTGGAACTTTTCGCGAAGGCGGGCTGGCGCATCAGCGTGAACTCGCGCAGCTATTTCCCCGGCATAGACGATCCGGAGATCGAGTGCATGATGGTTCGCGCGCAAGAAATGGCGCGGTACGTGGAAAGCGGCGCGCTCGATGCGGGGCTCACGGGCAAAGATTGGGTTCTCGAAACCGGCTCGGACGTATACGAAGTAGCCGAGCTTATTTATTCGAAGACGAGCCTGGGCCGCGTCCGGTGGGTGCTCGCGGTGGCCGAAGATTCGCCTGCGCAGACGGTGCGCGACCTGGAAGGAAAAGTGATCGCCACCGAAGCCGTGCACATCACCGAGCAATATCTGACGCGGAACAAAGTGAAGGCGCGTGTGGAATTTTCCTGGGGCGCCACCGAAGTGAAAGTTCCGCAGCTTGCGGACGCCATTGTGGAAGTGACGGAGACAGGAGCATCGCTGCGCGCCAATCACTTACGCGTGATTGATACGCTGCTCGAATCCGCTCCGTGGTTTATTGCCAATCACGCGTCGTGGAAGGACGCCTGGAAGCGCGAGAAAATCGAAAATATCGTTTTGCTGCTTGATGGCGCGATCAAGGCGTATAACCGCGTGGGGTTGATGCTGAACGTGCGCCGCGAGGACCTGGCGGGCGTCCTTGCAACGCTGCCATCTTTGAAAAATCCCACTGTTGCGGCATTGAGCGATCCCGATTGGGTTGCGATCAATACCATCGTGGAAGAAAAAATCGTCCGGCAACTGATTCCGAAACTGAAACTGGCGCGCGCGGAAGGAATTGTGGAATATCCGCTGAATAAAATCGTGTACTGATGCGCATTCTACCGCTGACAAACTCGACCCAGGCGAAGATTCTCGGCTCGCGCCGGGATAGCAGCCGTTCGGCTGAAGGCGTCGCCGCGCGCATTGTCCGGGATGTGCGCCGCCGCGGCGATGCTGCGCTATTTTCGTGGACGAAGCGGCTGGATCGTTTGGAATTGAACGCAAAAACTGTATGGGTTTCGCGCGCGGAAATGGCGAAGGCGAGCAAGAGTGTTTCTCCGGAGTTTTTGAAGGCGGTTGACCATGCCGCGCGCAATATCCGCGCCGTGGCGCGCAGCCAGAAACCGAAGGAGTGGACAATTGAAGTCGAGCCTGGAGTGCGCGCAGGCCAGTTGGTTCGAGCGATTGAATCGGTAGGCTGCTACTTGCCGGGTGGACGCTTTTCGCTGGTGTCCACTTTGCTGATGACCGTGATTCCGGCGCAAGAAGCGGGGGTGCGCAACATTATTGTGGCAAGTCCGCAGCCGGGCCCGGCCCTGCTCGCGGCGGCTGAACGGTTGGGCGTGCAGTCTGTCGCGCGCGTGGGCGGGGCGCAAGCGATTGCGGCGCTTGCTTACGGTACCGGCTCGATTCCGCGCGTGGACAAAATATTCGGCCCGGGCAACCGGTTCGTCACGGCGGCGAAGCGGCTGATAAGCGCGGATTGCGCGATTGATCTGGTCGCAGGGCCAACCGAAGCTGTGGTCCTTGCCCAACGAGGCAACGCGAAATTTATCGCTGCTGATTTAATCGCTCAAGCCGAGCACGATCCGGATGCGATCTCGATATTTGTAACCACGTCCGCGCCGCTCGGCCGCTCCGTCTCGGCAGAAATCGATCGCCAATTGAGGGAACTGCCGAAGGATAATCTGGCGTGGCGTTCGTTCGCGAAGAACGGATTTGTGCTTATCGCAAAGAATCTCGCGGATGCGATCCGCTTCGTTAACCTGTTTGCACCGGAGCACCTGAGTCTGCCGGGGGGTTCGGAAAATTTGCTCGGCCGCATCGAATCGGCGGGCAGTATTTTCCTCGGTGACTGGAGCGCGCAGACTTTTGGCGATTACGCGAGCGGTACGAATCACGTATTGCCAACCGGCGGGGTGGGCCGCGCACGCGGCGGGCTCTCCGTTGCAGACTTTGTGAAATGCATCAGCGTGCAGGAAGTATTTCGCAAGGGATTTAGTCGCCTTGCGCCGGTCGCAATGGAATTCGCCAAAGCGGAGGGCCTGGAAGCGCATGGCCGGTCTGTCAGCTTGCGGGCGGAGGTGCGGAAGTGAAATCTCCGGTGCCAATCAGGCAATCGGTCACGCGCATGCGTGCATATAATCCGCCTCTCGAAGGGCGCACGCAGAAACTGCGTCTGGATTTCAACGAGAATCCCATCGGCTGCTCGCCCGCGGTGCGCCGGGCGCTCGCTAAGCTGAGCGCGGCTGAAATTTCCGCCTATCCAGAACAGGCAAGCGTTCGCCGCAAACTGGCGAAGTTTTTTGGCGTGAGCCCGGAGGAATTGCTGCTTACCAACGGCACGGACGAGGCGCTCAGCCTGATCGTCAACACGTTTGTCGAACCGAAAAGCAAAGTGCTGTTCGTTGAACCGACGTACGCGATGTACCGGTTCTATTCGGAACTTGCGGGCGCGCAAATAGTGGCCCCGCGATATACCGCTGCCATGGAATTTCCGTGGGGCGAAGTCTTAGCGGCTCTGAAAGGCGGGCCGCGAGTTTTCTTTCTGCCGAATCCGAACAGTCCGACGGGCAATCTGCTTTCGCTCCCGGACTTGCGGCGACTTTTGGAGGCGGCGCGGCGCACCATGGTCGTGATTGATGAAGCCTACTTTGAATTTTCAGGCGTCACCGTAATTCCGTGGATTCGGCGGCACGGCAACCTGATCGTCACGCGCACTTTTTCGAAAGCCGCGGGCCTCGCCGGTTTGCGCCTGGGGTGTATTTTTGTGAATCGGGAATTGGCCGCTACGATGCGAAAAGCGCAGTCGCCGTACCCGGTGAATGCCGCCGCACTCGTGGCGGGCGAAGCTGCGTTGCGCGACCGCGCATTCATCGCGCGTACTTTGCGGGACGTTCGCCAGGGCAAGGAGGAACTGGAACGCGGACTTGCGCGGCTCGGGATCCGGTACTTTCCCAGCGGCGGAAATTTTCTGTTGATTCACTTTGCGGCGCGCGCAAAAGAAATTGTGGCCGCCTTGGACCGCAAGGGGATTCTGGTACGTGACCGCTCAAGCGATTTTGGCGGCGAGGGGTATGTCCGCGTAACGCTGGGGACGCTCTCGCAGACGACGCGGTTACTGCGCGAATTGAAAGCGATTCTATGAGAAAAGCAAAGCTCCGAAGAACGACGAAAGAGACCGACATCAGCATCGCGCTGAATCTTGACGGGCAAGGCAAAGCCCGCATCTCCACCGGCATTCGATTCTTCGACCACATGATCGAGCAGATTGCGCGCCACGGAGGCCTCGATCTCGATCTCACGGCGCGCGGCGATCTTGACGTTGACCAGCACCACACGGTGGAAGATGTGGGAATCGCGCTGGGCGAAGCTGTGAAGCAAGCGCTGGGATCGAAGCGCGGAATTTTGCGCGCCGGTTATTTTCTGATGCCGATGGACGATTGCCTGGCCATCGCAGCGCTGGATTTTTCGGGGCGCGTGTTTTGCGTCTGCAATTGGAAGCCTTCGGCAAAAAAGGTGGGCGAGTTTCAGACGGAATTGCTCGAGGATTTTTTTCGCGCGTTCGCGCAATCGGCTGCTGCAAATGTTCACCTGCGATTGATGTACGGCCGCTCTTCGCATCACCAGGTTGAGGCCATGTTCAAGGCGTTTGCAAAGGCGCTGCGTTTTGCGGTCTCGCGTGACCGGCAGATGCGCCGCGTGTTGCCATCAACGAAGGGACTTTTGTGAAAATAGCCCCTGTTATGA
>Ga0210402_10006225_pt1 | contig 10593 bp, 12 predicted proteins | sample IncBWC7MmetaG_FD_161055 | JGI IMG/M metagenome (GOLD analysis project Ga0210402, IMG submission 161055) | Forest soil microbial communities from Barre Woods Harvard Forest LTER site, Petersham, Massachusetts, United States - Inc-BW-C-7-M | ecosystem: Environmental > Terrestrial > Soil >... | reverse complement strand
CTTCCCGAAAAACAAGTCTGTTCTCACGCACTCACTGAAGCGCTGCGTCACCCAAAATCCATAGCCTAATCGACTCTTTCGCAGCGGTCTAACGCAAGCGCGGGGAGAAGTCGGTCAGGGCGAGGTAGGTGGAGTCAACCTTATCCACGAGCTTGCCGTTGGCCTCGGATTTCTCCTTGATACTCTTCCACTCGGGATCGTCCTGGAACGATTTCCAGTTGGCAGCAGCTGCTTCGCGGCTGGGGTGGTGAAGAATGTAGATTAGGGTATTGCTTTTCTCCGGCTCATCGAGAGGCGTCCAGTACGCGACGCTCTTAATTCCGTGGCGGTCAAAGATCTTTATGGTGTGGTCGCGGAAGCGCGCCTCGAGGTCGGCCAGTTTTCCTGCAGCTGCATGATAGATGCGGAGTTCGAAGACGCCCCCGGTAGCTGACGTGGAGTTGGCATTGTCTTGCCGAGAAGCGGCCCAAAGTGAGGCTGGAAGCAGGGTTGCCGCTGGAAGCGCCTGAACGAAGGTTCGTCTCTTCACGGCAGGCATTCTAGCAGAAGATGATTGGATGAGCGCGAACCGCGGGGAATCAGTGTGAGGCCCGCCAGCACAATGATGATTCCCCGCTCACCGCGTTTTTCGCGGTTCTGCAAGCGGCCCCGTCGATCCGCAGGGGGATCGAAAGGCCGCTGTTCATACTTCCTCCGGCTAAGGGGTTGTTTGGCCAACGAATGACTGGCAGGAAACGTTGGGATGCCAGTTTACGAATGCGCCCTTGGGATTCTCTTTCCACGCCCAGACATGCAGCGTGTAGAAGGCCGGCAGTCCGAAGCGATTCGGAGACGAGAAGTAGTGGAAGATCTGTCCCATAAGCTGCGGCGACACGCCCGGATGCTTCTCATCCCAGGCGCTGGCGATCACGAGATAGTCGGCTCCGGTCAGTTTGACACTTCCGTCCGGCTGCGCCTCGTAGAGAATGATCTGGGGACGGTTGACGTCGACGATTCCGTTGCCCACCAGAGCATCGTTGACGTAGTGAAGGCCCATTGCGCCAAAGTCGTCACCGCTCACGCAACCGAACTCAAGGCGATAACCGTCGTTCTCGGCCACTCTCACATCCTTGAACCGTTCGGTGGCCTGCCGAACAGTTCTGAGAAGGGCACTCTGCTGGTCCTGTTGCGCCCGTTCGCTTTGCGCTGTCGTCTCGTGGGAGTGTACGTCTTGCGCCACTGCGCGCAAGAAGCAGACATTCACGAGAGCAAAGGCGATAACAGAATATTTGCATTGCTTCGCGAATTGACCCGTTTTTCTGGTGAGAATGAGAATCTGCTTTGTATTCACTGGAATTGTCTCCTTTTTGTAAAATCGACGCTCATCTTCGCTGGGCGATCGGTCATGGCCCTCCCGAGATGCATTTTGCCGGGACCCGTTCGGTCGAACCGCTCTTTGTCACCCTGGGGGAAATTCGAGAATCACGACTCGAAATGCTGAGCTTCGTCTTGCAAATGGAAAGTAACAAGCGTCCGGATAAGAAGTAACGAAACAAGGCCAAAGAAAAACCAAAATCAACATGGGACAGAGGTGGGCGGGCTACGGTAGCCTTCGCCTTAAAGATTTCTCGGTTGGCTGGAGAGATCTACGATGCGCTGTTCCTCCATCGACCTACCTAGCGCCGCCATTTCCCAACCAGATACAGGATGAGTGTGAGCAGAAGGCTCAGCAGGATGGAGGTGGCCAATGGAAAGTAGAAGGTTGTGTTCTTGCCGCGGTAGAGGATGTCGCCTGGGAGGCGGCCCAGCGGGAGGTGCAGACGGCCTACAACAAGCAGGAGAATTCCGGCGAGCAGGAGTGCGGCGCCGAGAAGGATCAGAAGTTTGGCGAGGTCGGTCATGAGGGCGGGGCTGAAAGCCCCTTTTCATTTTAGCGAGTTTATGCGGCGCTGAAGCGCCGCTCTTCTACGGTGTTCATTGCGCCTACTTCCAATCGGAAGGAGCTTAGGGCGGAGTTTCGGAGCAAAGTCAAAAACCCCACCCTGTCCCAAAAGACGCGACAAGGGTGGGGCACCCTCGGGATGGATTTCATGTACTCCTGCGTTTGAAGTGGTAGGACGATTTCTGGAACACTGTAGGCCGCAACGACGACACCTTCATCGAGGCTGGGTCTCGAGTTCCTTTAGCAACTTCAATCAGCTTGTCCTTCCGGGAGGTTCTGCTATGCCGCTTTCATCCGATGCTTCGTCTCTCACTCTTCGAGCTTTTTCCATGCTCGTGCTGTTTTTGTCGGTGTGCGGAGGCGCGCGTCCGGCATTCGCGCAAGACGTGCTCACCTATCACAACAGCAATGCACGAACCGGAGTGAACAACAAGGAGACGATTCTCACGACTAGCAATGTGAATGCGGCAACGTTTGGCAAGTTGTTTACGCTGCCTGCGGATGGCCTGGTGGATGCCGAGCCGCTTTTTCTTTCGGCGGTGTCGGTAGGAGGAGTCGTCCACAATCTAGTTATTGTGGCGAGCGAACATGGAACGGTTTATGCCTATGACGCGGACACAGGGGCGAATATGTGGGACGTCACAACGTTGAAGGCAGGCGAAACAACTTCTGACAATCGCGGGTGCTCGCAGGTGACGCCGGAGATCGGGATCACGTCGACACCGGTGATTCTGCACCCGAAGACGGGGAATCCAGTGATCTTTGTGGTTGCAATGTCGAAGGATGGTTCGGGGAAATATCATCAGTGGCTGCATGCACTGGACGCGCCGACCGGGGCCGAAGTTCGCGGAGGGCCCGTGGAGATCACAGCTACCTATCCGGGGACTGGAGACAACAGTTCGGGCGGGAATGTGATTTTCGATCCAGGGCAGTACAAAGAGCGCGCCGGGTTGCTGCTGGCTGGGAACACTCTGTATCTGGCGTGGGCCTCGCATTGCGACATCCGTCCGTATACGGGATGGGTCATGGGCTACAACGCCACGACGCTGGCGCGGACCACTGTGCTGAACTTGACTCCGAATGGAAATGAAGGAGCGATCTGGAACTCGGGCGCGGGGATGGCGGCAGATGGAAGCGGGAACATCTTGCTGCTGGTTGCGAATGGAGTGTTCGACACGACGCTTAACGCGTCGGGCTTTCCCGTGAATGGCGACTACGGGAATGCGTTTCTTCGGGTAACGACGAAAGGCGGACTAGCGGTCGGCGATTATTTCGAGATGGACAATGAGTCGTCGGAAAATGGCAGCGATACGGACCTCGGGTCGGGGGGAACGCTGCTGGTGAACCAGAGGGACTCCACGGGCAAGGTCTGGCAACTGGCGGTGGGCGCGGGAAAGGATTCGAACCTGTATGTTGTGGATCGCACGAACATGGGGAAGTTTAATTCCGGGAGCAACAATATTTATCAGGAACTCGCTGGAGTGCTGCCGGGCGGTGTGTGGTCGATGCCGGCATTCTTCAATGGGATCGTTTATTACGGGCCGGTCGGGTCGCCGATTCTGGCGTTTCAGTTCAAGAATGCGAAGTTGCTTGGGTCGGCGGTGGCTAGGACTTCGAATGCGTTCGGGTATCCAGGAGCAACGCCGAGCATCTCGTCGAGTTCCGGACAGGTTGCGATTGTGTGGGCGGCGGAGAATTCCAATCCGGCAGTGCTGCATGCTTACAACGCCAAGACTCTGGTGGAGTTGTACAACTCCAATCAGGCCGCCAATGGGCGGGATCACTTTGGTGTGGGGAATAAGTTCATCACGCCGATGATTGCGAATGGGAAAGTGTTTGTGGGGACGACTAGCGGAGTGGGAGTGTTTGGGTTGCTGAAGTAGAGTCCGTTTGCTACTCAGCGGAGCTGGACGTTTGTAGGAAGTCAAAAACCACATTCAGTTCGCTTCCAACAAGAAATTGCATAGGTCCTTCGCGGCAAAATGCGCCGCTCAGGATGACAGCTGCGTTCTTACTTTGAATTGAAAAGTACTTGACACTTGCCTCCTGCCGCGCTAGGCTTGCTGCATGGTCGATCCTCAACTGCACCGGATACGGAGATTCCATCGCTCCGCAAGGCCATCTGTAGCGCCGAACGTGGCCGAGGATTTGCGCTTTATTCGGGACACGATGGAGCGGTCGGCGGCGTTCACGGCTGTTTCCGGGTGGGGACATGTTGCGCTGGGTGGAACCGCTTTTGCCGCGGCACTGTTTGCCAGCCGGCAGGTTTCACCATTCGGCTGGCTGCGGGTGTGGCTGGCTGAAGCGCTTCTGGCGGCTGCCATCGGGCTGCTGGCTTGTACGTGGAAGGCGAACCGGCGCGGGCTGCCGCTGTTTTCCGGACCGGCGCGGAAAGCGGCGCTGGGATTGGCTCCGCCCCTGGTTGCTGGGGCGTTCCTGACTTTTCTGCTATATCGCTCGGGGCTGGAGTCGGCGCTACCCGCAATGTGGCTACTGCTGTATGGCGCCGGCATTATGACTGGGGGTGCGTTTTCGGTGTCCATTGTTCCGGTCATGGGACTGTGTTTCATGCTGCTGGGCGGGCTTACGGTGCTTGGTCCGGCGAATTGGGGAAACTGGTTTCTGGCGGCAGGATTTGGCGGACTGCATGTCGTATTTGGCTTGTTGATCGCGAGGAGGCATGGTGGGTAGGGCATTAGCATCGCGTGGAAAGTCCGGGAAGCACGAGGCGCGTGCGCGCGAGCATTCGCGCGAGCATTCGGCGCCACGGACTCCGGAACTACCCGAACTGGACCGACTGATTCATGAGCGTATCCGGCTCGGGATTGTGAGTGCGCTGGCGACTAACGATTCGTTGAGCTTTAACGACCTGAAGCGCGTGCTCAAGACGACTGACGGGAATCTGAGCGTGCATGCGCGCAAACTGGAAGAAGCGGAATACATCTCGTGCGTGAAGTTTTTTGAGGGACGCGTGCCGCGAACTGAGTACAGACTGACGATAAAAGGACGCGCGGCACTGGCCGAGTATCTGGATCAGATGGAGGAGTGGATCCGGGTGACGCGAGAAGAGCACTGAGATGAGAGCGCTGGGGAGATTCGCGCTCGCGGCCGGAGTTGGAGTATTGGTGCTTTTGGTTGGCGTGCTCGCCGCGATGGTTCTTGGCGGGTTCGCCTTGCTGGAACGCCATGGACCGGCCGGGGGTGGTTTCCTCATCTTAGAGTTCCTTGCCATAGGAGTTCTCATCTGCGTGCCCCTGGCCATCGCCGCAGCCTGCTGGGTTCTATTTCGACCAGGTAGAAATACGAATCAGGTGTTGCCCCAAGGCCGAAGCGGCCTTTTTTTGGGCCGATAAGCTTTGTGATACAAAGTTCATTGTGGGAGACGTCTATGGAAGAGGTTTCGGGAATAAAGAGATCCTGGCTCGGCGAGGCGGTACGGTTCTGGGAGCCGCGGCGGATCTGGTACAACGGCGTGCTGTTCGTCGTTGTGTTGCTCTGGCTGGGGTTGACCTGGCCGCATTTTCGCCCGGCGCTGACGCTGGAGGCGCTGGGCAAGATGACTGTGCTCGCGCTGCTGGCCAATGTCTGCTATTGCGCGGCGTATCTGGTCGAATTCTTTCTGCAGGCTGTGGCATCGGACGGTGGACGGCGACGGTGGGCCGTGTGGATTCTGGGGGTGCTGTTGGCGCTGCTGGTTGAGAACTACTGGATCGCGGATGAGATCTATCCGGACTTCAATCAGAAGCACGGGGCTGTGATGCTTGGAGCGGGAGAGATGTTTCGCGGAGCCACCGGTTCGGCGAGTAATATGAATTTTCCCGCGCCGCTGGCGGTGATGGGATTTCTCGCGGCCAGCCTGGGAACATTTGCGGCGATCGCAGCGGTGGTGATCTTCTGGTTCGCGCGCAAACCCCGACTGGCGCGGGTCGCCGGGTTTGCGATCGGTGGAGGAATGGTTGTGTATCTTGTGCTGCTCCTCGGCTTTTCGGCTGGAAGTCACGAGACCTTACTCGGGCGAGGGCAGGAAAAGTATTTTTGCGAGATTGACTGTCATCTGGCGTATTCGGTGCTCGATGTAAAGAGAAAAGAGCAAGGGCCGGTGGACAATTACATGGTTACACTGCGCACGCGGTTTGATGAGACCACGACCTCGCCGAATCGCCCGAAAGATGCGCCGCTGACGCCTTCACCGCGTGAGGTGCGGTTGCTGGATGATGCGGGGCATCAGTATGACGTGGCTTCGAGCTCAGGGACTTCGTTGATGACGCCGTTGACGCCGGCGTCGTCGTATACGACGCAATTGGAGTTCAAGGTTCCGAAGGATGCGCGGGGGTTGCGGTTGTTGATTGAGACGGTGCCGGGGTGGCCGGATCGGTTAGTAATTGGGGACGAGAATAGCTTGGGGCATAAGAAGACATATTTCGCGTTGTAACCTAGAGCGGTCGATCTCGGCTTCTCGGCTTCCCGGCCTTTCAACGTGCCGCCGCCTCGCGGCTTCGGTCGAGGTGGCGCCAGCGGCATCAAAGCTTACCGTCGCCAAGAGGAGCAGCATGCCTGAAGCAAGCAGCACAAAACCTATCACCTGAAATTTGCGCAACCTACGCGGTCGAGGACTACCGGGCATCAATTCTCTTTGTAGATGTCGGAATCTTTGCCACGTCCCATACCACCACAAAAGTGCGATCGAGATCGCGATTGCTACGATATGCACGGCGTTCTCCTACGCGCCCAACGCCTTCTGAATTTCAGCGGCGATGGCGGCGCACGCCGACTGCATTTTTGATTCGGATTCGGCTTCTACCATCACACGGGCCAGGGCTTCGGTGCCTGAGTAGCGGACTACTACCCGGCCGTTCCCATCCAATTCTTGTTCCGCTGCGGTGATCGCCGCCTGTATTGCGGGCACGTTCACGAACGGAACTTTTTCTTTCACGCGGACGTTTTGGATCTTCTGCGGGAATACCTTTAGGTCACTCACCAAATCTGCCAGCGGCTTGCCGGAGCGGACGACGATGTCCATGAGGCGGAGAGCAGTGAGCAGGCCGTCGCCGGTGGTGGCGTCTCCGTCGAGAAAGATGATGTGTCCGGACTGTTCGCCACCGAGGATGGCGCCGGTCTTGAGCATCTCTTCCAGAACGTACTTGTCGCCGACGTTAGCGCGGAGCATCCGGATGCCGGATTCTTTGAGCGCAATCTCGAGGCCCATGTTCGACATGGTGGTCGAGACCACCGTGTTGGTCTTCAACTTTCCTTGCGCGTGCAAGCTGCGGGCTGCGGCGAGAAGAACGCCGTCTCCATTCACAACGCGGCCCGAGGCGTCACAGAAGAGGGCGCGGTCTGCATCGCCGTCGAAGGTTACGCCCAGGTCGAACTTCCCTCCCGACGCAGCGACATGTTTCCCTAACGTCTCGGGATGAAGCGCGCCGGAGTGCTCGTTAATGTTTTTCCCGTCTGGAGCGATGTGGATGAACGTTGCCTGAATGCCCAGCAAGCGGAAGAGTTCCGGAGCTTCGGCGGTGGCGGCTCCGTTGGCGCAATCGACCAGGACGCGAAGTTTGCTGAGATCGGAGGTGACGCTGGCTGCGAGCGATTTGATATAGGCGTGACGAAGTCCGGCCTCGCCGGGTAGCGAGGGGCGAGGGACTTTCAGCGCGGTGTCGTCGGCGGATTCGGGATTCTTGAGGAGCGCGAAGATTTCTTCTTCGATGGCAAGTTCGCGGGAGTCACTGAGCTTGAATCCGTCGCCGGAAAAAACTTTGATGCCGTTGTCAGTCCAGGGATTGTGGGAAGCGGAGATAACCACGCCGGCAGCCATTCCTCGGGAGCGCGCCAGGTAGGCGACGCCGGGAGTAGTAATTACGCCGGCGCTGTGCACGTCGACCCCGACGGCGGCGAGGCCTTCGGAGACGCGATCGGCGATCCAGCGGCTGGATTCACGAGTGTCCTGGCCGATGACGGCCTTGGCTTTGGCTGTCGCGCGGATGAGATCGTGGCCGAGGGCGCGTCCGATGAGATTGGTGCTTTGAGCAGTTAAGGGGAATTCGCCGGCTACGCCGCGGATTCCGTCCGTTCCGAATAATTGCCGTTGCTGGGTCATGAGAAGGTGTCAAACGATCGAAAGACAACCCAAGAGCTTATAGGGAAGCGAGGCGAGCGCGCAATTGTCGTATCGCTCGCCGGCGGCCACAACCGCTGTCGAGCTTCGTTCGAGGACAGCCGAGGTCGGCTGTCCCCACATTCAATTTTCTCAGTGCGTGGTCGCGGTACCGACTTTTTCAACAACTACAGTGACGCGAATGGATGCGGCTTGTTCGACTTGGACCAAAGGATCGGGGACGTAGACGTTGGTGATAAAGACGGCGCTGCCGAGGGTGCCCGTGGCATCGATGGGATCGGTGGTCGCGGCATCGATCTTTTCGACGTGGTGACGAGGTCCGGTGATAGTGATGCGAGGCGGGTCGGTGTCGACCTTAACGATCTGTTCTCCGGTGGCGAAGTTGCCGGTTACGCGGGGACGGATCTCGACCTCACGGGTTGATCTGGTATCGAAGGCCAGGTGCAGCTGGCTGGGAACAACCTGCTTGATTTCTACATCGCGCGGATGACGGACCTGTTGCGACGTGAGATCGAAAGTGCGCTCGCCAGATTTCACACCGGTTAGATCGATTTCCGCCTGGACCTCGTTGATCTTCAACTGGCGGATGGTGCGCTCGGGGCCGCGCACGCGGATCTGCGCTTCGGGAATCGATTCCGTGCTGATTTCGAGCTTCTCGGGGACGTGTTGGAAAACGATCGGGGCGCGGATGGCGACTTCAGCCGGCTGCTCGTCGCGCGCGATCATGAACCAAATGCCGGTCGCAAGCAGCAGCGACAAAAACTTCAGGCTGAAGTTGTGGACAACATAACGTTTGAATAGGGCGATCACGAGCTTGGCTCCGTTGAACCAGCGTCCGACTTGCGCGGCGCGGGCTCGGACAGTGGCGAATCGAAGCCGGCGTAATCGCTGTTGGCAGCGATGGTGGTGGGCAAGGTGGCCGGAGTGATGTGGCGGCGGAGTTCGGCACTCAAGCGTTCTCGCAGTTGATCAACGGTGAGATCGCGCTCGATCTTGCCGCCGACAGCGAAGCTGATAGCTCCGGTTTCTTCTGAACAGATGACGGCGACAGCGTCCGTTTCTTCGGTGATGCCGATGCCGGCGCGGTGCCGGGTGCCGAGCTGCGTGGAGAGCAGCGGATTCATGGAGAGGGGAAGGAAGCATGCGGCAGCGGCGACGCGATCTTTCTGGATGATCACGGCGCCATCGTGCAAGGGCGCGCTGGGACGAAAGATGGTGGCCAGTAGATCGTAAGAAAGGCGGGCGTCAAGAGGGACGCCGCTTTCAACGTGGGTACGCAGTCCGATTTCACGCTCGATGACGATTAGGGCGCCGGTCTGGTGCTGGGAGAAAAGGTTCGCGGCCAGCACGATGTCGTCGTAGGAATCACCTTCGGCGGATGAGCCGCTGAGGAACGTCAGGCGGCGTCCGAGGTCAGCGAGAACGTGGCGGATCTCCGACTGGAAAACCACGATTAAAGCAAAGACAACGTAAGGCAGGACGTGGCTGACCACCCAGTTCAGCGTGGTCAACTCACCAATGCGCGCGAAATAGAAAGTGATGGCGACGACTGTGAGCCCGACGAGCATGGGAACCGCGCGCGTGCCGCGAATCATGACCAGGACCTGGTAGATCAGAAGGGCGACGAGCAGGATGTCGAGCGCGATCCATGCGGCTTGCGACCAGGATGTGATGAGCGGCAGCAATCGGGCTTAGATCCTCAGTCTGGAGTTCCATTGTAATGCAGAGGAAATTGAGCAGCAGGCCGGAGTCCGGGTTTTGGACGCGGACGCGCAAGAACGTTTCGGCAGAGTCTCACGATGAAAGCGGGGTATACGCCGGCAAAGCGGCACGCTCGCTGCGCTCGCGGGACGGACGAAGGCGTCCGCCCTACACAAACCTGGGGTGCTCTCCGGGCCAAAAGCCCTTTTCAAATCCATTTCGAGGCCAGTTTATGTCTGCTTTTTTGTGACTGCGGCGTCGATTTGACCGTGAGCGAGGCGGGCGGAGATTTCATCTCCCATTTTTACTGCGTCGGCATTCTTCAACAATTTGCCGTTGGCATCGAAAACCAGCGCGTAACCGCGATCGAGAATGGCGAGCGGCGAGAGTGATTGCAGCGCGGTTTCGAGGCGTTCGCTGCGGACGCGGTGCTGCAGCAGGACGTTGCGCATGACAGAACCCAGAGCCGTGGTGCGGCTGTCGAGTTCCTTGCGCATGCCGCTTAGGACCAGGCGGACATCATAGTGGCGCACGGCGGCAGTAATGATTTCCCAGCGGCGGCGGGATTTTTCGAGCAGGTTGCGTTGCGCCAGTTCCACGCGATGAGTGAGGTCGTCAAGTTTCTGTTGGCGCTGTCGGATAACTTCCATCATGCGAGCGAAGGCACCGTGCTGCGAGAGTTCCGTCAGGGCCTGGCGTGCCATCAAGAGGCGGTAGCGCATCGCCCGGGTGAGGCGATCGTGCAAGGCGGCGGCCTGGTCTTCGATGTCCTGGCGCGAGCGGATGACCAGTTCTGCGGCGGCAGAGGGCGTCGGGGCGCGCAAGTCGGCGACGAAGTCGATGATGGTGAAGTCGG
>Ga0210402_10006224_pt1 | contig 10595 bp, 10 predicted proteins | sample IncBWC7MmetaG_FD_161055 | JGI IMG/M metagenome (GOLD analysis project Ga0210402, IMG submission 161055) | Forest soil microbial communities from Barre Woods Harvard Forest LTER site, Petersham, Massachusetts, United States - Inc-BW-C-7-M | ecosystem: Environmental > Terrestrial > Soil >... | reverse complement strand
ATCTGACAGAAGCGGTCAATCTGATAGGAGGCCAAAATGTTGCCGCAAATCATCTTCAATCTGCAGCTCGTTCTCGGTTATGTCGCGTGGCTGCTTTGCTTCCGCACATACTTGCTGCCCAAGCTCAAGTCAATGGATCAGGGTGAAGCGCATCGTGCCATCGCCACTCTGCACAGCTTCCGCTTCTTCGGGCTCGTCTTTATTCTCCCAGGCGTCATTGGCAATCTGCCCGCGAGCTTTACCACATTCGCCGCCTATTGGGACCTGGCAACCGGGGTACTCGCCATGCTGGCGCTTCTCACGGTGAGGATACGTCCGCTCTTTTGGCTGTTCGTGGTGGCCTTCAATCTCGTGGGGATGATCGATCTCATCCTCGACTACTATCACGCCGTTCGGGTCGGCCTTCCTGCAGTGGCGGGTCAGTTGGGCGCGACGTACGCGATCCCAATACTCTATGTGCCCTTGCTGATGATCACGCACGTCGTCGCATTCTACCTGCTGCTGCGTCCTCAACCCAGGGCGGTTCGAGCTTTCGCCGGTCATGCGGCGGCATCTTAAAAAGGGCGGCATTTTAAGCTATGATCCGCGCTATGGCCGTATCAGAGGAACGGGGAGTGCCCGCTTGGTCCGTCCGCCTCGCTGCGGACCTGGACGCCTACGACCAGGCCGCCAGGAATCTGGTCGGTGAACTCACCGAGGAACAACTCAATTGGCAACCGGCGCCCGACTCTTGGAGTGTGGGCCAGTGTATCGAGCATCTCTGCATCACGAACGAAGCCTATCTGCCGGCCATCTCCGTGGCGGTCAGGGAGCAACCGGATTCTCCCGTCGAGCAGATTACTCCCGGTTGGTTCGGGCTCTGGTTCATTCGGAGTTTTATCGAGTCGTCGCCGGTCGCCAAGCGGGCTCCGGCGCCAACGAAGATCAGGCCGACCGCGCACGTTGGCGCATCCGTTCTCGCACGGTTCCTCGCCGGAAACGAATCCTGCCGGGAACTCATGACTCGCGTGCGGGCCAAAAACGTCAACCGAATTCGCTTTTGGAATCCGCTTATTCCGGGAATTCGATTCACCGTCGGTACGGGACTCGAGATCATTGTCGGCCATGAACGCCGTCATCTTCTTCAAGCTGAACGCGTCCTGCACTCTCCCAACTTCCCTCGCTAGTTCACACAATGTTGCGGATGAAGCGACTTCCATCCCGTCACTTACCGCTAAGGGGCTATTCCCCGTACTTATCTTTCAACCAGCGAGCCATATCGTCGCGCAACTGTTTGTAGTCGGCGTGGACCGAAGCTCGCAAGGCGGCCTCCGTGGAACTGCCCTGAGCCAGCCGCTCGAGGATCCGGGGTACGTCGCTCATACCGTACGTGTCGCGGATGTACTCCACGGCAGCTAGTGACTCAGCATAGGCGAGGGTGGCCTGCGCGCTGGAAAACTGCATGAAGCTACCTTCCAGAACGTTGAAAGGAATCTCGTTATTGTCGCGGAACAGCTGGGATAGGACTCGTCCATAGCTCGCCGAGGACTTCCCCTCTTCGCTCTGCGCAATCCCTTCGTGCAGCCAGGTTGGGCAGCGTCCGCCGGACATCTGGTTGATGAAACTGTGCGTCAATTCGTGCTTCAGGACGCGCGCCAGATCGGACGTCATACTGCTCATGCCGCTGATCGGGATGCGCAGTTTGCCATCGTTCACTGCGCCGCTCCAGGAAGGCGCGCGTGTGACGTCAAAAAATGCCTGCTCGGTATAGAGCGTCACCACGATCGTGTTGTGTGGAGAATATCCGAGATCCCGAACCAGGTCGTCATAGTCGGATTCCAGCGTCGCCAGCAGGTCGCGGCGAAAGCCCTCCGAGGACTGTTTGCCTTCGAAGTGCAGGTTGAAATGGCTGCTTTCGTGTTGTGAGAAATTCGATTCGACGCTCGATTCTCTTTCGGCCTTGGCCAGATACTGGCTGATGGTCGGGTCGGGCCGCAATTTCAACGACTTCTTCCACGCCTGTATCGCCTCGGCGGTGTGATCGCTGGCGAACTGGACGAATCCCAGCATGGCGAGCGCGTCCGGCGAGTTAGGAGCCGCGCGAACGGCACGCTCAGCGTAGGAAACCGCCTCGGAGGCATGGCCAGTGCGGAAAAGACAGGCGGCGTAGTACGTCAGCAACGTCGTATTGTCGGGCTGGAAATGGAGCGCGGTTTCAAAATAGCGCTTGGCCTTCGGAAAATTGCCGCTGTCGGTTTCAAGTTTGCCGGCAAGGAAATAGGCAGTGGCCGTCAGTTCTGGCTTGCCTTCTGCTTCGATCGCAGAAAGGCCGTCTGTGTCCACCTTGCCATCGCGAATGACTCTTCCACTGACGTCGCTTTCGTGTGTAAACGATGGCGTAGCGGGAGTAAAGTCCGGGAGGTCGTGCGAAGAACCGGAACCCGCGTGCGGAGGCGCCATACCGCCGGCGTCAATCCGATCGACCGACGATTTGGGGATGGCGTAGGAGTCTTCTCCCACGTCATACTCAACGCGATCTTTATTTTGACGGACCTGATCGGCCCAGATAGTGCGCCCGTTCTTCAGGCGGATCACATCCGCCGACGCCGTTAAGCCTGTCAAAAGCACTAGAATTGCGATAGACGTAGACCAGGTGCGCACCAGTCGATCTTAAAACGGTGGGGAGGCCTTTCGTAGGTGACCAAGGTACCGGACTGGCGACGACTAATGTTCTCGTTGGCGTACTGTCTAGCCGGCAGCTTGGCGTGGACACAATCGGTTCCTGCAAGCTCGACCTGTCCCGCAACCACGGCGGCCCTTTATGCGCGTTTGCGATCTGTTGGATTGAATCCGGAGCGACTCTACCGCGTGCGCGACGTTTCCGTCGAGCGGCCGAATCTCCATCTCACTCTGGATGACGGGACACTGGCTTTCACCGAAGACATCTGCGGACGTATCACGGGCGCATTCTTTGAAGGCGATGGCGAGGTTCTGCTGCGTCCCCCGAACAAAGTGGAGCGCGGATCCCTGGCGCTCTTCACCGGGATGGCGATTCTGGAGGAACAATTCTCGTCGGCTTATTTTCGTTTCAACGACGACACGGCGGTGAAGTGGGAACCTGACCTTTCCCCCCTTCATGATGACGGTGCCTTCGCACAGCAGTGGAACGAAATGAGCCGCCAGCTCGCGGACACGGACTCTCTTCGCCTGCTGCTCGACTTCAGTCATTTCCTCCCGGTGCACGGTACCGCAGAATCCCCGCAGGAATATCCGGGCCTATTTCATGCCCACCTTGAGGGCAAGACTCTGGGCGCCTTTGAGTTGTTCTGGGATGTCTCCGCCGCCGAGCCACTGTGGGCGGGACAGATCCGAATCAAAGAAAGTATTCCTTTCTGGGACGTCTGGACCTCGTTCCGGCCTGCGGCTCTTGATCCGCCGAACAAGGTAGCTGGAACGGCACCGGCAGACGTCGCCATCAACACTTTTCGGATTCGAGCCTCGGTCCTGCCCCCATCCACGTTGCATGCGTCCGCAGATCTGGACTTGCTGGTACGAAAAGGTGGAAAGAGAACCCTACTGTTCGAGTTGTCCCGGTATCTCAAGATTGATGCCGTGCGCATGGACGGCCAACCGGTGGACTTCATCCAGAACCAAGCCCTGGAGGGAAGCCAGTTGCGGCGGAAAGGGAACGACCTCGTCGCTGTAGTGTTTCCTGAGCAGCTGAAATCAGGGCAGAAATTGAAGCTCACCTTCAGTTATGCCGGCGACGTACTGTCCGAAGCAGGAAATGGACTGCTTTACGTCGGAGAGCGCGGCACCTGGTATCCGAATTTCGGATTGAATCCGGCGCTGTTCGATATGGAATTCGAATACCCTCCGACCTGGACGCTGGTTGCGACCGGCAAGGAGTCTCCCGCGACGGCGGAAACTGCCGGAATGCAAGCCTCACACTGGACCTCTGAGGGACCGATTCCTGTTGCGGGATTCAATCTGGGGAAGTACGTGCGGGCTGACGCCAAAGCGGGCGCCGTTCTCGTGGAAGTGTATGGCACGCCGGGAGTCGAACGGTCCTTTCCCAAGGCACCGGCAGAAATGGTGGAGCAGCTACCGAGTTTGTCGCGTCGAACTGCCGGGACGATAGTGATGGCGGCTCCACCGGCGCCGTCGCCGGCTCGGAATGCGCAGGCTGTCGCGGACAAAGCGGCTCATGCGATTACCAGTTTCTCGCAGTGGTTCGGACCGTATCCGTTTGGCTCCCTTGCACTCACCCAGATGCCGGGCGACTTGAGTCAAGGATGGCCCGGCCTTGTCTTTCTTTCCAGCTACGCATTTCTCAGTCCGCAGGAACAGGCGGAACTGCGGTTGGATTCCACCAGGGCCCTCTTGAGCAATCAGGTGCTCGTCCACGAAACCGCCCATCAGTGGTGGGGAGACCTCGTCCTATGGAGCAGCTATCGCGACCAGTGGCTGATGGAAGGTTTGGCCAACTACTCCGCGCTGCTTGTTCTGGAGCAGCAGAATCCTGCCCAGTTCCGTGAAGTGCTGGAGAAGTACAGGAGCGATCTGCTGTCCAAGAATAAAGACGGAGAGTGGCTGCGCGATGCCGGCCCGGTTACCCTGGGCCAGCGTCTGATTTCGTCGCACTTTCCCGGAGGATACGAAGCCATCAGCTATGAACGCGGTACCTGGCTCTTCCACATGCTGCGCTGCATGCTGCGCGATTCAGAAGCGGTGCCGCGAGTCCGTAAAACCGGAGCGCGCCCGGAAGAGCCGTTCTTCCGGGGCCTCCGGAAACTAAGGGAGCGTTACGCGGGCAAAAGCGTAACCACGCAACAGGTGATTCAGGCCTTCGAAGAAGAATTGCCGCGTTCGCTGTGGTTCGAGAAACGCCGCTCGCTGGACTGGTTTCTCGAAGGATGGATTAACGGCACGACCATGCCTAGATTGGACGCGCGCGACGTGCGCTTTACTCCCGGCGAGCATGGCGTAGCGGTAGCGGGCGTGATCGAGCAGAAGGAAGCTCCGGACGATCTGGTCACAGCCATCCCCGTGTATGGCGTGACCGCGACCAACGCGACGGTTCTTCTCGGTCAGGTGCTGGCCGACGGACCGGAGACATCATTTCATTTCAACGCGCCGACGGGCACGCACAAGGTTCTGGTGGATCCACGGCAAACTGTGCTGAGTACGTTGAAGTAGGCTAGACAACACACCTCAACATTCCCGCGGAAAATCAGGGTCATGTCCGGATTTCCGCTCCGTCTTTTGTTAAATTACTGGTGGGTTTTGAAACAGTCTCTAAGGAGTCGTGCATGAGCAAGGTCCGGGTTCTCGCAGGCACTCGCAAAGGCGCATTCATTCTTGAGTCCGATGGCAAGCGCGAAAAGTGGGATGTAAGCGGGCCCCATTTCGCCGGCTGGGAGATGTATCACATGAAAGGCTCGCCCGCTGATCCGAATGTGATTTACGCATCGCAATCAAGCGGATGGTTCGGGCAGATCATTCAGCGCTCCGACGACGGAGGTAAAACCTGGCATCAGCCGGGAACGCCTCCCGGAACAACCCCGGAGCCCGGCCCTCCAAAGGCCGCGAGCAACAAGTTCGTTTACGACGCGGCAGCCGCGCCTCTGACCACGCACCAGTGGTACGACGGCACCCAGCATCCCTGGGAGTTCAAACGGGTCTGGCATCTCGAACCTTCTCTCACAGACCCCAACACTGTCTACGCGGGAGTGGAAGACGCGGCCATTTTCCGCTCGACTGACGGCGGCGAGAACTGGGGTGAACTCCCCGGCCTGCGCGGACACGGCACTGGTCCCAAATGGCAACCGGGCGCTGGCGGAATGTGCCTGCACACCATCATTCTCGATCCCAGCGATCCGCAGCGCATCTACATCGCGATCTCAGCCGCCGGTGCATTCCGGACCGACGACGGCGGTAAATCATGGAAGCCCATCAATCGCGGACTCTATTCGCAATACATTCCCGATCCGCGCGCAGAAGTCGGACACTGCGTGCACCACGTCGCGATGAATCCGAAGCGTCCGGGTACCCTCTTCATGCAGAAACACTGGGACGTGATGCGCTCCGACGACGCGGGCGACAACTGGAAGGAAATCAGCGGCAACCTGCCCACCGACTTTGGATTCGTAATCGATATCCATGCGCATGAACCGGAGACCGTCTACGTAGTGCCGATCAAAAGTGACGGAGAACACTTCGTCCCCGACGGCAAACTTCGCGTTTACCGCAGTCGCACCGGCGGCAACGAGTGGGAAGCGCTGACCAAAGGACTCCCGCAGAAAGACTGCTACGTAAATGTCCTGCGGGATGCCATGGCCGTCGACTCTCTGGACAAATGTGGAATCTACTTCGGAACCAGCGGCGGCCAGGTGTACGCGTCCGCCGATGCGGGAGATAGCTGGAATCCGATTGTGCGGGATTTGCCGGCCGTGCTGAGCGTGGAAGTGCAGACCTTAGGCTAAGAGAGAATCCAATTATCAATTGTGGGGGACCGTACTACGCACGGGGAAGCAGAAACTTATGAATTCCAATGCAGGTTCTGGCGGAACCTCCATCGCCCCCTGGCTCTCGGTCCGCGGCAGTGCCCAGGCGGTTGAGTTTTACAAAGCCGCATTCGGCGCGACCGAGGCCTTTCGTCTGGACGGCGACGGCGGAAGTGTTGTCGCCAAGCTCTCCGTGCAGGGCGCCGAGTTCTGGGTGGGCGACGAATCGCCCGAACACTTCAACTTCAGTCCTGAGACGCTCGGCGGCGGAACGGTCCGCATCATTCTGACCGTGGCCGATCCGGATGCAGTGTTCGCTCGGGCAATTGCTGTCGGGGCGAAGGAAATGTACCCAGTCGGCGAGGAATATGGCTGGCGCCTCGGCCGAGTGGTCGATCCCTTTGGACATCACTGGGAAATCGGTCGTCAGCTCTCTGAGTAACTTCCGGATAACTTCCGTAAGTCGTCAAAGAGTCGCCCTTAAGGGCGTTCCACAGCATCCAACCAAACGGAGGGAATCCTGTGAAATACAAACTCTGTTTGCTATTGCTGGGAATCTCCACGATGCTGGGATGCGCTCACCTTGCGGCGCGCTTTTATCCCGTGCAGGGCCCTTTGTCGGCACAGGTGCCGCAGCCTGTGCTGATCGCGAGGGTTTCCGGGAGCTTCACTCCCGGAGACATTTCGGTCGTTCTGCCCGATGGCGAGGTATGCAATGGACGCTGGACTATAGTGCACCCAACCCAGGCTCCCAAAGGCTCGGCTACCGGGACTGAGCCACCCAACCCCATGGCCGCGGTGTGGGATAACGTCTATGGGCCGGGTTACTATGTGGCCCGCGTTCTCGGGACCCGATATTACGCTCGAACCGTGGCCACCGGGAATCGCGGGACTATTTTGAACGCGGAAATGTACAGCACCCCAGGTGAAGCGCAAGGCGCCACCAACATCAAGGGCGTCGCCCAGGACAATCGGGATAATATGTATAAAATGGTGGTCGATTGGGAGCGATAGAGACGTCGCTCCTCGCTGGTTAAAGCTACTGGTCCCAGAGTCGGTCACAGACTTATGATCCGCGTCCTACTCCCCCAACACTTGCGAACGCTGGCGCACGTCGGCGCCGAGGTTACCGTTGAGGTTGAAGGCCCAGCCACGATCGGCTCGGTCCTCGACGCGCTCGAAACTCGCTACCCCATGCTGCGCGGGACAATCCGCGAGCACGGCACGCTCCAGCGGCGCGCCTTCTTGCGCTACTTTGCCTGCGAGGAGGACTTTTCTCATGAGCCACCCGGCACACCGCTCCCCGACGCGGTTGTCTCCGGGAAGGAACCATTCATTGTGATTGGCGCGATTGCCGGCGGATAGCGTCAGTGCAGAATCGGAGTCGCGTTGGTCGCGACACACACCCAGTTCCCGTTCTTCAATATCCAGGTATCTACGAAACGTTCGCGGTGCACGTAGGGTTTTCCGTTGTGAGTTCCTTTCGCGGCGAACACACCAGTTGCGATCGCGGTCTGCCCGTGTATGTACACGTTCAGGGACTCAGGGGCGACCTGTTCCTCGTTGGCGGTAGGGCCTTTAATGCTGGCAAGGAATTGCGCTTTATCCTTAAGCGAGCCGTCGTCTTCGATGAGCACCAGGGAGTCGTCGAGCAGCGAGCTGAGCGCTTTGCTGTCGCCCACTTTGTAGGCCTGGTTCCAGGCCTTTTCGAGCGCGATCACTTTCGTCCGCGCGGCGGCGTCGGAATCACTCTGTGCGGCGAGTGTTGCAGCGCAGGCCAGCGACATCACAACGACTGTCCATTTCATGAACGGACCTCGAATAGGCGGCGAGGCACCTCCGCGGCGAAACAACTTACTCGCTTGCGGAAAGATCGGCAGTACCCAGCCTACTCTCGGACTATAGCAAACGCGGACCAGCTACTGGGCGGGTTCCTCGTCTCGGTATTCGAAACGACAACCGAAGAATTTCAGGAGTTCAAGTCAGATCTTGTTCAGTCCATCAAGCGCGGCGACTTTGTAGGCTTCAGCCAGTGTGGGGTAGTTGAAAACAGTGTCGCGGAAATATTCGATCGTCGCACCCATCGTGAGCACCGCTTGGCCGATGTGGATAATCTCCGCCGCGCGGTCTCCGATGATGTGGACGCCCAGCAGTTTGAGAGTGTCGGGGTCGAAGAGAATCTTCAGCAGTCCATTTTCATCTCCGAGCATCTGGCCCTTCGCCAGCTCGGTGTAACGCGCCAGCCCGATTTCGTAGGGAGCCTTTTGGCGGGTGAGTTCCTCTTCGGTCGCACCCACCATCGAGATCTCAGGAATGGCGTAGATACCGTATGGGATCAGGTGGGACATCATCTTATTTGGCTTGCCAAACATGTGGCAACTGGCCAGGCGACCCTGTTCCATTGCAGTGCTCGCGAGAGCGGGGAATCCGATCACGTCACCGGCGGCGTAAATGTGAGGAACGCTGGTTTGAAAGTGCTCGTTGACGGTCAGTTTGCCGCGCACGTCGGCTGCGAGGCCAGCGCTTTCAATATTTAACTGGTCGCTGTTTGCCTGACGGCCAATGGTATAGAGCAAAGCTTGACCGCGAACGATCTTTCCGCTTTCTAGTTTGGCGAATACGCGATCCCGTTCCTGATCGAAGCCGACCTGCACGACTTTCTCGCCCAACCGAAATACCGTTCCCAGTTGCCGGAGCTGGTAGCACAAGCTCTCAATAATCTCGTGATCCACAAACTCCAACAGCGTAGGCCGCAGGTCAAGCAGAGTGACCTTCGTTCCCAGAGTCGCAAACATCGACGCGTATTCGATTCCGATGATGCCCGCACCGACCACGATCAGTTCACGCGGGACTTCCTCCAGATCATTGACCTGGTCGGAATCGAAGATGCGCTTGCCGTCAATCGGGATCTCTTCGTTGTGAGCGGGACGCTTACCGCAGGCAATCAGGACTTGCTCGGCGTGAACCAGTTGCACGCCCTCTTCATTGTGGATTTCGATGGTGTGAGGATCGGTGAAGCGCGCGTCGCCGATAAACGTATCCACATAGTTGCGGCGGAGTTGGGCTTTAATCACCTCGACTTCGCGGGTCATCACAGCCTGCGCGCGAAAGACCAAGTCCGACATCGCGATGCGATCCTTCACCACGTAGCCGCGCCCGTAAAACGTGCGCTGCCGGAATCCGCTCAAGTAGAGAATCGCTTCGCGCAGCATCTTGCTCGGAATCGTTCCGGTGTGCACACAAACACCACCGATGAAGCGTTCCCGATCGATGATCGCCACTTTCTTGCGAAGCTTGGCGGCGCAGATCGCGCCTTTTTGGCCGGCTGGGCCACTCCCGATCACCACTAGGTCGTATTCATGAGTCTGCATGGCCATGGCGCATCCCTACTTTACACGCATCCACCAGTCCAAGAAAATCTCTCTCGAGCACTGGAGGACGCGCCTTTTCGACGATGCGTTATTGTGCCGTGTCAGCCTGTTTCGAATGTTTCTATTCCATGAATTCATCCCCGGTCGGCGTTCTTACCAGACCTCACATCGCTTGTCGGCAGGTCGCACCATGGGCGCATCCGCTTTGCACTGAAAGGCCTTCTGAAATTCCGGTAGATTGGACAGCGGTCCAATCACGCGGAACTTGGCGACCGGATGCGGATCCGATTGCATCATCAGGCGCTGCGTTTCTGGGCGGATCTCGTCCGCGCGAAACTGTCCCCAGGCGATGAAGAACTGCTGCTCGGGAGCGAAGCCATCAATATCAGCCGGACGCGGTTTCCCTTCGAGCGATTTCTCGTACGCAAGGAACGCAACCTTCGCGCCGCCCAGGTCGCCAATGCTTTCGCCAAGCACCAGTTTTCCATTGTGATGGATGCCCGGCTCGATGAAGTAATTGTCGAACTGGCTGGCGACGCATGCGGCTCGCTCCTGAAACTGCTTGAGGTCGTTTTCACTCCACCAGTTCCGCAGGCGTCCAAGATAGTCGAACTGCGCGCCTTCGTCGTCAAAGCCGTGCGAAATTTCGTGGCCGATGACCACGCCAATCGCGCCGTAGTTCAAGGCGTCGACCGCAGAAATATCGAATGCCGGAGGCTGCAAAATACCCGCCGGGAAC
>Ga0210402_10006222_pt1 | contig 10597 bp, 10 predicted proteins | sample IncBWC7MmetaG_FD_161055 | JGI IMG/M metagenome (GOLD analysis project Ga0210402, IMG submission 161055) | Forest soil microbial communities from Barre Woods Harvard Forest LTER site, Petersham, Massachusetts, United States - Inc-BW-C-7-M | ecosystem: Environmental > Terrestrial > Soil >... | reverse complement strand
CGGCTCGCGGCCAAGATTCAGCAGGATCACGCGAATTTCGCCGCGATACCCGGGGTCGATGGTGCCCGGTGCGTTGGGCATCGTGATCGCATGTTTCAGCGCCAGGCCGCTGCGCGGGCGCACCTGGGCCTCATATCCGGGCGGGACCTCGACGGTCAACCCGGTGGGCACCAGGCGCGGAAAGCCGGGCTCCAGCGTCGCATCCTCCACCGCGTGCAGGTCCATGCCGGCGTCTTCCTGCGGTCCGTGCGCGTAGGACGGAAGGATGGCCCGCGGGTGGATTCGTTGAATTCGGATCTGCATCTGTTTTCGTTATCATAGCGTCTTGACCCCCACGAAACGCGTCATTACCGTTGCGCCCATGCCGCCGGAGAAGAGCGCCTACGCGCTGGCCCGCTACAGCCGGTCGCCCGATGGGATCCGCGATTCCATCGAGTGGGTGCGCACCCACGATTCGCAAAAGTTCCTGGAGAGTTTCTACTTCCAGTACGGCCACGCCTCCATCGCCGATCTGGGCCACACGATGATGTGCTTCGAGGGCATTTCGGAGCTGGCCGCCACCGAAATCGAAGAGGAGCCGCTCTGGGACGGCCAGGCGAAATCGTCGCGCTACCAGGATTTCGGCAGCTCCGGCTTCGTGACGCCGCCCGAACTATCAGAGGACAGCGCCGCCCGGTATCGCGCCGCCGGCGAAGCCCTGCTGGCAGCGTATGCCACCGTGAAGGATCTGGCCTTCGCCTGTCTGTGCGAGCGTCTGCCGCGCCCGGCCGACCTGAAGCCGGAGGCTTACCAGCGCAACCTGGCGGCGCGCGCCTTCGACGTGGCGCGATACCTGCTTTTCTGGGGCGTGCCCACCAACGTCGGCCAGGTGAGCAGCATCCGCACCATGGAAAAGCAGATCCGCCGGCTCAAAGCTTCCGAGTACGCGGAACTGCGCAGCCTGGGCGGCGAGATCGCGCAAGCGTGCGCCGCCGAACCGGACTGCCGCTGGGACCTCAACGCCGCCGCCGAACCACTGGCCCCCACGCTGGCCCGCCACGCCGAGCCGGATGAACATGCCGTGCAGTCGCGACATGACCTGAAGCGCTGGGCGGAACAGAACCTGCCGCCCTCCGCCGGCACAACTCCGGACCGCGTGGACCTGGTCCGGCCCACCAACGTGCCCGCCGATATCGCCGCCACCCTGCTCTATTCCGTGACCAACCGGCCCTTCCGGGACCTGTATGAACTGGCCTGCGGCTGGACCGGGCGGCAGCGCGCGGAGGTGATCGACGTGGCGCTGGGCTCGCGCACCCGTCGCGACGAAATTCTCGCCGGCTTCCGCGGCGGACTCTACGCGTACGATTTCATCATGGATGTGGGCGCCTATCGCGACCTGCACCGCCACCGCCGCTGCCAGAAATTCCGGCAGGCCTACTCCGGAGCCCTCGGTTTCGACACACCCAGGCTGGTGACGGAGTCCGGGGCCGGCGAGGTGTACGAAACGGCGATGTGCTCAGCCTTCGAAACCCTGCGCCAGTTGCCGGCGCCCGGCGCGGATTACCTGCTGCCGTTCGGCGCCCGTTCACGTTTCCTGTTCAAGATGGATTTCGCCGAGGCCGAGTACATCTCGCGGCTGCGCAGCGGCGTGAAGGGCCACTTCAGCTACCGCGAGATCGCGTGGGAGATGAAATGCAAGATGGAGGAGTTGGAGCCCGAATTGGGCCGGCTGATTCAGGCCACGCCGCCCTGGGTGGAAGATCCGCTGCAGCGTTAGGTGCCAGTGGGGCGGGTGGTGGGACGGACGATCGCCCTTTGACGTCTGTTGGGATGGGCGTTCCGCCCGCGAAACTTCATGAAAAAACCCGGCGGCCACAGGGAATTCCCGGAGGTCCGGGGGTGGCTTTTCGACCCTGCCACCCAGCCGTGATTTGGGTAAGCAAGACAGACCTCGGGAGGCGATGGTCTGTCCCACCTGATTCATTGGCGCTCCACGGGAACGCCAAATGTGCAAAGAGTGTTGTCATACGCCGGGATGTACATCTGGCCATGGCTTGCGGACCAATCGGCCCGAGTGCCGTTGCTACTGCTGTAGGGCCAGGGCGTGGCTGTCGCTAGGAGTGAACAACCCGATTTCATGTCGGACAGCCTCAACCGCGCGTTTCAAGGGCGCCTGTTGCGTCAGGATCTTGAGAACTTGCCTGCCTTTTTTGTCGGTTGCATCTTGGAGGATCGTACCCTTCCTGAGGCTGCCTTCGCGTCCCCAGTCCAGAGATGCCAACTTGTCGGCAGCGTTAGTGGCTGCGACCCTCTGGGTCGCGTGCGGTGTACACTACGGATGGAGGGAGTGACTTATGATTCGAACAGTCGAAGCTGTGATCGATGAGCAGGGCAACGTCCGGCTGCTCGAGCCCGTGCATCTCCCTTCGCCGCGACGCGCGCTCGTCACCATTTTGGAGGAGCGGCAAGCCGCAGGCGCTCCCGAGACTGCGCTATTGAGCGAGGCGGCGCTGGCCGAGGATTGGAATCGCCCGGAGGAGGATGAGGCGTGGCGACACCTGCAGCAGGTGGAGTAACCCTGGTGCAGTTCCCATTTTCCGACTTATCCCAGACGAAGCTGCGTCCCGCGGTGGTTCTTGCCGGTGTCGGCCGGTGGGGATTGGATCCTGTGCCAAGTGACCAGCCAGCCTTATGGCGACGCACGGGCCATCAAGATCGATAACACCAGCCTGTCCGCGGGTTCGTTGCGCTACCAGCTATGCGCGGCCTGGCAAGCTGTTCACCGCCAGCCAGAACTTAATCGCAGTGCAGGTTGCCAAGCTGAAACCGGAACCGTTGCGGCAGATCGTTGAGTCGGTGGTGAGCCTACTGCGTACTGGCGGTTTTCAATGAGTGCAGATACGGAACCAGCCTTGCCAAAAGGCTGTTACAGCCGACGCCCGCCCGAACCGCTGCTTCGCCAACCTTCGGCCGACGAAGAGAATCGCTAGTCCAAAGCACGGTTCTCAGCCTGCCGCGGCACGTCGGTTACAATACCCTTTGACCCATCGCACTTCACTACGAGGCGCCATCATCGGCTGCGGTCTCATCGGCCGCAAGCGCGCCGCGGCGCTCGACGGCACCATCACGGTTTGCTGCGACGTTCAGGAGGCTCGCGCCGAGCAACTGGCGCGGGATTTCCCAGGGGTTCGGCCGACCACCGATTGGCAGGCGGCCGTGCGGCGTGACGATATCGATTTCATAGTCGCCGCCACCACCCATGACATGCTGGCGCCGGTGGCCGTGGCGGCAGCCTCAGCCGGTAAGCACGTGCTCGTCGAAAAGCCGGGCGCGCGTTCAGCCGCCGAACTGGACGCCGTGGCCGAGGCCGCCCGACGCACCGGCGCCCTGGTGCGCGTGGGATTCAACCACCGCTACCACCGGGCGTTCCGCAAGGCCCGCGAGATTTTCGATTCGGGCGCGCTCGGCGAAATGATGTTCATTCGCGGCCGCTACGGGCACGGCGGCCGGCCCGGCTACGACAAAGAATGGCGCGCCGTGCCGGAGCGCTCGGGCGGCGGCGAACTGATCGACCAGGGCGCCCACCTGATCGACCTCGCGCGCTGGTTCCTCGGCGACTTTACCGGCGTCCAGGGCCGCGCCCCCACTTACTTCTGGAACATGCCGGTGGAAGACAACGGATTTCTGCTGTTGGAAACGCCGCGCGGCCAGATCGCCTTTCTGCACGCGAGCTGGACCGAATGGAAGAACCTGTTTTCCTTCGAGATCGCCGGCCGCGTGGGCAAACTCGAGATCGGCGGATTGGGCGGCAGCTACGGCCTGGAGCGCCTTACCTGGTACCGGATGTCGCCCGAAATGGGACCGCCCGAAACCATGGCGTGGGAATACCCCATGGCCGACGATTCCTGGGATGCCGAGTGCGCCGCATTCCTGGAGGACATCCGCCTGCGCCGCCAGCCGCAACCGGGGATTGCCGACGCCCAGGCGGCGCTGCGAATTATCGAACGCATCTATTGCCAACAAACTCCGCCGCGACAAACTCCGTCCCAGCAAACCCCGCGCGAGAGCCAGGCATGATCATCACCCGCAGCCCGCTGCGCATCTCGCTCGGAGGCGGCGGCACCGACCTGCCTTCCTATTATCGCGAACACGGCGGCTTCGTCATCTCCGCGGCCATCGATAAGTATGTCTACATTACTCTGCACGAGACCTTCGAGCGCGAGTTCGTCATCAAGTACTCAAAGACCGAGCACGTGCAGAGCGTGGACGAAATCAAGCATCCGATCATTCGCGAAGCGCTCAGGCTAGTGCCGGTGGGCGTGCCGCACCTGGAAATCGTGAGTATGTCGGATATCCCCGCCGGCACCGGTCTGGGTTCCTCGGGCAGTTTCACGGTCGCCCTGCTGCGCGCGCTGCATACGCTCAACAGGGAATTCGTGCCGCGGCAGGTGCTGGCGGAGCAGGCCTGCCACATCGAGATCGATCGGCTGGGCGAACCGGTCGGCAAGCAGGACCAGTACATTGCGTCATTCGGGGGTATCACTTCCTTCGATTTCCGTCAGGACGGCGATGTGGACGTGCGGCCGCTGCCAATCGCTCCCGAGACGCTGTACAACCTGGAAGACAACCTGTTGTTGTTTTTCACCGGCTTCACCCGTTCGGCTTCGGCCATTCTGGCCGAGCAGGACACCCGCACGCGCGAGGGCGACGCCGGCATGATCGAGCACCTCCACCACATCAAACAGTTCGGCTACGAAAGTAAGGAGGCGCTGGAACAGGGCGACCTGCGCCGGTTCGCGGCCATCATGCACGAGCATTGGGAGCTGAAGAAATACCGCTCGAAATCCATGTCGAATTCGAGCATCGACGAGTACTACCAGTTGGCCCGGTTGCATGGAGCGCTCGGCGGCAAACTCATCGGCGCCGGCGGCGGCGGCTTCCTGATGCTGTACAGCGAAGACAAGACGCGGCTCCGCCACATGCTGCGCGACGCCGGTTTGCGCGAGGTCCGCATGCATTTCGATTTCGAAGGCACCGCCCTGGTGACGCGATCCTGAACCATGCTGCCCATCGCCATCCTGGCCGGGGGCCTGGCCACGCGCTTGCGGCCCGTTACGGAGACCATCCCCAAGGCGCTGATTGAGATCGCCGGAGAGCCTTTCCTGGGCCATCAATTGCGGCTGTTGAGCCGCGGCGGCATCCGGCATGCCGTGCTCTGTGTCGGATATCTCGGCGAGCAGATCCGGGAATACGCCGGCGATGGCAACGCCTTCAGTCTGCGCGTCGAGTACGCGTTCGATGGCCCGCACCTTCTGGGCACGGCGGGCGCCATCAGGCAAGCGCTGCCGCTCCTGGGGGATGCGTTCCTGGTGGTCTATGGCGATTCCTACCTGCCCTGCGATTACGGCGCGGTGGTCCAGGCGTTTCTCGGTTCCGGCAAGCTGGCGTTGATGACCGTGTTCCGCAACCAAGGCCGTTGGGATTCCAGCAACGTGGAGTTTTCCGATGGCCAAATTCTGGCGTACGATAAAGCCAACCGAACCCCGCGTATGCATCACATCGATTATGGATTGGGAGTTTTCCGCCGCCAGGCATTCGCCGCCGTGCCGAACAACCGGCCGCACGATCTGGCGGCGCTCTATCAGAGCCTGCTGCGGCAAGGTGAACTGGCGGCCTGGGAGTCGCCCCAGCGGTTCTACGAAATCGGATCCCAGGTGGGGATCCGCGAGCTTACGGAGTTGCTTTCCCGATGACGTTTACCGAACAGTTTCTGGCGGAGGCGGGGGAGATCCTGACCCGTATCGACACGGCCGCGGTGGAAGCCGTGGCGGCGCTGCTTGCCGATTGCCGGGGGCGCGGCGGCCGCCTGTTCATCCTGGGGGTGGGCGGCAGCGCGGCCAACGCGTCGCACGCCGTCAACGATTTCCGCAAAATCTGCGGCTTTGAAGCCTACGCCCCCACCGACAATGTTTCCGAACTCACCGCCCGCACCAACGACGAGGGCTGGGCTGGGGTCTTCGAAGGTTGGCTGCGGGTGAGTCGCCTGCGCCCGACCGATGCCATCCTGATCTTCTCGGTAGGCGGCGGCAACCTGGAAAAGCAGGTAAGCGCCAATCTGGTGGCGGCGGTACAGTATGCCAAAACCGTGGGCGCGAAGGTGGCCGGCATCGTGGGGCGCGACGGCGGATACACCGCCCAGGCGGCCGACGCCTGCATTCTGGTGCCGACGGTCAACGCCCAACACGTCACGCCGCTTGCCGAGGCATTTCAGGCCGTGCTGTGGCATCTGCTGGTTACCCACCCTAAGCTCAAAGCCGCCGAGACGAAATGGGAATCGGTGCGGTGAAAGCCGTTTTCCTGGACCGCGACGGCGTGCTGAATCGGCCCGTGGTGCGCGATGGCAAACCGTTTCCGCCAGGCAGTCTGGATGAGCTGAAGATATATCCCGAAGCCGCCGCGGCGCTGGCCCGGTTGAAGCACGCCGGCTACCTGCTGATCGTGGTCACCAACCAGCCCGACGTGGCGCGCGGTACCACGCCGCGCCGGGTAGTGGAAACCATCGACGCCGCCATCGGGGCGGAATTGCCTATCGACGATTTCCTGGTCTGCTGGCACGACGATGCCGACGCCTGCGCCTGCCGGAAACCGAAACCGGGCCTGCTGCTGGAGGCCGCCGGGCGGTACGGAATCGACCTGAGCCTGAGTTTCCTGATCGGTGACCGCTGGCGCGACATCGATGCCGGCGCCGCCGCGGGCTGCCGGACGGTGCTGATCGACCGGAAATACCGTGAGCGCCCGCCGGAACATGCGCCGGATTTCCGTACGGAATCGCTGACTGAAGCCGCGGATTGGATCCTGAAATAGTGGTTGCGACCCTCTGGGTCGCGACAAATGTAGAAACTCCAGGCCCGCGACCCGGAGGGGCGCGGCCACTTATTTCTTGACGGGAGCGGCGGTTGCCGAGGTCTCCACCGGCAGGTCCGTATGCCGGCTCCAATCTTCCCAGGAGCCGTCGAAAAGCCTGGCGTCGTATCCGAGATATCGCGCGACGAAGTAAATCAGGCTGGCCTGCTGGCCGATGTGACAGTACGAAACCACGCGGTCACCGTTCTTGATGCCGGCGCTGCGGAACTTCGCCTGGATTGTGTCGGCGGGCAACAGCTTTCCCTGCGCGTCGACCAGCGAGCTGAAGGCGATGTTGCTGGCCCCGGGAATGTGGCCGGCGCGCTGTCCCTGCGGTATGCGGGCGCCGGTGTAGAACTCGGGGAGACGGGCATCCACGATGTCCACGCCGGCGTGATGGAGGTTGGAGCGCACATAGTCCACGTCGACGATCACGTCGTTCTGCGGGCACGGCTGAATCTTCCCAAGCGTGACCTTGCGGACTTCGGTGGTTACCGGGCGGCCTTCACCCTGCCAGACCGGGGTCCCGCCATTCAGGATGGATGCGTGAGACCCCAGCCCCATGGCGTCGAGCGTAAGGTGGATGCGCGCGGTGGGCGCATCCAGATTCCTGATCGAATAGAGAACGATGCGGGAGTCGTTGCTGATCCCGAGCCCTCCGAAGACCTCTACCAGATCGGCCATGGGCGACATTTCGAGGGTGAGGCCCGCCGCACTCTGCATCACGTGGGTAGCCATATACTCCACCCAGAGGGCGCCAGGGATGTGCGCCTTGTCGTATTCAGCCTTGTCGCCGACGGCCAGAACCACCAGGTTCCGGTCGTTCAAGTGATCCGCCAGCCAGGCGGTGGAAACCAGCAGGCTGTCGCGATCGCCGTGCCCTCCGCAGGCCGCGGCCGCGGCCCCGTGCGGCATCGCGACCAGGCCCGCCATCAGCATCAAGCTCCCTGATACCGCATGTATGATGCGGGAGCGCCATTGAGTCTGCGACTTTCCATGAGGCATAAACATTTCCTTTCGATCGTCAGGTGGATCATCGGGCCGGTCAGGCCGGCCGCAGTTTGCGAATCAGTTTGGCGCCGCGGGCCTGTGCCAGAAGCTTTTCCATTCGTTCGGCTTCCGCCACGGCGACGGCGCGTCCGGCCGGCGTGATGCGGTAATAGCGCCGGCGCTGGTCGTCTTCGTCCATCGGCGGCCGATGCCGGCATTCCGCGATCAGCCCTTCGGCCAGCAGGCGCTTGAAGACCGCGTAGAGAGTGCCAGTGGAGAGTTTGACTTCGCCCGCCGACTCCGCGTCGACATCCTTGAGAACTGCGTAACCGTGCTTGTCGCCTTCGGCCAGGGACAGCAGCACTTGAAAAACGGCGGGCTTAAGGGGCTCCGGCATATGTCGATCTCAACTATAGCATGTGCCGCCATAATTGCAAGGCTCCGTCAAACGATTTTCCGGCAAACGAATTGACTAGTGCCGCGTCATCAACTATAGTTGTGTCAGCTATAGTGCCAGCCGCCACAAGGCAGCCGCCACCAGGAGGCACCATGTTAGAAGACACCCTGCAGGACGTACGCTACGGCTTGCGCGTGCTGATCAAGAACCGGGGGTTCGCGCTGGCGGCGGTTCTGACGCTGGCGCTGGGGATCGGCGCCAACGCCGCCATCTTCAGCCTGGTCTACGGCGTGCTGCTGCGGCCACTGCCCTACCGGAACGGCGGGCGCCTGGTCGTCCTGCACCAGCAAGCCACGCGGGCCAACCAGAATGAGGTGCCGTTCTCGGTCAAGGAGATCTTCGACTATCGCGACACCAACCACACGCTGGATGCGGTAGTGGAACATCATTCGATGAATTTTCTGTTGATCGGCAAGGACTCGGCCGAGCGCGTGAATACGGCCGTGGTGTCGGCCAATTTCTTCGATGTTCTGGGAGTGAAGCCGCTGCTGGGCCGGACCTTCGTGGCCAGTGACGATACGCCCAACTCGAACGCCGTCCTGATCCTCAGCTACGATTACTGGAAGACCCGGCACGGCGGCGATACCGGGATTGTGGGCACGGTGTTCCAGATGAACAACCGGCCGCACACGGTGATCGGCGTATTGCCGCCTATCCCGCAATACCCGGTGGAGAACGACGTCTACATGCCCACGTCGCAATGCCCCTTCCGATCTTCGCAGCGCGCCATCGCCAATCGCCGCGCCCGCCTGATGACGGCGTTCGGACGCCTCAAGCCCGGCATGCCGCTGCAGCAGGCACAGGCAGACCTTACAACCGTGGCCGGCCAGATCGAAAGCGCCAACCCGGACGTGTATCCGAAATCCTATGGCTATGGTTTGAAGGTGGCGCCGCTGCAGGAGGATCTGACGCGGCGCGCGCGCACCACATTCCTGGTGCTGGCGGGCGCGGCCGGGTTCGTGCTGCTGATTGCGTGCGCCAATGTGGCCAACCTGCTGCTGGCGCGCCTGCTGAAAGTGGAACGCGAACTGGCCATCCGGAGGGCACTGGGCGCTCCCCGGGCGCGACTGGTGCGGCAACTGCTTACGGAGAGCGTCCTGTTGTCGCTGGCGGGCGGAGCCTTGGGACTGGCGTTGGCGCCGGCCGCCCTAGCCTTGCTGGTGAAGTTCGCCGAACGCTTTACCACGCGCGCCGCGGAGATCCACATCGATGGGCCGGTGCTGCTGTTCACGCTGGCGGTTTCGCTGGGCACGGGCCTGCTGTTCGGCGTTGCGCCGGCGATCACGTCCGGCGGGAACGCTGCCGATGCGCTCAAGCAGGGTAGCGCCAGGGCCACGACGGGCCGCGTAGGCCGGCGGCTTCGCGCGGTCCTGGTGGTTTCACAGGTGGCGGTCTCGTTTGTGCTTTTGATTGGCGCGGGCTTGATGATTCGCAGCTTCGTGCGGCTCCAACAGGTGAACCCTGGGTTCAATCCGGACCGGCTGCTGACCATGCGGCTCAGTCCGAACTTCACACGCTTTTCGCAGAACCAGCAATTGCTCACCCTGGCCGACACAATTCTTCGGCGGGTGCGCTCCATCTCGGGAGTCCAGGCGGCCGCGCTGGCCTCGAATTTTCCCTTCAATCCGGGGGGCCTGACCAGCGGACCGGGAAGCGTGGCCTTCGAGATTGAGGGCCGGCCGGTTTCGAAGGGCGAACTGGCCCCGCAGGTGGATCCGACGCTGGTCAGTGCCGGCTACTTCCAAACCATCCGGCAGCCGCTGATCCAGGGCAGGGATTTCAGCGAGCATGACGACAACAAGGCCACTCTGGTGGCGATTGTCAATCAGACGATGGCGCATCACCGGTGGCCGGCCGAGGACCCGGTGGGGAAGCGCATCACGTTCGACCAGGGCCAGCACTGGATTCAGATCGTAGGCGTGGTGGGGGACGCCAAGGAATATGGGTTGGACCGGACGATCAAGGACGAGGTGTACACGCCGGCGGCGCAGAACGGGTTTACCGGCAATCTGGTGGTGCGCACGATGGCCGATCCGGCGGGGCTGACGTCGGCGGTCCGTGCCGCCCTGCACGATGCCGACTCGCAACTGGCGGTGGATCGCGTCCAAACGATGGATCGTCTGCAACAGGAGTCGGTGGCCTCGCCGCGGGTGACCACTATACTGCTGGGTCTATTCGCGGGTCTGGCACTGCTGATCAGCGCCTGCGGCATTGCGGCCGTGATGGCGCTTTCGGTGACGCAGCGGAGAGGCGAACTGGGAATTCGGA
>Ga0210402_10006221_pt1 | contig 10597 bp, 11 predicted proteins | sample IncBWC7MmetaG_FD_161055 | JGI IMG/M metagenome (GOLD analysis project Ga0210402, IMG submission 161055) | Forest soil microbial communities from Barre Woods Harvard Forest LTER site, Petersham, Massachusetts, United States - Inc-BW-C-7-M | ecosystem: Environmental > Terrestrial > Soil >... | reverse complement strand
ATCAATTTTGCCCGGAGCGTGAAATATGGTTTCGGCGTTTTGGGCACAACCTTACAGTGCTGGTTACAAAAATATGGAATTGCTCATTACCAGCTATTCAATCCTGCCGGCAGAAAACTGTTATTGGATTATTATCAGCCTGTCGAAATGAAGGAAGTAAAAGGGGATAGCCGGAGAACGTAATCCTGTTGCCGATGGCTGCCGGGATCCATGAGGGAGTTCGTGGATCACTGAGAGGCACTTGCTATACTTTTGGGATGGCACCCCGTTACTTCAGGAGACAGTCGTTTAGGAACCCGTCGATTGGAGTTTTTGCGATGTTGGCTCTCGCTTGGTTTATTCCCTGTGAAATTTGTGTGACAGCTGGTGCTGTGGAGGGTGACTCTCTCTCGGCGCTGGAGACGCGTTATCGCAAGGCGAGTACGCTGGAAGCGACTTTTCTGGAGCGGTATTCGGAGAATGGTAAGCAGGTGAGGGTGGAGGCGGGGAAAGCGTATTTTCTGCGGCCGGGGAAAATGCGCTGGGAGTATGAGAAGCCGGAAAAAACCCTGTTTCTGGTGGACGGAAAATTTGTGTGGTTTTATGCGCCCGACGATCACACGGCTACGCGAATGCCCGCGAAGAAGAGCGATGACTGGCGGACACCGATTGCGTTTCTGACAACCGGAATGAAGCTTGGGCGCATCTGTTCTGAAGTGGGCCCGGCCCAGGACGCGAAGCCGTCGAGGGAGGGAAACGACGTTTATCGCTGCGTTCTGCGCGGAGCGGAGGATGAAAAGGCGGGTGCAGCGCAAAAAGTGTTGTTCGAAATTTCTCCGCAAAATGAACTGGCGCGCATCGTGATTCCGCAGGAAGCGGGAATGCAGATTGAGTTCGAGTTTAAGGATTGGCAGTGGAATCCGGCACTGGCGAAGACGCTATTTCAATTTGAGCCGCCGCCTGGAACCGTGATCGTAAATGGCTTGCTACCCGAGGCCCCGGGGATGCGTCAGTAAGGATGTAGGTGCTAAGTCTTAGGTACTCAGGCGATGCCCCGGGCCACTTGCAGTTGACCTAGTAAACCCACCAGCCCCAGACGCTTTTTGGGGTACTCTTCGAATGAGGTAAACTAAAGCTCTATGGGGGAGTTTGTCTGCCGCGTAGCCGATGCCAACGGGCGAGTTTTCTCGCACGTGGAAGCGGCTGCAAGTGTTGAAGAGGCTCGCCAGAAGCTCTCGGATCGAGGGCTGTACATTTATTCTGTCGAGACCCGCAGCAGCCTGATCAGCGGCATGCTGGGGATGCGCAAAGAGCGGAAGCTGAGCGGCAACGACTTCCTGATCCTGAACCAGCAATTCAATACACTTATTAAAGCCGGCTTGCCGATTTTGAAGGCGCTGGATTTGCTGGCCACGCGGGCGACTGCACCGAAGTTGCGGCCGATTCTGACGCAGGTGCGCGACCGGGTGCGGGAAGGGAAATCGCTTTCGGAAGCGATCGAGGAAGCGGGTGTTTTTTCGAAAGTGTATTCGACGGCGATTCTGGCGGGCGAAAAGAGCGGCAACCTTTCGGGCGTGCTGGATTACTACATTTCGTACCAGAAGGTGAGCACGGGCGTTAAGAAAAAAATTGTGGCTTCACTGGTGTATCCGATTTTGCTGGTGGTGGTGGCGACGTGCATCGTGACGTATCTGGTGACTGGAGTGATTCCGAAGTTTGCGACGCTGTACCGGGATTTGGGAGTGCCGCTGCCGGGGCCGACGCAGTTTTTGATTGCGATTACGGTGGATTACCGGGTGTACATCCTCTCGGCGCTGGGAGCGTTTTTGCTGGGAATTGTGGGCGTGTTTTTCTGGTCGCGGAGCGAAGAAGGCGGAGTGGCATTTGACCGGATTGTGTTCCGGATCCCTTTGCTTGGGGATACTTTGTTGAAGTTTCAGGCGTCGCAGTTTTGCCGGACGCTTTCGACACTATTGACCGGGGGAACGCCGCTGGTTGCGGCGCTAGGGACCGCGGCGGATTCGATCACCAGCCGGCTGGTGCGCGGCTCGGTGAAGAGCGCGACGCAGATGGTGCGCGAAGGCGAATCGCTGCACGGGGCGCTGGCGTCGGGACGAGTGATGCCGGAGCTGGCGCTGGACATGATTGAAGTTGGCGAGTCGAGCGGGGCGTTGGCGCCAATGTTGAACAGCGTGGCGGAATTTTATGAAGAAGAGGTTGGGCTGCGGCTGGGGGCCATGGTTTCGTTGATTGAGCCGTCAATTCTTGTATTCATGGGACTGCTGGTAGCGTTCATTTTGATTTCGCTGTATTTGCCGATTTTCTCGTTTTCGATCAATGGGACGGGACAGGGAACTTAAAGAAAAAGAGTAATCATGGCCACGCCAGACTCCAATTTGCATGATCCAAGCCTGCCGGGCAGCACTCCAGACGCGGCTCAGGAGCGCGAGCAGGCGCGGAGGCTAGCGGAACGCTACCGGTGCGGTTTCATTGACCTGACCGAGCAGCGGATTGACCCGGAGTTGTTCCGCACGATTCCCGCCGACCTGATGTTCCGCTACAACTTTGTACCACTGCTGGCGAACAACAATACGCTGGTGATTGCCGTTGCGGATCCCGGCATGGTGATTTTGAGCGATGAACTACCGCTACTGCTGGGGAAGAAACTGGCTTACAAGGTGGCCACGGCGCGGCAGATTGGCGATCTGCTGAAGCGCACGGAGCAGTCGCAGCGCGTGCTGGAGCAGGCGACGGAAGCTTTTACGCTGCAAGTTTCGAAAGAAGAAGAGGACGGCGAGGAGACGATCTCCGGCGACCGGCTGACCCGGGATACAACCGTTAGCCCGGTGGTTCGCCTGGTGGAAACGATCATCTTTACGGCGCTGGAACGGCGGGCGAGCGATATTCACATTGAGGCACGGGATTCGGAAGTGGCGGTGAAGTACAGGATTGACGGGGTGCTGCAACATGCGATGCAGCCGATCGCGAAAGAGTGGCACTCCACGGTGCTTTCACGCATCAAGGTGCTGAGCGACCTGGACATTGCGGAGCGGCGCGTGCCGCAGGACGGGCGTTTCCGCGTGAAGTACAAGGGGCGCTACATTGACCTGCGCGTTTCGATCATGCCGGCCAGCCACGGGGAAGATGCCGTGCTTCGCGTGCTGGACAAGGAAACGCTTTCGGAAAAATTCCAGAGCTTGAGCCTGGACGTGGTTGGGTTTTCCTCCGACGAGGTAAAGCGTTTTCGCCGGTACATCCGCGAGCCGTATGGCATGGTGCTGGTGACCGGGCCGACCGGTTCGGGAAAGACCACGACGCTTTATGCGGCGATCAATGAGATTAAAACGGACGAGGACAAGATCGTCACGATTGAGGATCCGGTGGAGTACCAGCTTCGCGGAATTACGCAGATTCCGGTCAACGAAAAGAAGGGGCTGACGTTCGCGCGCGGGTTGCGGTCTATTTTGCGGCATGACCCGGACAAGATCATGGTCGGCGAAATCCGCGACCAGGAGACGGCACAGATTGCGATTCAGTCGGCGCTGACCGGGCACCTGGTGTTCACCACGGTGCACGCGAACAACGTGACCGACGTGATCGGGCGTTTCATCAACATGGGGGTTGAGCCGTACAACTTTGTTTCGGCGCTGAACTGCATCATGGCGCAGCGGCTGGTGCGGCTGATCTGCAACAACTGCAAGCGGCCGAAGAAGTATTCGGCGGAGGAGTTGCGTGAATCGGGAATCGATCCCGGCACGACGGGTGATTTTATTTTCTCAGAGGGCGCGGGCTGCCTGGAATGCTCGGGGACCGGATATCACGGGCGGTCGGCGATCTGCGAACTGCTGGACTTGACGGACCACATCCGGGAAATGATTGTGAGCCGGCGGCCGACTTCGGAAATCAAGCGGGCGGCCATTGAAGAAGGTATGATTACGCTTCGCGCAAGCGGAATGGCCAAGGTGAAGAGCGGATTGACGACGCTGCGGGAAATTAACAAGGTGACCTTCGTTGAGTAAAGTGGGCGCATATCAGGGCGGAATTTCCGGGAACGGCCCGATCCGGCGGTTCCTGCGGTGGCTGGATGCGACGCCGCATCCGACGGTGGCGATCGAGTTCACGCCGGAGCACGTGGCCGCGGCGCGTTTCACGCGGACGGGTTCCGTGGATGGATTTGCTGTGGAAGCACTGCCACCGGGGGCGCTGGTGCCCTCACCGATCGAGACGAATATTATTAATCCCATCGCGGTGAAGGCCGCGGTGGCTGGAGTTTCGAAGAGTTTGAAATTGAAGGAAGAGGACGCGGCGCTGCTGTTGCCCGATCCGGTGATTCGCGTTTTCGTGCAACATTTCGACGACTTTCCGCGTTCGGCGGACGAAGCTGTTCCGATGCTGCGCTGGAAGCTGAAGAAGAGCGTTCCGTTTGAAGTGGACGAGACGCTGCTTTCGTATATGCGGCAGCCGTCGCGTGGCGAGGGCATTGACGTGGTGACGGCGATTGCTCGTTTGCGGATCATCAAGGAGTATGAGGCGCTGCTGGAGCCGCAGGGAGTGCGGGCGGGCGTGGTGCTGAGTTCGACGCTGGCGGCGATTTCCTTGCTGGAGGACTCGCGACCGACTTTGCTGGCTCGGCTTTCGGGGACTTCGCTGACGACGGCGATTGTGCGCGAGGGAGTTTTGGCCGGGTATCGCTGCACCGAACTGCCGACGACAGCGATGGAAGTGACGCCGCACATGCTGCTGGAAGAAGTTTATCCGCTGGCGGCGTATTACCAGGACACGTGGCAGGAAGGGATTCAAGCGGTGCGCGTGGCGGGATTGCGGCGGCGGTTGCCGGAGTTTGTGCGGCCGCTGGAAGAAGAGTTCAAGTGCGACGTGGGGTCGCTGCTGAACTCGGCGGTTTCGGAGGGGCATTTGCGCAGCGATGCGCGACCGCTGGCCGACCGTGATCTGGAAGGGCTGGTTGGTTGGATGATGCACCGCAGTTGAAAGGGAGAGATACCATAGCGCCATGTATGTTCGCCTGAATCTTGCGACGAATCCGCTGCTGAGCCACCGGCGTTTTTTGGCCGGTTCGGCGGTTGTGGGCGTTTTAGGATTGCTGCTGTTTTTGGGGCTTGGATGGCGCGCTTACCAGTTGCGCAAGGCGGAGGAAAGCCTGCGGGCGCGGAGCAGCAAGGTCGAGAAGGAAAAGGCGACGGTAGACCAGCAGCGCGAAGCGTTGCAAGAGTATTTCGAGAAACAGGAAGCGGCTGGCTTTCAGGAGCACGCGAAATTCGTGGTTGGGGTGCTGCAGGCGCGGAGCATCAACTGGACGCAGATGTTCATGGACCTGGAGCGGACGTTGCCGCCCGGGGTGCGGGTGGTGCGGATCGAGCCGAAGCTGGATAAGGGGATTGTGACGGTGCATTTTGTGGTGGGAGCGGTTAATCCGGAAGCGAAGTTGAAGCTGCTGAAGTCGTTTGAAAATTCGACCTCGTTTGCAAATGTGAAGTGGTTGTCCGAGAGGACGGCTACGCAGCAAAACATGGATCCACTGACGATCGAATTTGTGGCGGAGTACCCGAATACGTGACCATGAGCGACTTTAGAATTAAGAAACGGGTAATCATTGGAGGCCTTGCACTGCTGGTGGCGCTGGACGGGGGCCTGGCGTATCACAACTCGCGGCTTTCGGCGAAGGACGAAAACCCGGAGGCGAAGTTAAGAGCCGAGTCGCTGCAAGTGGCGTTGGTGAAGAAGGACATCGAGCGCGCGGACAAAATAAAAGCGCGGCTGCCGGAAGTGCAGAAGTATTTTGAGCAGTTCGAGACCACGCTGCCTCCGGCAGGGAAAGGTTATTCCGTGGTGTCGCAGGAAGTGGGAGAGATCGCTCACGACACGCATGTGCAGGTGCAGGACCTGAAATTCCGCGAGAAAGAGGTTTCAGGCCGCAACGTGAATGAGATTGAGATTGAGGCGCTGCTCGACGGGGATTATGCGGGAATCGTGCGGTTCCTGAACCGGCTGCAGCGGTCGAAGAATGCTTACGTGGTGGATTCGCTGGGGCTGGATTCGGCGTCCAGTCCGGGCACACCCGGCCAGGCGCCACCGGGTACGGTGAAAGTTTCGCTACACCTGCGTTCGTATTTCAGGAAAACATGATGGCGCGGACGAGACAACAGAAAGAGTTGATTGCGCTGGCGGCGCTGGCAGTGGTTGCGGCGGGGATCTGGTATGTGTATTTCAGACGGCCGGCAAAAGCGAGTTCGGGGGCTTCCGCGGCCAATTATGCGCCCATCAACGCGCAAGATTACAACCTGATCATCAATGGTCTGGCCAAGGCGCAGGGGACGGAGTACAAGAGCGCGGGGCGGAATATATTTGTGATGGGCCCAATGCCGGCGGAAGTGGCTCAGCAAGCTGCCATCAGAAAACCATTCCCAATTTATGGCCCTCAGCCGCAGCCGCCTCCGCCACCACCGGTTTTGCCAGCGGTCTTTTTTGGCTACGGGATGTTGCCGGCGGGTGGGGCGCGGCAGGCGTTTTTGAAGGACGAGCAGGGGGATGGGGTGTACATCGTCAGCGAGGGCGACGTGGTGCTGAATCACTATCGCATTCTGCACATCGGCAATGAGAGAATTGATTTTGAGGACACCACTACGGGCCTGAAGGGTTCGAGGAGTCTGGAGGCTGCCCCGTCGGCATGAGGAATTGCGCTGCAATGCGGAAGAAGATGCCAGGGCAGGAAGGGTATGCCCTAACGCTGGTGATCTTCCTGCTGGCGTTGATTGTGATTGCTAGCGCTGCGGCGCTTCCCGACATCATCACGAATGGGCGGCGGGAAAAAGAAGAAGAGATGATCTGGCGCGGGAAACAGTACGTGCGGGGAATCCGGCTGTATGTGCGGTACTACCAAACGCACGGGGGGACCACGCGGTTTCCGACTTCAATGGAGGACCTGACCAAGAACAAGGTGGGGATCCGGTTCATGCGACAGGCGTACAAGGATCCGGTGAACCCGGTGGATGGTTCGTGGCGGATGATTTATGTGGGGCCGAACGGGCAATTGATTGGCAGCTTGAAGAGCCGGCCATTGTTGCCGGACGGGCAGGGTTCGAGTGCTTCCGGAAGCGGCGGGTTTGGATCGATGTTTGGTAGTTCGCAGTCGCAGAGCGGGAGTAACTCGTCGTTTGGGAGTTCCTCGTTCGGAAGCTCGTCTTTTGGGAGTTCTTCGTCGGGAAGTTCGTCGTTCAACAACGGCGGAAATTCGAACGCGGCGAATCCGCAAGGGCAGGCCGCGGGGCAGGGAACGGCGGGAAACGTGTCTTCCGATACGATGTCGACTCCGCAGGCAATCGCGAATTCGGATGGGACCACCGACGTGGTCGGCGGGAATATTATCGGAGTGGGGAGCAAGGTCAACAAGGCTTCGATTATCTGGTACGACAAGGCGAAGAATTACCGGCAGTTTGAGTTTATCTGGGATCCGTCGAAGGAGCCGATTAACGGTGGGGCCGCGGCGGGCGTGATCGGCGTGCCCCCGGCGGGCACGCAGGGTGGGCAGAACGGAATTTTGGGGAACCAGGGTGGGAACAGCGGATTTGGGCAGCAGCCTCCTGGTGGGATTACGGGTAATCCAAATCCGGGAACCGGGAACAATCCACCTCCGGGTCAAATGCCGGGGCAGAATCCACCGCAATAGACGCGCTTCTACCTGCGCGTTCAATACAATTCTTCGTTAATTATTGGGCAGAGACAGACCGCCCGTCGGGCCTGCGGGGCCGGCTGCGTCGGCTTTCAGTTTGGCGTAGGTTTTGGCGATGCGCTGGACGTATTTCATGGTTTCGAGATAGGGCGGAACACGGCGGCCGTATTTATCGACGCTGTCCGGGCCGGCGTTGTAGGCGGCTAAGGCGAGCGTGATATCGTTTCGGTATTTCTTCATCAAGTCGCTCAGATAGTGCGAACCGCCGTCAATATTCTGGCCGGGGTCGAAGGAGTCCTTGACGCCCATGAGTTCGGCGGTGCGCGGCATCAACTGCATCAGGCCGCGGGCGTTTTTGCGGGAGACGGCTTTGGGGTTGAAGTTGGACTCGATGGAAATTACGGAGTGTATGAGGGTGGGGTCGAGATTGTAGCGGGCAGCGGCGTCGCGGATAAGTTTTTGAAATGGAGTTTTATCGGTCAGGGGTTCGGTGCTGGGCTCAAAAATTTCCTCCGGCTCGATGGCGACAATGTCTTCAACGGGAACTTCCGCGACGCCGCCTTGCACGTGGAGCCGGTAGCGGTCGCCTAGAATTTCGTAGCCGGTGACGTTGAGGCGGGCGCCGCTGCGGAGGACGACATAGTCCGCGCGCGCCGGAGCGCACGTCGCAAGAAACAGCAGGCCGGCGAGGGCTGCGAATTTTGCAATGCTCAGGCGCATTCAGGCAACTCCGGAAGGGCGAAGCGTTCGATGGCGGCGGCTACGCCGTCGTTGTCATTGGTGTGGGTGACGTGCCAGCCGCGTGTTTTCAATTCGGGTACTGCGTTCTCCATCACCACCGGTATTCCCGCGAAGGATAGCATTTCCTCATCGTTGTGATTGTCGCCGATGGCCAGGATTTCCTCTCTGGAAATGCCGCGCAGGGCGGCCCATTCGGCTAATGCCACTCCTTTCGACACGCGAGGATTCAGCACGTCGATCATGGAAAAATCCTTGGTCTCATAAGCGGTGACCGCCAGGGCGAATTCGTCTATGAATTGGACGCCGCGAAGGGCCTGTTCGGCTGCTCGCATGGGCTGGACGGGACCGGAAAGCATGATCTGGATGGGGTCTTCGGTCAGGCAGGTTTCGAGTGGTTTTGCTTCGCCCAGGAAAGGCTTGTTCCACTTGTAGTAGGCGCCGCGGATGCCGTCTTCGAGATCGATTGTTTCCATCATGACTTGATTGGCCAGGGGACGGTCGAAGACAACGGAGGTGGCTTCGCGCCAGGGTTCGGTGGCCTGGAGGACGCGGAGGGCGGTGTCGCGGGGCAGGAGGTGGCGGACGAGGGTTTCGCCTTGTTTGGTGCGGACGAGCGCGCCGTTGTTGACGATCATGGTGAGCGGGGATTCGATCTGCTGCGCAACGGGCATAGCGAAGTCGTATCGGCGGCCGGTGACGAGGGCGACTTCAATGCCACGGCGGGTGGCTTCGGCAATGGCGGCACGGTTGCGCTCGGAGACGGTGAAGCGGCTGCTGAGGAGCGTGCCGTCAATATCGAGCGCGATGAGTTGCACGGACATGCTTCTATTTTAGCCGATTCGCGTGGCGGTGCCGGCGAAAACGCGTGTGTTAGACTTTTTTGCATGACTACCCGCCGGCTGTATTACGACGACGCATATTTGCAGAATTTTGACGCGCGAGTGCTGGCTTGTTCGCCTGCGGAGCCGGCGCAGGGAGCTTCGGGCATGCAGCCCGCCTGGGAAGTGCTGCTGGACCAGACAGCGTTTTATCCGACCTCGGGAGGGCAGCCGAACGACCTGGGATTGTTGGGAGAGGCGGTGGTGCTGGATGTGCGCGGCGCGGGAGATGGAATTGTGCACATTGTGGATCGGGAGTTGGAGAAGAGTGGGGTGAAGGGCTGCGTGAACTGGCCGCGGCGGTTTGATCACATGCAGCAGCACACGGGTCAGCATCTGCTTTCGGCGATGTTTCAGGAGCGATTTGGATTGCCGACGGTGTCGTTCCATCTTGGCGTGGAGATCTGCACGATTGATTTGCATGGCGGCGAGCCTTCGCGGAACCTGCTGATTGAAGCGCAGCGGGCGGCAAACAAAGTGATTTTTGAGGATCGTGGCGTTACGGTGCGGTATGGGACGCGAGAGCAACTGGCGCGGCTTGGGGTGCGGAAAGAAGTGGAGCGCGAGGGATTGCTGCGGGCAATTGAGATCGAGGATGCGGATTTGCAGGCCTGCGGCGGGACGCATGTGAAATCCACGGGACAGATCGGGATGATCCTGGTGCGAGGTTGCAGCAAGGTGCGGCAGGACTGGCGGGTGGAATTTGTTTGCGGGCGGCGAGCGGAGCAGGCGGCTACGGAGGACTTTGCGCGAGAGCGAGGGCTGATGGGCTTGCTGGGTTGCGCGTTGGAGGAATTGCCTGCGGCGGTGGAGAGGTTGGCGGCGGAGCGGGATTCGAATTTCAAGAGTTTGCGTTCGGCGTTGCAGCAGCTGGCGATTTTGTGGGGCGCGCAGTTGGCTTCGACTGCTCCTGCGGGTGCAAACGGTGTGCGGGTAGCGTCGTTGGTATTGCGCGGGGCACATCCGGAGTTGTTGTTGCCGCTGGCTACGGAAATTGCGAAGAGCGAACGGACGATCGCGCTGCTGATTTTGGAGGAGTCGGGGCAGTTGGTGTTTGCGCAGCATCCCTCCGCGGAGAAGGATCTTGGCGCGGTGTTGAAGAGCGTGTTGGCGGCTCATCCGGGGAAGGGCGGAGGGAGCAAGGATTTTGTGCGGGCGAAACTTGCTGACGCAGGATCCTCAGCGACTGCGTTGGAACTTGCCAAAAGCATTGTCGCGGCGTAAGCAGGGCAACTTCAATTAAACCTAACGCAAGACAATCAACGTAACAACGACTTTGATTTGAGGACGGTGAGGGCGCGCTGGACAGGCG
>Ga0210402_10006220_pt1 | contig 10599 bp, 12 predicted proteins | sample IncBWC7MmetaG_FD_161055 | JGI IMG/M metagenome (GOLD analysis project Ga0210402, IMG submission 161055) | Forest soil microbial communities from Barre Woods Harvard Forest LTER site, Petersham, Massachusetts, United States - Inc-BW-C-7-M | ecosystem: Environmental > Terrestrial > Soil >... | reverse complement strand
AGGGCATACCCCACCGCAACTCGGCAAAGGAGGAGGAACGCAAACGGCTAACTCATGACTGACGGCTGCTGTCGCTCAGAATAAATGCTGTCTTGGACACGAGTGAAGAGGAAAAGGAAATGATTGAAGCCGCGCTCGCAGCGAGCCAAGGCCGCATATCGGGGCCATCAGGGGCGGCTGCCAAATTAGGTCTGCCGTCGCGTACACTCGATTCCAAAATTAAGCGTTTGAAAATTAACGTCTACCGGTTCAAAACGCTACGCTAGGCAATGAATATGGCTCGGTTTCTCCCAGACGCTATATTCGCCGGTGCGCGATCACGGAATGGAGGCGAGGCCGGATGCAGTACTCGGTAGTCGTGCTGGGCGCGACGGGCAACGTAGGCGGACGCATCGTGCAGTTGCTGATCAAAAACCCGCTGTGCAAGAAACTGGTGGTCATCACCCGCCGCAAGAAGGACGTCTTCGCGGCCCCCAAGGTCTTCAACGTGGTTGTCAACATGGACCGAATCGAAGAGGAGGTTGCGTCCTACGCCCAGGGAGTTGACGTCGCCCTCGCTGCGTTCGGCGTCGGCAAAGGCAGCGCGAAGATGCCCGAGGAGGAGGTGCGCAAGATTGAAATCGCCTACCCGGAGGCCTTTTGCCGCGTCGCTAGGGCTGGAGGCGCTCGTGTGTGCGGGGTCATGACAGCAGCGGGCGCGAACCCGAAAAGCGGAATGAAGTACGCGAAGATCATCGGCGAGAAGGAAAAGGCCGTCGAGTCCGTCAAGTTCGACTTCCTCGGGATCTACCGTCCTGCCGTCATCCTCGGCAGCGCCAATACGCCGAGCGTTCTTAACTACCTCATGCCACTCCTCCACTGGGCCATGCCGTTCAAGTATCACTCGATCCACAAGAACGACCTAGCTCGCGCGATGGTGGCGCAATCGGAGCAGGCGTTCCTCGCGATGGCGCAGGGAGACACTCCCAAGGGCACAACCGTGAAGATCCTGGAGTACAAGGACATGGAACCCTTCTTCATCAAGGGCGAGCGCGACGAGCCTTGAACAGCAGCAAACCGCTTGCGTTGGACTGAAGTGTTGCGGTGTTTGGTTGCCGGAGACGTCTCGCATCATTGTCGCGACTGCACGAAATGATCAGCACAGACGAGGTATTCCGGGGCATTGTATACTTGACCGATGTCGCCGGAGCAGGAGCAACTTCTCTGTGACGCGCTCGTGAATCTTGGTCCGGTGGAGACTGAGCAGGGCCTGCACGCTGAGGGCGTCCGTAAAATCCAAGAGGTCCTGCATTGCACCCTGGCCGACGCACGGACAACGCTCCGAGAGTTGCGCGTGCGCAAGCGCATCGAGGAAACGGCCATACCTATCGAGCAGCTTGACCAGCCGCACTTTCGGTGGTACAGCCGTCAGCGTAACGAACATGAGACGGGGAGTTGATGCGGTACACTCCCCGCGCTGACCTTACTGTATTGCTTCCATTTCAGCTCGCGATGGGGTTGTCCGTGAACAGCCGCGTCACCATCGTGGAATCCAGATTCGCCCGAACTTTGATGATTACTTCGTCGTGGTATGTGTCTGCCATGCCCGTCAGGCCTTGCGCGGGCATTCAGTGGAACTGTGCGTTCAGTCCTGTCGTGTACCGGCGCAGGTTCGGAGCACGGAGTCCGAATTAACTGTCGAAAAAGAGATAAATCGCGGCAATTCGGCCGTCGCGGGCAATTATGAAATCGGTACCGGCCTGAGACGGCGCCTCACCAGGGCGACCCTCTATCCATTGGACCCGCCCGCCAGTGCCTACTTCCTCGGGCTCGGCTAGTGGCTGATATCGAAAGTCAGGGTGAGTGGCCCTGACCTCGCCCGCGATACGATCGATCTCGTCGCGGCCCCGGTACACGCCTCCAGTGTGATCGTAGAACACGCAGTCTTCAGTGAACATCTCGTCAATCGCCGCACGCCGGCGCGTCGGGTCGTTCTCCCCGAAGACCTCGTTAAGATTGCGGGTCAACAAGGTCGATATGCTGTACGACATGGCTGTTTTTTCTCCTCTTTGGACCGTCCGGCGCTTGCGCTAGCCGATGCCGATACTGGCCGCCGTCAACGACGATTGCTTGCCCATTAATGAACGCCGCATCGTCGCTTGTCAAGAACAGAACCGCCCCGGTAACGTCCTCCGGTTCCTCCATCCGCTTAATAGCCTGCTGTTCCCAGGTGGCGAGTCTTTGTTCTTCCGATTGTGGTGCGGTTGCCAGAGTATTCGTAAGGCCAGGCAATACCGCGTTCGCGGTGATGCCATCGCCAGCAACATCGTTCGCCAAGCCCCTCATAAACCCGATGATCCCCATTTTCGTCGCGATGTAGTGGCTCATGCCGGGTATCGCTAAGCCGACAATATTTGACGATATGCCGATGAAGCGGCCCCACTTCTTCTTTCGCATGGTCGGCAGGAAGTACTTCGCGATCAAAAAGTGGGAGTCCAAGTTCGTAGCGAACGTTTTCCGCCACGTCGCCAGATCCAATTCGTCGATCGAGCGATTGGCATAACCCGCGTTATTCACGACGATATCGACCTCGCCCACATCTCGGATCCTGGCGGCAGAACGCCACTGTTCCTCGTGCGTTACGTCAAGTTGCAGCGCGGTGCCGAGGGACCGATCCTCCGCGCCGTCTCGTGCGGCGGAGCAAGATCAGTTGCGGTCACCTGCGCGCCGCGTTCTGCCAACGCCAGCGCAATCGCCTCGCCGATGCCTTGGCCGGCGCCGGTGACCAATGCGACTCGCCCCTCGTGTGTTCTCATCGGGGGTTTCATCCTCCCTCAATTAGTGCTCGCGTGCAGTTTTGAGTGCTGCCGTCCACCAGAGCAGATCGTTTATCATGACGTTCGCTTGCTTCTCCAGCTCGGCGAGGCCCTTCTCCACGTCGCCGCCCTGGGAGTGTCGCAAATGCAGCTAATCGACAACACTCCGGTTTGGGGTTCGGCGGTAGATAACGGTGCCGTCCGGCAGCTCAAGAACTGCGCCAAAACCTCGGCATCCTTGTTGTTCCGGAATAGGCGCGAACTAGTCTTACGACCCGGAAGCGACGATAGTGAACGTCAAGGTGCCGCTGAAACTCCCAGCGGACAGGTACTGGGCTAGAGTGGCGATGCCCACCGTTACCGTCAGGCAATTGTCGTTACTGCTATTATCGCCACTGGCGCTGATGCGGGAGCCACTCAGAATCTGGACGTCCTGGCCGTAAATGTCGTGCAGCGTTTTCGTGAAGTTGGGGGATTGGCCAGTGACCGTAGGCCAGCCGGTATGCACATCAAATCCGGTGACAATCGTGTCTACACGGCTGGGGCTGGTTCCTCCACCGACAACGCTGTTGCCGCTCCCGTCCACTGGTGCCGTGAAGCCGAACCCGAAGTCGCCAGTCAGCAACCCTCCGGCAGTTGAGCCATCGCCGGGCGCCGTTCCATCCGTTATGCCCACCAAGGCGCCGACCTGCACCAGTAGCTTGTATGGCGCGTTGCTGCGGATCCGGAAAGCTACGGGGGTCGGAGCAGTGAGAGAGTTCTGGCCGACGGTCAACGTGCCGAAGGCTCCCATCGCAGTAGCCAGGACCCCGTTGCTCGTGGCGGTGATCGTAAACGCCGGCTGTATGAAACCGCCGAATGTTCCAGTGCCAGTGGTCCCTTGTGCCAGGACAACGCCCGGCAGGATAGCGAGAACTGCGACGACAAAGAACAGATTACGGATATGTTCCATCTTGCTTACCCTTTTCCTCACGGAAACAACGCCAAACGCTGTCTCCCTTGCCGCCCTGCGATCAAAATGATCGAACCGGAAAGACTGCCGGAAGCGAAGGCCCGCGTGGGCACGGCCGCCTTCCCCTCTATCGATCCGCGAAGAGCCCATGCGTTGTCCCTACGCTCCGGAGGGGGCAATTGTAAACGTCACCACACCGCTGAAACCCACAGCGGTCAGGTATTGGGGTAGGGTGGCGATGCCCACCGATACGGTCATGAAGTTGTTAGTGCTATTGTTGTCGCCATCGGCGCTGATGCGGGGACCGCTCAGAATTTGAGTGTCGGCGGCGTAAATGTCATGCAGCGTTTTAATAAAGTTGGGGGTGTGGCCATTACTGACCCTTGGCCAGCCGCCACGCGCATCAAACCCGGCGCCAATCTGGTCCGCACGGATAGGGGTGGTTCCGCCGCCAACCAGTCTGCTTAGGCTCACGTCCACTGCCGTGATGCCAAACCCGATGTCGCCGGTCTTAATGGCTTGGGCCGTTGTAGATTCAGGCGACGCCGATCCATCAGTGATGCCCACCAGGCTGCCCACCTGCACCAGCACCCTGTATGGCGCGTTGCTGCGAAGCCGGATGGCTAAGGGGGTCGGAACCTTGAGAACGTTCTTGCCGACGGTCAGCGTGCTGAAGTCTCCTAATACACCGGCCAGGCTTGCATTGCTTGTGTCGGTAATCCAACATACCGCGGGAACGGTACCGCCGAATGTTATGACCCCTTGTGCCAGGACAGTGCCCGGCAGTGCAATGAGAAATACAATTATCAAGAACCAGGTACTGATCCGTCTCATGTTGAAATTGACCTTCTTCATTGACTTTCTAGACTCCTGCGCCTGCAATCTGCTATTTCACGCCACTTGCAGGATTCGGCCCGCCGGACCGTCGTACGTAGCGGTTACGCCGTTGCCTCGCAAAACCCGCACCGACTGAGCGATGGGGTCGAGGCTGAGGTTAGCGCCCAATGACCTGGCGAGCTGCGCCCAGCGGGACAAACCATTCCCCGGCCACAGAGCAGGGAAAAACGCGTCCGCACGGACTTCATAATTCTCCCCGTTTGTCGAACTGCATCCGGAGTCACGGATGGACCAGCTCTTCAACAGAGGGCTTCAGCGCCGGGGATGCGGGCGCCAGCACCTCAAAATCGCGGGACATCGACTGCTGCGGTTTGCCATCCTGGAAGTCAACGAAAACCGATGCCTGGTAACGGCCTGGCGCCAGGGACAGCTGCTGTAAGGAATAAGCTTCTCGCATGGTGGCGTCGGGCAGCAAAACGGTGGCCTCCACTTTCCCTCTGGACTCCGTCTCCGCCACGCCATCGCGGCGAATGCTCCAGAAGACCAGTGGACGGGCGTGCCGGTTGCCCGTGTTCTTCATTTCGCAGATCAATTGAGGCGGCCCGTTGCTGGTATCCGCTTCCAGATTCACCAGTTCAGCGTGGGAGGAAACGGGGGGAACTATCACGTAAAGGAGGAATACGTAACGGACGCGGACGTTAATTACACGCAGGCCCGCTTCGGGTGGCGTGGCCGACGGCCGTTCCTGGACAAACAGGCCCGTGCGATAGACGCCGGGCGGTGTCTTTTGCGGAACCGTCACCGTGATCCTGACTAATTGAGTCTGGGCGGATTCGAGCGTGAAGGCTGAAGGACTGAAAGTAATCCAGGAAGATGCCGATGGCTCCTGGGATGATCCCGGTTGCTTGAATGTGAGCGAACCGTCTTCCAGGATGGACCAGTCCGTCTGGCTCACCATGATGCGCCCGCGTTCCGGTACCGGGGCAGAAGCGGCTGTGATTTCGAAGGCCGCTGTCTTTTCAGTGCCTGGATTCACCTCAAGTTCCATTTTTCCGGGGTTGACGCTAAACGCAGGCGTTTGACACAGCAGGGGGCTGGAGAGGCTGACATGAACGGCCATGCCCAGCCCCAGCAGCAGAACGAGTTTTCGGTTTTTTGACCGTAACTTTGCAATGTGCATACCAGCCCCCTTTAATCGCTTGCTTGCAGAGCCTCAGCGCTGTTTCTAGGTCCCTGAGGCGGCGATGGTGAACGTAACCGTGCCGCTGAAGTCTCCAGGGGTCAGGTACTGGGGCAGGGTGGCGACGCCCACCGTTACGGTGAGGAAGTTGTCGCTGCTGCTGTTGTCGCCACTGGCACTGATGCGGTCCCCACTCATAATCTGAGTGTCGGCAGCAAAAATATCGTGCAGGGTTTTGGTGAAGGCGGGTGTGTGGCCAGTACTGACCGAAGGCCAGCCTGCGGTCACATCAAATCCGGTCACAACCGAGTCCGTGCGCGTGGGGCTGGCGCCTCCGTTAACCACGCTGAGACCGGACCGGTCAACAGCCGTCGTAAAGCCGATCCCGATGTCGCCGGTCTTGATGGCCTGGAGAGTCGTGCTCACGCCGCTAGGCGCTCCATCGGTGATGCCTACCAGCGAGCCGACCTGCGCCGTCAGCTTGTAACCAGCGTTGCTGCGCAGCCGGAACGCGAGTGGGGTAGGAGTGGAAAGAACATTCTTGCCGATGGTCAAGGTGCCGAAAGTTCCCAAGGCTGCTGCCAGACTTCCGTTGCTGGTGTTGGCGATGGAAAACGTGGTTGGAACGGTGCCACCGAATGTTCCGGTTCCAGTGGTCCCTTGTGCCAGGACAATGCCCGGCAGAATTGCGAGAACGGCAGATGCAGACAGCAAAATACTCATGCGTTTCATAATGTTAAGCAGGTCCTTTACCTGAATTGCCTAATTGCTGATCGTGGAAATTACTGCGAAGGGATCAACCTGACCGTTCCGGAGAAACTGCCCAGTGTGAAAGTTGGGTTGGCACAGCAATCCGGACGCTGACAGTCAGGGTCCCTCCGCTCGCTGGAATTGCGCCGGCGGTAGTCCTTTTCGGCCCGAAGAAACTGGCTTGGGCGGGTAAGTCCGCCCCCATGAACAGCTTACCTTGTACGGGGAATGAATCACAGTCCGGGCCGTACTCAGAAGGTACTGCTCGAACGCTCACGCAACCCATGCCACGAACGGCTCAGATTTCTGTGATCAGTGTGTAATCTTGGTTGATTTTCAACGCCATCGGGCTTGGGGCACGACCCATCGCTCCGACCACTCGGCAGATGCGCCGCCGCCCGATGGCGTGAAACGCGCCAGATACTGGTTCCGGACGGACGGCTGTTTCGTTCGGCTCCAGTTCGAACAAGATCGCGCCGCGGGTGATCGTAGAGTCCTGCCGCCAGCGGAGAACGCTGCTGCCAGAGGCGGTTGTCATGGTCCGGGGCGGAGATCGTCACCTTGCCAGTGAACTTGGTTCGCGAAACACCGGTATAGCGGTATCGCGGATCTGGGTCTGCGCAGGCAGGGTTGCCGCCGCCATAGACACCAGGAAGATTCGCTTCACAAAAGAGTCCATACTTCACGCCAGTTCGTGCAACTCGATCTCGACGTCGGACCTTCCCGGCCCGGCGACTGCTGCCAATCGCCGTTGAACGCGACGATGTACCGGCCAATGGTCACCACGCCAGCGGCATCGTACGAGAACCTCGGGAGCGCCTGCGATCTGCTATTTCACGGCATCCCTTTGGGTTTGATTTCGTTCGTCATATGGGGACGCGCCTTTGCCGGCAGCCCGCTTTGCGTGAGCGGGCTCTTCCGTCTTGCGAATCTCGAAGTGAAATTCGGCGGCCGGCGTTTCCTTGCCGGCGCGGAGAGAGAGGGTGACGCTGCCGGGTGTCGTCAGGACGGCATTTTCAGGCAGCGTCTTCTCTTCCAACACAACGGTGTAATCGCCGTCGCGGAGCCTGGGGAAACGGAAATTGCCTGCGGCGTCGGCGGTGGTCTGGCGTTCGCTACCGGCGAGGCGGATCACGATACCATTCAACGGCAGACCGGGCGGGCCGCTGACCCTACCTCCCAGGAATGCCATAATGACGACGCTAAAGTCGACCGTGGCTGCCCTGCCGGCGGTGACGGCGACATTGGCTTCACTCGCAGGTCCGAGGTCGAACTCGACCGGCAGTTGTTCGGTGACGATTCCAATGCGGTGATCGCCCGCGGGTACGTCCGTGAAGCGGAAGCGGCCATCGGACCCTGAAGCGGCAGTGCGTCCCTGGTCGAGCCGAACGGTGACTCCCGGCGCGGGTGCGCGGCCGCCGGTACGGATTTCCCAAACGAAGCCTTCGACCGCGCCTCGCGAAGGAGCTGGGGCCGATCGCACGATCACCGGTCGAAGGATGCGGAACTCCGCGGCGGCCGAGATCTTGCCGGATTTCACTTCCACGGTTTGCATCGCGGGTTGGCAGACGAAGCTGCCGGGCACGCTGGCAGGGTCCATCCGGAGTTGGTAGGTGCCCGGGGGCAGATCGCCCAGGACGAAGGTGCCATCGCTCTCGGAAAACGTATCCCGGTTGCCGGTGGCGAGAATTCGCGCGTCGGGAAACGGCTTCACCATTTCTCGGCCGGCATCGTCCAGGGTGGCGATGGTCACCGTGCCTTGGATCTTCCCGGTCCGGATGGCTCGAAAGTCCTGCTGGTTGGACCGGTACGGCATGACCGCCACGTGCAGTTCCTCCTGGACAAGAATGAGGTTGGCGGGAAGGGTGGTGATGCGCGCGCGCAGGAGATGGCTGCCGGGAGTGAGGCCGTCGAAATGGAAATAACCCGCCGAGTCGGTGGTGGTGCTGACTTCGCCGTCCAGCCAGACCTGCATTTGGGGGATGGGGCGATCCACGCCGGCCTTGAAGCTTCCGTCCAGATCTACGTCGAAATAGACCTGGCCGGTGAGCGATGCAAGAACGATGAGCGCCGTCTGTGAGTTCGCCGTCACCTGTTCTCTTCTCCGGAGAATCGGACCGCCGATCTCGATACGGAACAAGGATGACCCACCGACGCTGAGATACGACATGGTCAAGGTTTGTCCACGGAACAGGGGAAGTCTGAGCGCCGCCACGGGAGCGAGCATCGCTTCCCGTTGCCGCGACGTCTGACGTTCCAGACCGCCCAAGACGTAGGCCCCTGACCGCCCGAACTCCTTAGACCAGTCGAGCCCGTAATTGTTGCCGCTCTGAACCTGCAACTGGTCGTGGAGCGACAGGCGGCCGAAGCGCCTGAAATCGGCCGAGAGAGTCTCGGTGATAGATCGCGACAGCAGACTGCCGAAGTGAACATCGGAGTAAATAGCGCTCACCCCAAAACGGTTCCATCTGGGCACTTGGAGAGAATACTGGGACAACTCAAAGAGAGTGCCCGATGGACCGCCATTCCTCTGGACCGACCGGAAGTATCCGCCTTGAATCGGTATGCGCCCGGGCGTCGAGGCGTTGACCCCATAGGTGTAGCCTCTTTGGGATCCGATGCTCCCCAACAGCTCTGCGTCCTGATGGATGCTGCCCATGAAGCTGATATACCGGCTCGGCCGCAGGCTGGCGGAAAAAGACTCTCTCGCAACCGCGCTGAAACGCGACTCCTCTCTCACGATGAGGAAATTCCGGCTATAGTTCTCCCATAGTCCGGTGAATGACACGATGTTGCTCTTGAGCGGCGTATAACTGTCCACCACGCTGATCCCGTAGCCCAAGCCTTTGACGTGCTGCGTTTCCTGCTCCACCTGCACGATGCCGCCTGGGGCAACCGTTGCCGCCGGCTGGGAACCCAGGGCGGTGTTCACGGATTGCAGCAAAGGGCGCAAGCTGAAGCCGGAGAAGTATCCGAGCAGCCCTTGCAGTTTGAACTCGTTCCGGGCGTAGGTACCGCTGTAGGCTGCTCCGAGAGTGGTGCCGCTGCGCCGTGCTCCGCGGAACCCATTTCCCGCCAGCGAGAAGTCCGAGGTCTTGACTTTCCGGCGCAAGCCGAAGCCTGCCAGGGTGGTGTCGTAGTTGGCCAGTCCGGCATTACCAAGACCAACTGACGTGGTACTGGCAGCGCGGCCTCCGTACCCATCCACTAGAAACCCCCGCCACCCCCACTCGTAACCCAGCCCTCGAACGGAGTTCATCAGCGCCTCAACACCCGTATAAGTTCCTTGATCGCCGGCTGTAATGGCGCGCCTGTTGGCCATCTCCAGGCGGAGGGAACCCTGCCGGAAGTCAAGGAAGGAGCCTCCCGTGGCCCGGGTCAGGTCCAGGGTACCGGTCAGGCGGCTGGCGCCCATCAGGCCTTCTCCACGGACGTTGAGAAACTGCTGCCAGATGTCGCCGTTGCTGATCAGTCCATATCTGTCTTCCAGCGAGGCGAACTGGAACATAGGCCCGTTTCCCCCCCCTCCGCCACCGGTGGACGCCAGCGACTCGATATCCAGCACCTGTTCTTCCACATTTTCCCGCGCGGTCACCCCGAACAGGGCGACCGCTCCGCTGAGGGGGAACACCACGTTCTCCATGCCCACATTGAGCTGCACCTGGCGGAAGTTCACAACCTGGCCCGCCAACACGGAACCCTGCAGGATTCGGCCCGTCGGACCGTCGTACGTGGCGGTTACGCCGTTGCTTCGCAAAACGCGAAGCGACTGAGCGATGGGGTCCAGGCTGAGGTTAGCGCCCAATGACCTGGCGAGCGGCGCCAGCGGGACAAACCATTCCCCGGCCACGCGTGTGGCCGGCCGGCTGGTCACTACCGGGGCTCCGTTTACGCGCAAATTGTAGTCCTGTGGCGATTGTTGCCCCAGAGCCAGTGTGGACAGTATACCCATTAATGTTGCCCGGAGCAGACTGAGCAGGGAAAAACGCGTCCGCACGGACGTCATAATTCTCCCGTTTGTCGAACTGCATCCGGGGTCACGGATGGAATGGCTCTTCAACAGGGGGCTTCAGTACCGGGGGTGC
>Ga0210402_10006219_pt1 | contig 10601 bp, 13 predicted proteins | sample IncBWC7MmetaG_FD_161055 | JGI IMG/M metagenome (GOLD analysis project Ga0210402, IMG submission 161055) | Forest soil microbial communities from Barre Woods Harvard Forest LTER site, Petersham, Massachusetts, United States - Inc-BW-C-7-M | ecosystem: Environmental > Terrestrial > Soil >... | reverse complement strand
GTAGTTCTTCTGTGGTCCTGCGGTGCTCTCCAAGCAACTGCACCAGATGTCGAATAAGTATTCCGACCCTAAGGGTACCCGATTCTTCTTCGGGAAGGGTGCGTTTTTTATGTTCACTGCTTCTCGAGAATGTCGTTAACACGGCTTTTTTCATCGTACAGAGAACTTCTAAACCGGATTGGCTGGGGCCTTGTGTATGTTGCGATTGACAGGCATTACTTGCGTCCTTGAAATTTATTATTGTATGCTTTCAGGGCCATTTACTTGTTTTTGTTGTGTTCTTTAGCGTCAGTTGAACTGACTTCTCGAGAATGCATTCGATGTTGCTCTTGTTTGTATTAATGCTCGGCGTGCAGCAATTATACAAGATCTTAAAGAAGACCTTGTCAGGATAGCCCGATTTTTTTAAATTCTCTTGCGGTTTGGAATTTGAGCAGTCTAAAAGGGTTCAACCAGTCAATTAGTCAACATCCAAGTTACACTTAAACTTTGAGATGAAAAACAGCTCGGAAACAGCTCTTTGATGAGGTATACCAGGTATACCATATTGGGTAACCGGTAATCGATAATCACCTGCCGATGTCCTTACCCGGTAACTGGCAGTGGCAGCTCTGGAATTGGCCGATTCATATTTCTTGGGACTGCAGGTCGTTTGTGAAACCTTTGTAACAGAAGAGACGTACTCCAAGTTTTCCGGATTCCCCTTCCTATCTCGGTCTCCTGATCATAAACACACGCCTCAACTTTCCCGACGGTCCTTCTCCGCCATGGTTGCTCAGCGGCGTTTGAGCCAGCTCTTGAGCGAGTTGAGACCAACGCCAGCTCCGGTCGGCACCCTGAAACTTGGAGACATCACTTATGATGTTCCCGTGTCTCTCACGCCCTCGAGATTGCCTCATTCTGGAGAATTGCTGGACATCCAGGATCCGATGAACCTCGACAACTTGCATTTTATGTTGCAGAAGTATTTGCTTGGTCAGGACATTTTTCTTGTATCACAACCTGGTCCCTATGCACGACGCCTAGCTTTGACGTTCGCTTGGTGAGATGTCTGTGATGCAGATGGTTCTCAATTTTGACTCGGAATAGTGTTATTAATGCCGAATACGAGTACATTGCGCTTCACCGAGATGTAGGCGAAACAGAGTTGAAACAGGTTGTTAAATATTCCAAAAATCTTGTTGCGAATTTGACTCGAGCTCTGTTACATTAGGGAAGGGAAATTAGAAAAGGAGGGAACCTAATTTATGTCGATAGCCCGGCGGTGCGTGCTGTTAAACACGGCCGTTTACTCATATTAGAGGGCATAGAGAAAGCAGAGCGAGGTATAATGCCTGTACGTATCTTCATTATCTCGTCTTCTAATTCAACTCAATTGTCTGCAGGTTCTTAATAACTTGTTAGAAAATCGCGAAATGTAAACCTCGAGCCGAATACATATGTTCGAACGTTGACCCTCATTTCCGCAGGAACCTCGATGACGGAACGCACATCATACATCCTCATCGACACTCCCAGCTAGACACATCAGAACCACATCAGCCTGGCCATGGGAATATTTTCATACCTGCACACAAGAACTTCCGTGTGATCGCTATTGCTGCTCCTGTCCCACCATATCCAGGATATCCGTTGGATCCACCTTTCAGAAGTCGCTTTCAAGCTCGTTTCATAGACCCGATCGGTTCCTTAATAACCTTAGTAATTCTGTCGTTGTAATCTCGAAGGACAGGTTATCCATCCTGGACAAACTGCGCGATATCATCCTCTCTACACAGCTTGCTAGTGAGTCTCGCCACGCCTTGGAAGTAGTCTCTAAAACCGCTCTGCCACCATTTCCGCAAACCGCACTCTTGAAGCTTCGTAGTTTAATCTCGAAGTTTCCTCCTCCGGAGCATCTTTCTCCGGGACAGCTAGCGCGACTGTTCGTGACCATTCACCCTGCACTAATACACGCCCCGTTCCAGGCTTGGGCGATGCTCAGCAGACAAACTGAGGAAGCTGGTCTTGGTGAACTAGGCAGTCCATCAATGTCCACGATAGACGAACGTATCGGTCTTTTTGGGTACCGTGTTTCTGCCATCGAACGGGCAGATGTAAACACTGCTCGAATAACTTTCGAAGGTGTTCACGGCCTTTCCTGCGTCACTATGACCGTCCCAGCGGGTCCTAGACCACTTCGCTCTTTTCCCTTCAAAGGAAAAATCGAATTTTATGCTAGCGAGAGGTTCATGGGTTTGCAGACTTGTTTCTTGCAAGCTCATGCATTAGGCTGGGATATTTCACTCATCCCGTCGGCATTACCCTCGACGGCATCAACTTCAACCTCCACGCTGGTCAAAGTTTTTGGTCAGGTCCTCGGATATGAGACAGAAGTCATTCACATGTACAAGGAGCTTGGTGGAAGAGAGCTTGTCATGCGGAGAAGGATCGAGGATGGTGGTGCGACAACATGGGAGCCCAGGTAATTCACCAACTACTGCTTTCTTCGGATCTTAATATTTGTTATTCGTCAGCACACTGATCGATGGGGCTTGGGCAGGACGACTTTTGCATCTCGCGGGACTGGATGTTATAGGATCAACAGCCGGCTCGTTGTCCCGGTTCGTGCAAGATAGGGAAATCGAACTTTGGGAGAGTAAGCGCATTGTGTCAGAAGCTTCCAGGGAAGAGGTACTGATTATTCAATTCAATCGTCGATGGTGTTCTTCACTGACTCTATGTAGCTGACCGCTGGCCAGTTGTCTGTTGTCCATCCATCATTCCGTATCATTAGCACTGCATCAAAATCTGTTCCCCTGAAAGACTGGTTATCCGAAGAGCATGCCAACATGTTCTTCCTGATTCCTAGTCAACCTATGGAAGCTGAAGAAGAGGGAACCATTCTTTCCGCAACCGGATGTTCGATTGGCATGATTGACACCTTACTGTTGTTTGCGGAAAAATACCGACAGAGTATGTCCACGGACAATGTCCAGAAGAACCGCAAACTTGGCACGCGGTCACTCATCAGAATTGCTCGGAGACTTGCCATGTTTCCCCAAGATGACGATCTGAATGCCGTCATACGTCGCTCACTCCTTGCCGATTTTTTGCCGACCGTAGAGAGGATGAACCTTGATACCTTGTTTGAGGAGACAGGAATATGGAAGAAAGAGCCTCTGGCATGTGGTTTTATTCTCGCTGTAATCTGTGTAGAGTCTGATGGCAGGTCGTACCTGACAGTTCAACCCGAGCCCTATTATACTGGAGGATAGTATTATTTTCCCTGAACCTAGTAGTACTGGCCGGCAGACAGAGCCCACACCAATCCCTCGTTTCGATCCCTCTCAGGACCCGGAAGGGGTAGCTTCTCATGTGCCGCATATGGACCATTTCTATGATAATAGTTTGCAAACGGGCTTGATGCGTAACCTCGCCATTGACCTTGAACTCTTGGGGGAGCACCTTGTCTTGCTTGGGAACCAGGTGAGAAAATTTTGCAAGCGTGGGCGGTTCTTCTATTCAGAATGTCTCTAGGGTGTTGGCAAAAATAAGATTGTGGACCGGTGAGTTTTCGCCTAGACTCCATGTATCATGTATAGTGCTACTGACGAATTATACTAGGTTATGTCAGGTATAACCCTTTGCCCTACTTGCGACACTCTAAGTTGACCCCTTGTGTTGCAGCTTCTAGGTCGTCCGCGAGAATATATTCAACTTCACCGTGATACCACCGTCAACCAATTGATGTTTACGACGTCGCTGGAAAATGGCACCATTAAATACACCGACTCACCTCTTCTCCGAGCCATCATGTACGGACGGGTAATCATTATTGATGAGGCAGACAAAGCACCCGAACACGTGGTCGCGATATTCCGAAGTCTCGCAGGCCAGAGCGAGATGAGTCTATCGGATGGTCGCCGAGTACGCACAATTCGTGAACGAGATGGTGATATCTCCGTTCACCCTAACTTCCGCCTTATCTTGCTTGCCAACCGACCCGGTTATCGTAAGTCTTGTTTTGCGAGCATTTTCCGACAGCTAAACGCAATCTTTCTGTCAAGCTTTCCTGGGAAACCATTTCCTGCAGGTTCTCGGCGAAAACTTTAGCGCACATTCCGTGTCCAACCCCGACCAAGAATCGGAGCGCAAGCTTCTGGCCCAGCTGGCTCCCGAACTCGATCAAGATTTGATCCTCCGACTTGTGGGTGCTTTCCAAGATCTGCGTAGAGGGTATGAGAAGGGAGATTTGAATTATCCATACTCCCTGCGAGGTCCGTGAAATTTATTTTCATTCGGTCGAGATTTGATACCTTGTTTCATATAGAATTGATCAGTCTCGTGCGCCATATGCGTGCATACCCTAATGATTCACTTGGAGCAGCCTTGCGTAATGTGTTTGACTTCGACATCTATAAGCCCGAAACGATCGACAAGTTGGCAGAAATTTTGGAGCACCACGGGTTTGTTTCTCTTGCTTTTTAGTTTCTCTTGCTAACAACGTTCTCAGGCTACAAGCTCGCCACCTGGGTCTAGATGCTGCTCGGGAAGCTGCCAAGAAGAAAATACAAGATATAGAATTCGTATCCCAGAGCAATGAGCTCAGTGAGCCCAAGGAAGGCAAACATGACGACATGGATCACCAAGGCGGGAACACTTTTGCTGGCGGCGTAAGTTTAATGTTCGCCATATTTCCATTGATTTGCGTGCTAAATTGGATAAAGACTGGAGGACGAGATACTGCTGGTCTTGGCGGCCGAGGAGGGTACAAGCGGCTATACAATGGGGGAAATATCAAACAGGTAGTTCAAGTTGCCACTTTGCGCAGGACGTTGCTGATACGTGAACCTGGAAAAAGGTGTCAGACGAAGTCAAGGAACAGGTCCCGGACCATATCAAAGAAAAGGCACGGGAGATGGCTCAGGAGGAACTAAAACGTCGGCTCGAAGAGCTGGATATGAGTGCCTCGGAAGCAAAGGGATATGGGGAACTTTTGACAGCTACACAGGCTCATATCTTGTCCCTCCATGATCTTCTTGAGCGTGCGTCTACGTTCGTTCACGGTCCTGATGTGTATTTGACTCCGCGTTATCAGACCTCGCCGCGAAGGAGGAGGAACGTGTTTGGGTTAAGCGACAGACCGACGGAGAGCTTGATGACAGTCGATTAACGGAAGGTTTGACTGGTGAAGCCACTGTATACAAACGCCGTGGAATGGAAAAACCGGAGCTTGGGCGGCCCCAAATCAAGTACGGCTTATTTTTTCTAATGTTATTTTGCCGCTTACGTCCGTTTATTGCGCAGGCCTAAACGAATAAGATTTGTTTTCGACCTCAGCGCTTCAATGTAGGGTCAACGATGTGTTTCCTAAGCAGTTCGATTGAATCTCCTTCTCTCAGGTACCGTTTCCAATATGATGGCCGATTGCAAAGGAGTCTGGAGACTGGTGCGTAGATTCGAAGCGTTATCTGGAATGACCTTGACCACGGTCTATTGAACAAAACAGCGGCCATGTTGATGGAAACTTTTGAGCGCCTGTCACGGAAAGAAAAATATGTATGGGATGTGAGTGCCACCACATTTACTTGATTTTCCGCTCTAATTACAGCTCGTTATACAGATGTATGGACATGTAAAGACCTTCAGACCTTTTTTCTAGACACGCGTGCTGATATTTTTCCTCAAGTCGGGAGATGGTGCTGAGATTCTCCTTGTTGAGGCTAATAAGCCTCCGACTGAGCTTCGAGACCGCTGGAGGGTCGTACAGAAAATGACCATGATTCCTCAGTATGCTTTTGCTGGCGACTACACAGGTTCGTTCAATCGACTTTCGACTTCCTCATTGTTCTGAAAGCTCGGTCTAGTCGAAGCTATAGAAAAAGGCGTGATGCAAGTCGGAGAGTCTGATGCTGGTTAGTTCTTGATCGCCAAATGAAGCAGCTGCTAACAAACAATTGCAGACGATTGGTTTGTCATTGCTATCACGGTTTGACTCCCCTCCTTGTTGCTTGTGTTTTTTATATCTGAAATGACGGCTAACCCCTTAGGATGCCAACTTTGGACGGTATCAAATCACACCAGAAGAACTGACAAGAGTGATGAACCGTAACCCGAAGGTTCACACAGCGCTCATCTGTATCGGCCAAGGGGCGGAGGCTTCTTGGTAAACAAATATTTTCTGTGATGGCGGTCTGACTGCTAATCATTATTTTGAACTTCAGGATAACCCAGAGCCTCCCGGGTCGAGGGTTCAGGGTGGCAAATACTGCAGATGTTCCTACTGTTCTGCGTAGCATTTTGTCCACAATGGTTGACCGATGATGAACCGAAATTCAATTTGTGACTAGTTTGTAGTAATTTTAATTTTAATTACTATTCATATCCAAGGTCATTTTGAACCTACTTGGGAATTTGGAGCATTACAGCGCCATCCCTGCTTGTGAGCATGACATGAATTTCCGACAGCCCGCTAGTACTAGGCTAGTCAAAGGCTAGTGCAACTACTTACAGTGAAACTTTCAAGTTCCCTTCTGTGACGTGTGACGTCACCTGATGAATTAGAGTCACGGTAACTTGCGCCGACTCGGACTCTTGCCAGTGGTAGTGGAATTCCGCTGATTTGCTTATTCCTTTCGCTCTATTTCCCGTCGCGCTGCTTTGAAATCTCGCTAGGAGACATTGAGTGGGAAATCTCTTGACTTTGAGACCGTTGTCCTCCGAGTCGTTAGCAATTATGGCGGCTTATTTCTTCGCGTCACCAATCGACGTAGACGTCAAACTTGAGGGGGAAGAGGTCCGGAAGCAAGTGGAAATGAAAGGTGAGAAGGAAAGGAGCACTTCCTGTCCCGTTTACTATGATGGCGATTCAATTGGTGGCCAGGTGAGTCTGTCCGTCCCAAGTGTCGTACTGTAAATTCGATTGCTTTTAGATCACAATTCGAGTTCGTGACGGAAAGAAATTATCGCATGATGGGATCAAGGTTGAGTTTGTGGGGAGCATTGGTCAGTACTTGAGATCACCCCCACGATGCAATTTTCAACATTTCACACAGAGCTTTTCTACGATCGGGGTCACCACCATGAATTTCTATCACTTTCTCAAGAGCTGGCGGCACCGGGTGATATGCGACAAGCACAGACGTACGACTTCAACTTCAAGAATGTGGAGAAACAGTTTGAAAGTTATCAGGGAATCAACGTGAAGTTGAGGTTCGACGAATCATTCTAACATGTTGACTGGACATCCACTGATGAGAGTGTTACTAGATACTTTGTCCGCGTATCAATTTCACGAAGAATCGCGGATGTTACAAAGGAGAAAGATATCTGGGTACATTCATTCCGAATGCCGCCTGACAGCAACAATTCTATCAAGATGGAAGTCGGTATCGAGGACTGTTTGCACATTGAGTTCGAATACAACAAGTCAAAGTAGGTTGTCGTTTATTTTCTGTGCTTGCATGGTTGGGTGGTGATTGTTGTTGACGAGGCCGTAGATATCATTTGAAGGATGTTATTGTGGGGAAGATTTACTTCCTCCTGGTGCGTATAAAAATCAAGCATATGGAACTTTCTATCATTCGACGGGAGACAACGGGGTCGCCACCAAACCAGTATAACGAGAGCGAGACCATCACGAAGTTTGAGATTATGGATGGGGCGCCAGTGAGAGGTAATTTATTCGAACATTATTTCAAGCACTCTAAATTCATATCATCGCGTAGGGGAAACCATTCCGATAAGGTTGTTCCTCGGCGGCTTTGACTTGACACCAACATTCCGGGACGTAAACAAGAAGTTTAGCACCCGATATTACTTGAACCTTGTGCTCATTGACGAGGAGAATCGACGCTACTTCAAACAACAGGTACGTCCCTGTCAAGGTGCTACTGATTCGAACCCACATCTACTCTCTTGCAGGAGATAACCATATTCAGGATACCCGAAGTGTGTCGTTTTGGCCTTATCCCAAGTTCTGTCCTGATTTTTGCACATTTCAACAGAATTAATTTCTTATCTTTTGTGTACCTGTATAACATATTGTGACAACTCGCGGATAAGACTCCTCGATGCGTTTCATCATCCGCCCGTCCAGTCATAACCGGATAAAACCCTAAAAGCAAAGTTGAAAATTGAACCGACAACAATGATGCCAACTTAGGATTGAAATTCCTGGTTGAATTCAAGTTTACCAGTGGTAATTTGTAAGTATACTCCACATCTTCCACCAGCAAAAAAATGAATCCGGCTCGGAAAGGGAGGCATAGAGAAAGATAAAAATAAAGACATTAACAAGCATCTCAATTATGGTAGAAAAAGCTCTTGGCTTGAACGACGTAGCTGCCATCTTCAATACCTAGCACTTCTGAGTCTCGCAAAACGCCTCCGCCGCTGGACGTCGACGTCAAACTACCCTGAATAACCTCCATATTCGCCTCCCCCTGCCGTGGAATCATAATTGGCTCGATCGCGATACTTCCCCTCGCATATCCAGTCTTAATGGGAGTGGGGGTATATTTCCTGGGTGCCTTCCCAACGGTCTTAAATCGCGAAGGCGGAGATTTCCTGCCCAATACTTCCGTCAACCTCACTTCGTCTTCTTCCATCATCTCCGGGTTCTTCAACCAAGGTATAGTCAATGTATCGGTGCTCCTCACTCGATCCCGCAGCTCGTTCGCAGTATCCCGCTCGGAAATCGGTTGAGAGAGCGCATGAGACGGGGCGTGTTCTTGTGGGTACTGCTCGGCCACGACATCCAAAGGAAGGTCGTTAGACGGCCTCGAGCTCGAACCGATCCATCGCGCGGTTCTCGCTGTATTGCTGCTCTTGTAGCCGAGCTCCCGCGACTTGCCAGAATGAAGCGCAGCTTCATACAAGAACGGATCGTCTGTATCTGGAGTGAGCGCAGATCCAGTTCTCCGTGTAAACGTGGACAAACCGGTCGTCGGTGTGTTCGTTGGACTCGAGGTCTCACTAACGGTCCACTGGTGATCATCGTGTGTATTTTTTGCTACGTGAGCTGGTTCACCTTCAACAACGGTAACTGTTACGGCAGTAGAACCTTCACCGAAAGGGTTATCGGGAAGCACTGAGCGAGAGTCGCGTACACTGCGGGAATTGGCTCCCGGACTCGAATTATCCAGAGATGGCTCGGGTCGCTCGACAGGCATACGCTGTTTGCCTTTATCCATTATTCTAGGCGGTAAGCTTGGAAATTGGGCCGCAAGTTCGCGAACGGCATGGATAGAGTCGGGGATGCTCTTTTCGCTGAATGATGATAATGCACGGGAACGGTTAGTGAAGGAGCTGTATATTCGAGGTTGAGTAGACATTGGTGTCCACGCCTGTGGAGGGACGGCGATCTTATTCTGGTCCATAGAGAAGGCTGCGCTGTAAGACGACGCTCGATGGGTTGAGGCCCATTCAGACGGAGGACGGGATTTGATGTTTTCCACTATCAAGCCCGGGCTTGGCAGATCGAGGGAGGAGAAGCGCAAGTGCAGAGTAGGTGCATTTCCCTCTTCGAAATGAACAGTTACTCGCTCACTGGATTTTTCGCCCTTCACTGACGCAGAATCCTGTATTCCTGGGAAGCCTCGTGGGGCATGAGGGGTTGAATGAAAGGCGGTGGCCGTGGGCGATAGATGTCGGAAGGTGCTAACCCGGGGATTGGAGATGAACGGGCGGATTCTGGATCGGCGAAACTGTTTGTTGGCGGACGTTTTCATTTTTTCCTCTTTGCGGTTTGTTTGCATTTCCTCGTGAAGCGCCCGGAAATCTTCCACGCTATCCAGTCTGTAAAGAGCAAAGTTGCATGATTTAGAGTGAAGGATGTGATGCAAAAGCCTTACCCTTTGACTAAGCCAATGCAGATGAATGCTCGTGCCAAAAACCGCAACATGCGCCGCGTGAGAGCTGCGCCAAAACTTCCTTGAGCAAATCCAATGATAGTCTCGATTGCGCCCAGTTTGAGACCACCAGTGATCCAGCCAATGCCCTTGAACAGGTGGTTCCGATCGCTGGAAGAAGTTTCGATCCGCCGCTGGTCTATGAAGGCTTTGATAAGTCGATAAAAGGCAAAGCAAAAGGTGATGGCTTGGTAAGATGTCAGAAGTGCGAGGGTGAGGCTGGTGAAGAAGGTCCAGAGTAGTTGGTTTTTCTCGCCGTTGAAGCCAATGGCGAGGATGTTTGTTGAACCATCTACGATCACACCTGGACGGCAAACGTGAGTAGAAACCGAGACGGTAGCTCTGCTCTGAATACTCACGATATGTTATCCCGATGAATGATGCCACCTCATTAAATCCGATAATTGGAGGGATGAAAATTAAAAGGGTGAAACTAGAGAGTCTCTGGAACCGTTGAGGTAGCGTATTGGTAAGATCGGCACGAGAAAAAAGGTAGAGAAAGACCGTATAGAAGAGAATGGGAAGGAAAGACGTCGCAGCTGCGACAAAAGGCGTAAGTATGGCAACCAACAAGCCAACATCTTCTACTCACCTAGAATAATGTCGATATTCTTAAACACCGCCATATTATCCCGCGCAGCGGGGATAATGTGTGATAGCAACTCAAGCAGGGCAAGTGCAAAATATATCCATCCTTCAACCGTGAGT
>Ga0210402_10006218_pt1 | contig 10601 bp, 7 predicted proteins | sample IncBWC7MmetaG_FD_161055 | JGI IMG/M metagenome (GOLD analysis project Ga0210402, IMG submission 161055) | Forest soil microbial communities from Barre Woods Harvard Forest LTER site, Petersham, Massachusetts, United States - Inc-BW-C-7-M | ecosystem: Environmental > Terrestrial > Soil >... | reverse complement strand
CCGGCTGTGTTCAAGGTCCGCCGCCGGCCGGATTCCCGCCGCGGTCGGCTGGCCGCGGTGCGGCGCGTGCCGGTGCTGGTGCGGGACGTGGAGCCGCCGGCGGACGTGGCGGCCGCGCGCCGATGCCTGAGTCCTACTATTGCCCCGATGCCAAAACGAACCCCGATTGGGATTTCTCGGCGGGCGTAATCATGATCGACATGCCCGGAGGCAGAAGCCTCCTGATCGCCGGCCAGAAATCCGGTATGGTCTGGGCGCATGATCCCGATCGCAAGGGCGCTCTGGTGTGGAAGTCGGACATCAGCCGCGGGCAGATCGTGTTCGGTGGCGCTGCCGACAGCGACACCGCTTATTTCGCCATGCGTGGCGGTACGGTGGCCGCCGTGCGGCTGTCCGACGGCGTCGAGAAATGGGCGACGACGATTCCTCCGCAGGAATCGATGAATACCCATTCGGGCTTCACCGCCGCGCTGACGGCTACCCCGGGTGTCCTGTTCGTTCCCGGGCTCGACGGCGCGCTCCGGGCGCTCTCCACGATTGATGGAAAGATTCTCTGGCAATACGACACTACCCAGGACGTCAAGACCGTGAATGGCATTGAGGCCAAGGGCGGCTCCATCGGTTCGGCCGGCGCCATCGTTGTCAACGGCATGGTATTCGTGACCTCGGGTTACACCGGATTCCAAGGGGGGCAGCCCGGAAATCTGCTGCTCGCGTTCGGTCCCCCGACTCTTTAGGGAACCGGGCCAGGAGGTGGCCATGAAGAGCAATCGCCCGAAATCAATGGCCGTCATTGCGGCCGGCACGCTCGCCGGTATCCTCGGTCTGGCGCCATCCGCCGCGCAAGCGCCCGCTGGTGGCGCCGGCGCGAATAACGCGGGCAATAACGCTCCCGGGCAAGGCGGTGGCTTGCCAGGGCGTGGGCAAGGCCAGGGCCCCGGCAATGCCGCGCCGGGCCGCGGCTCCGCTTCGGTTCGCTGGGAGGCGTGGTCCGCTATGCGGACTGCGGCTTCCACTGTGCTGGGCTGGCAGGTAGGTATCGCCGCCGAGCCTCTGCGCGAGCTCACCTTTTTCAACGCGGTCGAAAAGGCCGACCTTCTCGGCGTCGCCAACATCGAAGGTTCCAGCACGCAGAAAGTCAGCCTCGCCATCCCCAAGTACGTCACCTACAATCTCGCGCCCGGCGAGATCGCCGCGGTGAAAGACCGGCTGAACGTGATGAGCATCCGCATGGCCGCCTATCGGGTTCCCACTATCGGGCCGGGCGAAGATGCCAGCCACAAGCTGTTCGAGTTCGCCAAGACCATCGGCGTGGGCGTCATCGTCTGCGAGCGTATCCCCGATGCCCTGCCGATGGTCGACAGGCTGGCTAACGAATTCTCCATTGACGTGGCTCTCCGCGGGACCCCATCGACCGTCCTGGCCGCCGTGAACAGTCTCAGCAATCGAGTGGGCGTCTGGGGTGACACTGGCGTCTGGCTGCAGGACGGCCTCAAGCCGCTCGATGCCGTTACGCAACTGAAAGACCGGCTCCTGGTGCTCAACGTGGAAGACCGCAGTGCCCTCGGCAAAGGCGGCAAAGACGTGCCGCTGGGCACTGGCGTCGCTGGACTGCCGGGCTTCTTCCGCGACATGTACCGGATGCAGGTCAAACCTGCGTTGATCACGGTCAGCGGCGCCGCCGCGCCCGATCCGGCGCCGGTGCTCACCGGCACGCTCGAAGCCTTCGAAAAAGCCATCCATCCCCTGATGGGTGAACAAGTCGGCCGGATGGCCCGCGCGGCCGCGATTCGCGGCCCGGACCGGCTGTCTCCGGAAGAGCGCCAGGCGATTCTCGCCGCCCTGCCGAAGGAGGCGCCCGCGAAACCGCGCAAGCCGAGAAAGCTCCTGGTCCTCGATGTGAACATCGCCTATCCCGGCCATCGCTCCATCCCCAATGAGAACTTCGGCATCGAGCAGATGGGCAAGCAGACCGGCGCCTACGAAGCCATCTTCAGCAACGATCTCGACAACCTGAAGTACGACAAGATCAAACAATTCGACGCCGTATTTCTGAACAACACGGTTGGGCAGATCTTCGTGGATCCTGAAGTGCGAGACGGCTTGACTCGCTTTGTCCGTGAGGGTGGCGGCCTGGCTGGGAACCACGGGACCAGCCACGCGGATATGGATTGGCCCGAGTTCAGCGAGATGATCGGGGTCCGCCGCGGCGTCCATCGCGAGAACACCGAGCAGGCCTGGATCAAAATCGACGATCCGCACAGCCCCTTGACCGCGGCGTTCGACGGCCAGGAGTTCCTCTACCAGGATGAATTCTTCCGCTTCCCGAATCCACCTTACTCGCGCGACAAGCTGCACATCCTGCTTGCCATGGATGTCGACAGGACGGATATGAACCAGGGCCGCCCCTGCGCCAGCCCCTGCGTTCGTCCCGACGCGGACTACGCCGTCTCCTGGATCCGCAGCTATGGAAAAGGCCGCGTGTTCTTCGCCATCCTCGGCCACAATCCAACCGTCTTTACGACGCCGCCTCTGGCCCGCTACTTCCTGGCGGGAATTCAGTTCATTCTCGGTGACCTGGATGCCGACACAACCCCCAGCGGCAGGCTGGCCTCCGCCAAAGCCGCACCGCCGAACGCAAAGTAGACAGGCCCGTGCGCTGGTGCTCTTCTCCACCGCGGCGGCCGGCGAATTCCTGGCCGGGGAGTCAGTCCGGCCGAGGTCTTAATGCTTGGTGAATGCGATCTGCGGCGCGATGCTGCCTGAGCGTCGAGCCCAGACCTCGGATTTGCGTCGGACCACCGCGCCCGGTTCACCGCGGCGGTTGATGCCGGGAAGCGCTGCGGCTCCTCCGACCCTTCACTCGAGCCCGACCACGAAGTCGGTATGGGAAACTAACGAATCCGCTGAGCCGGCCACCACAAGTACCCTCCAGGATCCTTCACAATCGCCGACCGTAATCCGTAAGGGATATCTTCGGGCGGCCTGACCGCCGTCGCCCCGGCCGCGAGCGCCCGCGCATACGCCGCCTCGACATCCGCCACGAACAAAAAAAATCCGTTCGATGGGAAACCCGTTCGGTCGGCTGGCTCCCCTATCTCCAGCACCGCGTCGCCGACGCGCACTGCTGCATGCATTACGCGCCCCGAGCCTTCGATAACCGCCATCTCTTCCGCACCGAAAGCGCGCTTCAGAAAATCGATGTACTTCCGGGCGCCCTCTGGATGCACATACGGCAGCACGGTTCCAAGACCTTGCAGGGGGCCTTCCGCGGCCGGCGCGGACGCCAACCGCGTTGCGATGTACCAGTAATTCCCGAAGGCATCCTCCACAAACGCGGAGCGTTCCCCGTACGGCCGGTCGGCTGGCTCTCCCGTGGCGCCCATCAGCGTGACCGCTCCGGCTTGGAGGGCGCGCCGATACGCAGCATCGCAATCTTCCACGTACACGTGAAGCGCGCCTGGCAGATTGCCCCTGCGCGCCGCTGTACCTCCGCCAATCATGATGACGGAATTGCCGATCCGGACCTCCGAGTAGAATCCGTAGGCCTCGCCCGCTGTGTTGCGCTTCAACTCCTCGGCGCCGAAAGTGCTGGTAATGAAGTCGACCAGCTCGGGCGCTTTGTCATGAATGATGAAGGGCGTGATGGTGCGGAATCCCGCGGGAATTCCTGCCACCGTGGATGTAGATGGTGTCATAATTGCTCTCCTTTGCAATTCGGTCTTCAAGCGTGTCTTAAAACCCTCCGTCGGCACATCGCGTAAATGACCCGCGATCTCCGCCAGCGCCGCGAACTCTGTATCGCCGCCCACCGCAGGCAATGCCCCGGCCAGCACGGACTCGATGGCTTGATCCAGTTGTTCAGCGAGCGTGCGGTCAGGCATGGGAGCCCTCCATTTGAGCCCGCAGGTTCTCGATGGCGCGAAGTTGAAGCTGCTTCACCGCGCCCTCGCTGCGTCCGAGCTCCTGGGCAATCTCGCGGATGCTCTTCTGCTCCACAAATCGCATTTGAATCACTCGAAGCTGTGCCTCCGGGAGCCGCTCCACCAACTGAAATAGCATGGCGCTGCGTTCGACTTCGTCCGTAGATGACCGCTCCGGCATCGCCGCCAGATTCCCCGCCTGCCGGCCCGAACGCGTAAAGTAATCCGCAATTACTCGCGCCGCAATTCGCAGCAGCCACGCCACGAAGGGTACGCCGCGCCACTCAAACTTCCCAATACCGGCCAGCGCCTCCCGGAAAACGTCTGCCGTCAGGTCTTCAGCCTCATGACGATCCCTGACGCGCCGCGCGACATACGCGTAGACGCGGTAGAAATTCTCTTCGTAGAGATCGCCAAAGCGCGAAGGGTCCCGTTGCGCGGCTTCAATCCGCAGCCGGTCGTCGGTGCTCTGCGTCATCGCCCTCCGTGGACTGCTCTCGTTAAGATAATCCGCGGAGCGGGTCGAAAAGTTACGCCCTGGTTGCACTGGCCCGTCTCGTGGCTCCTTCAAGGTGCTCCGCGCCGGGCGGCCGGCTGCGAAAGCACGGGAACCGAAGAGGCACCACGAAGCGAATTGAGCGTTGAGGCACGGCGCGTTTGACAAGGGTTGCGGGAGCCATTCATAATCGGAAACGCTTGTGATAGCCGATGCCGGTGAAAATCAAGCCTCTCATCGCGATCCACCAGCCGCAACCTGAGATGGGGGTGAAATTCTTCTACCTCCGGGCGGTCGACAGCCTCGCGAAAGTGGTGATTTCCCTGACCCGGTTGTTCCCGTGCGCCGTTTGTTCTCTTGTCGCCCCGGTAATGACGGCGGCTCCCACGTGTTCCAGTCTGACCAGGCTGATCATTCCGCATACTACCGTTACGTCGGCCGTCGACGTTTCAGCCGGGGCGTTTACGCCCCCAGGAGCCGCCAGGTCCATCAACCTGCCGGAATTTTGCCGCGTGATGGCGGTGTCGAGACCGGCAAACGATTCTGAAATTCATTTCGAAGTCTGGATGCCGCCTGCCTCCAACTGGAACCGAAAATTCGAAGGCTCCGGCAATGGTGGATTTTCCGGATCCTTGAGTTACTCGACGATGGCCAATGCGCTGAACCGCGGCTACGCTACAGCGGGCTCCGACACCGGACATGTGGCTGACGATTTGAAATTCGGCGTCGGTCACCCCGACAAAATCGATGACTGGGCGTATCGTGCCATCCACGTAATGACGGAGACGGCCAAGCTGATCGTTCGCGACTATTATGGCCGCCTGCCCCAATACTCCTACTTTACCGGCTGCTCCACGGGAGGACAGCAGGCGCTCACGGAGGCGCAGAGATTTCCAGCCGACTATGACGGAATCGTCGCGGGCGACCCAGGACACAACCGGATCCATCTCATGGCGGGAGCGATGTGGACCCTGGAAGCTGCCAGTCCGCTGACTGCGGCGAAATTGCCCCTGATCACCAAGGCCGCCATCGCCTCCTGCGATGCGGTTGACGGTGTGACGGACGGCGTCATCGACGATCCGCGGCGCTGCACGTTCGATCCCGGCGCGCTTCTGTGCAAAGGCGGAGATAACGACAACTGTCTCACCGCGCCGCAAGTGCAGTCAGTCCGGAGAATATATTACGGCGCAAGGAATCCGCGTACCGGCGAGCGGATCTTCGCCGGCTGGACCCTCGGTACGGAGACCTCCTGGACTACCTATTTTGTGGGGCCAACCGAACCGAGACGGAACGAATTCTGGAAACTCTGGGTGTTCAACGATCCTGACTGGGACTGGCGCACCTTCGACTTCGACCGCGACCTGGCCTTCGCCGATACAAAGATGGCCGTCGTCAATTCAGTTGATGCGGATTTGCGACCCTTCAAGGCGCGAAACGGAAAGCTGGTGATGTATCACGGATGGGCCGACGGTAATGTACCCGCCGCGGATGGCATCGAGTATTACGAAAGGGTCAAACTCGCGGTGGGCGGATCTGACGAGACCACAAATTTTTTCCGCCTCTTCCTGGTTCCCGGAATGGGACACTGCTCTGGCGGCGATGGTCCGAACACCTTCGACACGATTAGCGCCCTCGAGCAATGGGTCGAGCATGGTAAAGCGCCGGAGCAAATGATCGCCTCCAAAATCAGCAACGGTGTGACGACTCGTACCCGTCCACTGTGTCCCTATCCACAGATTGCGAAATGGAAAGGTAGCGGCAGCACCGACGATGCCGCGAACTTCCTGTGCGTGATGGCTCCCCTAGCGAAGTAGGAGTCATGGCGCGGTGCTTCTAACCTGCCCCACAAACCTCACGCCAGAATCTCGCTCACCACCGTCCCCGCCACATCCGTCAGCCGGAAATCGCGGCCGCTGTAGCGGTAGGTCAGGCGCGTGTGGTCCAGGCCCATCAGGTGCAACGCCGTGGCGTGCAGGTCGTGGATGTGGACCGGCTTCTCCACCGCCTTGAATCCGAAATCGTCGGTGGCGCCATACACCACGCCGCCCTTCACGCCGCCGCCGGCCAGCACGTAGCTGAAGCCCTGGTTGTTGTGGTCGCGGCCGTTCTGCACTTTGATCAGGCCGCTCACTTCCACCGCCGGGGTGCGCCCAAATTCGCCGCCGATCATCACCAGCGTATCTTTCAGCATGCCGCTCGACTTCAGGTCCTGCAGCAACGCGGCAATCGCCGGGTCGGCCTGGGCCGCCAGCGTGCGGTGAATCTGGATATCGTCATGATTGTCCCAAGGCTGTGAGTTGCCGAAGTAGACCTGCAACATGCGCACGCCGCGCTCGGCCAGGCGGCGCGCGATCAGGCAGCCGCGGCCGAAATCGCTATCGCCATAGCGCTCGCGCGTCTGGAGCGGCTCCCTGGTAATATCGAATGCCTCCGGCGCCTCGGCTTGCATGCGGAAGGCGATCTCCGCCGATTGAATGCACGCCTCCAATTGCGGATCGCTTCCCTGTTGCTCCATGTGGCGCCGGTTGAGCGCCGCCAGCAGGTCCAACTCTTCGCGCTGCTGCGTCCGCGTCAGCGACTGGTTGCGGATATGCTGAATCAGCCGGCTGGGGTCCTTTTCTTCCGTGTTGATGTAGGTGCCCTGGTAGACCGCCGGCAGAAACGTGGAACTCCAAAGCTGGTGGCCCACCACCGGCAAGCCGGGGCATAGCACCACGAACCCCGGCAGGTTCTGATTCTCCGTGCCTAAACCGTAGGTGACCCACGACCCCATGGACGGCCGCCCCGGCAGCTTCTCCCCGCTGTTCAGCATGAAAAGCGATGGCTCGTGGTTGGGCCGGTCCGTGTACATCGAGCGGATCACGCACAGGTCGTCGGCGCACTCGCCCAGCTTGGGAAAAATCTCGCTGATCTCAATGCCGCTCTGCCCGTACTTCTTGAACGCGAAGGGCGATTTCAGCAGGTTGCCCGTTTTGCGCTCCGTCTTGAGGTTGCCCGATGGGACGGGCTTGCCGTCATACTCATCCAGTTTCGGTTTGGGATCGAAGGTGTCCACTTGCGAAGGCCCGCCGTTGAGGAACAGGTAGATGACGCGCTTGGCCTTGGCCGGAAAGTGCGGCGCTTTCGGCAGCAGCGGATCGGCCCCCGAATCGGCCACAGAATCGCCCGCAGGTTCGGCGCCCGCCAGGCCGCGAAAACCCACCATGCCGAATCCGGCGCCCATGATGTTTAAAATGTCGCGTCGTGTCATCAGTTCACCCACTCGAACTCGTTGGAGTTCAGCAGAACGCGCGCATATTCGTTCCAGTTGCTTCCGCGCACGAAGGCCACTCCAAGTTGCACTTCCTCGGCCGAAGGCGGGCGGCCATACAGCAGCCGGTAGGCCTGCCGCACACGCTCGCCGTCATCGCCCGACAGGCGTTTCGCCAGACCCGCGGCCTGCTGTTCCACAAATCCGCTGTTCATCATGTACAGCCGCTGCAACGGCACATTGGTAACTACACGCTGCTCGCTGGTGCTGTTCGGATTCGGAAAATCGAAGAGGGCCAGCATCGGGTCGAGTTTGCGGCGGCTCACAAAACCGAACACGGTGCGGCGGCGGTTCTTATCGTTGAGCGGCGCCGGCGGCCCGCCCATCTGCAAATCCAGGTTGCCCGCCACGTACAGCAGCGAATCGCGCAGAGTCTCCGCATCCATGCGCTGCCAGTTGGAGCGCCACAAAAACCGGTTGTCCGGATCCACTGCCTGATTGGCCGCCTGGTTGCCCCCGATGTTGCCCCCGATGTTGCCCCCGATGACGGTCGCGCTGTATTCCGAGCTGCGTTGATACGCCGCCGAAAGCATGATTTCGCGATGGATCGACTTCACCGACCAGCCATTCTCCACCAGCCGGGCCGCCAGGTAATCCAGCAATTCCTGGTTGGATGGCCGGGACCCCATGTTGCCGAAATTGCTCGGCGTCTCCACGATGGCGCGCCCGAAGTGGTGCAGCCAGATGCGATTCACCATCACGCGCGCAGTCAGTGGATTGGCTGGGTCCGCGATCCCCTCGGCCAACTCCAACCGCCCGCTGCCGTTGGTGAAGTGTTTGGCCGAGCCGGCCTGCAGGATCGAAGGCAACTGCCGCGGGGCCACATCGCCGCGATTGCTGGCATCGCCCCTGATCGCCACGCGGATGTCGTGCGGCGTCTGGATGTCCTGGATGGTCTGCAGAAATGGGTATTGCGGCGGCAGCGCCTTTTTGAGATCGGCCGCTTCGTGGCGCAGCGCGTCCAGCCGCCGCTTCCACTCGCCGCTCAGAAACCGGTCGATGTTGCCGCCGCTGTAGTAGTAGATGCCCTCGCGCGATTTCACGGCGCCGCCGGCAGCGCGGCTTGACTCACTGAACAGGTCGCGCCAGAAGTTGTACCGATCGATGGACAGCGAAAACAGGTCGGCCTGGCTCATGTCGTTGCGCGAGGGGTTGAGCCCCAGCTTGATCTTGTTCTTCTCGTCCACCGTGTGCTTCTCTTCGTTGACCTCCTCCACCTTGGCCTGAAACTCGCGTGCGGCCGTTTCGAATGCCGCGGGCGAAGCGCCCCTGGCCGCCATTTCGAACCAGGGGTTCAGGTACGGGTAATCCTTTTTCGGCGTGCTGAGGAACTGAGTCCAACGGCCAAGTGTCTCGCGGTCCAGATCGCCGGCGGGCGCCAGATTTCGCGAGGCCAGCAGGAAGCGCGCGGTCTGGCTGGCCAGAATCCCGCCTAACTGGTCGGTTTGTTCGGCCAGAAAGTCCTTCAGCTTGGCCTGGGCCTTGTCGAGAGCCTTCTTCTGGGCGTCCCAGGCGTCCACCACTTCCTTTGGCGCCAAGGGAACCTGGTGCATTTCGGTGCTTGAGAAAACTCCTTGCAGCGCGTAATAATCCGTTTGCGGGATCGGGTCGAACTTGTGGTTGTGACACTGGGCACAGGCCACCGTCAGGCCAAGAAAACCGCGGGTGGTGGCGTCCACGCGTTCATCCTGCATTTCGGGGCTGAGCGCGTAAAAGCCCAGAGCCGGCTTCCACTGCAGGGGGTCGCCGGACGGCAGCAAATCGCCCGCGATCTGGGCCTTCACGAAGAGGTTGTACGGCATATCCTGGTTGAGCGCATGGATCACCCAATCGCGGTAGCGGAACGCGTTCGGATAAGGCTCGTCTTCGGTGGAATTGAGCTTGTCGTCGGAGTAGCGGGCTACATCCAGCCAGTAGCGGCCCCACCGCTCGCCGTACCGGGGCGAAGCCAGCAAACGGTCCACCACCTTGCGAAAGGCGCCGGGCGATTGGTCCGCCAGAAACGCGTCCACCTCTTCGGGCGACGGCGGCAGGCCGGTCAGGTCGAGAGTAGCACGGCGGATCAGGACCCGCTTCCCGGCCGCGCGCGCCGGTTGCAATCCCTGGGTTTCCAGTTTGGCTTGCACGAAATGGTCGATCGCGCTCGGCGCCGCGCCTGCATCCTTCACTGGTGGAATGGCCGGCTTGCGCACCCGTTGAAAGGCCCAAAACGCGCGTTGTTGTTCCGTGATCACGTACTCCGGGCCTGCCGGCTTGCGCTCGCTGACGGTGCCGGCCGGCCACACCGCGCCGGCCTTGACCCACTCGGTAATGGCCGCGACGTCGTCGTCCTTCAGCTTGCCGCCGGGCGGCATCTTAAGGCGGTCGTGGGTCTGGCGGATCGCTTGAATGAGCAGGCTCTCATCGGGCTTGCCGGGTATGATCGGCGGTCCCGATTTGCCGCCCTTCCGGACCGCCTCGCCCGAGTCCAGCCGCAGTCCACCCATCTGGGAATCGGTGTGGCAGGCGTAACAATTCCTGGCGAACACCGGACGGACCCGGGTCTCGAAGAACTCGTCGGTTTGGGCGGCGTGGGCCAGTGAGGCCGCCAATGCAAGCTGGCCTAGACCTTGAAAAGTGCGCAATGCCTATATCTTACCGCTGCGCACCACGTTGGGTGAAGTACGGCTCGAAGGCCTTCCGCATCCGATCGCCACGAAATTTTTCCAACTCTCAACCTACACGTGTCTCTCGCTGGCGCCAACTGGGCCGTGTCTCCGCTTCCGCGCTCCTCAGGTCTTAACGAAGGCGGCCGGGCAAGTGGGTTCGTTCCGCGAAACGGCCGGGAAATATTTGCTGGACTGCCTGCCGGAACCAGACTGCCGGAACCAAA
>Ga0210402_10006215_pt1 | contig 10604 bp, 9 predicted proteins | sample IncBWC7MmetaG_FD_161055 | JGI IMG/M metagenome (GOLD analysis project Ga0210402, IMG submission 161055) | Forest soil microbial communities from Barre Woods Harvard Forest LTER site, Petersham, Massachusetts, United States - Inc-BW-C-7-M | ecosystem: Environmental > Terrestrial > Soil >... | reverse complement strand
TTGGGAACGGGCGAGAACGGAATGCATCCGGATTACAAAAGCATATTGGCTTACCTGCGAACTCGGCCGGTGAAGCTGACCATTACTTCCAACGGTCACAGTGTTGCCGTTCTGGAAGACCAGGACTTGCGGGCCTTCCATGACATCGAGTTTTCTCTGGATTACCCGACCGAAGCGGAACAAGACGGCCAACGTGGCACAGGCAACTGGGAACTAATTCATCGCCAGGCCGAGCGTTGCCTCCGTCTGGGCGTACCCGTGACGATTGTCGCCGTCATGATGAAGTCCAATTACTTGCGGCTGGCGGATGTCGCACGAGTCGCCAAGCGATTTGCCGCCCCCTTGCGCGTGAACGTCTATCAGACCGTGCGGTCCGATCTCTATGCGCTCACGTATGAAGAGTACTGGCAAGGGTTTCGCAAACTCTTCGAGAGCTGCGATGCAATCGCCATTGGCGAACCCCTGGTGCGGGCGATGGCCGGCCTGCCGCCTCTCGAAGGAGGATGTGGCGTCAGCACGGTGCGAGTTACGCCCCGCGCCACAACACAGCCCTGTGTTTACTGGCCGGGCTCCGGCGAGCCACTGGCAGAGTTGATTTTGTCAGGCGCCGGGATTCTGAACTCCGCGCCTTTTGAGCAGGCCCGGACACTTCCGGAAGCCTGCGGGTCTTGCGAGTTTCGAGAACCATGTCATGGAGGATGCGCGGGCCGACGGCGTCTGCAAGGGGCGCTACATCAGCCGGATTTTTATTGTCCGATCGTTCGAGGTGAGCGCCAAAAGCTCGAGATCCGCATGGCGGCAAATCGCGATCTGCCCAAAGTTGGCAGTTCCTGCACCACCGTCGTGATTGCCCGGGAGCCTGGGTCGTGAAACCGCCGGCGCGATTGCCTGAACGATCCGCGTGCGTTTCCTATTTCGCGTCCACCCAGGCGTCCGATCCCGCTACCTTGACGGCCACATTCGTGAAGAAAATTCGCGCTGGCTTGCCGTCCGCCGTTCCGCGATGATCCGTTGAGAAAACCAGAGGGCCAGCCTTCTTGTAGCCCGCCCAGGTGGTTGTGACGTTGCTCGGCGGTTTGGGTCCGCCGCGATGATAAATGAATTGCACGACTCGCCCATCCGCACCGACGTAGAGATCCCACGTGTCGCCCGGCGTGTAGCCGCCGACCTCCGCGGGATATTTCACCGATACCAGCTTCGCCGTGCCTGGTCCTATCGGCAATTTTTGCTTGTCCTTTTCCTCGACATTGGCGCTGGCGTCCCAGTAAGCATGGAAAGGAAAGAACGCCCAATAGTTGTCGTTGACGAAAGCGGGCTCAATTTCATCCTTCACGTTGGCGGGCGCGCTGTTGAGCTGGGAGCGGTTATAGCTAACCTTGACCGGCTTGCCGTCCTTATCTTTCGATTCGTAGGAGACTTTTCCGGTCTTGGGTTCCCATTCCCAGGAACGAGCTAAAGTCAGCTTGAAGGCCGGGATCTCGATGTTGAAGGTATAGCGGACCGCATCAACCTGCCCATACGAATCAAGGCCATAGGCCTTCGCAAGCTTTTCAACAACAGGTGGCCGCGTCTGTGCCCCGGAAATGCCAGCAAGGAGCAGCACCGCTGAAACTCCACAAGAGATCGTCAGGGAACGCAACAACTTGGTCATAAAGATTCTCCTCAGTGACTGAAACGAACGTGGTTTTGGATGACAGACAAAGGTTCCCGGGTACGTGAATTGTCTGGGCTGAGTGGCCTTCACTCGATCTGCTCGGCTGAACGTTGCAGCGCAGCCGATCGAGCGAACCTGCGCAAAGAAATAATGCCAGCTACCGCCGCCACGGATCCGTATTCCAGCATCACAATCCAGCCAGGAACTAGCCACGGCCGTCCAACCAAGCGCAGATGCCAAACATAATACGTAGGAATAATACTCAAAGTCCAGATGATGATCGGCAGCGTTGGAATCGACCTCACGAACGGCAACAGCCACAGCATGTACCATGGGTAGACAACCGGCGCGCATAAAAGCGATGCTGCCATCGGCCAGGCGAAAGCATCTGAGGACTCTTCCGCCGGCTTTCTTCTCATCCAAATCGCTGTGAACAAACCGGCGAGCACTGCCAGCCCGGCCACGATCTGGGGAGCCATTATTCGCTCGAGCGTTGCAAAGACCGGGCCATTAAAGCGGAACCTCTGCACATAGGTGCCGAGCGAACCGATTGGAATCCGGCCGTGGTCGAGAAATGGCACGTACAGAAGTGCAAGGGCGATGACCGCTAGCGCGGCGTCGCGCAGGCGAACCCGCTTCCAGTACAGCGGCAGCAGCACGATCGGGAGGAATTTCACCGAGACAGCCAGCCCAAATGCCAGGGCTGCAAGGGCGCGCCAACGGCGCACCAGCGCGGCGAGGGATATCAGCAGCAGCAGGACGCCGACAATGTCGACGTGCCCGCTGCCCGCCACCTCAATCGCCAGCAGTGGGTGCCAGGCATAAGCCAGAACCCAGTGTTCTCCCTGCCGGGTACGGCGCAGCACATCGAGCAACACGAACACAATCGCCCAATCGCAAAGTACAAATGCTGCCTTCAGCGCGAATACAGACTCGTGAATCGACGTTACCGCGCGGAAGAATAGCTGCGCCCCCGCTGGATAGGGGCTGGGCACCTCTGGATTATTCAGCGTCCGCGTCTCCGATGTATGCAAGCCGGCAAATGTCGGGTCGCCTGGAACGAGAACATAGGGGTTATAGGCGAGCCGCTGCACGCGGCCGTCCCAAAGATATCGATGAATGTCGTCGTCTAGCCCCGGTGGCATTCGTAGGAATTGAAAATGCCACAGAGCAGACAGGGCCAGACCGAAGACGATAACGCGCCTGGGAAATTGTGGCGTGGCGAAGAACTCGCGGACGGCCAGGAGGTACGCGACGCCTGCAACAGCCAGAGGAATAAAAAATGACGGTTCACCGGTGCTGCTCAAATTGCGCGAGCACATCGTCAGCGCCACTAGCGAGATAACGCCGAGTCCGTACAGCCTGTGCGCGGGTGTCAGTTTCACAAGCCTCCCGCACATTGACGAAGTTGCGCGACGGCTTGCTGCCATTCGCTGAACCAACTCGCAGTCCGCGGGGCTCTTGCGGGAGCAAGCTGCAATTCCCGAGCCAGCAGAAGCAAGTCCTTGGCCACGTCGATGTCGTAGAAGGGCTGCGTGAAGCCGGTTGACAGTTCAAGGACCTTCGCGCGCGCCAGCAATCTGTCCAGCGCAGTCCTGGTTCCCATGGGATCGCTTTCGAAGAGCGCTGGTTGAGCGGCCTTGGCGCCAACCAGATAATAGCCTCCGTCGTGGGTCGGCCCGACAACCATGTCATGGGTTTCGAGTATTTCGAAAGCGCTGTCCAGAACGGACGCAGCCAGGTGAGGACTGTCGCTATTGAAGGCGATGACGCGGTGCCGGCCGGCGGCGGTGAAGTGTCGAAAAACAGAGGTGAGTCCCGCCGCCAGACCTTGGCCTGTTTGCGCCACCACCGGTACTTTGTCACCGAACAGCTGCGCCAATTCGTTCTGGTCTGATTCCGGGCACATCATCGCGACATCCACGCTCGCCAATGACGTTGCCAATGCCAGGGTGTCTTCTAAAAGGCAGCGATACAGCGCCGTCACTGCGGCAGATGGAAGGCTCTCCGTGAGGCGCGTCTTGACCATGCCGGGCTTTGGCGCTTTCGCCATGATGACCAACGTGCGATGTGAGTGAGAAAAACAGACAGGCGCCTGGCTGGGGGATTCCATGAACGATTGGTCCGCGAGGACTTACGCAGGTCGCGGCGTTTCCGCCCTTCGCTGTCGAAAATAATAGCTCACGATGCGGCTCAGGATGAACCAGGCGGCTCCTACCGTGCCCTTGACCGTACCGCTAATCTTGGATTTTCCGATGCGCGGGTAATAGCTCACAGGGACTTCCACGATGCGAAATCCTGCTATGGCCCCTTTCAAGATCATCTCCACCGCCCAACCGTAGCTAGCCTCTTCCAGGGCCAGGGCGCGCAGCGCATCGGCGCGGCCGGCGCGAAACGGACCGAGGTCACTGATTCTCACGCCGTACAAAAGTCTGATCAGGCCCGCGGCGAGGTGATTGCCGAAGGACTGATGCCACGGCAGCGCACCGGACTTGCTTCCACCAAAGCGCGAACCGAGCGTAATGTCGGCTCGCCCCTCAATGATCGGAGCCAAGAGCATTGGCAACTCGGCTGGGCGGTCGCTGTAGTCTCCGTCGAGGAAGACGACCACATCAGGGTTTTGCGTATTCGCAAGCCCGGTCAAACAAGCCCGCCCGTATCCTCGGCGAGGCTCAAAGATAACTTGTGCCCCCATCTTTCGGGCGAGATCGGCCGTTCCGTCAGTCGAGTTGCTGTCGACAACGATAACCTCCGTGACGAGTTCCGAAGGCAGATCGCCAAGCACACGGCCAATGGCTAGCGCTTCGTTGTGGGTAGGAATGACGACCGAAACTCGCACGCAGACTCCCTGATCACCACCAAAGGGACGCAGGGCTCCGCCGCGCCAGCACCGCATCGACACCCCAGGCACGACCTGCGCGTCCCACCGCGAGTCCCAGCGATGCCAACACCGGAACCAGTAGTTCCCAAATCCAGGAGGTACCCAATTCCGAGACCCAGAGGCTGCCGAGGAAGAGAAACGCGACAAAAGCGGCTGGACGCGTCAGTAGACCGATGATCAACAGGATTCCCAGCGAGATCTCCGTTGCCGCCTGCATCGGAGCCGCCATGGCCGCATGGCTTGCCGCCAATCCCATCACCCACTTCCATGCCGCCGGTGAATGGCTCGACTTGATGTAGTAATTGATCACCCCTGCGTACCCCGCCGGGGTGTAGCCGCCCTTCCCCAGATTCTCGAAGAAGACCCACACGAACATCGCACCGATTACCATGCGCACCAATGCCAGGCCCTTGGCCGCATCAGCCTGACCGGGGCCGACCGCCGCATTTTGTGTTGGAGTTGCGTTTGTCGTCATTCCAAACCTCTGCGCAATAGATTCCACCCGCGACCAGGACCGCAATCTTAAGCTATCGCGCCCGCCTGTGCCATATGGACGCGTGTGCCAAAAGGAAGATACAGTTGAATCTACCCGCCGGGCGCTTCCCGCAAATGCGCTTCTAGAACCACTGATTCTTCGATGTTTCCCCGTCGCTTGCCTCTCCCGTTTCTTCCATGGTAACTACTACTCGTTACCTGGACCGTACTTAGAGAGGCTGCTTTGGCAAACACCTTGGATCAAGTGCCCTTTGGAGGCGCCGAATTTGCAGAGAACCCCGAACCGAGGTGCCCCTGCATCTTGCTCTTGGATACTTCCGGCTCGATGAAGGGTGACCCGATAGCCCAGCTCAACGAAGGACTGGTCACGTTCAAGGATGAGCTTTCAGCCGACGCGCTCGCGCAGAAACGTGTCGAGGTTGCGCTCATCACTTTTGGCCCGGTTCAGGTGCACTCTGATTTTCAGACCGCCGACCTTTTTAAGCCTCCACATCTTGAGACTACGGGCGACACCCCCATGGGTGCCGCCATATTTCAGGCCCTGGCTATCCTGGATCAACGCAAACAAGCCTATAAATCCAACGGAATCTCCTACTACCGGCCATGGATTTTCCTGGTCACGGATGGTGCGCCAACCGACGCATGGAAAGAAGCGGCCAAGAAGGTACACGCCGGCGAAGAAGCCAAAGCGCTTTCTTTCTTCGCGGTCGGAGTCGAAGGCGCGAATTTTGAAACGCTAGCGGAAATCGCCGTTCGCAAGCCGTTAAAATTAAAGGAACTGCGCTTCCGCGATCTCTTTATCTGGCTTTCCAACTCACTGAGTGCGGTCTCGCGTTCCAACGTGGACGAGCAGGTCCCGCTACAGAATCCCGCCACGCCGGAAGGATGGGCCGCGGTATGAACCTGGGAGGCTGGCGTTATGTTGCCGCCTCCGTCATCGGAACTTCCCACGAAAAAGCGGGCGGTGCTTGCCAGGATGCAAATGACTGCCAGATCCATGCGCTGCCTGCTGGAGAAAACATCCTGACTGTAGCCGTGTCTGACGGCGCCGGAAGTGCTCTTTGCGGCGGTGAAGGTGCCGCAAGAACTTGTCGTGCGTTGCTCGGCCTCATGCATGAACATTTGGATTCAGTTGGGACCGTCGAACAGATCACCCGAGACACGGTTTGCTCTTGGATCATCACCATTCAGAATCTTCTGGATGAAGATGCCAGAGCGGTCTCCCGCGAACGCCGCGATTTCGCCTGTACAGTCCTGGGGCTCCTCGTCGGTGAGTCTTGTGCCGCTTGCTTTCAAGTCGGAGACGGCGTGATCGTTCTCGCGGATTCCGAGGAGCACGCTTACGGACACGTTTTCTGGCCGGACCGCGGCGAGTATGCGAATACCACTCATTTCCTGACCGAGGATGACGCCATCGAGCATCTTCAATTTGAGCCCATCAAGCGGCGGGTAGTGGAAGCGGCTCTTCTTACCGACGGTTTGCAGGCAGTCGCGCTCAACTATCAGCAACGAACTGCCCACGAGCCATTCTTCAAAGGATTGTTTGCACCCTTGCGAACCGCGCAAGAAGGCTGCTCTCGCGAACTCTCCGAGGCTCTCGCGGCCTTTCTCGCTTCGCCGCGCGTGAATGAAAAAACGGACGACGACAAAACCTTGGTGCTTGCCAGTCGCGCCGATTCAGGTTTAGCGATACCGGCGCTTTACAGCGATGCCACTGACCAAACTCTTTGACGACCAGGGAAGACGCGTCAGCCTGGGCGCGGAACTCGGCCGGGGTGGCGAAGCCGCTGTTTATTTCGTCGAAGGCCAGCCCGAGCTCGTCGCAAAAATCTATCACCAGCCACCCGGCGCCGAAAAAACGGAGAAGCTCTCGCAAATGGTCAAGCTCCGGAGCGAGCGCTTGCTGGCCCTATCTGCGTGGCCGGTCGGAACCTTATTCACGGCTGGCAACAAGTCCATGGCCGGCTTTCTCATGAAAAACGTCGCCCGCTTCAAGGACATCCACCTTCTTTACAATCCGAAAAGCCGGACTCGCGAATTTCCCCCAAAAGCCAACTGGCGATTCTTGGTTCACACCGCTTCGAACGTTGCCAGGGCTTTCGCCGCAATCCACGACCATGGCCACGTGATTGGTGACGTCAACCAGAGCAACGTTCGCGTTTCCCCAGAAACGGCCATCGTAAGCCTGGTCGATTGCGATAGCTTTCAAATCTCCGCAAACGGAAAACTTTACCCCTGCGAAGTCGGCGTGCCTTTGTACACTCCTCCGGAATTGCAGGATATAGAATTCAGAGAAGTAGTCCGTACGCCCAATCACGACAATTTCGGACTCGCCGTCCTTATCTTTCACCTTCTGTTCATGGGCCGCCATCCGTTCGCCGGCAAATTCCTCGGCCCTGGCGAGATGCCCATCGAAAAAGCGATTGCCGAGCACCGCTTCGCCTTCGTGCGGGACGCACAGCTCACGCAAATGCTGCCCCCTCCCGCCTGCATCACACTGGCGCACTTGCCGGAAGAAATCGGCGCCCTGTTCCTCAATGCCTTCGTCGCGGATGGCGCCGAAAGCGGCAGGCCTGATGGCAAGCAATGGATTGCAGAACTGGACGCACTGGCGAGGCAGCTGATCGTCTGTTCCAACAATAAGGCACATCTGTTCTTCAATGGCTTGTCGTCCTGCCCGTGGTGCGCGATCGAGTCCTCTGGAGTCCTGCTGTTCGTCGACTACGTAGTCGTCGACGCCACGTCCGGATTCAGCGTCGAAGTCGCGTGGTCTCAAATACTTGCCGCGCCGGCCCCGGGCTCAGGTAACCCGCCCTCCCTGCTCACCTACCTTTCAGGGGTCGAACCCTCCAAGCGTGCCAAAGCCGCCCCGTGGAAGCGGCGTTACAAGCTGGCCGCTGTATCGATCGCTGTATTGACCTTCATCGTGTTCGTTCTACTGTCCGACAACGGATTCGCCTATTTTTTCTACTTTGCCGTGGGCCTCGGATTGCTCCACAAGATGCTCGACAACGGTCCGCCGAGAGAGTTCGTACAAGCTGCCAGGGAGGCCGAAGCCCGGCTCCGAAGTCTGCAAGATTCCTGGCGGGTGGAGGCTTCTGGCGAAGCCTTCAGCGCAAAATTGGATACCCTGCGGGCGCTCGCCGAGGAATACCGTCAACTGCCCCAGCGACGGAAGCAAAAGGTCCGCGAGCTCGAACGCGCGTTGTATGAAATCCAGTTGCGCCGCTACCTTGAGCAATTCGACATCGCTTCGGCCGAGATTCCCCATATCAAAGAAGGGCGAAAAGCCATGCTCTCTGCTTACGGGATAGACGATGCTGCGGACGCCACGCGCTCCGCCCTCGAAGCTGTACCCGGCTTCGGACATTTCCTGATCACCCAGCTCATCACCTGGCGGCAATCTTTGGAGGCCACATTCAAGTTCAATCCGGGCAGGGGCGTCGACCCGGTCGACATTCAACGCGTGGACCACGACATCGCCAAGCGCCGAGTCGAGATTGAAGCCCTTCTGTCCAGGGGACCCTCGGAACTGAAAGGACTCAGCCGGCGAATTATCGCAGCCCGCGGGCGTTTGCAGAATCAACTGGAGCAAGCACTAGCGGATGTCGCGCAAGCCCAGGCCGACGAACGCGCCGCAGCCTAGCTAGCATCCGCCTATCCTACTTCCCGCGTAATGTCGACGAACAAGCCGCCACGAGAGTTTTCGCTGGCGAGGGTTGGAACCGCCTCCCCCTAACTCCCGATCAGTCGGCAATTCGGAAATACCCAGAAACGGGTTTGGGAAGCTAGATCCAAACGCTTAGCTTGATTTCTGTCCGGTCGCGACCGCATACGGGCTTCCTGCCCGGTACCGCTCCTCGAACTCTTCCCGCGTGCACAGCGTGCGTATATCCGTGATACGGTCCACGGCCAGAATCCCGTCCAGATGATCGATCTCATGCTGCAACAACTCGGACAGATCTCGCTCTTCGGTGGCCCGCACCTCGTGCCACGCCCCCTGCAAATCCTGATACCGCACCGTAATCGCCTGATGCCGCGACACTTGCATGAAAATCGATAAAAAGCTCAAGCACGCATCCCACACCACAATCTTCTCCGCGCTTCGCTCGATAATCTCCGGATTGATCAACGGCCAGGGTTCTTCTCCCGGCAACCGCAGGTAAATCACCCGCCACCCGACGCCAACTTGTGGCGCCGCAATCCCGCGCCCGTATCCCGTCTCCTTCCGCCAGTAAGCTAAGGTATCTTTCAAATCCTCCACCAGCGCCCGGACCTCGACCGCGGCAGGATCGTCCACTCGCGCCGTCACCTCCCGCAGCTTCGGGTTTCCCAGTTGCAGTACAGCTCGTACGGCCAAGACCTCTCCCGGCGGGCCTTTAGCCCCAAACAGAGCGCCCGCATACAGTGAACTTAAGTCCTTTAGACGCAACACTTACAAAAAACACCGGGGGTGGGGGGTATGTTAGCCAGCCAGCTCCTGTTTCAGGCGTCCCGCCGCATCCTCTCGGCCCTCCAGCCTAACGCTTTGCCACAGCCTGGGCCTTTCGCCGTAGCCCGGCAACCGCCGCATCGTCCGCCGGAACGAAATACCCCACGACAATTCCCATCGCTCCATCCCGCAGCAATTTTCCGGTCGTGTTGTCGTACCTCGCCGTCATTTTCAACTCGTCCCCGGCCGCCAGCTTGTACCCGCCCTGCTCGAAAAACGTCTTCACCGGCATGCCCATCAGATGCCCCTGCTCATCAACCTTCGCGTCCAGCGTCGCCACCGTCACTTTTTGCGTGGCATCTTGCAGCACGATCTGTTTCGCGTAGTCGTGCATGTGTCCGCCAACGCCCAGCAGCACGCCGTCGTATTTCAGACGCACCTCGCCACTCTTCTCGCTCTCGCCCGCCGGCAAGTCGTAGCCGGAGTGCCCGCACGCCGTTACATCCATCCACGCCGGATACACATTTTTCACCGGAGCCCCGCTCGCGTCGCGGTACGGAATCGTCACTTCCAGATACGTCTGGTTATACGAAGCGTCCGTCGGGTTGTGCACCATGGTCTCGACGCGGATTTTGTCGCCGCGCTCCACCCGATACCCGAATCCGGGCATTTCCGCCCAATCCGTCAACTCGCCTCCCGCGCCGAAAATATGTTCTTCCTTATTCGCACAAAGAAAGTCCGGCCGGTTCTCGTTCCAGAACGCCACGTGGTGCAACACGATTCCCGGCACTGCGTTTCCGCTCGCATCCACCAGCTTCGGGTGATACGCCAGCAGCCATCCAGTGATCGGAATTTTCCACATCAGGTCCGCGGGCTGCGGCATTTTCATGTGGCTGGTGTGCGCAGGCAGCGTCAGCGGACCGATGCGCAGCGTAATCACTTGCCCGTCGTCGCTTTGCTGCAGCAGCACACCCTTTGCGACGGCGTGATGCATGCCGCCCTGCATGAACCCGTCATGCGAATGCTGCATGTGCTCCATGTCGTGTGGCTTCTCGGCTGGGCTTTCCTGCGCCGCTGTTCCGATAGCGGTACACGCAGCCAGCAAACTCACTCGCAAAATCGTCGTCGTTTTTCGCACGGCC
>Ga0210402_10006214_pt1 | contig 10604 bp, 8 predicted proteins | sample IncBWC7MmetaG_FD_161055 | JGI IMG/M metagenome (GOLD analysis project Ga0210402, IMG submission 161055) | Forest soil microbial communities from Barre Woods Harvard Forest LTER site, Petersham, Massachusetts, United States - Inc-BW-C-7-M | ecosystem: Environmental > Terrestrial > Soil >... | reverse complement strand
AAGCCGGTGAGCGGTGCCGATATCGCGGCATCGATCGGTCCCGGTCTCGCCAAGGCAGCGCTTGCATTGCGCGTCGACGGCAAGATGATGGACCTCGCCTCGATCGTCGATCACGACGCCAAGATCGGCATCGTGACGTCGCGCGATCCGGAGGCGCTCGTGCTCCTGCGCCACGACGCGGCGCATGTGCTGGCGCAGGCGGTCCAGGAACTCTATCCCGGCACGCAGATCACGTTCGGTCCGGCGACCGAGGACGGCTTCTACTATGATTTCGTGCGCGCCGAGCCGTTCTCGTCGGAGGATTTCGCCAGGATCGAGCAGCGCATGGCCGAGATCGTCGACCGCAACCTGCCGATCGTGCGCGAGGTGTGGGACCGCGCCAAGATCAAGGACTACTTCAAGAAGCACGGCGAGAGCTTCAAGGCCGAGTGGGCCGACGAGCTGCCCAAGGACGAGGTGATCTCGGTCTATCGGCAGGGCGACTGGCTCGACATGTGCCTCGGCCCCCACCTGCCGTCGACGGGCAAGCTCGGCAAGGCGTTCAAGCTTACCAAGGTGTCGGGCGCCTACTGGCGCGGCGATGCCAAGAACGCCCAGCTGCAGCGCGTCTACGGCACGATCTTCTTCTCCGACAAGGAGCTGAAGGAGTACCTGCACCGCATCGAGGAGGCCGAGAAGCGCGACCATCGCAAGCTCGGCCGCGAGATGGGCCTGTTCCACCAGCAGGAAGACTCTGCCGGCATGGTTTACTGGCATCCCAAGGGATGGACGTTCTGGCGCACGCTCGAAGGTTACCTGCGGCGCAAGCTCGAGGCCGGCGGCTATGTCGAAGTCAAGACGCCGCAGCTCAACGACCGCAGGCTGTGGGAGGCGTCGGGCCACTGGGAGAAGTTCCGCGAGAACATGTATCTCAGCGAGAACGAGGAAGGCCTGCGCGCGTTCGTCGCCGATCCGACGCAGCGCGTCTTTGCGCTGAAGCCGATGAACTGCCCGTGCCACATCCAGGTCTTCAATCAGGGGCTGCGCAGCTACCGCGAGCTGCCGCTGCGCATCGCCGAAATGGGCTCATGCCACCGCTTCGAGCCGTCGGGCGCCCTGCACGGCATCCTGCGCGTGCGCAACTTCACCCAGGACGACGCCCATATCTTCTGCACGGAGGAGCAGATCGAGAGCGAGACGATCCGCTTCTGCAAGCTGCTGGGCGAGGTCTATCGCGATCTCGGGTTCGAGTACTTCGTGAAGTTCGCCGACCGACCGCCGGTGCGCATCGGCTCCGACGCCGTCTGGGACCAGGCCGAGGGCGCCCTGAAGTCGGCCTCGAAGGCGGCGGGCCTCGAGCTGATCCTCAATCCGGGCGAAGGCGCGTTCTACGGCCCCAAGCTGGAATTCGTCCTGCGCGATGCCATCGGCCGCGATTGGCAGTGCGGCACCCTGCAGGTCGACTTCATGCTGCCCGAGCGGCTGGGCGCGAGCTACGTCGCCGAGGACGGCACGCGCAAGGTTCCGGTGATGCTGCACCGCGCCATCTTCGGCAGCTTCGAGCGCATGATCGGCGTGCTGATCGAGCACTATGCCGGCCGCTTCCCGCTCTGGCTGGCGCCGACGCAAGCCGTGGTAGCCACGATCGTCAATGATGCCGACAGCTATGCGGGCGAAGTCGCGGACACGCTCAGGGCGGCCGGCCTGCGGGTCGATACCGACCTGCGCAACGAGAAGATCAACTACAAGGTCCGCGAGCATTCGATGGCCCATGTGCCGCTGATCCTGGCGGTCGGCCGGCGCGACATGGAGGGCCGCACAGTGGCGGTGCGCCGGCTCGGCTCGGAGAAGCAGGAGGTCCTTGAACTCGGGGCCGCCGTCACTAAACTTTCTGAAGAGGCCCGGCCGCCCTTCTAGGGCGGTCGCGGTCTCGATACCCGCCCCATCCCGGGGCTCCAACGAAGGAGAAGGAAGCCATAGCCAGACCTGCTCAACAAAGCGCGCCCACCCGCGAGGGTCCGCGCGTCAACGGCGAAATCAAAGCGCCGCAAGTCCGACTGATCGACGAGAACGGCGACATGGTCGGCGTCCTCAGCACCCGCGAGGCCATCGAAATGGCCGAGGAAGCCAGTCTCGACCTGATCGAGATCTCGCCCAATGCGGTTCCGCCGGTCGCCAAGATCTCCGACTACGGCAAATACAAATACGAAGCGCAGAAGAAGGCGCACGAGGCGCGCAAGCACCAGAAGGTCATCGAGGTCAAAGAGATCAAGATGCGCCCCAACATCGACAACCACGACTACGAAGTGAAGATGCGCGCCATGAAGCGGTTCATCGAGGAAGGCGACAAGGTGAAGGTCACCCTGCGCTTCCGCGGCCGCGAGATGGTCCATTCCGAGCTCGGACTGCAGGTGTTGAATCGCGTCCGCGGCGAGATGGACCCGCTCACCAAGATCGAGTCGATGCCGCGCATGGAAGGCCGGCAGATGATCATGGTGCTGGCGCCCAAATAGGCGCCACATCCACCGCCTTTGGAGTCCGCCTACTTCGGCTTCGGCGGCTTCAGGTGCAGCGTCACGGTGCCGGCGCTGCGCCACTGCTCGGGGTCGAAGCGTCCGCTCGCCGTCGTACCGTCCGACCAGCGCACGCTGTAGACGGTTTCGCCGGCGAACGACATCGGCCCATCGGTCTTGCCGTCCATCCAATAGTCGCAACGCACCGGATCGTCGGCATCGAGCTGCTGGTTCTGGCAGATCTGGTGCAGCACATAGGGGATGAACCGCGCGCGACCGTCCTCGGGCGCCGTGGCGTAGTTGAGGCCGAGGGAGCGGCGCTGGCCCTCACAGCGCTGGATGGTGCGGACCTGCGCCGCGCCCGGGGTCGTGTGCCTGATCCCGTCGAGGTCGGTCACGAGCGCCTCGAGCGCGCGATCACGGGCCGCGTCGGTGAAGCCCGCCGCCACCAGCTTCGCCTCGTAGCGGCCGATCGCCTCGTTGACCGGGTCGGCCGCGTAGCCGGCGCGCACCAGATCGCGCGCCCAGGCGGTCGTCTCCAGCGCCCGCACGATCATCGCGCCGGTGAGTCCGGCGCGCTCGGCCCAGTCGCCCAGCACGTTGGACGGCGTCCAGCAGTATTTCAGCAGGTTGTAGCCCTCCGGCTCGACCGGCAGCGCCCGCACATCGATCGTGCCGATCACCTTGCCGACCACCGTCTTCACCAGGATGTATTGGTTGCCGGGATTCTCGCGCACCTTCTCCGAGCTCGACTGGACGACGGGAGTGGTGGTCTCGGCACGGTCGGACGATTGCCCTACCGACGCCTGCCCCCATGATGGCGTAGCCGTCAGCAGCGCCAAAAGTCCAATCGCCGCAGTCCTTGTCATCACGGGATAATAGCCTCTCCGGTCTGTAGTAACGACCGAAAGGCTTAATCGTTGCGGTTGCGCCGTGCGATTGGACGGCCTGCGGCTACGGCATGTAGGCGCCGCCATTGACGTGCAGCACCTGGCCGGTCGTGGCGTTCGAGTCGTCGGAGGCGAGGAAGACGGCGGTGCGCGCGATCTGGTCGGGCGCGAGCAGCTTGCCGCCGAGCGGGATGGTGGCGCGTGCGATCTCGATCAGCTCGGCGTCGGTATTGCCGTAGCGCGGCTGCGCGGTGTCGGTCGTACCGGGCGCGATGGCATTGACTCGGATATTGTAGGGCGCGAGCTCGAGCGCCATGGCACGCGTCATGGACACGACGCCGCCCTTGCTCGCGCTGTAATGAACGCCGCGCACCGCCCCGCGGACCGACTGAGACGACAGGTTGATGATCGAGCCGCCGGGCTTGCCGGCGGCGATCAGCGCCTTGGCGAAGGCGATCGCCGCGAAGCAGCCGGCCTTGAGGTTGATGTCGAGCACGTAGTCCCAGTCGCTTTCGCGCATCTCGAGAAACGGGACGCGCGGATAGACACCGGCGTTGTTGACCAGGATGTCGGGCGCCCCCAGCGCGCGCACGGTCTCGGCCGTCATGGCCTCGATGTCGGCGAGCCTGGCGACGTCGGCCTTGATGAGATGGGCGCGACGGCCTGCCTGGCGGGCATAGGTCGCGACCGCCTCGGCGCCGGGCTGATCGTCGAGCCAGGTCAGCGCCACGTCGGCGCCTTCCTCCGCCAGCGCCCGGCCGATCGCCGCCCCGATGCCTTGTTGCGCGCCGGTCACCAGCGCCACCCTGCCTGCCAATCTCATCGAAAAATCCCCCGTTGCGGAGCCGACTTTGCCATATCGGCCCGCGCTTGCGTGCGCAGACCCTCGCCGCTATAAGCCCCGTTCCTTCGAGCGGTCTGGCCAATAAGGGCATTGCCTCGGCTGCTTCGTAAGGACTTTCCGGCCTCGGGTCGGGACCGGCGCGCAAGCGCTAACCCTTTGAAAAGGAACCCAAAATGCCCAAGATGAAGACCAAGAGCGGGGCCAAGAAGCGTTTCCGCTTCACGGCCACCGGCAAGGTGAAGCACGGCGTGGTCGGCAAGCGCCACGGCATGACCAAGCGGGGCAACCGCTTCCTGCGCCAGCAGACCGGCATGACGCTGGTGTCCGAACCCGACACGCGCATCATCAAGCGCAACTTCTTTCCCTACGAGAGGTAGGCCATGGCACGCGTCAAGCGGGGCGTCACGGCACACGCTCGTCACAAGAAGGTCCTCAAGCTCGCCAAGGGCTATCGCGGCCGCGCCAAGGCGGCGTTCCGCGTCGGCATCGAGAAGGTCGAGAAGGGCCTGCAATATGCCTATCGCGACCGCCGCAACAAGAAGCGCGCGTTCCGCGGCCTGTGGATCCAGCGCATCAACGCGGCGACGCGCGAGCACGGCCTCACCTACTCGCAGTTCATGAACGGCATCCTGAAGGCCGGGATCGAGGTCGACCGCAAGGTCATGGCCGATCTGGCCGTGCGGGAGCCCGCGGCGTTTAAGGCCCTGGTGGAACAGGCCCAGGCCGCCCTCAAGTAAACTTTGTCGTGCCGTACAAGGCGGCACGGCCGAGAAATCCGAAGGAGGGAGCCTGGACCGCAGGCTCCCTTTTTTCGTGTTCGGCCCAGCGCGGCCGATTGGAGTGAGCGACGGATGGACGATCTTTCGACGATTCGCAGCGAGGCGCTGGGCGCCGTGGAGCAGGCGGCCGACCTGGCCGCCCTCGAGGGCGCGCGCGTGGCGGCGCTCGGCAAGAAGGGCAGCGTCACCGGCCTGATGAAGACTCTGGGCGGGCTCGCGCCCGATCAGCGCCGCGAATTCGGCGCGCGGGTGAACCAGCTCAAGGGCGAGATCGAGGCGGCGCTCGAGGCGCGCAAGTCGGCGCTGAGCGCCTCGGCGCTCGCCGCCAAGCTCACCAACGAGAAGGTCGATGTCAGCCTGCCGGCGCGCCCGGAAGGTCAAGGCTCGCTCCATCCGATCGGCCAGGTGATGGACGAGCTCGCCGCGATCTTCGGCGAGATGGGCTTCACCTGGGCCGACGGTCCCGACATCGAGGACGACTGGCACAACTTCACCGCGCTCAACATCCCGCCCGACCATCCGGCGCGGCAGATGCAGGACACTTTCTATCTGCCGCCGCGCGCCGACGGCACGCCGATGGTGCTGCGCACCCACACCTCGCCGGTGCAGGCGCGCACCATGCTGGACAAGGACGTGCAGAAGATGCTGGCCGACGGCGGGTCGCTGCGCATCATCGTGCCGGGCCGCACCTTCCGCATCGACAACGATGCCACTCACACACCCATGTTCCACCAGGTCGAGGGTCTGGTGATCGACCGCACCACCCACATGGGCCATCTCAAGGGCTGCCTGGTCGATTTCTGCCGCGCCTTCTTCGAGATCGACGACCTGCCGCTGCGCTTCCGCCCCTCCTACTTTCCCTTCACCGAGCCGTCGGCTGAGGTCGATATCGGCTGCTCCTGGAAGGGCGGCGAGCTGCGCATCGGCGCCGGCGATTCGTGGCTGGAGATTCTCGGCTCCGGCATGGTCCATCCCAACGTGATCGCCAATTGCGGCCTCGATCCCGCGATCTACCAGGGCTTCGCCTTCGGCATGGGCATCGACCGCATCGCCATGCTGAAATACGGCATCCCCGACCTGCGCAGCTTCTTCGATTCGGACCTGCGCTGGCTGCGGCACTATGGTTTTTCGGCGCTGGAGTGGCCTTCCCTCACCGGAGGGCTGGGGCGATGAAGTTCACGCTGTCCTGGCTCAAGGAACACCTCGACACGACCGCGACGCTCGCCGAGCTCAGCGACGGGCTCACCATGCTCGGGCTCGAGGTCGAGGGCATCACCAATCCGGCCGAGGCGCTGAGCGGTTTCGTGGTCGGCTATGTCGTCGAGGCGGTGCAGCACCCCAACGCCGATCGGCTGCGGCTCTGCCGGGTCGATACCGGCAGCGGCCTGGTGCAGGTCGTGTGCGGCGCGCCCAACGCGCGCACCGGCATGAAGGGCATCTTCGCGCCGACCGGCAGCTACATCCCGGGCACGGACATGACCTTGAAGGCGAGCAAGATCCGCGGCGAGGAGAGCAACGGCATGCTGTGCTCCTTCCGCGAGCTGCAGCTGGGCGACGACCATAGCGGCATCATCGACCTGCCGGCCGAGGCCAAGACCGGCGCGCCGGCCGCCGAAGCGCTCGGCCTCGACGATCCGGTGATCGAGATCAAGGTGACGCCCAACCGCGCCGATTGCCTGGGCGTGCACGGCGTCGCGCGCGATCTCGCGGCGGCGGGCCTCGGCACCCTGAAGCCGGTCAAGGCCGACAGGATTCCGGGCACCTACAAGAGCCCGATCAGGTGGACGCACGGCTACGAGCCCCAGCCCGACAGCCCCTGCCCCATCGTGGTCGGTCGGTATTTTCGCGGGCTCAGGAACGGGGCCTCGCCCGACTGGCTGCAGCGCCGGCTGAAGGCGATCGGGCTCAGGCCGATCTCGGCCCTGGTCGACATCACCAACCTCGTGACCTTCGACCTCAATCGGCCGCTGCACGTATTCGACGCCAGGAAACTCTCGGGCGATCTCGTCATGCGCCAGGCGCGCGAGGGCGAGCAGATCCTGGCGCTCGACGGCAAGACCTACACCCTCGATCCATCGGTTTCCGTCATCGCCGACCAAAACGGAGTGCACGGCATCGGCGGCATCATGGGCGGCGAGGATACCGGCGTGCGGGAAGACACGACGGAGGTGTTCCTCGAGGCGGCCTACTTCCAGCCCATCGGCATCGCCGCATCCGGCCGCAAGCTCGGCATCCTGTCCGACGCGCGCTACCGCAACGAGCGCGGCATCGACCCGGAATCCTGCCGGTGGGGCGCCGAAGTGGCGACGCGGCTGATCCTCGAATTGTGCGGCGGCGAGACCAGCGAGATCGTCTCGAGCGGCGTCATGCCGAATTGGCAACGCCGTTACACCCTGCGCGCCGACAGGGTGAAGACGCTGACGGCGATCGAGGTGCCCGCCAAGGAGACGGCCGCGATCCTGACCAAGCTCGGCTTCGCCGTCGAAGGCAACGGCCCGTGGACGGCCGCGGTGCCGTCGTGGCGCCCCGACATCGTGGGCGAGGCCGATCTCGTCGAAGAAGTGACTCGCGTGTGGGGCTTCGACAAGATCCCGACGACGTCGCTGCCGCACCTGTCGGCGACGTCGAGGCCGGTCCGCAATCCGCTGCAGCGCCGCGTGCCGCTGGCGCGCCGGGCGCTGGCAGCGCGTGGCATGAACGAGGCCGTGACCTGGTCTTTCCTGGCGCGCGCCAAGGCGGAGAGGTTCGGCGCGAAGCAACAGGCGGATTTGCGTCTCCTGAACTCGATCGACTCCACGCTCGACACCATGCGGCCCTCGATCCTGCCCAACCTGATCGACGCCGCGCAGCGCAACGAGGCGCGCGGGTTGACCGATCCGGCGCTGTTCGAGGTCGGCCCCGAATACAAGAACGCGACACCCACGGGCCAGAGAACCGTCGCCGCGGGTTTGCGCAGCAACATGGCGGTACCGCGCAACTGGGCGGGGCCGGCCCGCAGCGTCGACACCTTCGACGCCAAGGCCGACGCGCTGGCCGTGCTGGGCGCCATCGGCGCGCCGGTCGACAACATGTCGGCCCAGGCGGGCGCACCCGACTGGTATCACCCCGGCCGTTCCGGCGTGATCAGGCTCGGCGACCGCGTCATGGCGCAGTTCGGCGAGCTGCATCCCGAGATCGTGGCCGCCGCCGACCTCAAGGGACCGGTCGCGGCCTTCGAGGTGTTCCTCGACGCCCCGCCGCTGCCCAAGGCCCGGGCGACCAAGGCGCGGCCGACGCTCGTGCTCTCGGCCTTCCAGCCGCTCGAGCGCGACTTCGCCTTCATCGTCGATGCCGATGTCGAAGCCGACAGGCTGGTGCGGGCGGCCCGCAACGCCGACAAGGCGCTGGTGACGGCGGTTCGCGTGTTCGATGTCTATGCCGGCAAGGGCGTGCCCGGCGGCAAGAAGTCGCTCGCCATCTCCGTCACGCTGCAGCCGGTCGAACGCACCCTGACCGACGCGGAGATCGAGGCGGTGAGCGCCAAGATCGTGGCACAGGTGGCGAAAGCGACCGGCGCCGTGTTGCGTGGTTAGAGTGAAATGACCGACCTGTCGTTGATCCGCAATTTCTCGATCATCGCCCATATCGACCATGGCAAGAGCACCCTGGCCGACCGGCTGCTGATGCGCTGCGGCGCGGTGAGCGAGCGCGAGTTCCACGACCAGATGCTCGATTCGATGGACATCGAACGCGAGCGCGGCATCACCATCAAGGCGCAGACCGTGCGGCTCGACTATCCGGCGCTCGACGGCAAGACCTACGTGCTGAACCTGATGGACACGCCGGGCCATGTCGATTTCGCCTACGAGGTCAGCCGCTCGCTGGCCGCCTGCGAGGGCTCGCTGCTGGTGGTCGATGCCAGCCAGGGCGTCGAGGCGCAGACCCTGGCCAACGCCTATCACGCGATCGACGCCAACCACGAGATCATCCCGGTCCTGAACAAGATCGACCTGCCCTCGGCCGATCCCGCGCGCGTCAGCAAGGAGATCGAGGACGTGATCGGCATCGACACGTCCGATGCCATGCAGGTCTCGGCCAAGACCGGGCTGGGCATCGATGAGCTTCTGGAAGCGATGGTCAAGCGCCTGCCGGCGCCCAAAGGCGATCGCAACGCGCCCTTGAAGGCGCTGCTGGTCGACAGCTGGTACGACCCCTATCTCGGCGTCGTCACCCTGGTGCGGGTGAAGGACGGCGTGCTGAAGAAGGGCCTGCGCATCCGCATGATGGCGGCCGCCGCCTCCTACGATCTCGACAAGGTGGGCGTGTTCACGCCCAAGCCCAAGGACGTGGCCGAGCTGGGGCCGGGCGAGATCGGCTTCATCATCGCCGGCATCAAGACCATCGCCGACTGCAAAGTGGGCGACACCATCACCGATGATCGCAAGCCCGCTTCCGAGATGCTGGCCGGCTTCAAGCCCTCGGTGCCGGTGGTGTTCTGCGGCCTGTTCCCGGCCGACGCCGCCGAGTTCGAGCAGTTGCGCGAATCGCTCTCCAAGCTCCGGCTGAACGACTCGTCGTTCCATTTCGAGCCGGAATCCAGCGCCGCCCTGGGCTTCGGCTTCCGTTGCGGCTTCCTGGGGCTGCTGCATCTCGAGATCGTGCAGGAACGGCTGGAGCGCGAGTTCGACCTCGACCTTGTCACCACCGCGCCCTCCGTCGTCTACAAGCTCAGGATGACCGACGGCACCGAGCGCGAGCTGCACAATCCGGCCGACTATCCCGATCCGGTGCATATCGAGAGCATGCAGGAGCCGTGGATCAAGGCCACCATCATGACGCCGGACGAGCATCTCGGATCGGTCCTGACGCTCTGCCAGGAACGGCGCGGCCAGCAGATCGAGCTCACCTATGCCGGCACGCGCGCCATGGCGGTCTACCGCCTGCCGCTGAACGAGGTGGTGTTCGATTTCTACGACCGGCTGAAGTCGGTGACGCGCGGCTATGCCAGCTTCGACTACGAGATGATGGGCTACGAGGAGGGCGAGCTGGTGAAGCTCACCATCCTGGTGAACGGCGAGCCGGTCGATGCGCTCAGCATCATTGTGCACAAGAACCAGGCCGAGAGCCGCGGCCGGGCGCTCTGCGAGCGGCTGAAGGACCTGATCCCGCGCCAGCTCTTCAAGATCGCCATCCAGGCCGCGATCGGCGGGCGCATCATCGCCCGCGAGACGATCAGCGCGCTGCGCAAGGACGTGCTGGCCAAGTGCTACGGCGGCGACATCAGCCGCAAGAAGAAGCTTCTGGAGAAGCAGAAGAAGGGCAAGAAGCGCATGCGGCAGGTCGGCGACGTCGAGATCCCGCAGTCGGCCTTCATCGCCGCGCTCAAGATGGACAGCCGATAGGCACGACGGGCGAGCGGGCGCACCTGGAGCGAGATGATCCTCTTTCGGGTCCCCTGACCGGCGGGGGTTTCCGCAGTTTCCGCAAGCGATCTGTAGTGCACCCCAAAAGTGAGACAGTGAAATAGCGGACAGTTTCTCAGGAGAGGAACTGATGAGACGACGATATTCAGCGGCGGAGAAGGAGGCGGCAGTGCAGCGGGTTGCCGCGGGAGAAGCGG
>Ga0210402_10006213_pt1 | contig 10605 bp, 6 predicted proteins | sample IncBWC7MmetaG_FD_161055 | JGI IMG/M metagenome (GOLD analysis project Ga0210402, IMG submission 161055) | Forest soil microbial communities from Barre Woods Harvard Forest LTER site, Petersham, Massachusetts, United States - Inc-BW-C-7-M | ecosystem: Environmental > Terrestrial > Soil >... | reverse complement strand
AGCCATCGCATTCCTCCTGAGCGGTGTCACCTTCGCCGTGTGGAAAGCTCAGCCCTGGCACACCCGCGCCATGGCGGCCGCGAGTGCCGCCGCCGCATCGCGCGAGGACGGCGCCTCCGCGCTACCGGTGGCGCTCGCCACGGTGCCGCGTGCCGAACCGAAGCCGCCGCAGCTCGCGCAACTGCTCGCACGGCATCTCACGGAAACGGACACCGACAGCGCGTTCGGCAGGCTCTTTGGCCTCTGGGGTGCGAAGTACCAGCCGAGCAGCACCGACCCGTGCACTCAGGCCGCGACTCTCGGCCTCGCCTGCATCGCCGAGCGCGGCTCCTTCGGGCAGCTGCGGATCTACAACCACCCGGCCATCCTCCTGTTGCACGACGCCGCGGGCGCAACCCATCAGGTCGTGCTGACCGCACTCGATGACGAACAGGCGCGCCTCGATCTGGGCGGCGCCCAGGCGGTGAGCCTCGGCGAGCTATCGCACTATTGGCTCGGCGACTTCGTCATGCTGTGGCGGCCGGCGAGCTCGCCCGTGACGGCACTCTCGAGCGGCATGCGCGGCGCGCAGGTGCGTTGGCTCCGCCAGAGTCTGCAAAGGGTGCGCGGTGTGCAGAGCGATGCACCGGTGAGCGATGTGTTCGACGCCGAGCTCGCAGGCGAAGTGCGCGAGTTCCAGCGCCTGCATCAGCTCGCTGTGGACGGCATTGCCGGCGTGCAGACGCAGATCGCGCTCGCCGGCGCCGTCGCAGGCTCCGACACACCACTGCTCTCGGCAGCCGATACTCATCACGGCGGGTGACCGATGTCGTTCATCCTCGATGCGCTGAAGAAGTCCGAGAGCGATCGCCAGCGGCAGAATGGCCCGGCGCTGTTCGAGGTGCGCGTGGCGCCTCCCCGCACGCGACTGCCGCTGTGGGCCATCGCGATCGCGTTGCTGCTGTTGGTGAATCTGAGCGTAGTCATGTGGATGGTGCTGCGGCACCAGGCACGTGGCGCGACTCAGAGCGCCGCCACCACGGCGGCAGCCAGCGCAGGCTCAGCGGGGGCGGCCAGCGGAACGCCGGCGCAACCTGCCGCGGCTCCAACCCCGGCGCTTGCCGGGACGGCGGCTCAGATGCCCGTCGTTGCCACGAGCGCACCGGCGTCCGCGGGCGCTGCACCGCCGGCCTTGACTGGCGAACCGTCAGCGCCAGCGCCCGGCGCGCCGACCCCGGCGCCCGACGCAGAGCCGACGAATGCCGCGGACTACGCGCCGGCCGAGGAGCCGGCCGGCCCGGCGCTCGGCGGTCACGTGCACCGAGGCACCGCCTCGGGATTGCCGCTGTATCAGGATCTCAGCACCACCGCCGGGACGCGGCTGCCGCAATTGCGGCTCGACCTGCACGTGTTTGCTGCCCGCCCCGAGGACCGCTTCGTGATGATCAACATGCACAAACTCCGCGAAGGCGACACGCTGCCGCAAGGGGTGCACCTCGACAGCATCACCCCCGAGGGGGCGGTGCTGAGCTTCAACGGCTCGAAATTCCTGCTGCCGCGGGACTGACGCCACGGGTGCAGCGCCCGGGAATGGGGCAGATGCTGCCAACCGCGTCACAGGACGACCAGCTTCACAGAAATCCCGCGTAATTAGCGACACGTCCCCGGTCTTACGTCATCTTAACCCCGCGGCCGGGCATGGCGGCCCGACGGGCGGTTTTTACGGATTGTGACAGTCGTGGCTCCCAAGATCGCAGCGCATGCCCCCCGGACGGCGACGCCCCTGGGGATGGCCGCGCTGCGCCTCGGACTTTCGCCCGCGCCACTCATCGCCCTGACCCGCGATCCCCAGCTCGTTGCGATCCTGAAGAAGGTCACCGATCCCTCGCACCAGGTGGTGGCCGTAGGCTCCGAGGTCGACCTGTCGGGCGCGCTCCTGACTCACCAGGGAGGCGTGGCGGTCATCGACTGCGCGGCGCTCGCGAGCGCAACCGGCGAACTCATCGATCGCCTGCACGCGCAGTTCCCGGAGCTGGTGCTCATCGTCGCCGGAGGCTCCGGCGAGCAGGGGATGGTTTCCACACACGTCACCGACGGCTCGGTGCATCGCTTTCTGCACCGGCCGCTCTCCGAGCAGCGGGTGCGTCTGTTCGTCGAGGCCGCGTGGCGGCGCCACGCGCAGGGTGGGACGGTGCCGGAGGCCGTGCCTGCGGCGCTGACACCGCGGCGCAGGCGCGCCGCGCCGTTGATCGTCCTCGCCGCCGCCCTGGCGCTCGCGGCGCCGCTCCTGTGGCGCGCATTGCATGCACCGCAGCAGGCGCCGGCGGAGGCGACCGCAACGCACGCGGCCCCACCGAGCGATGACCCGGCTCTCGAGAGCCTGCTTGCGCGCGCCGATGCGGCGCTGGTCGCAGGTGCACTGGTGGCACCGCCGCATGAGAACGCGGCCGAGCTGTATCGCGAGGCGCTGGGCCGCAACGCACGCGATCCGCGCGCGGTCAACGGACTCGCACAGGTGATCGACCGCCTGCTCGCCTCGGCGGAGGGCGAGCTACAGCAGCAGCACCTCGATGCCGCGCAGCAGCTCACCGATCGGGCGCGCGCCATCGACCCCAATCACGCACGGGTCGCGTTTCTCGCCGCGCAGATCGGCGCACAGCGCGAGCGCGTGGTGCTCAGCAAGGCACAGCGGGCCGCAGCCGGAGGCGATGTGGCCGGAGCGCTCGCCACGCTCGAGGATGCCGCCCGCGGTGAGCATCGCTCGACGCTGGTCGAGGAGGCGCGTCAGCAGCTCGCGCAGAAGCAGCTCGACGCGCGCGTCGCCGACTACCTCGGCCGCGGGCGTGATGCGCTCGCGCGCGGTGCGCTCATCACGCCGGTAGAGGACAACGCCCGCTTCTACATCGAGTCCGCACGGGCGCTGGCGCCGGGCGCTGCCGGCGTGCAGCAGGCCACGCAGGAGCTGATCGTGCGACTGCAGAGTGAAGCGCGCCGCGCGCTCACCGCCAGGAATGCCGAGCAGGCCGACATCTGGATCGCGGCTGCCGCGGATGTGGGAGCGGAGCCGTCGCAGGTTGGTGCGCTGCGCGCAGAGGCGCAGCAGCTGCGTGGCTCGGCGCACACCGAAGAGCTCGCGCAGCTCTCCGCCGCCTTCAACCAGCGACTCGCGCGCGGTGAGCTGCTGGAGCCTGCCACGGACAGCGCACGCTTCTACCTGGCGCAGCTCGCACAGAAGGCCCCTGATGATCCGCTGACGCAGCGCGCGCACAGCAGCTATGCGACACGGCTGCTCGATGAGGCTCGCAGTACCCTGCGTGCCCAGGACCTCGCCGGCACGCGCCGCTGGCTCACCGAGGCGCGCAGCGCGGGTGCGGATGCGACGGCGCTCGCCGCGATCGATACGGCGCTGAGCGCCGCCCAGGACGATGCGCAGCAGGCACAGAGCTACGTCAATGCCGCAGCCCTGACGCGCACCCACTACGTCACACCACAGTTCCCGGACGTCGCCCGCGTGCGCGGCATCGATGGCTGGGTAGATCTGCAGTTCGTGGTCGGCGCCGACGGCGCGGTGAGCGATGTCGCGGTGGTCGGTGCCCAACCCGTCGGCATCTTCGAGCAGGCGGCGCTCGACGCCGTGCGCCATTGGCGTTACCGGCCGGTGACGCGCGAGGGTCAGGCCGTCAGCCAGCACGCGCGCGTGCGGCTGCGTTTCACGGTGCAGCGATGAGTGCGCGCCGCTCGCCTCCGCCGGCACGCGTGCTGGTCGTGGACGAAGACCGCCGTTACGGCGAGTGGCTGCGCCATCATCTGGATGTGCTGTGCCCGCAGGCGAGCGTCAGCATGCTCAACCTCGAGGAGTTCCAGCGCTGGTGCGCCACTTTCTCCGGGCGCGACTGCGATCTGTTGATGCTGGCGGCCTCCTTCGGCGCAAGTCCCGAGGACCCCGCTGCGCACGGGCTGACGCTGCTGCGCCGCCTGCGCGATCAGCCTGCGACTCCCGCGGTGATCGCCCTCGCCGATGATGGCAACGAACTCACCGCGGTGCGCGCGCTGCAGCTCGGAGCCGTGGATTACCTTCCAAAACGCCTGCTCACTCCGGAGCGCCTGAGCACCGCGGTACGGGTCGCGCTGCGCCGCGTCGAGCGGCGCGTCGCGCGGCGCCTCGCGAGTCTCGCGAATCTCTCGCGCGATGCGGAGTTCCACCCAGCCAAGGCCGCCGAGCAGACCGCGCCGGGCGCCGATCAGGGCCGAGCGGGCGCTGGTTCCGACGCGGGCAACGCTGCAGCGCTGCAGCCGAGCGGCATCGCGGCACTCCTTACCACGAATGCCGAGTCCATTCCCGGCTACACGCTGCGGCTGAAGATCGGGGAGTCGGAGAAGGCCGTGGTGTACCTCGCCAGCAGTGCGCACCGCGGTCACAACGTCGCGCTCAAGGTCAGCAAGACGCTGCGCGATGAGGCGGCCGGACGGCAGTTCCTCGAGCGCGAATACACCGCCATCATGGCGGTGCGCAGCCCGCTCGTGGTCGAGATCTACGACTACGGCGTGCACGGTGGCTTCGAGTACCTGGCGATGGAATACCTGCCGCGCGGGGATCTCAAGGCGCGCATCCAGCGGGGCGTGAGCGAGCTGGAGGCACTGCACTACATCGCGCAGATCGCTGGGGCGCTCCAGGTGGTGCACGAGGCGGGGCTGGTGCATCGCGACCTCAAGCCGCCGAATGTGATGCTGCGGGATAACGACTCCGTGGCGCTCATCGACTTCGGTCTTGCGCGCTCGATAGATGGCAGCACCATCAGCACCCAGACAGGCGTGCTGCTCGGATCACCCTACTACATGAGCCCCGAGCAGGCGCAGGGCGAGGCGCTCGATGCCCGTTCCGACTTCTACAGCCTCGGGGTCATCTGCTACGAGCTGCTCACCGGTCAGAAGCCCTACATCGGCGGCACGGCGATGGAAGTACTGCAGCAGCACGTGAACGCACCGCTGCCGGCACTGCCGCCGGATCTGTCGCGCTACGAGGGGTTTCTCGGGCGGCTCATGGCCAAGGCCCGCGGCGAGCGCTTTGCCAACGCGGCGGAGATCGTCGCGGCGACCATGGCGCTGCGCGGCAGTGCGGCGCCCGATCTCTCGGAGACCGGCGGCGCGGCACAGCCGAGCGCGGCTTAGCGGGACAGCCCTAAGGCGGCGGGGCCGTGCGCTGCGCGCGCTGCTGGAAGGCCTGTCCGAGGCCGAACGCGAGCAGCATCCACAGCGCCGAGATCGCCGCGCCCAGCCAGCCGACAGCGCTGTGGCCTGCGCCGAGCCCCGCGGTGAAGGCCTTATAGAGCGAGCCGCTGAGGGCGTCCCCGCCCCGATAGGCAAAAGTATCGATGAGGCTCTTCGCCTGGTACTTCTCCTCGCGGCTCACCACGGTGAAGAGCGAATCGCGGCAAGGCCGGGTGATGGCATAGTCGCCCACCCGCCGAATCCCGTATGCCCAATTCAATACCATGAAAACCGGCACGAGCGCATACAGCGTGTAGGCACCCACCATCATCAGCGGCACGGCCATCAGCAGCGCGCGCATTCCGAACCGTTTGAACAGCCGGCCGAAGACCAGCGACTGCAGCAGCAGCGAGGCTGCCTGTACCCAGAAGTCGATGGTGGCGAAAAAGCGCGCGCGCTCATCGGCACCGTGGAACACCTTGGCGACGAACGACTGCTGCTCGAGGTAAAAGAAAGTCGACACCCAGGTCATGAAAAACACGAACACTGCGATTCCCATCAGATAGGGTGAGCGCCCCACCTGGGCGAAGGCGGCGAACACCCCGCCCCCCACACCACGCTCGGCACGGGGCGCCTCCGCCGCCGCCGCCGCTGCGGGCGCTGCGGGCGCTGCGTGGCTGCGCTGGAGGCGGATGACCTGCATCATGAGCAGCAGCGCCACGAACAGCAGTCCGGCGGAAATCGGCAGGAGGTTGATGGCGCCGATCGGGATGGCGAGCTCGCGGGCCACGAAAGGTCCGATCAGGCCGCCCGCGCTGGCCCCGGCCCAGATGAAGCCGAACAGGCGCACCGCCTGCTCGCGGCTGAATACATCCGCCATCAGGCTCCAGAAAGCCGCCACTACGAACAGATTGAAGACGCTCACCCACACGTAGTAGGTGCGTGCGATCCAGGTGTGATCGGCCTGTACACGGAACCAGAGCCAGAAGAGTACCAGGTTGAGGATGAAGAACCCGTACACCCACGGCAGGAACACCGAGCGCGTGTGGCGCGAGGTGAGGTAGCCATACAGTGGCTGCAGCAGCAGCATCACGACGAACACGCCCCAGAACAGGTAGGGAATCTTGTCCAGACCCGAAGTGACGCCGAGTGCATCGCGTACCGGACGCAGCATGGTGTAACTGGAAAACGTGCACAGCAGCGTTGCCAGTGACGCCAGCACGACTGGCGCCTCGCCCGGCTCAAGGACAACCAGGCGCCGCAGGAATTCTTTCATGACACACCATTTCGATGTTGTAGCCGAGCCGGACGTTTTTCTTGAGAACGGCGCGTCGCACGCCCCGCGGGTCGGCTTAGTGTGCCACAGCCGCGCACCGCAGCACCGCGCCGACGGTATGGCGCCCGCGCCGCTTGACACCTGCGGATGGCCCGGCGCACCCTTCCGGCCCTTGCACCGGGGCTGAAACAACCATGCAAAGAAGAACCTTCTGTGCAGCGGGACTCGCGGCTCTCGCCGCAGCTTCCTTGCCGTTGCGGCGCGCGAGTGCCGCGGGCGCGGAGATTGCCGCTGTCGGCCTCGACGGGCGGCAGCTCACACTCACGCCCGCCGAGGTCGCGGATCTGCGCTCGGCGCTGCGGGGCGAGTTGTTGATCGCGGGCGATGCCGGCTACGACGACGCACGGCGATTGTGGAACGCCGCCTTCAACCGCAAACCCGCACTCATCGCGCGCTGCGCCGGGGCGGCGGATGTCATGCATGCGGTCAGCTTCGCCGGTGCGCACGGCCTGCTCACCTCCGTACGCGGCGGTGGCCACAGTCTTTCGGGGCAGTCGGTGTGCGATGGCGGGCTGGAAATCGACCTCTCGCCCATGCGCAGCGTGCACATCGACCCGGCCGCGAAGGCGGCGCGCGTCGAGCCCGGCACGCTCATCGGACAGTTCGATCGCGAGGCGCAGGCCTTCGGTCTCGCCACGACCGCCGGGACGGCCTCCGACACGGGCCTCGCCGGACTCACCCTCGGCGGCGGCTTCGGCCGCATCGGTCCGAAGTTCGCACTGACGATCGACAACCTCACCGGTGCGGAAGTGGTCACCGCCGACGGTCGGCTGCTGCGCACCAATGCCGGGGAAAACCCGGACCTGTTCTGGGGCCTGCGCGGTGGCGGCGGGAATTTCGGGGTCGTCACCTCCTTCGAGTATCGGCTGCACGCGGTCGGGCCGATGCTCTACGGCGGTGAGATCAGCTTCCCCTTCGCGGATGCGCGCCAGTTGATGCGCGGCTTCCTCGACTACATCGCAGGCGCGCCCGATGAGTTGTGTGTGCTGCCCGAATTCGACGTTGATGCGAAGGATGGGCCACGGGTTACTTTCGATGTCTGTTATTGCGGACCGCCCGCTGACGGCGAGCGGGTCCTGGCGCCCCTACGGCACCTCGGCAAGCCGGTCTCGGACAAGCTCGGCCCCGCCACCTACGTCAAGCTGCAGGGCGCGGCGGATCCGGTCAAACCCTTTCCTTACGGCGCTTATTTCAAGGGCGGCCTGACGCGCGCGCTCACGCCCTCCCTCATCGACACCGCCATTGACTACCTCGAGGCGGCACCAGTGCCGTTCGGGTTCGCGTTCGTCGGCTTTCAGCCCTTAGGCAGCGCGGCCAACCGGGTGGCGCCGCAGGCGACGGCCTTCTGGAACCGCCACGCGCGATACGACATGGTGCTCGGCTCCTTCTGGAAGGTGCCGGGCGATGGCGCGGAGCGCAACACCGAGTGGACGCGGGCGGCGTGGGCGAAGCTCGAGCCGTTCACCGAAGGCTACTACGTGAATCTCGGCGAGTCGCAGCAGGATGTGCACGCGCATCGCGTCCAGAGCGCGTATGGGGACAACTACCCGCGCCTCGCCGCGCTCAAGAAACGCTACGATCCGGCAAACCTCTTCCGCCTCAATGCCAACATCAAGCCGGCGTGACACCACGCGGGCGGCTGCGGTCGGTCGCTGCGCATTTCCTTGATTTTATTGGCGCCCCCGGCTTGTGTTCCGGGTGGCCGGCAAAGCGGGCTTAGAATGGCCGGCGGACACGGGCGATGGACATCGACACACTGCCGATTGCACGCCTCGGGCGCGAGAGGATACGAGAGCTGTCGCAGCGCTCGGATGCGCGCGGCGCGTTACAACTCGGCATGCACGCGGGTCTCCTGGCGGCGACCGGTCTCCTGGTCTGGGCGAGTCGCGGACACGTGTGGCTCGCCCTGGCGCTCATCCTCCATGGGATCGTTGTCACGTTCCTGTTCTGCGCTCTGCACGAATGCATCCACCGCACCGCCTTTGCCAGCCGCTCGCTCAACGATGTGGTGGCCGGGGTGTGTGGCACGCTGCTGATCCTGCCGCCGAATTACTTCCGGCTGTTCCATTTCGCCCATCACCGCTATACGCAGAACCGCGCGCGTGACCCGGAGCTGGCGGTGCCGGCTGCGGCAACTCTCACTGCGTACTGGTGGCGGGTGTCGGGCCTGCCGTACTGGCGGGAGCGCCTGCAGACGACCCTGCGCCATGCAATCACCGGCCGCGTTACCGAAATTTTCGTGCCCGCTTCAGGCACGCCGTCCGTCGTGCTCGAGGCGCGCATTCTCTGGGGCTGCTACCTCGGCATCGCCGCGGCTTCGGTTTATCTGCAGAGTGCAGCCGCGCTCATCTACTGGGTTGTTCCGGCGATCCTCGGTCAGCCCTTCCTCAGGCTCTTTCTCCTGGCCGAGCACACCGGCTGCGCCTTCGATGACGACATGCTCGCCAACACGCGCACTACCTACACCAACGCGGCGGTGCGGCTCCTGACCTGGCGGATGCCCTATCACGCCGAGCACCACAGTTTCCCTTCGGTGCCCTTTCACGCGCTCGCGAGGCTCAGCGCGCTGCTGCCGGCGGAAGGACGCGTCAGCTCGCCCGGATATGTGGCGTTACACCGCGGGCTGCTGCGGCAGCTGCGCACGGCAAGAGCGACCTCACGCTAGGTTTTGCCGGCATTGATGTGTCCGCTCGTGGCGCCGGGCGAAAGAACCGGTCTCATTCGTCGTCGATGGTGTCCGAGAGCACCGCCTTGCGGCGTGCAATGAAATCGAGCATCGCCTCATCCTGCGCCGCATCGATGCCGGGATCCTGGTAGTCCGCCAGCATCTTCTTCCACACACGGTTGGCGCGCTGCTCGGCGGTGAGCTTGCCCTCGAGCGACCATTGCTCGAAGGAAGAGTAATCCGCGATGGTCGACTGATAGAAGGCCGTCTCGAAGTTCGCGAGTGTGTGGGCGCATCCGAGGAAGTGGCTTCCCGGCCCGACCTCGCGGATCGCATCGAGCGCCTGGCCACGTTCGCTGAGATCCATTCCCTGCGCGAGCATCTGCATCATGGCGCACTGGTCTGCGTCCATCACGAACTTCTCGTAGCTCGCGACGAGTCCCCCTTCGAGCCAGCCCGCCGCGTGCGTCACCAGGTTCACCCCGGCGAGCAGCGTCGGCAGCAGCGTGTGCGCGCTCTCGTAGGCGGCCTGCGCATCGGCGACTTTCGAGGCGCACAGCGAACCGCCGCTGCGGCAGGGAACCTTCACTCGCCGCGCGAGCTGCGCGGTGGCAAAGATCATCTGCGTCGCCTCTGGCGTGCCGAAAGTCGGCGCGCCGGTCCGCATCGAGATGGCGCCCACGAATGATCCGAGGATCACCGGAGCGCCCGGGCGCACGAGCTGCGTGAGGGCCATGCCGGCGAGCGTCTCGGCGAGGATCTCCGCCAGGCAGCCCGCCGGTGTCACCGGACCCATCGCCCCCGCGAGCACGGCGGGCACCACGATGGTCCCCTGGTTGTGGCCGGCGAACACCCGCAGCGCTCGCAGCATCCGTCCGTCGTACACCAGCGGCGAATTGGAGTTGATGTTGCCGAGCACCGCCGGGTGGGTTTCCAGGTAGCTCGCCCCGAACAGCGTCTGCGCCAGGGCGACGGCATCCGCGGCATGCCCGCCGGTTTCCGGGGTGGCTTCGCAACCCTGATCCGAGTAGCGGAAGAACGCGTACTGGATATCGAGGTGGCGCTTGTTCGGAGGAATTTCCATCGGCTCGCACATGCAACCACCGGAGAAGTGAATCGCCGGCGCCATGTGGGTGAGTTTGATGAAGTTGATCAGATCCTCGAGTGTGCCGTAGCGCCGGCCGCGCTCGATGTCCGTCACGAACGGCGGCCCGCCGACCGGGGAGAAGACCGTCGCGTCGCCGCCGAGGCGCACGTTGCGTTCGGGGTTGCGCGCGAATAGCGTGAATTCCTCGGGGGCGGTGGCGAGCAGCTTTCGAGCCAGGCCCCGTGGTATGTGAACCCGCTCGTCGTGCACGTCCGCACCGGCATCACGCCACAAGCGCAACGACTCCGGATCACGCCGGAACTCGATCCC
>Ga0210402_10006212_pt1 | contig 10606 bp, 6 predicted proteins | sample IncBWC7MmetaG_FD_161055 | JGI IMG/M metagenome (GOLD analysis project Ga0210402, IMG submission 161055) | Forest soil microbial communities from Barre Woods Harvard Forest LTER site, Petersham, Massachusetts, United States - Inc-BW-C-7-M | ecosystem: Environmental > Terrestrial > Soil >... | reverse complement strand
ACTACATCGAGGAATGCCGATCTCTATCCGATGACCGCTTCCTGTTCCTCTGTGGACTCGAGTATGGATGCGAGCAAAAAATGCACATCCTGGGCTACGGCGTCACCGCACCGGTGCAGACCGAGGACCCGCAAAAGGTCATCCGCCACATTGAAGAGAACGATGGCCTCGCCGTCATCGCCCATCCCAAGGACTCGATGTTTACCTGGATCGAGAGCTTCGCGGTTCTTCCCGGCGGAATCGAAACCTGGAACTCGAAATATGACGGCCGCTACGCTCCCCGGCCCGGTACTTTCGAATTGCTGCAACGTCTACGCGTCAGGCGCACGGGCATGACCGCGTTTTACGGTCAAGACCTGCACTGGAAGAAACAATTTCGCGGTCTCTTCACCGAACTGCAGTGCGACTCGCTCAATCGCGCCGAGATTCTGCATGCGCTGGCTACTGGCCGGTATTCCGGGGTGAAAGCCGATCTGCGATTGCGTTCGACGGGCGAACTCTCGCCGGAACTCGCGGCTCAGTTTGCGGCCAAGCACGCCCAGTCGGAACGAATGCGCAATTTTTTGAAGGCAGGCAAGAAAGCCATCGATAAACTCGGCATCACGCCGCTCAGTTCCATAAAGTCTCAGCTGCGCCGGCTCTTCTGAAGAAATTCCCCTATGCGCGACGATGCCATCGTCTACCTGATGTATCACGAACTCGAGGTCGAAGGACGTCCGTTGTGTCAAAGCGAACCGGGCTATGTGCGATACGTGGTGGGCGCGCCTGACTTTCGCGAACAGATACATTGGCTGCAGAATGCAGGGCTGCGCGGTGTCTCGGTCGCCGACGCGCTCAGCAGCCAAGGTCCTGGCAGAGTTGTCATCACCTTCGACGACGGGTGCGCAACCGATCTCACCGTCGCCGCTCCCATCCTGCACGAGGCAAATTTCAAGGCTACGTTTTACATCACAGTGGGATACCTCGGCTGTCCCGGCTATCTCGTTCCGCAACAGGTGCGCGAACTCAGCGACGCCGGATTCGACATCGGATCGCATTCCATGACCCATCCCTACCTGAGCGATCTCGACGATTCCGGACTCCATCGCGAAATCGCCGAGTCCAAGACCCGGCTAGAAGAAATGATTGGCCGTCCCGTGCTTGATTTCTCCTGTCCCGGCGGGCGATGGAGTTCTCGCGTCGCAGCGGTCGCGCGCCAGGCAGGCTACCGCAGCATCACCACCAGCCGCGTAGCAGCAAATCGCCCGACCAGTGACCCGTTTCACCTCGCACGCATCGCCGTCATGCGGGGAATGACGCTGACCGCTTTTCAGGATCTATGCCGCGGCCACGGACTCTGGCAGCGACAACTTCGGAATGCCCTGCAAACCACCTCCCACCGGCTTCTGGGAAATACGCTATACGACCGACTGCGGGGCGTGATCCTCGAACGCAAAGTGTAAGAATCTGTTGATCTACCGGCTCTGCATGCCCCGTGCGGGCTCTGTCGCGGGATCGACTGCAATCACCGTCTCGTCAATCTGTTCCCCCGACATCGGACCCAAATAACTTCTTCCCAGTGACGAATTCTTGAACGAGAACTTCGCGTCAAGATAAGCCCGGTAGAGAGTTCGCATCCTCATCACGGCGATTTGATCTGCCACGGACTCCGAATTCGCGAGAGGATAGCCCAAGTCCTTTAGCGTCGATCCGACAAGTCCTTCGAACATCGCCAGCTTTTCGGGACTGATCTTTTTCTTCCAGCGCCCGACCGGCCCCCCCGAGTCGTCTTTGAAGGAAGTGTTGGGCTCGCTGACGGAGCCGATTCCGACTCGCAGAATGTGTTCATAATCCAGATCGTGTCGAATGAACTCGCCGATTTTTCCGAGCGTCGCACGGGGATCGGCCTGCAGATCTTCGAAACGCACTTCCATATAGTCGCCGCCCAGCTTTCTGCCTTGCGCCCTTCCCCCCTGCACCATCCATTCCCAGAAAATGCCCGTGACCAGTAAACTATTTTCGCGGTCCCACCGAAAGGGCCGGATCCATTTATGCGGGCGCGCGTCCAGCGACAACGAAACATCCCGCCCATCGCGAATCATGTGGATAAACAGAGCGTCCGGAAGACTCTTCTTGATGGTGACCGCATGCAGCAGTTCTTCGGGAGAATTATCGGCCCAGCGCTGCACTCCCTGCGCCCGTGCAATCTCCTGCATCACGATGCGCAAAAAATCTCCGCCATTCCCGCACTCGGACAACACCTTGGCGCGAATCTCCTGCGCATCCAGGAACGAGGCCCGGAACAACTTACTCTGCAGCCAGGCGTCCATTAATTTCTCGCGGTTGGTGCGGACGCTCAAATCGCCGAAGCGCGGCACCAACAGGTTGAAGACGTTCGACTCCGCGAGATAAACCGCAAATCCGCCCGAAGACTGCAGCATGTTATAGAGCAGAGTTGTCCCCGAGCGTGGACACCCAACCACGAAAACCGGCGCATTCTCCCTTGGCATAGAGGAGTTTCTCCTTTTGGTTCCGGCAGTCGGCATCGAGAAGGCTGCCGCCTAGCTCATATCCTGCTCCAGAGAAATCAGGCTGAGCGCCTCATGGTCGACGACCGCATCCTTGTCTGAGGAAATCACCCGTACCTTCCCGCCGGCGGAAACTGTTTCGCATCGCGCGACGGGCCGTTGGCAAGACATGATCTTCCGGCCCTGCTTTTCCACATAAGTGGCATTGCAGCAAATGAGCATTCGATCTTCCCTGTCCTGGCTCAGCCCCCAATAAAGAAACTCGGCGTCGCTGCTCCATTGGGATAGTGTCCAGGTTTTGCCGTGCCCAAAGACGAACCAGTGCTCCTCTTCCTCGGTCTTGAAACGATAGCAGACGACGGATTCACCCGTCGAAGGCGACTTCGTCCGCGCAAAACTCCTCGTGCGTGCGTTGACTTTGTCGCCGGCCTCGGGAACCAGCAACGTCACCAACTCTGCCGGCAACGTTGCATCGGTGCCGAAATGCAATACGCTGTGCGGTTCCTTTTGTCCGTACGCCGGTGCCCAATCCTCCGACCGAATGTCCTGAGACCATCCATGACCGTCGGGCGTCAAAATGGACAGCCCGCCGCCCGCATCGCCGAACACAGCGTTGCCCTCTCCAATTTTCGAAAACTCTGGATTGAGGTGCCAGAATAAATCCAGCTGATGCTTCCCTTGCCCCACGGCCTGATCGCGCACCAGCCAAAAGCGCGACTTAAGAGAGAACACCGTGCGACGATGCACCACCGGATCGGCCAGGCGCGTGAAGCCATCATGGCTGCCCACAAAGAAATCGAAACTTTCGCCTTTGATCCACTGTTCCGCGCGAACCTTGGGCAGACTGACCCAACTGAACGGGCCCATCGGTTCCGACTGATCCAATCCATCGACCACCAGAGTGTTGTGAGCCTTCGTGCCGCGAAAACGATTGCGCTCAAGATTTTTTCCTACGTATTCGAAAGTACCGGGATCGATCAGCAGACTGCGTCCCGCGCTGTTGGCCGTAATGCTGAGCGCATCGGCATGACCGTGGCCCGCTGTATCGGCGCCCTGCGGACCGGCGTCGATCACCAACTGACGCTCCAGATCATCTTGCGACATAACGTACAGTCCGCTGTCTTGAAACGCCGTTGAGCCGGGTGCCACGGCTTCAGGCGGCGACCGATCGAACTCCGCCAAGCCGGAATTTCCCAGCAACCACACCATCTCCTCGCGCGGCCCACCCGCAACGTATTTGAAGTCACCTCGGCCAAACAACACCGCACCGGTGGCCAGGGGGTCGAGGAGATGTGCCGAACGATTGCGCTGCCCATCGAACAAACGCCCGCCATCATCATCGCCCAGCCGCGGAACCGGTCCGGAGCGCCCCAAGACGCAAAGCCCGTCCAGCATCCGTTCCAGGGTTCGCTCAAAGTGTGCCGGCAGAGCGATTCCGTTCCGTGAAGCCAGCAGCGCGGCATGCAGAAAAAAATCCAAGGCGTAGACGTGATAATAGATCGACTGCTCAAAGTGCACCCCATCGCCTCGAACCTGCCGTTCCGCGGCCTCTTGCAGAATTTTCCATCCGAGAGTTTGCCATCGATCGGCCGGTTCCAACTCCGGGCATAGAGTACCGACAAAAAACAGTGCGGCTCCTTCTCCTAACAAATGTGTGTTCGGAGAAAAATAAGTCGAGAGATTGCGTTCGATATGGCGGCCCGAAACGGCAAGGCTGCGATAGAGCTCGCCGCGAAATTCCCGCGGCAGCACATCCGACCCAGCCATCAAGAAATAAACCCAAAGCCACGAGAGGCTGCGAAACGCGACCTCGAGGCTGCTCGACCAGTTGATGCCGATGGGATACGGGTTTTCTTCATGCCAGTGCTTCCATTGGCGGAACAATTCATTGGCAAACTTCGCGTCGCCGGTCAGCCGGAAGGCCTTCGCCAGCGTGACTAAGTGCTGGTGGCGGTTGAGTTCCCACGTAACCTTGCTATCTCCAACCTCGGCAAAGTCGAGATAGCGAATTTGAAACCACGGCTTGCGCGGAGCTCGTTTTCCATGCACCCGGTCGCTGTGCCAGTCGATCTCCATTCCATAGTCGAGGTCTCGGTAGCCCAGCAGGTCAAACCGGTGCTGGCAGATTCGATCCGCACGCTCGATGATCTGATACGTTTCTTTGGGAAAGCGCTCGCGTAGTCGCAGGCAAATCTGCGAAATCGAATCGGAGGAAAAAAAGAAATGCGCCTCGCGTCGGGCGGGAGTTTTCAAATCGAAACGCGGTTCGAAGCCGGCTCCAGCTTTGTAGCGAAGCAAGTCTAAGCGGGCGGTCGCTTGCTGCCGCAGCCGGTCGGCAAGTTCCTTCGGGCTCATCGCCATCGCGCGCCGGTACCGATTCTTCCATTCTCCCAATCCCATCCTCATTTCGTGCTAGGATTCTATATTCTACGTGGGGCGGGCAGCGGGCGCCGCACTTCGATATCCCGTTAAATCATTGAAAATAAAACGCTATCTGGATATCCAAATGCGTGGCACTCCCCCGATCATGCACTCAGGAAAATACTCTCAATGAGCCGCATCAGCGTCTTCGGTTTGGGTTATGTCGGGACTGTCACCGCCGCGTGCTTGGCGCATCAGGGCAACCAGGTCATCGGCGTCGATCTGAGCCCTGGCAAAGTCGAAGCAATGGAGGCCGGCCGCAGCCCTATCGTGGAACCGCGACTCAGCGACGTGATCGCTGCCGGCCATCAGGCCGGCCACCTGCACGCTACCAGCGACTCGGCAGCCGCCGTGCTCAACTCCGACATTTCCTTTTTGTGCGTAGGCACTCCCAGCTTGCGCAACGGCAAGCTCGACTTGGGACACATTGAGCCGGTGTGCCGCGAAATAGGCGAGACTCTGAAGAAGAAGGACGCCTTCCACTTAGTGGTATTGCGCAGCACGGTGTTGCCCGGCACCGCCGAATCAATCGTGGTTCCAACTCTGGAGAAAGCCAGCGGCAAGCGCTTGGGCAAGGAATTCGGCGTCTGCGTAAATCCGGAATTCATGCGCGAAGGCACCGCCGTGGCGGATTTTCTGGAGCCCTCCATGACTGTGATTGGCGCCAGCGACTCCGCCCATAGTCGAATGTTGCGTGAGCTCTACACCTGGGCGCCGGGACGCATCTTTGAAACATCTTTTCGTTCCGCCGAGATGGTGAAGTATGTCTGCAACGCCTGGCATGCCACGAAAGTATCGTTCGCGAATGAGGTTGGCACGATGGCGAAAGAACTGGGCGTCGACGCGGAAGCGGTAGTGGAGATTTTTCTTGCGGACACCAAGCTCAATATTTCGTCCAGCTATCTTAAGCCGGGCTTCGCGTTTGGTGGATCCTGCCTGCCCAAGGATGTGCGCGCCTTGACCTATCGAGCCAAGGAACTCGACCTCGAACTGCCTCTTTTCGAATCTCTTCTCCCTAGCAACGAGTCTCATCTCGCTCGCGCCGTCGGACTGATACTCGCGACCGGGAAGAAAAAAATCGCCGTACTCGGACTCAGCTTCAAGGCAGCGACCGACGACCTTCGCGAGAGCCCGCAGGTGCAACTCGTCAAGCGTCTGCTCGGCGAAGGCTGCGAGATTCAGATTTGGGATGACAACGTTTCTCTCGGCCGTCTGATCGGCTCCAACCGGCAATACATTGAACAAGTCATTCCCCATATTGGCTCGCTTCTCAGCACAAGCCTCGAGGACGTTCTCAAGTTCGCGGAAGTGGTTGTGATCGGCACGCGAGGAATTGACAAGAACATTTTGAATTCCCACATCCGCCCCAGCCATTTTGTAGTGGACCTGGTGAACCTGGAGAAATCCCACCGCACGACGGCGAGCACATCTTACGAAGGGATCTGCTGGTAGTCGAACTGGAGTATGAAAATACTTTGGGTGAAGGCAGGAAAGCTGTTGCCCGTCGATACCGGAGGCAAGATCCGTTCCTTCAACATTCTTCGACACCTCGCGAAGCAGCATGAAGTAACGTTGCTTTCCTACTACGGGGGAAGCCGCGATCTTGAGTACGAAGCAACTATCACTCAGCAGCTTTCCCGTGCCGAAACGATTCATACTGCCGCGCCCGAGAGCACCATGGGCAAGTCTATCGACTATATTCTTCGGCTCCCTTCCGCTGCTCCCTACGCGGTGCGGAAGTTCACTCATCCGAAAGTGCGTCGCACGGTTGCCCAGTGGCTGGGCGAGGGCCGCTTTGACGTGGCAGTGTGCGACTTTCTTTCGGCGTCGCTGAATTTTCCCGATCAGTTGGCGGCTCCCGTCGTTCTCTTTCAGCACAATGTCGAGACCGTGCTTTGGCGGCGCATGGCTCGCACCGAAAAAGCTCCGTGGAGCAAGGTGTCCTACACCGTCGAAGCCTGGAAAATGGGCTCCTATGAGACCCGGACGCTGCAAAGATTTCAGCACGTGATCGCGGTATCCGAGAACGATCGCAAAGAAATGCTGGGGCTTTCTCCCGGCTGCTCTATCACTGTCGTTCCCACCGGCGTGGACACGGAGCTTTACCAGTCCTCGCCTTCGGTTTCAGGAGATTCGCCGGTGGTCCTGTTCACCGGCTCGATGGATTGGGAGCCAAACATCGACGCGATGGAATATTTCTGCCGAGAAATCTGGCCAACCGTGCTGGCCGCATTCCCGAATGCTCGTTTTCAGATCGTGGGCCGGAACCCTCACCCGCGGGTGCGTCGTCTGGCCTCAGCATCGGTCGAAGTGACCGGGACCGTGCCTTCAATCACAGATCATTTGCGATTGGCGACGGTGGTCATCGTTCCCCTGCGCATTGGAGGCGGAACGCGGCTGAAGATTTTCGAAGCCATGGCCATGGCCAAGGCCCTGGTTTCCACTTCCATCGGCGCGGAAGGATTAGACGTGACCGATGGCCGCGACTTGATGATCGCCGACAACGCTCAGTCATTCGCTGCTGCCATCCTTCGGCTCCTGCAGGACCCGGCGCTGCGCCGGAATTACGAGCAAGCTGCCGCTATTTTGGCGGCGCGTTATGACTGGTCGCAAATCGCCAGGCGTTTTGCCGAGGTGCTCCAGGATGCCGTCACCAATTTTCACTCCGGGCAGAGCGATAACACCGCAGCCCTTGCGCCGACTACGAAATGAGCGCGGCGCCCCTGATTCAATCAAGTCCTCAAATCCACGATAAATCTCGCCCCACCAGCCACTGCCCCAGCGGTGTCTTCGCTTTCAGGTACAGCTTCGTATCGAAATATTTTCGGTAGGTAGCGCGCATGATTTGAAGGTCCGCCCGGTTCCGCGCCTCTCGACCTGCGCTTGCCAATTCGTATCCGGTTTCTTCCAGCGTGCGGCCAACCAGTCCCTCAAACATCGCCAGTTCCTCGGCGGAGTACCCGCTCTTCCAGCGTCCGACCGGATTGAAGCCCTCTTCACCTTCTCCGTCGAACGACGTATTCGGATCGCTCACCGAACCAATCCCCACTTGCAGAATCTGATCGTAGTCCAGATCCTGTCCAATGAACTCTCCCAGACGAGCCAAGGTCTGGTGCGGCTCGCGGATAAGTTCTTCGAAGCTTACCTCCGTGTAATCGGCGCCCAACCTACGCCCATCCCGCCGGCCTTTGTTCACCATCCATTCCCAATACAACCCAGCCGCCATTTTCGCGGGCTTGCGATCCCACGGGAGGCGCTTGATGTAGCCCTGCTTGTCGGTCGAAAGTGCCACATCCCGCCCATCACGAATAATATGAATGATGAGCGCGTCCGGAATGGTCTCCTTGATCCGGTCCAGGTACAGCAGGTGTTCCGGCGTGGTATCGGCCCAGCGCGATACGCCCTGTTTCCGGGCGATTTCCGACATGACAATCCGCAGGAAGTCGCCTCCGTTCCTGCATTCGCTCATCACTTTTTCGCCGATCGCTTCCTTGTCGAGGCCCGACCGCGCGTAAAGCTGGCTCTTGTACCATGCCTCCAGAAGCCGCCGCTTGTTGCGCGCTACAGAGAGATCACCAAAAGCTGGCTCCAACAAATTAATCGCGTTCGACTCAGTCCTGTAAACCGCAAAGTTTCCCACCGAGAGCAGCATGTGATACAGCAGCGTCGTCCCCGAACGCACGCACCCCAGCACGAACACCGGCGCATGACTTCGCGTATTCGTCTGCGTAGGTTGGTTGGACAAGGTCACAATCGGCATGCTTTCTGAGGGAGGGAAGGTTTGCGCGTCAACGCTCAATTTGCGGCGCTTCCCGGGCGCTCCGGCACAGCGGCCGCACCCGGAACCGAACTAACTTCGTTGGCGACGACTTCGGGGGCTCTCCGCTCCCGAGTCCACTCGGACCGCGCTTCCATGAAATTCCGGTGCCACAGTTCCAGCACCAACATACGCCACAACATTCCGGACCGATTCCGCCGCCCCCGCACGTGTTCATCAATCATCGAGCGGACGGCCGCAGGTTTAAAATATCCGCGCTGCAGCGTGCGAGGTTCCTGCAGTACACTCCACAACTGATTTTTGGAGTCGTCCCGCATCCATTCCACCAGCGGCAACTGGAAGCCTTGTTTTCGGCGGTGCAATAATTCGGATGGAATGTCCAGCCGCTCCGCCAGCTTTTTCAGAATGTACTTGCGCGTCCCCGCTCGAAGCTTCCATTCCACCGGCAGAGTCGTGACCCACTCGACAAATTCATGGTCGAGCAACGGAGCACGGACCTCCAGCGACGTGGCCATGCTCATCCGGTCTACTTTGGTGAGGATATCGGCACTCAAGTACGTTTTGGTATCGAGATACAACAGCCGGCTCAGCCGGTCCCGGGCGGGAGCCCCGTCATAGATTTTCTGCCAGTCCGCCAACGGATCGGGCAATTGCCGCGAACTCTCCAGAAACGCCGCCGCAAATAGGTGTCGCTCGCGGTGCAGCGCCGGCAAGAATGAAAGCCCATCCAGGTAACGATCGCGCTCGTTCAGCGACGCGTTCCACGCCAGGTTCTTCCCGTACATTCCAGCCGGAAGCAGTCCGTGAATTCGATCCCGGTAAACGGGCCCAACATAGCGATGAAACGGATCGAACTTGCGCCGCTCCATCGCGACCAGATAGCGATCGTATCCCGCAAACAGTTCGTCGCCGCCGTCGCCCGCGAGCGCAACCGTGACTTCTCTTCTCGCCATCCGGCACACGTAATAGGTCGGCAGCATCGAGGAATCGCCGAACGGTTCTTCCATCATTCCCGAAAGATATTGCAGCGTCTCTTCAATATCCGGATCGACAATCAGCTCATGATGATCCGTGCCAAAGCGCTCCGCCACCATGCGCGCGTATTTCGACTCGTTGAACTGCTCCTCGCGAAAACCGATGGAGAACGTCTTGACCGGCTTAGCACTGGCCCGCGCCATCAACGCGACGACAATGGACGAGTCCACGCCCCCGCTCAGCAACGCTCCCAGCGGCACTTCGCTGATCAACCGGATGCGCACTGCTTCTTCCAAGCGCCGTTCCATCTCGGCGAGCAATTCGTCTTCGCTCACCTGGGGATGCGTGCCATACTCGGGCAAATCCCAATACTGCCGGATTTTTACTTCGCCGTTCCGGTATTCCAGCAAGTGTCCCGGCGGCAGTTTGCGGATTCGCTGGAACGCGGTGCGGGGATCGGGGATGTAGCCAAAATAGAAATACTGCAGAATGCCTTCCGCATCCACGTCGGCCAACTCCGGATGCAAGGCTAAGATCGTCTTGATTTCTGATCCAAACAGCAGCCGGCCCTCATGCATCGCGTAGAGCAAAGGCTTCTTGCCCAGCCGATCGCGGGCCAGCAGCAACGCCTGCCGCTTCTCGTCATACAATGCGATCGCGAACATGCCCCTGAGTTTCGTGACACAATCCGCACCCATCTCTTCGTAAAGATGGACGATGATCTCGGTGTCGCTGTGCGTGTAAAACCGGTGGCTCTGGCTCTCGAGTTCTCGTCGCAACTCTGGGAAGTTGTAAATCTCACCGTTGTAAACGACCCAGACGGTGCTGTCTTCGTTGTGAATGGGTTGTTTCCCACCGGCGACGTCGATGATGCTCAGACGCCGCATACCCAGGCCTACCTGGCCGTGGGTATAAATGCCTTCGT
>Ga0210402_10006211_pt1 | contig 10608 bp, 15 predicted proteins | sample IncBWC7MmetaG_FD_161055 | JGI IMG/M metagenome (GOLD analysis project Ga0210402, IMG submission 161055) | Forest soil microbial communities from Barre Woods Harvard Forest LTER site, Petersham, Massachusetts, United States - Inc-BW-C-7-M | ecosystem: Environmental > Terrestrial > Soil >... | reverse complement strand
GACCAGCGCGACACCCACGCCGCCGGCCTGATCCTGGCGTTCATCGTCGAGGACCTCGAGGGTGAGCTGGCCCGCCTGCGCGAGGAGGGCGTGGACATCACCATGCCGCTGCGCGAGGAGCCCTGGGGCGAGCGCGCGTTCCAGGTCACCGACCCCAATGGCGTCATCGTCCAGCTCCTCGACTGGAACGCGCCGGCCGGCCAGTGACTGAGCGGCCGGGGCGGCGGGCCACCTGCCGTCCCGGCCGCAAGCCAGGACACGGGCGTGCGCCAAGAGCGCGCCGCTCCACCATCCCGCACCGTACGTGGAGGCACATTGTGACCGAGCGGACCACCAGGCGCTGGCCCGGCCTCAAGCACATCCGGCGGCCCAGGACCCGGCGAGGCTGGCTGATCGCCATCGCTGCCAGCGGCGCGATCATCGCACTCAAGCTCACCCTGGGCCTCGGTGTTCTCGCCCTGGTCGTGCACCTGCTGACGCATTGACCACACCCGGGCGACCGCTCGCACAGGCCTGGCGGCGGGATGTTCTCACCCGGCGATGCCCAAGTGGGACGCGGGCGCCGAACCGATGCCGCCCGCGCAGGACTGAACAAGACCCAACGGGTGCCAGGCCTGACCCGTAACCCAGCGCCCTCTTGCTGCGATCCGCCTCTCTGCCCAGAGCGCCGGGGCCATCAGCGTGATCCAGGGCCCCATGGCGTCGCTCCATCCGGCGTCAGACCTGGAGGCACGGTGGATACCGATCTGGATACCCTGGCAACCGCGCTGTTCGTGAAGACCGACGACCTGCTGAAGAGTTCGCCGCAGCTCGCGCCGTGGCGTCCGCCGGCAGGCATAACGTCGCAGCTCAGCGATGCCGAGCTGGTCACCCTGGCGATGATGCAGGCGATCCTCGGATTCACGTCCGAGGCCCGGTGGCTCCGTCACGCTCGTGCCCATCTGCGGCACCTGTTCCCGTACCTGCTCAAGCAGCCCGGTTACAACAAGCGATTGCGCAAGGCGGCCGAACTCGTCCGTTATGTCACCCGCGAACTGGCCACGGACACGGCACTGTGGACCGACGATGAATGGGTGGTGGACTCCACACCGGTCGAATGCGGCCGTTCCAGGGAGACGGTCAAGCGCTCCGAGCTGGCCGGATGGGCTCAGTACGGCTACTGCGCCAGTCACTCGCGCTACTTCTGGGGGCTGCGGCTGCACCTGGTGTGCACGCTGGGCGGGCTGCCGATCGCCTTCGCTCTGACCGGGGCGAAGGCAGACGAACGCGAGACCCTGCTCGACATCTTCGCCACCGAGCCCGAACTCGTCTCCAGCCGGCCCGGACAGACGCTGATCGGCGACAAGAACTACTTCGGCCGAGAGTTCGAAGCGCAGCTCGCCGGCATGCACATCGAGTTGCTGCGCCCGGCCCGCAAGGGAGAGGCCGAGCGAGCCGGATCACAGCTGTTCAAGCCATTGCGGCAGGTCATTGAGTCAATCAACGAAACCTTCAAAGGACAGCTCGACCTCGAACGACACCACGGCCGCACTCCCGGTGGCGTGATCGTCCGCGTGCTCCAGCGACTCCTCGCACTGACAGCTGCCATCTGGCACAACCAGCACACGGGCCAACCCATCATGCGGTCGCTGACCCCTTATGACCATTAACGGCCTGGAATCAATCATCTAGGGGCCCCCCGCTAAGCCATGGTGGGTCTCCTGTAGGCGGCTCTCCAGCTCGGCCAGGCTGGCGCACCAGATACGCCGCCCGGTCGCCATCTCTACTGCGGTGTAGCCGGGCACAGCGGCGCCGGGCAGGGTGCGCTGGATATACCACTGAGGGAATCTGACCTTGACTCGCGCGAACTCGGCGGGTGAGCGTCTCATGACGCCGCCTCAGCTTCGATCTACTCGTTCAACTCGTTCCGGGGTGTGGCCGTGCAATGACCACCCATCATGTTCCCGGCGGTGCACCATGTCACCCCGCCAAAAGCCTGGATGACGAGCCAGACATGCAGGCCGGCAGGATCCCGTCCAGGTGCAAGACGTCCAGGAGCCGCCGCACCTGCCACGACGGCGCCAGCAGCGACAGGCCACCTCCCGCTTCCCGCGCCCGGTTAGCCGCAGCGACGAGGACGCCGATCCCAGCGGCATCGATGAAGGTGACGCCGGACATGTCGACGACCAGATGGACGTTCCCGGCGTTGATCGCTGCTATCAGGGATTCCCGGATGGCCGGGGAAGTGGCGATGTCGATCTCCCCGTCGAGGACGACGGTGGCTGGAGGTGCCCGGAGGATGGTGGTCATGGTGCCCCCTGCTCCAAGAAGTGTTGACAGCAAGGTCCAGACCGCGTGTGCCGGGGAGTCTACGCCTGGTGGCCGGGACCTGACCAGGCCCGGCGGCTGCTGGCAGGCCTGGAACGGCCCTCCCGGCGGCTACGGCCGGGGAGCATTTGTTATGCCAGGGCGCTAATCCCGCCGGCTCATGCCGGGCCGGTACCACACCGAGCGGCAGCCAGGCGACGCCGCCGTCATCCGCCAGCAGCAGGCCGCACAGTCTGCCATCGAGGAGGACTGACCCAGGTGGCTGGGCCTGCCAGCGGTCACGGTGAAAGGCTCACACCATGACGACCACCAACCACTACGGGGAAGCCCGGGACATCCTGAACAAGACTGGCAGGAGACGCTCCGGTACCAGCGAGCATGACCTCGCCGCAGCGCAAGTACACGCCATGCTCGCGATCGCAGACGAGCTGAGGAACATCCACAATGAGCTGGTGGAGATACGCGGGCGGCCTGTCACCCGGCCCAGCGGCAATCCCTAACCTGACCCCAGTGGCCTGGTAGCGCGTCTACTACGAACGCGGCCAGCCCGTCCGAGGATGGGCGGGCGCAGTGACCCGTGAACACGCGTCCGGGTCGTGCCTCGGCCAGTACCACACCGACCGGCAGCCCGGCGCCCGGCAGTACACCACCAGATGCCCTGAGGGCCCCAGTGTACCGGCGGCCACCGCTGGTGGGCAGTCGCGAAGGCTTACCTTCTCGGCAACCCCGGGACACGCGGAGCGCCACCGACGGGGCCGGGCGCACGGCTGCCAGTACCCGCATGCTAGGACCCGCCTTCCCGTACCAGCGTCCCGTAAGCCAGCCAGCCGCTGCCCCCGCCCTCCACCGGACCGGGCGTCAAACGGACATCGACGACCTCGAACCGCAATTCCTGTGGCCCGCTGCTGCCAGGCAGCCGCCGTTCCCGGACGCCAGGGAACTCGCCGGGGAACGCTGCACGCCCAACGTTCCGGGTGTTCTGAGCACGGCGGTGAGCATCGCCGGTCCTCAGGGCTTCCCTGGCCTCCTGGTTGCGTACCCTGGCCGGCCTGGCCGGCTGGGCCTCCCGTTGCGCCAATTCCCGCGCCCCACGCTCCAGCCCAGCCAAGGCCAGCCCAGGAGTAGCACCCACGCCCATGACGACGCCGCACGCGCGGCCACCATCATCATGAGTCGTACGGATCCTCACCACGCGGACTACCCGGTCGCTCATACGTGATAGCTACCCCGCCCAGGCGCACATCAGTTACTGGCCGCCGATACCGGCAACTGCTACGCGAGGAAACGGACAAACCGGACGCCAGATCAGAAGCAGAAATGGTGCGGACAGAAAAGGGGCCAGCCGGGAAGGTGGCACCCGATTTGCCGCCTCTGTGCTTGTATGTCTGGTTTCGGCTGGGCCACCTGCGTAGCTGTGACTCCTGCCTGGCTGGCCTCAGATGAGGTGGTAGGCGGTGAAGGCCGGACCCCCGGCCTGGCGATGGCGAGCATGGCGCTCGTAAACGCGACAGGGGGCAGCTACTCCCACGATGGGCGGATTTGCGAGACGTGATCGCGGCGGCGCTCGGCCCCCGTCGTACCAGCCGTGACGTAGGGCGCGCTTGTACCCGAGGATGACCCCAACCCGAGCGCGATGCCATATACCTGCTACACGGGCAGCCGGCCGACCGAGCGTCGACCGCCCATCTGACCGCCTGTCAGGTGCACTGGCTGTTCGCGCAGGTCAGCTAGCGCGGCTGTCACGGCGTGCAACGCGCCGCAGCCTGTCGCCATGGTGCCTGTGCTGGTCATCGCCTGTAGTGCCTCACCGGGGCTCGGCGTCACTGCCGGACGAGGTGAGGCGCCGCTTAACCGCGCCTGGACAGATCCGGCCGCCAAGTATTGTCTTGAAGCTGTCAACACCCTGGTCTGTGTATGCGTCCACAGTTAAGTGGCGCGTTGCTTACCAGCCCATAGAAGGGGGCCGGGCATGCCGGAACGCACAGGGGCACCGAGCGAGAACCAGGCCGCCCAGCAGGAGCTTGTCAGGCGGGGCCATGCCCTGCCAGGGGTGGCAGAGGTGCTAGAGGTCTACAGCAAGCTCAGCGCATACACCAGCGTCATGGTCAACATCCAGCCAAGTCAAGTGAGGAACGCCACGGGCGGGAATGCGGCCTGATGCCCACCTGGGGTGAGATCCTTACCGAGCTGAACGACCCGGCGAACCGGCTGCCCAACGGCACACCTGACTTCGACGGCATACGGCGCAAGTACCTGAGCCAGCTGTTCGATCTGACCGGTCGGTCAACGATCATCTATTACACGGATTGGTTTAACAAGGGTGGCTCGGCCGCCTCGATCACCCTGGAGGACATGCAAGGGATGATGGAGGTCTGCAAGGATCTCCAGGGGCCGAATCTCGACATTCTCCTGCATAGTCCGGGTGGCAGCCCCGAAGCCGCCGCTAGCATCGTGCGCTACCTGCGCACGAAGTACTTCGATATCCGCGTCTTCGTGCCGCTGGCCGCGATGTCCGCGGCGACGATGTGGGCGCTGGCTGGCAACCGGATCGTCATGGGCAAGCATTCCCAGCTCGGCCCGATCGATCCACAGCTAGTTGCTCCCGGATGGCAGGCGCCAGCACGCGCCATCCTCCGGCAGTTCGAGCAGGCAAAGGAGGAGTGCAAGGACCCGAGTCTGCTAGGCGCGTGGATCCCGATCCTGCAGCAGTACGGGCCAGCAATCATCCAGCAGTGTGAGGCCGCCGAGGCTCTGCCCTTCGCTTGGTCCGGGAATGGCTCCAGAAGTACATGTTCGCGGGGGACCCCGACGCTCCCGCAAAAGCGGAGAAGGTCGCCGGATGGTTCGCGAACTATGAGGTCCACCAGTCCCATTCGCTCGGCATCGATCGGGAGCAGGCCCGTAGCGAGGGCGTGATCATCGAGGATCTGGAGGCCAATCAGGCATTGCAGGACGCTGTCCTGAGCGTTCACCACGCCACAATGCACACTCTGCAGGGACCAGCGATCAAGATCGTGGAGAATCATCTCGGCCATACCTTCGCAAGGGTTCAGCAGCAGATGGTTCTTCAGATGCCGATGATGGGACCGGGGCCAGTAGGCCCCATGCCGCCTGGCATGCCGGGCGGCGGACCAATTGGAGTCCCGGGGCCTCCGTCGCCTCCAGGTGGTCAGCCGTAGCAGCGGGCCGGCGGGCCGCTGCTCATCGCCCAATCGCATGATCCCGTCCTGATGCTCGCGGCCGTCCCGCTGTCGCAGCAAACCACGGCCGTGGCTGCCACTCGCGGCAGGGCCAGCCGTTGCGGGCTAACTAATCACAGCCAGATGGCCCGGGCGCAAGACCGTGGGCTGGCGGCGCTCGCGCTGAAGGGCATGATCGCACTACCGCCAGAGCAGCCTCGCTGATCGTCAATGGCGTGCCAGAATTCGCGGCCGGGACGGGCAATGCCAGCCGAGGGGCTGCACCTGATGGCGGCAACGGCGGTTACTCGCCCCTGGTCAACGCCATCACTCCGGGCCTCTCGATCTGGGGTACGAGTCTCGGCACGCTTCCGGCACCGGTCAGCCTGCCGTGACGTCCGCCGCTCCGAGGGATGCTGCAATCGCGGCGAACTGGTCCAGGGCCGCTTGCAGGTCCTCGACGATCTCGGCGGCGATCAGCTCTGGAGCGGGCAGGTTGCCGGTGTCTTCCAGCGACTCGTCGCGGAGCCAGAAGATGTCCAGGGACGCCTTGTCTCTGGCCACCAGCTCGTCATAGGAAAACGCCCTGAACTGCTCCGTCTCGGTCCGCTCGTGTCGGTTCGCGGGCTTGTAGCAGGCAACGAAGTCATCGAGGTCGGCACGCGCGAGAGCGCGGGTCTTCAGCGTAAAGTTCTGGTTCGTGCGGAAGTCGTAGATCCACAGCTTGTGCGTCCATGGTCTCTCGGACGGAGGCTTGCGGTCGAAGAACAGCACATTCGCCTTCACGCCGCCCGCGTAGAAGATCCCAGTGGGCAGCCGCAAAAGCGTATGCACATCGCACTGCTCCAGCAGGCGTTTCCGCACGGTCTCGCCTGCGCCCCCTTCGAACAGGACGTTGTCGGGGACGACGATGGCGGCACGCCCGTTGATTGTGAGCAGGGATCGGACGTGCTGCAGAAAGTTGAGCTGCTTGTTGGACGTGGTCGCCCAGAAGTCCTCGCGCAGGTAGCTCATCTCCTCACGCTCGGTCTCACCCTGGGCGTTGATGACCTTGTAGGAAGACTTCCTGCCGAACGGCGGGTTCGTCAGCACCATGTGGAAGTGCTCAGACGGGGTAGACCTGAGGGAGTCGTCCACCGTGATCAGGCTGGGGCTTTCTGGTGCGCTGATCCCGTGGAGAAGCAGGTTCATGGCACAGAGCCGGGCGGTCGCATCGACGATCTTGTGAGGCTCGATTACTGGATCTCGCCTGGCCAGGTCCTGGCCCGGGTTGCGGGCTGAGATCATCCATGAGTGATCTATTCGGTTCTCTACCTGCTCGCGCGTTGCCTGCTTGGCAGTCTGATGGTGCTGACCCGGCACCAGGTGTCCAAGGACGCCGAGTTCCTGGTGCTCCGGCACGAGAACACGGTGCTTCGCCGCCAGATCGGCCGGGTCCGCTACCAGCCGGGCGACCGGCTATGGCTCGCGGCCCTGTCCCGGCTGGTTCCCCGGCACCGGTGGGGTGAGGTGTTCATGGTGTCCCCGGCGACGCTGCTCGCCTGGCACCGGCGGCTGGTCACACGCAAATCGGATTACACGAGCCGGCGGCGTCCGGGACGACCCTCCACGGCAGCCGCGATTCGCAAGCTCGTGATCCCCATCGCAACGGAGAACCCGACGTGGGGTCACCGGCGCGTGCAGGGCGAGCTCGTCAGGCTCGGCCACCCGATCGCGGCCTCCACGGTGTGGCAGATCCTGCATGACGCCGGGATCGACCCCGCGCCCCGCCGCACGGGGCCGACCTGGAGCCAGTTCCTGAGCGCCCAGGCCCGCGGCATCCTCGCCGCCGACTTCGTCCACGTAGACACCGTGCTCCTGCGGCGCATCTACGCTCTGATCGTCATCGAGCACGGCATCCGCCACGTTCACCTGGCTGGCATCACCGCGAACCCCGACGGCGCGTGGACAACGCAAGCGGCGCGTAACTTCCTGATGGATCTGAGCCAGCTCACGGCTTCGGTCAAGTTGCTGATCAGGGATCGTGCAGGCCAGTTCACCCGTTCCTTCTAAGCCGTGTTCCAGCCAGAAGGGATCAGGATTCTTGCCAGTCCTCCGCAGGCACCCAGAGCGAACGCCATCTGCGAGAGGATGATCGGCACCCTGCGCCGCGAGCTCTTCGACCGGCTGCTGATTGTCAATGAGGGCCACCTGCGCCAGGTGCTGACCGAATACCTGCTGCACTACAACACCGCCCGGCCACACCGCGCCCTCGGCCAGCTCGCACCAGCTCAAGTCGGCACCCGGCCACCGGAAATCAACCTCGCCGAGCACCGGATCCGCCGAAGACAAGTCCTCGGTGGACTCACCCACGAGTACCAGATCGCCGCCTGACAGCCCACGCTCCTGCGAGAACAAACAGGTCACCGCCACGATCGTGTATTCGAGCCCAACAAGCCGCGTCGACGGTGTGGAAAATTCTGACGAAGGCGGGAACCGGCCGCGCGCCGCGGCGGACCGGATCGACCTGGCCGCAGTTCCTGCGCTCCCAGGCCGAGGCGATCCTGGCGCGGCTTCTTCACGGCCGGCCTGCCCGGCGGCGCCCAGGCCCATGTCCTGGCCGTGATCGAGCACGCCACCAGGCGCATCCGCATCCTCGCAGTCACCCTGCACCCATCCGGGGAATGGACCGCCCAGCAGGTCCGCAACCTGATCACCGACCTCGGCGAGCAGGCGCACGGGTCAAGTTCATGATCGGCGACCGCGGCCCGCACTTCACCGCCGCGGTCGACACGGTCCTCGCCGAGGCCGGGATCGGGACCGTGCTCGGCAACGTCGCCACGCCCCGCATGAACGCCATAGCCGAACGCTGGATTGGGGGATGCCGACGCCAGCTCCTGGACCGCACCCTGATCTGGAATCAGAGCCATCTGCGGCAGATCCTGCGCCGGTACGAGACCCACCACAATCAACACGGCCTCACCGGTCACTGGACGGCGCTGCCCCGCTGAAACCGCTACCCGAACCGGTCGATCTTGAGAAGCACCGCGTCCGAAACACGCTCGCATCGGCGGCACGATCAACGAATATCGTCTGATCGCGTGACATGGATGAGGTTTTCGGCACTCACAACCCCCGCCGAGCAGCAACGCGAGCTGGAATGCCGTACCACGTCGGACAGCGGCGCATCACGCGAACCGTACCGTCGCAGCTAGAGCCAAGTGGCCTGGCGAAAGGAGAGATGGTTACGCTGCCAGGACGGACGTTTCGGCGTCAGTCCGAGACCAACGGAGGCAGTCGCATGGGCGCGATCACGACGGCTGATGGCACGGAGATCTTCTACAAGGACTGGGGCTCGGGCCCGCCGATTGTCTTTAGCCACGGCTGGCCGCTGTCGGCCGACGACTGGGATACCCAGATGCTGTCCTTCCTGCTCCACGGCTACCGTGTCATCGCCCATGACCGGCGCGGGCACGGGCGCTCGGCGCAGGTCAGTGGCGGTCACGACATGGACCACTACGCCGACGACCTGGCCGCGGTGACCGCCCATCTCGATCTCCACGACGCGGTCCATGTCGGGCATTCCACCGGTGGCGGCGAGGTCGTGCGCTACATCGCCCGGCACGGTCAGAGCCGGGTGGCGAAGGCGGTACTGATCAGTGCGGTGCCGCCGTTGATGGTGTAGACCGACGCGGCGGGCTGCCGAAGAGCGTCTTCGACGACCTGCAGGCTCAGCTGGCCGCCAACCGGTCGGTGTTCTACCGGGCGCTGCCGTCGGGCCCCTTCTACGGCTTCAACCGGCCCGGCGCCAAACCCTCCGAGGCGATCATCGCGAACTGGTGGCGCCAGGGAATGATGGGCGGAGCGAAGGCGCACTACGACGGGATCGTCGCCTTCTCCCAGACCGATTTCACCGAGGACCTCAAGAAGATCACGGTGCCGGCGCTGGTGATGCACGGCGACGACGACCAGATCGTCCCCTACGCCGACTCCGGGCCGCTGTCCGCCCAGCTTCTGCCCAACGGGACGCTGAAGACCTACCACGGATTCCCCCACGGCATGCCGACCACCCAGGCCCCGACGATCAACGCTGACCTGCTGGCCTTCATCCAGTCCTGACCGGCTCGACGGCTGGGCGCCAGTGGAAGTAACTCGCCGCCCGAGCCTTGGCGGTCCAGCCGCCGTACCGGCCAACTCGCCGTGCCCCCATCTGCCACGTCAGCCTGGATGACGGCACGGTGGTGATGGCCGACGAACACGACCTGTGCGGGCCACTGCTGGATCTGGTCACTGCCATGCTGGCGATGGGCGACGCGGTGAATAGCAGATGAGCGACAACAGTCGACCCGTGCCCCGAGATGCCCCCGAACTGCCCTCAACAGCCTGTGATCACCACCAGCAGCACTTTGTGAACGTGGAGCTAGCGCGTGGATCGGACCCGCGAGCAACGCATCAAAACACGCTCGTAATGCGCAGGTCGTGGGTGCAATCCCTGTTCTCTGACGCAAGTCGCATGGGTGTCTGGATCGGCGGCACCTCCTCGATGCCCCTACCTCGCGAATGCGTGGATCACAGCGAGTGCGGCGTCGGGTCCGATGGGCGGATTGAGGATGGGGAGGGCGACGCCGGCGGCGCGGTAGGCCGCCAAGCGCTTGGCAGCGTGTCACGGGTCCGAGCAGGCAGAAGGAGTCGAGCAGGCGATCGCTCAGCGCGGCCGGCCCGGCGCCGTTTTTCATCTGGTCGGCCTCGGTGCCGAAGCCGCTCTCGCGCCACATCCGCTGGAAGTAGGGGAAGAAGGTGTAGAGCCCCAGGTTCTGGCGGGCGGCGTCCCGGAGAGAGCCGGGGTCGTCCCCGATGAATGTCGGCAGTCCCAGCGTGATGTCCAGTGCTGGCAGGTGCGGTGCCTGGGCGCGGCCCTCATCGGCCCGTGCGGCGCTTTGGGTGACTCGTTCGGGGGACCACATGGTCGGCATGATGCCGTCGGCGATTTCTGCGGCTCGCCCGACGGCCGCCAGGCTGAGCGTCGCGATGTAGATCGGCACCGTGACGGGTGCGGGCTGCTGGGGCAGGTGGGTGGCCGGCCCGTTCCCGTCCAGCCAGTTCCGCACCTCGATCGCGTAGCGGTGCAGGTCCGCGGGTGCGT
>Ga0210402_10006210_pt1 | contig 10608 bp, 11 predicted proteins | sample IncBWC7MmetaG_FD_161055 | JGI IMG/M metagenome (GOLD analysis project Ga0210402, IMG submission 161055) | Forest soil microbial communities from Barre Woods Harvard Forest LTER site, Petersham, Massachusetts, United States - Inc-BW-C-7-M | ecosystem: Environmental > Terrestrial > Soil >... | reverse complement strand
ATGCCTCAGGCTGTCGTGGTACAGCACGAGTGTCGCTCCGCCGAAGAGCACAAACGCTTCTGGAAAGTCTCGGAAAATCGCGAGTGCGGCCGCCTCCATCAGAACGTTTATTTCAGCGCGTTCCCGGCTAAATCCCTTGTCCTCATAGATCGTGAGTCGTTTGGCGATATTCATGGGTTCACGGCGACCATACCATATTCCCTGATACAGACACATCAGTCGTTATACGAGAGTAGCATGAACTTGCCATTTCTCCTAGAAGCCATATGTGTCTATTATACGCAACGTCAGCACCAATTGAGGTCTACTTCGCCAGTGAACACAGAAGGCTGGATCTTTGCAAACCCGGCTACAGGAAAACCGTACTCGCCCGGACGCATTCAGGAGAACTGGCTCGTCCCCGCAGCTGAAAAGGTGGGATTAGGCCGGATCGGCTGGCATACGTTTCGCCACAGCCATTCGTCTTTGCTGCACGCGTTAGGCGTAGATCTCAAGGTCCAGCAGGAACTGTTGCGACACGCAGATATTCGGACGACGATGAATATCTACACGCATGCGGTTCCCGCCGCTTTGAGAGAGGCAAACAGCAAAGTGGTTCGTCTGGTGCTTCCGGCGCAGGTAGCGTGAGCTTAATGCTCCCTTAAGCTCCCTCGCAAATCTGCAACTGATTGTTAGAAAAGGAAATATTGGTAGGGGCGGTGGGGATCGAACTAAAAGCGGTGTTAAAGGCGTAAGTTACTGATTCTATTAAACGAGAAAAACGACAAAAACACCGAATACGCCCAAGTGAGGTACACGCCGGGTACACGGAAGTTCAGGCGCATCGATTCGGTGCGACTCATCTGCCTCACAGGGCTCTCGGGGCGCCGATGAAAACAGCCGAAAACTCACCCTAGCGTTGGTAAAAAAAGGCAGGTCCGATCAAGTGATGTAGGCTCTCTCACTGAAACGCTACAAAAACTTCGGTTCTAATACCGACATCCGTTTGTCTGATTTTTAGGGAAACGTTATTGTCAATTATCGACTGCCGGGTCACCAGATTCAGACTGCGATGGCCAAAGACGAGCCCATCTGGGTTAAGCACTTTGCACAATTGTGGAAATAAAAGTGAAACTCCTGGGCCGGTCGAGCCGCCCCGGTCCGAGGTTCATCGCCCTGGCGCACCGTAACAATCTGATTCTATTACGTTTGAAGCCCGGTACATGACATCGTGGTGTGGCATGGGGAATGCTCAATGCGTACTGGGTCGCCCGTACTGGCTAAGTGTACTATTGGTTTCCGTGGGTCGATCTGCATGCTTACCTTTGTCACAGCGACTACAAACTCTATTGCTACAGCGCGGACACCATCTGCTCCTGCTCCTGCGTCCGCACCGGGCCTTGTGGTCATTGACGCTTCAGGGGATCCTATCGCTTTCAATGCAGCGGCCGCCGAAATCTTGTGCTATCCGGACAAAATCAAGAATGCGGCGTCCTTGCGCGCTTCCCTCGTCAGCAGAATGAACCACGCGCTGGATCATCTCGCCGACGATCCTTCATCTCTGGTCCGGGAGTTCACCTCGGGCAGGAGGCTGTATTTCTGCCGGGTCTTTCGACTCACTTGCGCTGGCAAGAAGATTTCGAATCCAATGGTTGTCGTTCTGCTGAACAGAAGCTGCTCAGAATTGCTGTCACTATCCAAGATCGCAAAGCAATTTCACCTCTCACCGCGCGAGCGCGAATCCGTTGAACTGTTGTTGAAGGGTCTCACCAGCAAAGAAATCGCCCAGCGAATGAAGGTCAGCGCAAACACCGTGAAGGCCTTTTTGCGGGTGGTCATGATTAAGACGGGAGCTTCTACCCGCTCGGCGATTGTTGCGAAAATTACCGCCGCCGCGGATGGGTTTCATTCCGCAGATTGACCCAAAACCCAAAGATAAAGAACAGACAGCTATAGCCCTTGGGTTGCCATAGAACCAGCTGGGCACGCGGCAGTACGAGCCCTGTTCGACGCGAGGAAGCCAGAACCGTTTCCACGGAGTTCACCCGTTTGGGCGTGTGGCCTGGATTAACACAAACGGGTTAATCCCCTGAGCGCCATAATTTCAGATCCCTCCCATCTTATCGCCTAGTCCATTTGACTAGGCCACTTGGGGACTTGCGCTGCCTAAGAGATCGCAATAGATTCCGCGACGCCAGCTCGGTACGCAGGCGGTTATTCAACCCTTTGGAAACCCTTTGGAAAGCAGTTAGAAAAGTTAAGGAGATATCTGATGCAGCGAACTAACGTGTGTAAATTTGCAGTGCTAGCAGCATTGGCGGTTGCTGTCGTTCTTTTAATTACCCCTAAAACCGCTCTCGGCCAGGATGTTCCTTTTCAAGTCAGTTATTTTTCGAATTCCACCGTCCCCGGGGCCCCAGATGGAACGTTGCGGCTCGTCAACGATGGAGTCGGCGGCGACGCCTCGCCCGCGGGCGACATTTGTGCGGCCATCTATGTTTTCAGCTTTGACGAACAGCTGCAGGAGTGCTGCAGTTGCAAGATAACCCCGAACGGATTGTTGACTCTTTCCATTGACCGCAACCTAGTCGCTAACCAACTCAGCCGCGGTCCCTTTCACAGAGGCGTGATCAAGACCGTTTCGACGGCCCCGGTCGGTGGGACCTGCAATGCAGCTTCCTGGACCATCAAACTAGGATTGCACGGATGGACCACTCACATTCAGCACGTTACCGCCACTACCTACAGCATCACTGAGGAGGAAAACGCGGATGCCAGCCTCAGTGCCGCTGAAGCAGCTGACCTCCAAGAAGACTGCCTGGTTAATGTCATCGACAACGGCAGCGGTTTTGGCGTCTGCGATTGCACCGACCGGTCCCTGTAGTCGCGAGGCACGCGCTTAGCTGCGATTAAGTCGTGTGCTATTAAGTCGTATCGCCGGGTGCCGAGATTGCCTCGGTACCCGGCGTCACTTTAATCAAAAAAGGGTGACGTAAGGTTGCTCGCTTATTTTCGCGCCCTTGCAATGCAGCTCAGTCGAGTTTCAGTTAAGGAGATCCCCGATGCAGCAAACTAGCATGTGTAGGTTGATGGCGCTGGCAGCATTGGCGGTTGCTGTCGTCCTCTTAATTACTTCCAAGAACGCTCTCGGCCAGGATGTTCCCTTTGCCATCTGCAGTTTTTCCAATGCACAAACTACAGGCGCTCCGGATGCAACATTGCGGCTCGTCAACGATGGAGCCGGCGGCGACGCCTCGCCCTCGGGCGACATTTGTGCGGCCATCTATGTTTTCAACTTCGACGAGCAGCTCACCGAGTGCTGCAGTTGCAAGGTAACGCCTAACGGGTTGTTGACTCTTTCCGTCGATCAAGACCTAACGTCCAACCCCCTGACGCCCAGGGTTCCCCACCGAGGCGTGATCAAGACCATTTCATCGGCTGTCCCATCAGATGGAATCTGCGATCCGAGGGCCGTTGTTCTGAAACTGGGAATCAAAGGGTGGATCACCCACGTACAGAACGCTGGTACTGGTAAATGGAGTATCACCGAGGACAGTTTGACCAATGCCAGACTCGGTCTTGCTGAATTCACGGACCTTCAAGACGACTGCGCCAATTTGATCGAGCTCGGCAGCGGTTATGGCTCGTGCGATTGCACCGACAGAACCATATAGCCTAGTCGCGAAACCCGGCGTACGCAGTTAACTGTGATTGAGTTTGCGCTGATTGATGCCGGGTGACGAGATTTACTTCGGTGCTCAGTATAACTTTGGTCAAAAAAGGGTGAACTATGTTGATCTCGCGGGTGTGTCTTTCGATTGGAATTGCCATCTTGCTGACCACTCTGGGCAGTCCAGCTGACGCTGGCCAGGACGGCTCGACCGTCGTGGCCGAGGTGGGCGGCCACAAGATCGTCCTCTCAGAACTTGAACAGAAAGAAGCAGGCGCTCTCCTTCAGGCGCGCAACAAGTACTATCTTGTCCAACGCCAAGCGCTTGATCACCTGGTTGATGACCAACTGCTGGAAATGGAGGCCCGCCGCGAGAATATCAGCGTAGACGAATTGTTGAAGCGTCATGTCGACAGTCAGGTCAAAGAACCGTCGGAGGATCAACTGCGATTCTTTTACGAAGGTTTGGCTAGCGACCAGCCGTACGACGCCGTTCGGGACAAGATTCTCGATACCATACACCGCCTGCGCCAAACCAAGGCGCGTTCGGCTTATCTTGAATCGCTGCGTAGCGAGCGCGGTGTGGTCATTGAGCTAAATCCTCCAACTGCCGACGTCAGCATGGAGAATGTTTCCAGGCGCGGCGCACAGAACGCTCCGGTGCAGGTAGTGGAATTCGCCGATTACGAATGCCCGTTTTGTCAGAAAGTTAGTCCAACTCTGGACAAGCTCCAGCAAGAGTTTGGCTCCAAGGTAGCCCTGGTTTTCAAGGATTTCCCTTTGCCCATGCACCCTCGTGCGCAAAAGGCCGCTGAGGCTGCTCGTTGCGCGGGCTCGCAAGGTAAGTTTTGGGAGTTTCACGACGCGCTTTTCGCCAACAAAACCCTGGAAGTCCCCCGCCTGAAAGAGCAAGCTGGCGCCTTGAAACTTGACACGACGCGCTTCGATCGATGCTTGGACTCTGGCGAGCAGTCCGGCGCCGTGCAAAAGGACCTCGCGGAAGCCCAGCGTCTTGGATTAACCGGCACGCCCGTGTTCTTCGTTAACAGCCATTTCATGAGTGGTGCGGTCAGTTACGAGAAGCTACGGCAGTCGATCCAAGAAGAATTGGCTGCTTTGTCCCGCCCAAAGCAAGTTGCGCAGCGATGACCTTGGCGTGTGGCAAGGCCGAGCGAAGCGCTTTTTGGTCCGGTGACAAGAAGGGGCCCTGGTGCCTGTGATAAAGCCGATCCGAAACGTGCTCTTGGGGGTCTGGTGCTCGCTGTTGCTGGCAGCCGTCGTCAATTCCCAGACGCCAGAAGAACCCCAAATAAAAGCCTCAGAGGCCAAGAATCACCTCGGAGAACGCGCAGAAGTGTGCGGGACCGTAGTGAGTACCAGACTGTCGAGATACGGTGTCGCTGGTCGGGGCCGGCCGACATACCTCTTTTTCGAGAAGCCTTACCCGGATCAGGTTTTCACCGCGGTTACCTGGGCCCCGGGAGCCTCCAAAGTTCCAGCTCCCGAGTTCGATTTCCAGGGAAAGCTGGTATGCGTTACCGGAAGGATCGTCGATGCCGCTGGGACTCCGGAGATCATCACCCACCAGTCTTCCCAGATCAGGATTCAATCGACCGAGAAGAAGGAATGAGAAAACGGATGCCACGAATATGCACGCGATTATCGGCAGAGTTTTACTGAGCGGCGATTAACTCGTTTATGTACAAATAGAATTTCAAAAACGTGTTGGAACATGGATTGCTCGATAGCGACAGGGCATCTACGCAGCTACATTCTCAGGCGGTAGAGCGGTGGAGACTAGATGAGACACCTTCTTGGAGTCTTATTCCTTCTGAGTTTCTTCCTTGAACCTTCCCACGCGGAAACTGTGCACTTTTCGTATTGCGGCAGCAACCCTCAGTATGTGTTTTCTGATGGCGGGTCGGTGTTGGCATCTAACGATATCGGCTGTGCAACCGGTACCTTTACGTTCCCAAACGGGTTGACTACGCGCGACTCGGACGGATTGATAACGGTCGATTCATCGCTGGGCCAAATCACGGATTTCCATATGTCGGCTACTGACAGGTTTGTGGATTATCTCTGCAGACATTCTGATTCGGTAGAAACTGATTCGATAGAAATCTTTGATGTGCGTTCTCCGCGGATGCGCCGCGTCCGCCCACATAGCTTTGGTTTCAGCTCCTGCTTGAGTATTACCACCACGTTCGCCTACGAGTTAGCCGATTTAAACCTGCTATTGGCGGAGATCAATCCGAACGGATCGGTTAACTCTCTTGGTTTCTTCACCAATGTCGTGTGTGGGCCAAACGCTTTGTTGGGCTCTAAGTGCGAAGATTTGGAAGCTTTCTCACTCGATGCAGGTAATTCAAGTATGACCGATGGGGCCGGAACTGTCTTCAACACCGGGCAGCTGACGGTAACAGGCTTTACCATCGCAGATACCCCGGAACCGTCAAGCTCCATCCTGTTATTGTCCTCAGGGTTAATGTCATTAGGGTTGGCAATCTTGCTTCGCCGCAAACTAGCCCTCGTGGTGGATCAAAAATAACGGGGCCGGTCACCTCGATCCTACTATTTCTAATCTTCTTCTTTACGCTTAATGCTTGAAGACGCTCTATCTTACTTATAAAAAACCCAGGGGGAGGGGGTGTTACGGTTAACCAGGCGCGCGACAAGGCGTGCCTGTCCTGAAGGAGCATCGCGACTGAAGGATCTCTCCGAGTCGCATAAGACTTATAACTTTCAACCGTTAACCGGCTCAGGTCGGTAGTTCAAATGTCCTCGTAGATAAACACGTCCGCGATTCGCTTCCCAAAGTTGCGCGCAATCTTGAATGCCAGTCGCAGGTTGGGGTGAAATCTGCCCTTTTCAATGGAGTTGATGGTTGGCGGGTCACGCCCATATAGGCGGCCAGCTCTGCTTGGGTCCAGTCCCGTTCCGCGCGTAGCACGCGCAGGCGAGTTCTGAATAGAGGCATGATAAGCGTCAAGCGGTCAGTCTGGAACAGCACAGAAAACGAACCCAAGACCAATCGCAGTAAGGCCCCTATTCCGGTTATGAAGCAATTGGCGGAGGCTCTGGAAGCACATAGGCTGCGCATGGGAATTCTGGCACAGCCAAACCTGCCGATCTTCCAAGCGGGAAACGGAAAGCCTCTCAACCTGGACAATCTTGTGAAGCGGGAGCTTGTTCCGGCACTCACACGTTGCGTGGTTTGCCGGGCATCTGAAGCCGCACACGGAGAGAGTGACCATGAATACAGGCTGGATACTTCTATTCCACGCTGGCACGGTTGGCATGCATTCCGCCGTGGCCTCGCAACCAACCTGCACGCGCTAGGTGTGGACGATAAAACCATTCAGGCGATTCTCCGGCACAGCAACGTAGGGCTAACGCAGAATGTGTACATCAAGAGCGTAACGGAGTCGCAGGTCAACGCAATGGACGTGCTGAGCGCGAGGCTGGAAAAGGAAACTAGCAACAACCTTGCAACGGCCAGGAGCAGGCACATCAACTGACCGAGTAGAACTCGCCGTGATAGAATCACTTACAAACCGTGGGGCTGTAGCTCAGATGGATAGAGCGTCGGTTTCCTAATTGAGTGGTTACTCTGCAAGCTGCTGATTCTCAATCTTCCTCAACTTGCTCTAGTCGTGGTCTTTCGGGCTAATCTGAACGTACCTTGCAACAGGGTTTGCAACAGACATTTGACAAGCTAATCGTGCGTAACCAATCGCCTCGACTACAGGCCAGTGAAGCGCACGACATTCGTGCAGTTCGTCGAGCATTGGAAGGAACAGGTGATTGACTTACTCAAGCCCTCGACAGCTAAGGTCATGGCGTCGCATCTTCGTTTCCATCTTGTCCCGGAGTTTGGCCGCATGCGGCTCGACGAAATCGGGCAAGAGCCGGTGCAAGGCTTCGTTGGCAGGCTGGCGAAAGGGAGGAGTCGGCATACCATTCTGAATGTTCTCGGTACTCTCGCATCTGTTCTCAAGATGGCGCGAAAGTGGGGATACGCAGTGGCGGGATTCCAGCATGCTGATCTTGTCATTCCGTGCTCAAAGCCGGGCAAGCCGGGACGGTTTTTTACGGCAGAGCAGGTGCGCTTGATTCTCGCCCTTGCTTTTGAGCCGTGGTTCACGATCTTCGCGCTTGCTGCCATGACCGGGTTGCGGCCTGGCGAAGTTCTTGGGCTCTCGATTGACGATTTGGACTTCGAGCAGCGGTTGATTTTTGTGAGGCGCTCGGCTTGGTACAGGCATCTCATCTCGCCGAAGAGTAAACGGAGTGTGGCGACGGTGCCGATACCTGGGCCGCTAGTTGAGATACTCACGAACTTTCTTGCGTCATGGCGTCCCAACGAAAAGAGGTTGCTGTTCTCGAATCGCCGGGGCAATCCCTACAGTGAGAACAAAGTCGTACAGAAAAGGCTCTGGCCGATTTTGGATGCTCTTTCGGTTCCGCGCTGTGGGATGCACGCATTTCGGCACGCGCACGGAACCCTAATGCAGTCGAATGAAGTGGGTGCTTCCGTGAAGACAACACAGACTCAGTTGCGGCATGCTGATGCGGGTACGACGATGAACATGTATGTTCACGGCATCCCCTCAGAGCAGCGCGACGCATCGGAGAAACTCGCGCGTATCTTGTGTCCAAATGTGGCCGAGATGCGTTCAGATGTGGCCAAGTCCGGAAGGAAGTCGATGCATGTCAATTAGTTGCATGGTAGGGGCGGTGGGGATCGAACCATCAAGCCCGCTGGAAACGCGCAAGTTATTCATTCCATGTAACGCAGCGAACGCAAGAATCGCTAGAAACGCATGAGTCGGGTACACGGGAGGTACACGGGCCAACGACTGGGCACCATTGGCGGCGATTATGCAACCGGGAGTGCAACCGGTGCGCTCCGCTACTGGTCGCAGTAACGACGGCGGAAGCTGGCGTGGTGGGCGCGGTGACTTGCAGCTCATCCCCCACGTTGTGGCATTGTGAATCCATGCTAGGTCTTTTCAGCAAGCATGAGCAGGTGGTTGTGAGGCAAATGCATGGTTAACCAAGACTCATACGCGGACTCATTCTCTTCTGAAAGCCCTACGTCTCGCGGCGTAGAGAAGGAAAACGAGGAGATCGCGGAAAGTAACACTCGAAAAGCCGATTCCTCGGTGAATGCCACCACTAATTTGTTCGACACTTCATGCACACGACATTTGCCGTGTACAACCCAAGGGGCAGACTGCCATCCTGTCTCATCGGTTTGCAGCAACACACATCTCAAATCCGTAGATTCTTCTGTCCACTTCCTTAACAGGGATATTCCTTCTTCTTTAGAGCAGATCATTTTCGAGTTCTTTCTTGATGCCTGCGGAAATGAATTGGCAGCGAAACGATGTACTTTTGACGCTCTCTCCGAATGGCGCGGTTGATCTCACCGCGCATTGAATGTCCACATTTATTCCTTCACGTCCAAAGGAATTGGAAAATGCTGAATGAATCCAAATCGCCTGAGAACTTCGGCTGTTCTGGAAGCGGCTCCTCCCAATCTCAGGCTGCAATCCTGCATCTTCAACGGCTCCTCGATATCGGACTCCCCGCCGTTATAGACGAAAACGCAACGGGTGAAGAGGCAGTTTATATAGTGCTTCCCATCAAGGATAACTTCTACATCGACAAAGTTGGCCGCGTGAACTTTCTCCATCAGAATTCCCCTAATTCATTAATTTCTCCAACTCCCACACTCTCTCCTCCACCCCCGCCGCCATCGCCGGAGTCACCCTCAGACTCGAATGCACCCGGCAGAAGTTGTAATGTGCGAAGGGCGTTAGAGGCGACCCTTGTACGCCGGAGAGCTAAATAAAAGTTACAAACGCCTCGTTTGGATAAGTACCAGCGCGGCGCCTTTTTCCGTCCATTTTGGATTCTGCAACCTTTAAATGTCCGGCGGATTCGAGTTGCTCTAAGGCTTCGCCCATATGTTTTCGGAGGAAGCCAGTGTCGTCCTGAACGTGTGTCTCTATCAAGCTGACGGGAAGCCGGCCTACACCACGAAATTTCGAAGCAAGTTCCGCTACGAGTGGCGCTACCGATGGGTTCGTAAACAGAATCTGTTGGTTCGGATCGGTGGAATCCGAGAAGGTAAATTCGCCAAGCGGATCAACCTTCCACATTGCTTCCTTCATTTTCAGGTGACCCATCGAATTGTTAGTTGCGAAGAATAAATAATAAACGACCCTGTCATCCCGATTGCGCAACTCGAAATAACGAACGAATCTAGCTACTTTTTTGAGCTGCCGTTGATATAGATCCTTGAGGGCAGTGGGTCGGTCCCCGATTCCTTCGGCTAGACTGATGGCCTCTTCAGTCCCGAACGTCTCTATGATATGCGCTCTGATGTTCTCTTCGGGATGTTCGAGCCATCGGTTGATGGAGTCCACCATGAACGTGATGAGAACTTCGCATCTTTGTTCTGAGAGAAGGCGCCGTATCAAAGCATAGGGAATGCCAGAAAATCCGAACGGGTCAATCAGCGCGAATGTCGGAGCTATCTTGCTTCCGGTACCGTCTTGGGTGGGAATCACACGCGGACGAAACAATCAAACAGGTCGAAGTGGAAATTTATCAAGAACCGACCAAGCATGTTGTTGATGTTCCAAAGCTATTGGCGTGGATTAATCAGAATGCGATGAGTCCGAGACAGCAAACGCTGAAAGAGAAGCTCAGGAAGTTGCTCGGGACGCGATAGGGGAGGCGGAGTTCATCATGGAGCGGATTGAACGGCGATGGCCCCTGACGGGTCCGAGCAGGAGTACTAATAGCCACTTCTCCGATTAGCTCTATAAAAGAAGAAGTCAAGAAAAAACAAATCCACGCCGGCTGGATTTTTTCTTGCTTCGCAGCCCAACTGATCAAGTGTGATCTGTTCTGACCAGCCGCACCATAGACTCGGTTGCCGGGCA
>Ga0210402_10006209_pt1 | contig 10609 bp, 9 predicted proteins | sample IncBWC7MmetaG_FD_161055 | JGI IMG/M metagenome (GOLD analysis project Ga0210402, IMG submission 161055) | Forest soil microbial communities from Barre Woods Harvard Forest LTER site, Petersham, Massachusetts, United States - Inc-BW-C-7-M | ecosystem: Environmental > Terrestrial > Soil >... | reverse complement strand
GAGGAATGCAGCTATTGAGTGGATTGGGAGCGAGTAAACGGAACGGTGACGAAAGGCTGGATATTTGTGCCGAAAATGAGGGACAGGCATGCCCGTCGCCTCTTCTGAGACGACGGGTCTGAGAATTTACGAACAGGCGATCAGGCGGAGGCGGCTGGTTCGAAGCCGTCGCATCCACTCATGGCGCTAACCTTTAAGTGGAGCGGGGCGTGTTTGGGGTGACCGCAGTCGTCCAAGAAGGTTTCCGGGGCCTGTTTGCTTTTGTGAATCTGGATCAGCGTGGGGGTTGCAGGGTGTGGCTCACCGAAGTGAGTACAAAGTCCGCATTGACCTGAATTGAGGGCGATCATAGCTGGGCTCCTTATCCGCCGATAGATTTAAGTACAGCCAGCACGAAGTCTAGCTGCTACACATACTACTTCGGATGCGCGAATTTATCATCTGGTTTTCGTTGTATCTCTTTTTATTTCTGGCACTTAAAGTGGACTAGTATGGTCGTCGTTTCGCTAGACTGCGAGCGAAACCTGATTACCATTTTTATGGATGGCTCGAAGCAAGTGCTCAGGATATACAGCTGAATTAGCAAGATGGCGAGCCATGTAGATATGGGGATAGTAATTGTACTGATCTTTTGAGGTGTCGTCGGAGTGGTCGCGGCAGGGATAGCCTGAGCCATCGCCATCGGTCTTACTTCTTCTCTTACCGAGCGTGCCCATGGCAACCGCAAAGAAATCATTATGGTGCCGCCGTTGATTTCATTCGTTTCTCTTGTACGACGAGTGCTGCAAATCCGGAGACAGCGATCCCTTGTGGTTCTACAGATCTCCCGTAATCATTTCAATTCCCCCGCTCTGGCAACTTGGTTGCTTTATTTCGCGTCTGCTAACGTTAATACCAGGCAATGACACATCCTTTTTTTGCAATTGCATTTGTTTTGTTTCAGGCGGGGCCGGATGCGGCGGCGCCTGCGCCTCCCAGCGGCAGTGCCATTGTGGAAATGCTGCAGAACAGCGGGCCGGTGGCGATGGCTGTTCTGGGATTGCTGCTGATCTCGAGCCTTTATTCGTGGGCGATCATTCTGGGCAAGTGGGGCACATTTAAGCGTGCGCGCACGCAGAGCAACCGCTTTCTACGCGCTTTTCGCAAGGCCAACCGCTTGCAGGAAATTGCCGCGGTGAGCGAGCAGTTCAAGCCGAGTCCGCTGGTGAATGTGTTTGACGAGGTCTATGAGACCTATCAGCGGCAGACGGGCGGATATGGGCCTCCGAAGAACATTACGGCGCTCGAACGCGCGGCCCAGACGGCTTCAAGCGAAGCGCTGACAGTTCTGGAGCAGCGGCTGACGTGGCTGGCCACAATTGGCGCTATTTCGCCGTTTATTGGCCTTTTTGGCACGATTATGGGCATTGTGGATGCCTTTCACGGACTCGGAACTGCCGGAGCGGCGACGCTGCGGGCGGTGGCTCCCGGTGTTTCAGAGGCGCTGATCACGACCGCGGCTGGTCTGGTGGTCGCGGTGCCGGCGGTTGTCGCTTACAACCAGTTCACTGCGCGGTGCCGCGAGTTTGGGGCGCGCATGGATGACTTTTCCCGCGAACTGCTGAACAGCATGGAAGAGTTCACGGTCGGCGCGAACGAAGACCCGCTGGAAAGGCAGGCCGCGCGTGGCCTTCACAAGTAGAAGCGGGCACACGCAGACGGCGCTGGCGGAAATCAACATCACCCCGCTGGTGGACGTGGTGCTGGTGCTGCTGGTGATCTTCATGTTGACGGCTCCAGTGCTGCAGTCGGGCATTGATGTGGCCGTGCCCAAGACGAAGACGGTGAAGGAAATCACCGAGCAGCGCATGGTGCTGACGATTGATAAAGATCAGCGCGTGTTTATGGGCGATCAGCCGATCAATCTGGCGGACCTGCCTTCGCGGCTGCAGCAATCGAGTAATACCGATCCAGCGCATCGGATTATTTACCTGCGCGCCGACGAGCGGGTGCCTTTTGGCGCGTTTGCTTCCGTCATGGATGCCGTAAAGCAGGCCGGGATTACGAATATCAGCATTGTGACGCAGCCGTTGAATAACGGCTCTGCGAAGTAGCAGGGATGAGGACGAGCACAAGAATCGAGCTTGGGCGGGACACTTTTGGCGGTCCGGCAATTGGTTCGCTCATGCTCCACGCTGGCGTTGTTGCGGCGGTCGCGCTGTATGTTTTTCTCATCGGGCGGTTTCATGGTGGGATCTGGGGGAACGCTGAGTCGGCGCCGGGAGCGATTCAGGCGACGCTGGTGAGTTCGGCTCCTACGATTCCCTTGCCCAGCGAGAACAAGCCAACGGAAAATGTGCTGGCAACGCAGACGCCGAGCCAGGCACCTGCTCCTCCTGCGCCGCAGAAGACGGTGGAAGCACCGCCACCAGATGCGATTCCGATTCCTGTGAAGCAGAAACCTGCCAAGGCGAAGCCGGCTTCGCAGAAGGCTGAGGCTCCGGTAAAGCCGCAACCGCAGAAGGCGGTGACGCCCACTTCGACGAAGCATGCGCAGCCGGTTCCGAACCAGCAAAACCGGGCAAACTACGGCGAAGCAGCACAATCGAACATTCCTCGTTCGATGACAAGCAACCCAAACGGCAATAATCCCGTCGCAGTCAATGGGGGAGACTTTGGTTCGCGATTCCCCTGGTACGTGGAGTTGATTCGCAGAAGAACAGCACAAAACTGGCTGACTCAGGAGGTCTCGTCGAGTACTCCGGCGGGGGCGAGGGTGTATTTATCTTTTGTGATTGCAAGGGATGGCTCGCCGAGCCAGATAAGGATTGCGCAGTCGAGCGGCTCACCGAGCCTGGATACGTCTTGTTTAAGAGCCGTGCAAAGGGTTGATACCTATGGTCCACTGCCTGGGGGATACAACGGAAGCGACCTGTCGGTGTCGTACTATTGTGAAGAGCCCGGGCGATGAAGTTGATCCAGTTTTCGCAAATTTTTTCTGCGGGACGGAAGAATGATTATTTGTAAGAAGCAAGAAATTTTGGCCCAGCGTTTTCTCCTCTTTTTTGCAGCAATTTTTATCTTGAGCGGCCTTCAGATTGCACAGGCGCAGGATTGGGTGCGCACGGGCACGAATCTTGGCGCTACGAAGATTCGCCTCGCAGCTGCAAACTTCAAGCCAACATCGAATGATCCGCAGGCGGGAATGCTGAAGAGCGCATTTGACACGACGCTGTTCAACGACCTTTCGAATGCGGGCATCTTCGATATGGTGTCGAAAAGCATGGCTCCGCCTGTGATGCCTGGCTCGCCGCAGGAAATCAACCTTCCCGACTGGGCGGCGTCTCCTTCCAATGCGGACATGGTGGTATTTGGCGCAATCGGCATAGCCGATGGGAAAGTGACCGTTTACGGTTACTTATTCGACGCGAAGAACCAGCAGACTCCGCAGATTCTCGGCAAACAGTATTCGGACAATGCCAGCGTAGACAATGCGCGCGCGATCGCTCACCGATTTGCGGATGAGATCATCGCGCGGCTGGGCGGCATTGCCGGCATCTGCGAGACGAAGATTTATTTCGTCTCCTTCCGGACGGGCAATAAAGAAATCTGGGTGATGGATTACGACGGGGAGAATGAGCACCAGGTTACGCATCTGGGATCGATTTCGCTCTCGCCGCGCGTATCCCCGGATAACTCGCGGGTTGCGTTTTCGAGCCTGGGCAAGAATGGCTGGTCGATCCGCATGTATTCGCTGCTACTGAACAGGATGGTGAATTTCAATTCACCGGGCGGCACGACCATTTCTCCGGCGTGGTCGAGTGACGGATCGAAGCTTGCGTTCTCGTCGTCGAATGATGGCGATTCGGAAATTTACACGACGGACGCGAATGGCAACGGACTGCATCGCATGACCGCGTTTCACGGACCGGATGTATCGCCGGTATGGAACCCCAAGACCAATTCGCAGATTGCATGGGTGAGCGGACGCACGGGACTGCCGCAGATTTACATCATGGATTCCGATGGCGCCAACGTACAGCGCATGACCGATAGCGGGTACGCTACTTCGCCTTCGTGGTCACCCAACGGACAGTTCCTCGCCTTTGCGTGGAACCGCAAGTACGGGCCAGGCGCACCGGGCGGGCAGGACATCTACATCATGGACATTGCCAGCAAGCGCTGGACGCAGTTGACACATGATTCCGGACATAACGATTTTCCGTCGTGGTCGCCGGATGGGCGTCACCTCGATTTTCAGAGGGAAGACGGCGGCGCTACGCAGTTGTGGACTATGCTGGCTGACGGCTCTGAGCAACACGCACTGACCCATGGCAGCGCCAATACGATGCCGAACTGGAGTTGGAAATAACCTGTAGTTTTTCCCTGGTGGACGGGTTGACCCGGCTGCCTTGTCTTGGCTGGCAATAACGCTCGTTCGAGAGCATTTACAAACCGCTCCCAAAGGAGGAGACCGTGCAACACCTTCATCGCAAGTACTTTGCTTCTCTACTTGGCCTGGTAGCGCTGGTAGCGATTTCCGGATGCCATAAGAAACAGCCGCCACCGCCACCGCCACCACCGCCGACTGTTTCGGCCCCTGCTCCGACGGCCGAGATTACTGTTACGCCGCAAGCGATCAATCCGGGCGACAGCGCCGTGCTGACGTGGAAGACGACGAACGCGACCGATGTTTCGATTGAAGGCGTTGGCCAGGTTGCCACGGCGGGCACAATGAATGTGAAGGCGGCCGAATCGACTAATTATCATCTGATTGCGCGCGGCGATGGCGGCTCGACGGATGCGACGGCCCGGCTGACGGTGAACGCGCCGCAGGCTCCCGTGAGCAACATGAATGAGAACGATATGAACGACTCGCTCTTCCACCAGAATGTGCAGGACATTTTCTACGACTATGACGCGTATGAGATTCGTCCTGATGCACAGCCCATTATTTCGAAAGACGCGTCCTTCCTGAATCAGCACACGGGCATTAAGGTTGTGATCGGCGGCTATTGCGACGAGCGCGGCTCGACGGAGTACAACCTGAGCCTCGGCGAAAACCGCGCCAACGCTGCCAAGCAGGCACTGGTGAATTCGGGCGTTAGCCCGGACCGGTTGCGTACGGTGAGCTACGGCAAGGAAAAGCAGTTCTGCACAGACCACACGGAAGAGTGCTGGCAGCAGAACCGCCGTGCCCAGTTCAGCGTGGACCGCTAGTCCCTTTTAACAATGACGGCAGCATTGCAGAATGCAGTGCTGCCGTTTGCTTTTGGACTACACTCAATGTAAAGGTCTTGCACATCGCCGGGGATTTCTATGCGAAAAAATCTGATTCTGTTTACGGCCGTTGCCACTCTTGCATTTCTCTGTCCTGCACCTAATGCACATGCCGCCTCAAAGGAAATGATCCAGCTGCAACAGCAGGTGCAGACGCTGCAGGACACTCTGCAGCGCTTGCAGCAGTCGAATGATGAGCGAATGGGAGTGCTACAGCACCTTGTGGAACAGACGGCGGACAATGTGAACCGCATGTCGCAGACGATGAATACTCTGCAACAGGCTGTCCAGGCACAGAATGAAGGAAACGGCACTAAAGTTGATCAGCTTTCGGGCCAGATGCAGGGCCTGAACGATTCCGTGGATGAGTTGAAATCGCGCCTTGGACGCCTTGACTCGACGCTGAAAGCTATTCAGGCACAGCTGCAGAATGTGAATACTCAGCCTGCGGTTGGCGGACTGCAGAATGGAGCGCCCGCTGGCCAGCAGCTACCAAGCGGCACAGATGGGGGTACTGCGCCAGCGCAGCAGCCGGCTGCTCCTCCGGTCGACCAGCTCTACCAGGGCGGGGTGCGCGATTACAACGGTGCAAAATATGATGTCGCCGCAGGCGAGTTTAGTGATGTACTAAAGTATTATCCCCAGGACAACCTTGCCGGGAATGCACAGTTTTATCTGGGAGAGATAGCTTACCGGCAGGGAGATTACAAAACGGCTATTAAGAACTATGACGCGGTGCTGGAGCAGTTCCCGGGTAATCCCAAGGTTCCAGCAGCGCAATTGCGCAAGGGCGAAGCCGAGCTGGCGACGAACCAGCGTGACGCCGGCATTCGCGATCTGCGCAATCTGATTCAGCGCTATCCGCAAACCCCGGAGGCGGCGCAGGCGCGCAGCCGGTTGAATGGCATGGGAGTAAGAACCACCGCACCCAAACCTTCGCCTTCGGCCTATCAGCCGCAGTAAATCGACCGTTCGCAAGAACGCGTTGGCAACTTAACTCCGCACAACAGCCATCGAAGAGGACTTATGACAGCTCGTCACGATAGCGATTCCCTCAAGGGTGCGGTAGAAAGCCAATCGCCTTCCGATCCGCCGCGGCGGTCGGACCTACGCAGCAATCTTGCTGATCAGCTTCCGCATCGCTTTAAAGATCTGGACGAAGACAACGATACTGATTTCCCTGAAAAGGGACGAACTCCCGAGCACAGCGGACAGCACGAGTAAAATTCGAGCTCCTGTCAGGAGCGTACGATTTTCGCCGACGAAATACCCTTGGTCGCGTTTCTCGTGTCGACGACCAGCTGCGACTCACGCACGATACGGGCGTAATCGTAGTCGGAATGGTCGGTCACGATGAGCACGCAGTCGTACTGCGCGAGGTTGTCGAATGAGACTCCGTGCAAGTCGAGATCATAGTGGCGGCCGCGGCCTACATACGGGAAAAACGGATCGTTGTAGGAGACAATCGCGCCGCGTTGCTTGAGCAGTTCGATGATGGTAAGTGAAGGTGACTCGCGCAGATCATCCACGTCTCTCTTATAGGCTAGGCCGAGGACGAGTACCTTGGCATTCTTGAGCGCTTTCGATTGCTCGTTAAGAGCTTCGATTGTCTTGTCGACCACGTAATACGGCATGGCTACGTTGACCTCGCCTGCGAGTTCGATGAAGCGAGTGCGGAAGTCGTACTGTTTTGCTTTCCATGACAGGTAGAAGGGGTCGATGGGGATGCAGTGGCCGCCGAGACCTGGACCTGGGTAGAACGCCTGAAAGCCGAAGGGCTTGGTTTTCGCCGCGTCGATGACTTCAAAGATGTCGATGCCCATGCGATCGCAGAGCTGCTTCAGCTCATTGACCAGCGCGATGTTTACGCAGCGGTAGATGTTTTCGAGGAGCTTAGTCATTTCTGCTGCTGCTGGAGTCGAGACGGGGACAGTGCGGTTGAAGATGCTTCCGTAAACTGCAGAAGCGAGTTCGAGAGCAACAGGACCGACGCCGCCAACGACCTTGGGGATGTCGCGACGGGCGATGGTATCGTTGCCGGGGTCTTCGCGCTCGGGCGAAAAGGCAACATAAAAACCACTCGTCGATGTATCGCGATTGACGCGCAGTCCTTTGCTGTTTCCTTCCTCGAGGATGGGGATGAGGACTTCTTCCGTTGTGCCGGGATAGGTGGTGCTTTCGAGAATGATGAGCTGCCCCTGACGCAAGTGTGGAGCGATCGCCTTTGCGGTATCGCGGATGTAGCTCAGGTCCGGTTCGTGGTGCTCATTGAGCGGAGTGGGCACGCAAATGATGACTACGTCAACGTTTGTTATTTCTGAATAATCAGATGTGGCGCGAAAGCCGTGCTGCTGCGCGGCCTGTATCTCTGTGCCGGGAATGCGGACAATGTATGAGCCACCTGCATTCAGGGTGGAGACTTTCTTGGTGTCGATGTCGAAGCCCGTGACGTCGAAGCGCTCTTCGCTGAATAGAAGTGACAGGGGCAAGCCGACGTAGCCCATTCCAATAATACCGATACGGGTGGAACGGTTTTCGATTTTCTGGATGAACTGCGCTGCTTCGCTGGTTACAACATCTGCCATGTTTCTGGTCCTTGAGGCTAAAGCCTGAAGAACTATCATCGCATTGATCACGACGGATTGCGAACGAGGCAGATACAGGAGGAGTCAATGTTTTGGCTCCTCCTGTGTGTTATTTTGCGAGGCTTGAGTAAAAGCTATCGAGGTCGCGCTTGAAGTCTTTCAGAGCCTCGACGTTCAAATACACCATGTGACCCGACGGGTAATAGGTGAACTCGACATTTTTTGCCAGTTCTGGCGTGAGCATCATGTGCGACAGATCATATTCCGTGGCGAAGAAGGGTGTTGCCAGGTCGAAGTAGCCATTTGCTGACATCACTTTCAGCTTTGGATTTTTGCGGATGGTGTCAGCGAGATCTCCCGCGACGTAGGGCATTGCTTGCTGGCCGCCGAAGCCGCGCCCTGCGCCTGCTCCGCGATGCTTCCAGTCCCAATCGCCGATTGTGTTGGCGCTGGGGCGGTATTCGTCGGTCGTGTCGTACTTCAACTCGCGCGAGAGATAGTCGTGCTCGGCGGCGACGAAGACTCCCGCGATGCCTGTGTCAGATGGGTCGTAGCCGGGATTTTCACCTGCGTTGTCCACATCTGTGCCTTCAAAGCGTGCATCATAGCGGCCGAGAATGTCTCCTTCGTCACGTAGCAATTCTTTGCGGAATCGTGTTGGCGAGACGCGGAGCTTCGCCTCTTTTACGAACTGTACGCTCAGGCCGGTGTACTGGCTGACTTTTGCTGCTGTGGCATCGAGCTTTGCCGAAGAAAGCTGATCGCCTTCCGCGAGGGCAGCTGAATAATCGCCGCGCGCAAAGGTGCGGACTTCGTCGAGAAACGCCTTCATGTCGGCGGGTTTGTTCTGGACCTTGTTGTGATACCAGGCGATGGCCGCGTAGCTGGGTAGATTTACGATGTATTGCGTGTCTGTTCCAGGCGCGAGTTCGCCGTAGTTTAGGATCGAGGACAGAAGAACAATGCCGTTAAGTGCGATGCCGTTTTCCTGCAGCACTGCGGAGAGGCCTGCGGAGCGCGTTGTGCCATAGGATTCGCCGAAGAGCACTTTCGGCGAGTTCCAGCGCTGATTCACGGTGATGTAGCGGGCTATGAATTTGTTGAAGGCTTTGAGGTCCTGATCCACACCGGCGAAGTCTTTGGGTGTTGCCTTGCCGACGGCGCGGGAATATCCGGTGAGCGGCGCGTCGATGAAGACCAGGTCGGTCTTGTCGAGAAGGCTGTATTGGTTGGGAACAATCTGATACGGCGCCGATCCTGTTGCCGCGGGACTTGAGGTGGTAACACGTACCGGGCCTACTGAGCCCATGTGGAGCCACAGCGTCGCGGAACCCGGGCCACCGTTATAGAGGAAAGTAACAGGGCGCGTTTTGGGGTCAGCTCCATCTTGCGTGTAGGCGATATAGAAGATGCTGCCGTATGGCTTCTCTTCATCATCGCGGATCAGAAGCGTCCCTGCGGTCGCGGTATAGTGGGTGCTCTTGCCGTCGAGTGTCATGTCATGGTGCGTGACGGAACTCTTTTCCGGCGGAATATTCTGCTGATCTTTCTCGGTGTCGTGCTGTTTCGTCTCGCCCTTCGCCGTTTCGTCCGGTTTCTTTTCCTGTGCGAGTGCGATGATTTGCGTGCCAAAGAGTAATGTCGCAACTGAAAGTGTCGCAAGCTTTCGTGGAAGCCTGTTCAATGTTCATTCCTCCTGGATGTAGTGGAGTTAGGAAGTGGTGTGCCAAGGTGACGAATGTATGTCCGAAATTGTTTCAGAAGGACACGGGTTAGTTTGGTTCAGCCGGGTTTGGGGTCTCGGCGGAGGAATGGGTGCTGTTGAGCGTCGTGCATATATCAAATTGTTGTTGCGCGAGTTGCTGCCTGCCCTGGCGCCGGTAGACCTGCCCCAGCTTGTAGTGAAGGCTGGCAACATCAGGCGCAAGCGCTATGGCCTGCTCGAGTTCGTGCTGCGCCTTGTCCGGCATCTTAAGCAGGTCATAGGCTCGGGCGAGTTCTTCGTGCGCTTTCGGATTGCGCGGAACCAACGCGACGGCTTGTTGCAGCCACGGGAGTGCCTGACTCGCCTGATCCTGATCGGCGAGCAGGATTCCCATATTCAAATAGGGTTGCGCGTCTTTTACCGGCCAATCTTTCTGCCAGGAAATGGCATTTTCGAAAGCCATTCTTGCATCGTCGGGACGGTTGAGCCCCTGATAAGACAAGCCCAGATTGTTTTCCGCTTTAACGTCTCCGGGCCGCAGCGCGAGCGTTCGCTGGAAGCACTGAATCGCTTCTTCGAAGCGATTTTCGTTGTACTTGGTTCGACCAAGCAGATACCACGATTCGGCATCTTCTGGTGTTTCTGCTGTGACGGCGGTCAACCATTTGTCCGCATCCACAAGGTCACCCAGCACAACATAGTCAGCCGCGACAACCTTAAGGTCCGAGGCCTTCGGGCGTTGGTACTTTGCTCCTTCAGTGAATTCCGCGAGTGAATCTTTGGGACGCTGTTCACGGAACAATGTGTAACCAAGCAGGAAGTGTGCTTCGGCGGAAGATGGATTCTCTTCAAGGTATGTGCGGAGAGCTTTTTCCGCCTGCGCGAATTGCGCGGCATCGAGAAGACTGTGGACGGATTGGAGCGAGTTGGCTCTGTCTGAAGATGCAGGCTGCTGCGCATGCGCTTGAGACGCCAGAAATGAACAAACAGAGGAGACGGCGAGTACGCAAATGTACGCTAGAAACCTGTCGTAATGGAGGCGCTTCACCATGCGGCGGTA
>Ga0210402_10006207_pt1 | contig 10609 bp, 13 predicted proteins | sample IncBWC7MmetaG_FD_161055 | JGI IMG/M metagenome (GOLD analysis project Ga0210402, IMG submission 161055) | Forest soil microbial communities from Barre Woods Harvard Forest LTER site, Petersham, Massachusetts, United States - Inc-BW-C-7-M | ecosystem: Environmental > Terrestrial > Soil >... | reverse complement strand
TCTACTTCTCATGCCAATCATCGGTGATCAGCCATCCTCTCCCCTTCATTTGCAGCTGTTGTCTTTGGTAATGGAGATACCAACCAATACTGTGATTTGGCAGAAGCCTGAAGGCTTCTTGCTGTGGAGTGTTTATGTAAAATGTAAAATGAACTATTTTTGAATATATCAGGTGGGGCCGATATATATCGAACCTATTTCAATATAAATTCAGATGTATACTTGATAAATATTATTTAATAAAAGTTAAACTTTGGTGCATTCAAGACTGCAGCCAAGACTTGCATTCAACATGGCCAATGCTACCATTTGACAGCTTGTTCTACTTCTCATGCCAATCATCGGTGATCAGTCACCCTCTCCCCTTCGGCTGTCTCTGGCAATGGAGATACCAACCAATACCATGACTTGGCAGAAGGCTTCTTGTGGTGGAGCATTTATGTAAAATGTAAAATGAACTATATTTGAATATATAAAACGTTGATATATGCACCTGCCAATACCCTCTTATGGCTCAGTAGTTTTGTTCATTGCTCAACTGCAGGATTTGTCATCACCCACAATGTATGGGGTTCAATTCTGGTCACACACATTCTTTTTCACCCATGATTTTATACACTTGGAAGTTTGTTTTATATGACACTTCATACTTAAGAAATGATAATTGTTTTCCTTACTGCTCATCCTGTGCTCCCTCAATTCTTAGGGCCCATTTTGTTGCTCCATTTTGCTCCTGTTTTCAAAAATGGCACCTACCAAATTTACAGGAAAACCCTGCATATTAGCCCCAAAAGCAGTGTTTTCCTTTCAATTTGATGGGTGCTGCTCCCAAGAATGATAGAACTGAACAGGCCCCCTTTTTGTTAAATTACTTATTTGAGGTGCTCTTGTTCTTCAAAATTTGTTTTTGTTTTGGGACATTTCAGTGTTACAACTTCCTGAGTAAAACCCATTACAAAAGTCTCAAAATTCTTCCCAATCTGTACCCACATATGGGTATGGAAGGTTGGAAGTACACACTGTAGCAGTAGTCATTTATTACTTGTCTGGTGCTCATGGAGAGCAATAAATGAGAGAAAAATCAAAATAAGACAGAGTTATGTAAATTATGGCTGCTAATTATTTGATTGATTTATCATAAAATATTTGAGCACAAGGAATGCAGTAGGAGGGAGGGAAAGCAATAATTTGTATGCTTTTTCAGAATGTGGGAAAGTTCTGAATTAGCTGAGCCTACCTTCAGCATGTCCCAGAACAATTCTGCAACTAGGGAATGGAGCACAAAGTGACTGTCTACAACTTCCCAGTTTCAAAATTTTATTTGAAGGACTTTTGAGCATGTAATAGGTATTTTTTTACAGCTGTTTGCATTGAGCTTGTCAGTCAATGCGTGGATTTTGAATGAAAAAGGAAATTGTACTTAGTCATAATTTGATTGAGTTCAAGCCATACTGCTTGCCTCACTCATCTTCATCAATGGGCAAGGGCCGAATTGTCCCCTGAATTTGTTCACAATGGTGACTCTGATGACCCTGAAATTCAATCAGACTGTCAAGCTACTATTTTGTCTCGTTCTCTAACCTCTGAAGAGACTGGGACCCTCCTGAGAAGGTACCGCCTCCTCTAAGCCCTGTTGCTACTGCCATGCAAACTCCCAAAGCAAAATGAAAGCACACAAACTGTTACTTGAATAGTAAAGACACAGATACTGTGACCGAGACCCCTTCTATACCTTATTTCACTTTGATATGCATATAACCAGGCTTGTGTGGCAATCAAACAACTCAAAATATGACTAAGTACAATTTCCTTTTTCATTCAAAATCTGCACATTGACTGACAAATGTAAGTAGTCTGGACAGCCTAGCACCATAACTATCACACCAAAAGGGACATAACTGAACAACATAGTTGTTCAGCCAGCAGGCTGTATATATGTACATTAGGAGGACTGTAGTAAGCAACATGCTTACAACAAGCTCAATGCAAACAGCTGTAAAGCAAATTTTTTGAAGCAAGGAAAGTGTTTCCAATGCAAATCTGCACCACAAATAATTTTGATTCAAAAGTTTTGGCATCTGTAAATATGCTCAGCTGTCATGTGATGGTCCAGTCCGGTGGTGGCTGTACACTGAAGCAAGGCCAAAAGAAAATGAAAAAGAGCAGAAAAACCCCCTCCTCTGCATCATGGGAAGGAAAAGGAAGTATGGCCTCACAAATCTTGGTGACTATGCAAAGAAGAAAAAGAGGAACAGTCCAGTGAGGGCATAGAGTACTACTGCCAGCTCATATTTTTGATGATTTAGCTGCTGCAAAGATTGCATAAACTGTATTAATATACATTAAATAAAAATTTTAGACATGCCTGTTGGCATTTTAAGAGGGTTTTTAGAAAAAAAATTCCAATATGAAAATTTTGGCACTAAATTTTAGGGTTAGGTCACGTGATCTAGCTGTGCATGGATGACGCCTATCTTACCTTGCGGGGCATACATTATTTCAGACTCAGCCAAGTTTACTTTTGTGGCGTGGGAGATCCAACAAAACAATTTGCTCATTATTGCATCGAGCGGGCACTGGCAAGCACAACTTGAATGGACAAAACGAAATCAAAACTGGCCACATCAAAGCTAGCTACCTTCTTTGAAAATGACGACGACGAATCTTCGTTCCCAGTGCGACGGATAGAGTTACTTTCTCTCCCGCTGACACTTACCAATGGCTCTATGAATTAGCAAAGGACTGTCGACGACGCGAAGTTGTCCCAGTACACAGCTGGAAAAGTACGCAAGTCTCGTAGGGAAAAGGAACTGGAAGCTGCAGAAGTGAAAAAGCGGGAAGAGGAGGAAAGTGCTGCAAAGGCCTATGCCGAATTTCTGGATGCATTCGAAGGCGAGGATGCAGGCAAGAACAAAACTGGCTCAAACTTTGTGAAAGCCTCGACGGAGTCCCAAACCGCATATGTCCCTGCTTTGAAGCACATCTCGGAAGGGCCGGTGCGTTCTTCTCGGGCATTTAATACAGTGAGTTTGGCTATCAATATGCATGGCTTTCCGAGATTCTTACCTTTATATGCAAAGTCTCCGTCCCCTCCATCAATAAGTGCGCCAAAACCCAAGGGCAAGCGTGCCATGGATTCATTTCTTGAGGAAATCAAAAGGCGAGTTTACCCTGAGTTATCTTCCGTACATGAGCTGACAATCGGGATCCAGAGAGCAGGCAGAACGGGAAGCGAGATACTCCCGTCACGGTAATTCTCATTCTATTCGCCATTTAGGTGGGTATTCAAACATTTTTCTCCCAGCTCACGGACACGGACGTTCGGTGACTGCTTTAGCTGGTCTGTTTTTGTCACCTTTTTTTATTTGGCACTGATGTCTGACTTGTGTGAACGATAGCATACGAGGGCCAAAGTGGAAGTAAAGATCGGGGAGATCCAGAGGTGTGCCAGCGTCGAAAATGTCTCTTCGTATCACTCACCTGCCTGTTAGACTTCCAATGTCTTCGTTGCAAATCTGCCAACACATGTCACAGAACAGAGTCTAGGCAATTTCTTTGCACGAATTGGACCAGTTGGCTCTGTCGGTATTCCTTCAGTACATAATCAGGCGAGGCAGCTGACCATTCTTCTTAGGTCAAAATCATGTGGCCTCGCACTGATGGAACTGCTGGTCCTGGCGCAGAGATGACTGCTTCTCGAAGAACTAAAAATTCGGGGCTTAGCGGCTTCGTTTCGTTCATGAGACGAAAAGATGCTGAGAGTGCACTTCGTGAACTGGACGGTTTTGAATGGGGAGGCTCAGTCTTGCGTGTCGGCTGGAGCAAAGCCGTGCCCATAGCCGCTAAACCGATGTACAGTAAGCGACATTATCTTGCCTTGTGCTCTCTGGCTTAAAAAAACTGCCTTCAGCATCTGCAGGATCCAGGCCTCACAACGAGGATCTTTTGAATCTCAGGAGGAGTCGAAGCCGAAGCCGATCAAAGGATCGACAACGTTCTCGCTCCCCGGCCAAGGATAAGCGTTACCGCCCTTCCAATCGCTCTCACAGCCCATCCTGGAATCGCAGCCGATCACGATCCAGATCCCCCCGCCGTCGAGGGTCATACAACCGTTCTCGTCGTTACGATGATTCTGACAGCCGTTCTCCTCGTTGGCACCGTTCCGGTAGCCCACATTACACAAGAAACAACGACGAGGACGAGGCTGTTACAGACACGTTTATTCGGGCTGTCGCTGCCGAAATTAAGGGGCATGGCTCCAAGTATGAACAGAATTTACGTGAAAGGGAGCAGAGCAATCCGAAGTATGCGTTCCTGCTCTACAAAGGTGTAAGCAATTTCGTTCAATGACTTAACAGCGACTTTATCATGAACTCAATTGATTTCAGCACGGTCGCCACGCGTATTTTAGAGGTCTAATTGAATCTGACGAGTCTCTCGACGCGGAATTCGATGACGAGGTAGGTTCAAATTGTTGTTGTCCCAATTCCCAAAGTTCACGCGCAGCCACAGGGTTACAATTCAGTGTACTCAACTGACTCTGCGGAAGAATCTGAGCGTGAACAAACTCGCAAGAGCATTCTTGGAAGGTTGGCGCGGAAGAGATTTGAAGCCATGCTACGTGCTTTGTCTGGAAAACGTGGGGAATTGGCTCGTTGCATGGCTTTCAGCCTTGAGCATGCCGAGGCAGCTCATGAGGCAAGTAATGGTGCATTATATAAATGCACATTCTCTTGCCAACAAATTTATTTTTCTAGGTATCAGAAATCATAGTTGCCTCGTTGCTGGTGGATGGAACTCCAGTGCCTCGCAAAGTTGCACGACTTCATTTGATATGTGACATCTTGCACAACTCTGCCGCCTCAGTTCCCAGTGCCTGGAAGTTTCGACAGGAATTTCAATCTCGGCTGGGGATTGTTTTCGATCATCTAGCCAATATCTACCATTCGTTTCCTGGGAGGATCACCGCACAGACGTTCAAAAAGCAAATCACAGGCGTGGTGGATATTTGGGAGGACTGGATTGTGTTTCCCCCTGATTTTACATCTGAACTCCGAATGAGGTTGGACGGAACGACAATGGAGGCGGAACCAAAACCGGAAGATGCTATTGGGAAGATCCAGGACAGCCTTGATACATATACATCCCGCTTCAAGGCTAGTTCCTTCCAACTGGCAACAGATCCAATAGAGGCCGTCTTATCAGCCACTGAAAACTCTGAGGGTGGTGAACCGATGGATGTAGGCAGTGATGTTGATGGTGAACCGGTAGATGATATGGACGGGGAACCTGCTGATGATGTGGATGGAGAACCCCTGAATGATGATGTTGATGGCTTTCCCGTGAACGACGAAATGGATGACGCCGCTGGTGACGATGTAGATGGTGCTCCTATTAACAATATTGACAGTGAGGTGATGGATGAAGGTGGTACTGTGTAGTTGCTTGGTGGTCTGACCAAATAAATAACCTAGTTTCCCAGGTAGGGGTCTGACTATGCACTCTGGTAAGGGTGATAATCACTGGGTAGATCACCCACTTAGTGAGGAGTTATTTATTACTCATGAAAGTGACCAGATTTTGAATATTATCACTTGGATAGTGGGTGAAGATATTGGGTGAAGATGACACTTTTTACAACTGATTTCACCCAGTGCCCTTGCCATTTTTGAGGGGTTTAAACCAGCCATTTCCAGGGTGACTCACCTTCACACAGTGCACTAATAAAGATCAACCACTCACAGTTTAGCAATCTCCCCTGCATTCTGGGTTATTTTCACTTGTAATAATTGATCCACAAGGAAACTTGTGTCTTAATTAATTCAAAAATTAAAACAACAGATGTAAGTCTCCAGCATAATAAATCCAGTGTTTCTAATTGCATTATTCTTTACATCAACAGTCTCCATGGTTGAATTGCCCATACTGAAATGGATGATCTGATCCCCTGGGTGTGCTTGCTGGAGGCATGGATGGTGCCCATGCTAACATTGGGCACCTTGTTCTTGATGGCAATGTACAGGGACAGAGGCAGGCATTGAGAGGGGGACTTGGCATGGGATTTCCCAGTTAGTTCCTAATGCAAAGACAATCTTGATAATGTGGGTGTCAGGTTGTAGACTTTAATGGGGACACTGAGGGACTTGCTAAGGAGGACTTAGGAGGTGAGGCTTTCCTGGTGGTTGTAATGTTGGTGAAATTGGCAATGCCAGCTCCAATGATGAGGATTTTCCAGACTTTCAACTGCACTGCTGAAGCCACAAATAAAAATTCAAGTGTGTTGTGTGCTTAGGAGGTGTGTGGTAGAGATGGTGTGAAATACACTTAGGAGGTGAGCAGGGAGTAGGGTTGGGCAGTGTGCTGGGCACAATACTAGAATAGTGTAAATTTAGATATTTCAAACTTGAACCTCTTTGCAGTGGTATAGTCAAATATAACAAAATTCCTGAATGTAAGATATGCTTTGTGGAGCTGTTGCCTGCAGTGCTTTCATTGCTTGCAGTGTGCCAAGGATGCAGAACTTGAAGAAAACAAAAATAAAAGAATGCTATTAAGAAACTGAAGGATGATAATATTTAGCTGATATGATGCACAGATGCCTAACACCTGCCAAATAAGGAACACAAATGAATCTTGAAATGGTTTCAAACTCTGCTTCAGTGGTATGCATTTGAAATCCAGATTTTCCCCTTGGGGTTTGGCTTACCTCAGGTAATCAGGTCAGCTACAGGGGAGATGAGAATTATTGATAACAATATGTTGGGGGAGACACATACTGATTGTATTGCTGTACTCATAAGTTTGACCTTCAGTGAGCACACCACTGGCCATAGTGGGCAAGCTCATCTGTGAAGCTGTGGGCAGCAATGATGGCAGAGACTGAGTAGAGGTCTACACAGATTGAGCAGAGGCAGATGAGGTAGTTGATGAGTGTCTCATGTTTGGCCACTGGGACATGTTTGAGAGGGTTTGGGGCTATCATGTCATGGGTGGAAAGGCACTGTGAATGGGGACAGTGAGAACAATGGCTTTGGCATTGACATTGCTGACTTCTACTTCTCCTTTATAAGTGAAGAGGATGGAGTTGCTTGGCATGCAAGAGTTCAATTTGAACGTCAAAAGTTCAACATGTCATGTACTGTTTGTGACAATGACAAAGCCAAATATATACAAATGTGTGTTTAGGATGATGCAAGGGGGAACCAGCATGTGAAGCCATACCTGAGGTTGAGGGGACAGTCATGTCAGTGGGCTGAATTTTTTGTTCAGCCATGGACACTAAGGAAAGTTCAAAAAGTAGCAACTGTAGTACTTAAATAGGATACTAAGCACTCCAGCTTGGCTTCAAAGCAAAATTTTGATGGTTGCTTCTAATGTTCTCTCAGTTTCAGTTGAAATGATATATCTTCTTATTCAGATTCTCAATCTTGCCCCCAAACAAGTTACAAAGACCTATGTTGTTGATGAGACAGCAGGATTTCTTGAGTGTAAGGAGCTTACCATTGTGGGCATCTGTAGCACAGTAATCTTATTGAGTACTGGGGCAAGTGTAAAAACAAACAGCAAAAAGAAAAGCCTAGCAGATCACAGTCTCACACTATCCATCAGAATCACTTTGGTTGACAAGGTCTTTGTAATGCTAGAATTGCCAAGCATTCTGCTACCCAAATTGGGAGCACCAAGCCTTTCACATGCTGCTCTGAGTCAACATAGATTTATCATACAATAATCAACCCTATCCATGTCACATGTCATGCATTCACCATTGACCACACCCAGACTATCATTTGCATGTGTTGCTTTGGGTTCCCCAGTCAGCATCTCTCACAATCCCTACTAGTACTACAAGATCACTCAAAATGAGTGCCCTATCAATGTCATGTGTCATGCCAGTGGTTGACCTCCTTGTCATTCTGAGTCAATGTTCAACTACACCCATTCATAATATGACAACACCCTATGAATGTCATGGTTGACCTTCTATAAACACTGGCAGCAATACAAAATCTTACTTTCATGATAACACCACATACCAATACATTCCCAGTTCAAACCTCTTGACTTCATGGTCCATCACTTCCAATTGTTCATCTTCTTCTCACAATGCTTCTGATGGATGATGAGTGAACAGACTTTCATTGAAATCCCAGAGTAATCAGATATTCTGTCATCCTTGACTTCTCAACGGGGCCACATAGGTGTTGAATGGCCCTTTTGGTGGGCATCCAATATCAATAATTACATATTTGAGTGTCTGATGTTGAGATCAACAGTCAGTGAATGTGTATGTAATGTGGATAGTGGTTTGACCTCTTATTATGGTTATATTTTTGTTTGATGAGTGGAGTGTAAATGTCACTTCTGATGGGAATACTGTCCTTGCTCAATATACATTGGATGAGACCTTGTTTGTGTGCATATCCCATCATTTGGAGAAGGATACATGGTATGCGAGGAATGGCAGTATTTCTTTGGGAAGAATCAAAAAAGAATTTTTTATTCCAAACTGTCCTGAATGACTCTCATTATAGCTGGACACTCAGAACCCCATGTAAAAATACCCACTGCCCCAATTGAACCTAACACTGTAACTACATTCAGAAAATTTTGTACAAATTGTATCATATACTCCACTTCTATAACACTACATAAACTCATCCTCATGATTTCATCTACAACTCCAGAATGCATGTGAAATTAACATCATATATTAACTAGGTAATTGACCATGGATGTACCAAATAACAAGGAGATTGATGAGGGCAATGTCTTCATCCACAATGTCCACCACAGCACTGGAAGAGTTTCTGGCATGCTTCACAACAAGCATGTCCCCACAAAATTCTGGTGCATGTGAATATTATAGTTAATGATCTATCAATACATTAGGAGGAGAGAAGAGTGGATCCCCAATGAAAATGGAGTATTGGCATTCCAGAAGACAATTTGGCAATGATGGGAAATTGGTGACCTCATGCCAATAGTAATCAAGTAGTTGTACACCTTTTTCAATGCAATGATAATGAATCCAATATTCCACTGCAAGATCGTCAATTGTATAAGGTGCAAATGTCCCAATGTCAAATGGTACAGGTACAATGTGATGACTGGAACAGTTTGTCCCATAAAAGACCCCTTTCAATATTCTAGGAAATGCCTGCCATGTCATGCTCAAAAGAGTCCTCCCAATACCAATCAAACAACTTACTGGATTATGTGATAAAAGCACCCTGGAAACTTCAGCCACATCTTGATCAAAAGTCTTTCAAGGATGATCACACATTGTTACTGCATGCAATGTCCTCCCTTGAGCAAGGTAGGTAGATGAGAGAGACATGATCAAGATGAAAGCATCATCCACACTGAAACACTCATCATATTCATGTGACCCATTCCTACAATGTTACATGATCACACCAGTCACTCCCAATGTTACACCCTGATGTGCCCAACTGCACAGACACTCAACTTGTACCCCTGATCCCAACAAAGCTGTGTTACATTCTTGTGGTGCACCTTGACCCCATGTTTTCCCACCCTTATGCATAGCCCTCTATCCAGAATTATGTTTATTCCTTTAACTACCTTGTTTTATGTCCACTCTGCTCCTATGCCCATATGCTTCCCCCTCACTATATGTTTCCCTCCATTTACTTAGGGTTCCGCATGGGTATGGTATGGGTCGGCAAAGCTGACACCATACCCACACCCATGAACACCACACCTGCCAAGGGTATGGGTCCACACCGTACCTGTATTGTGGCGTTTTTCACAGTTAACTGCGGTTTCACTCTTACCTGCAGGTTTTATTATTATTATTATACATTTTTCACTATCCTACATACAATTTGATACAAAACAACTACTTGATTGTGAAATCATTGGGCGCAAGAGCAGTCTGCAAATGCGAGGTGGACATAGTGCTCATCCTCTTCAATGTGCAGTGGATGTTCTTCCAACAAGTACAGTGACAGAGCCATTACGATGGGATGTTGTGCAAGTCTGGTGGTGATGTGTCAGCAAAGTCATTGGATGGGGATGTCAATCATGTCATTTTAGTGCGCATGGGATGTTGAGAGTTAGGAAATAGTACTTACATCTTGCAAATGTCAGAGACGGCCAGAGCCCCAATTTCGTCCTCGTATTGTGCTCATCCTGGATGTCCTGGATGTCCATGTGTGATGAGCATGAGAGCAGTTGTGGGATCATCCCTTCAGCAGAAACATGTTCCGTGTCCGCTAGCTCCAAGTCACCATCATATTTGCATGTTGCACTCTGATGGCAGTGGGGTCATTGTTGTTGTTTCATGGGCCTATGGTGGTTGCCAAAGGTTGGTAATGGCTGCGAAGAGAATCAGATTCTTCATCTGGGTTCGCTAACAGTGATGGCTGGAAGTAGGTCCATGTAGCAACCCACCAGATGAGCAATGAACATACCAAAAGAATAAAGGAAACAAAATTGGGCATACCTTAGAGACCATCACTGGCAGATCCCTTTTTACCTTCTTTGCCTAGCTCCCCTTCCATGCGGCTGCAGAGAGCATATGAAATGTGGTCTCTTGATGGCAAGAGAACCTCCGAAGGAAGACACTGGGTTTGGAGAAGCCAAA
>Ga0210402_10006205_pt1 | contig 10611 bp, 7 predicted proteins | sample IncBWC7MmetaG_FD_161055 | JGI IMG/M metagenome (GOLD analysis project Ga0210402, IMG submission 161055) | Forest soil microbial communities from Barre Woods Harvard Forest LTER site, Petersham, Massachusetts, United States - Inc-BW-C-7-M | ecosystem: Environmental > Terrestrial > Soil >... | reverse complement strand
AGGACGAACAAATCCAGAGCCTGCATCATTGCCTCAATATCGGATCTTTGACCGAGAAACCGAACATTTTGCTCCAATCGCAAAGCGGAGATCTCTCTTTCGAGCGTTTCCAGGTAATCATGATCTTTGTTAAACAACGGCGCGCCTACGATGAGAAGTACTGCTTCAGGAACAGCAGAGCGCAAGTCCGCAAAGGCTCGAATCAGGCCGAGCTGACCCTTTCTTGGAGTCACCTGACCGACCATTCCGATTACAAACGATTCCGTGGCGAACTCTAATTCTTTTCGTTTTGCCGTACGTGTATCAGGGTTGCGGCGGAATCTAGCCACGTCGATGCCATTGTGAATTACGGTGACAGGCGTACCTCTTGCAGTAAATGGAAGTAAGGTATGCGCAGCCGCCCTGCTGCAAGCTACGATGCGGATGCGCCTCGAAGAATGTGCAAGCAAGCGAATGACTGTCGTCACCGGATGGGAGGGCAGTATGTCATGTGCATGCCAAACGATGGGTAGTCTGGTCCCTATGGTAGAAATGGTCGCCACAATGCCAGCGCGCACTGTATTGGCCTGGAGGATATCCGGAGACAAGAACCTAAGTGTCTTCCTGATCCCGATCAGCGCGCGTACGATTGAGAGTAAATAGACGAAAAAGAGAAAAGGGTTGTAAGTAAACCGCGCCCGAATAGGGCGGCAAGTATATGTCGGAACTCCCAGAGCGCTTGCGCCTTCCTGCAGCGATCCTTCCTCGGGGCACACGAGTTTCAGGTCAAAAATGTTGCGCGGCAGGTTACCGAGCGAGAGAAGCAACATCTTCTCCGCACCGCTCACGATTCCCGTGTGATTGTAAAAAACAATTCTCATTGTGCCCTGTTCCACCTTTGGCAACTGCTCTCGGTTATCCGATGACCGTTCATGGTTCCTTATAGGTCATTTGTCAAAATAACTTAGCAAAAATCGCAGACTGAACCGCGATGTTCATTCAGAAGAAAACTGCGTCTGTCCGATGCTGGATCAATTGATGTGCCATATTTGGTAAGCTGTTTTCAGAGCGGGATGTAAGTGCCGACGCTGACCCAGTGAACATAATCGGCAATTTTGCTGACTTTGTTCTTTGGTACGACTAGAAGGTCGCCTGGCTCGAGGGTCACATCCTCCTCAAGTTCGGGATGCTTCGGGTTCATCAATTTCTTGATGTTCAGGATTCGCGTTCTCGCCGTGTCGCTATCGATCCTATGAAAAAGGATCACCTGTGAGTGTTTTGCGCTATCTTTGAAACCGCCAGCCATTGCGATTGCGTCGAGAGCCGTGATCGTTCCGTGCATCTCAAATTTCCCCGGCGATGTTACCTGCCCGACAACGGTATAGCTTGGCTTTACAAAGTCATGGAGCGTTAATGAAATATCGGGATCGTTTAGCCGCGTATTGAGTTGACTGAAAATGGCAGCGTGCGCCTCATCCAAAGTCAGGCCCCCAATTTTGACCGAGCCGATCAACCTGATAGATACCATCCCGTCGGGCTGTATCGTCAGTGACTCGTCATACTCCGGCGTATAGCGGTAACTTAACTGTAGTTGGTCGCTGGGCTGGAGTCGGTAGGGCTGATCTCGCGTCAGCAGTTGTGACATGCCCATGCCGACGTTGCACAGTGCGAAGATTAGGACTAAGACTGTTCTCACTATTTATCCTCCAGTAGCTGAGTCTATGAACTAAGCAGCAAGTGAGGTAGTATGACTGAACCGATTGTCGACGGGACGCGGTGAGTTAAGATGCTCCTTAGCTCTAACGCACAGGTAGGCGATCATCGCTGAGAGAAGCGCACCGATGGCTAAGTCCAGCGGTATTACTGGTGAGACAGGCTCCATCTGCAAGGTCGGCACTTCGGCAATAGATACATCTGTAATCCGCTTTTGATCCAGCGACTCAGCGATACGCGCCTCTTCCCGCCGCTTGGAGTACAGGAGGTAGTTTTCCTCGTCTTCTTTCACTGCGCGGGCTAGCTGATCATTCTCGGTAGCAGCAGTGGCCAGCTTATACATTTGATCCTTGTACCCCTTCACCTGCGACGTCATGCTCGCGCGCCGAGCCTGCAGCCCTGCCAATGTCACTTGGGAAGTAATCAGATTCTTTTCTGCATCCTGACGAACAGCGTTCAAATCGCTGACCTGTTCGACACTCGATTGCGCAGTGGCACTCTTGAGAGTGGTCTGAGTGTCAGCAATCTCCTTGTCGAGCTCCGTGACTAATCGGTCGTCTGGTTTAAATTTTGTAATCATTTCCGTTCGCCTATTCTCCAGCTCAGCAACCATAGCGCTCAGTTGCGCGATGAGAGCAGCTTGAGGGCTTACTCTAACCTGCGAAGTCACTCTGCTATCCATGCCAGTCAAAGCAGCCTGACCAGCTTGCACCCGCTTCTTGAATTCGGACTCCTGTGATTGAGTGTCATCAAGCGCGGCCTGAGCCTCTATGGCTCTCTGCGTAAGAGGATCTTTTTCGTCGGGATCCAGGAGCGCGGCATGCTCTTGACGGAATGTACGAAGCTGGTTCTCTGACTGAGTGAGACGTTTAGCGTATGCATCCGCCTGCTCATTGAAAAAAATGAACGACCCTGGCGTTGCGTGAGCCTTCAGGTGTTGGCCCAGGTATGCCTCTGCCAAGTTCTTCACGACGGCGTTCGCAAGCTCTGGATTCTTTGCACGATATGTAACAGAGATAATCGCAGACTTCTTCACCGGCTCGATCACAAGATGGTGTTCGAGCGAGCGAACCGCTCTGTCAAGTTCCAGCGGTGACGGTGAGCCAGAAGCGGCACCTGTGCCTGGACTCTTCAGCAAGTTTGATTTGATCACCACCTGCTGCAAAACGTCAGTACTCTTCAGTAGTTCGATCTCCGAATTGAGTCGAACCTCAGCAAGCTCCTGATAGTAAGTCCCGCTCTTATCTTCGCTGGGGCTAATCACAAGGTCCTGGCGCTCGGTATTCACAAGCAGTTTCATTTGCGATTCATATTTGGCCGGGAGTAGCAATACGACGCATGTAACGACTGCGAAAATTCCGAAGAAGACGATTAGGAATAGCTTCCAATGTCTTCGAACCCGCTGCAAGAGCGTCGAGTCATATTGGCCAAAATTGTTAGGAACACTGATCATAATGTTGTAGCCTCTTCAATCATTAGTCTTCTGGTAGTACCGTCCCATCGAGCTAAACGGAAGAAGTTGTCGGTTGTTGTAGCTCGCTTGCAGAGAGCTTCCTTAATCATGCCTTCTGAATGACAGAGCCAACTAGAGATACGAATGACAGTAAAGGCGGCTAAGGAAGATAACAAACTAACGTTTAAGAGCGACGGCCGCTGCCGAGGACAACCTTGTGAGGGCCAGCTCATGCACCAAAGATACGGTGCTAGTGTTTAGTGGGTAGCTTAGCACACAACTCTGTATCGTCAACATCTATTACGGAATTTTCACGCACCTTTAGTGATAGCTTGCGTAGCACTAGCCAGAACATGCAGCAGCAACACGATGTATGTCAACAAGATCACCAAATGACCACAGGTGCAATGTTGCGTTTAACTACGATGCGATCAGCATCATTAAATCAGGCGGATTAGATCGCCTATTTCTTCATAGTTCGATGCGCGTTTAAAGACAGACCGAAGACCTAAATGTGCATATAAAAGTCTTTTATGTGTCGTAAAAGCCTGTTCCGGATGTAAAGTCAAGTTCCGATAAAGTCTTTGCATTTAATGAGGTGCACTGATAGATGAGTAGCGGGTGCTTTGTGGCCAGAATATGTAACAGTGACGGGAACTCAATAATGCCGGCCATCCCCGGCATTTTTCTCTTGCATTCATAAAAACTGTGGTATGGTTAGGAAACTTCACGGACCGCGGCCCATCCATTCGAGGTAAGTCGGGGGTCCACAGACTCAAAGACGATTGCAAGATATCGAGCGGGCATTGCATTAAACGCTGCGCTCGGCCACCTGATCAGTGTACAGCGCATAATCATGCTGCTGTTGTTAAGCGTTGTGAGCCAAGGGTATGGATCACAACGGAGCGTGAAGATATATCGCTACGAAAGTGCACCTGTAACCTAATAGCACTGAGTTGGCCTCTCATCGAGAGATGAGATAGCGGAGCTGCACAGCCAGCCAGAATCCACGCGGTTTACAAAACAGAGTGACGAGTGACAATCCGTATTCACTAATGCGGATCGTGTGTCTCTACAGAATGAGACAGGCCTGCAGTTCATAGTGCAAAGCGATCGCGGTGTCTGATGCAATAGGTGTCGCTTGAATGTGCAGAAAGCCGTTCGACAAGACATCAAGCTCCCTGAATGTAAGGGATGTAGTTGGATCAAAACGAACATGAGACGTGTGCAACCATCCGGAAGTATTGAAGGAGAGCCCACACGTAGCGGAAGCGTAGGAGATCTCTATGAGACGACAAAGACCACAGGCGATGACTGCTATCATCGATAGCCTCATCGCTTTGATGCTGGCCGTTTCCGCAGTCGTGTGGGCTAATGACTTACACATGCCTCCAGGGACTATTGAGGAGTTTCTTGGGATGCGAGTGACTCTCCTCAACGCAGGCTTCGCGCTTGTGTTTGCCGTGCTGTGGAAAGAGTGCGCGGAGGCGGTCGGGCTGTATCAGAACGCCTTCACTGAATGGATCCGGGCCGCTCTGCGGGCCGCGGTAGCTTGCGGAATCATGACTTGCCTCTTAGCTCTGTATCTCATCTTCCGCGATTATCAGGGCCCTATTGCGACAATACTTCCTGCTTTCTTTGTCTCTTCGTTCGTGTATCAACTGATGCGGTTGCTGTTCGCCAATCCGGGCCTGCGCTCAAATAGACGGGAGCAGGAAAGGGTACTCATCCTGGGTAGCGGCCGCCGTGCAATTAAGGCATGGAAAGAGTTACGCGTAGAGCACCACCGAAATAAAGTGCTGTTGGGTTTTGCGGATAACCGTGAGCCCCACGCGTTGCCGGCTGAGATCGCGACTCGCTATGTGTGTCATGTAGACCGATTGTCAGACTATCTATTGCACAATGTTGTCGATGAGCTGATAGTTGCTGTTCCTATGCGGTCCTGCTATGACCTTGCACAACGGGCCGTGTCAATAGCTGAAGCTGCAGGAGTGCGTGTAGTCACACTGAACGACACATATGGCTTAAGCTACAGCAGAGGTCTACGTGCGCGCTCGCCACTATTCGTCGAGCTTGTACCGAAGGACGAGAAACTTATCGCCGCTGAGGAGCTCAAGCGCGCGTTCGATATTGTTATTGCTGGCATCGGCCTTGTACTAATCTCACCGATATGCATAGTGATTGCTATTGGTATCAAGCTTACGAGCCCTGGCCCAATATTCTTTGTTCAAGAAAGGTATGGCTATCGGCGGCGTATATTCTCGATGTGCAAATTCCGCAGCATGGTATCAAATGCGCCGGAGCTAATGGCATCGCTGGAGAGTAGGAACGAGGCCCGGGGTCCCATCTTCAAAATCAAGAATGACCCCCGAATTACTCCTATTGGAAGTTTCCTCCGGCGAACGTCGCTCGACGAACTGCCGCAGCTCTGGAATGTACTGATCGGGGACATGTCATTAGTCGGACCACGCCCAATGAGTGTGCGTGACGTCTCCCTCTTCACGGAAGCTCAGTTGATGCGGCGATTTAGCGTCCGGCCCGGAATCACTGGTATCTGGCAGGTATCCGGCCGCAGTGCGCTGAGCTTTGAGCAATGGATGTCGCTGGATTTCAATTACCTCGACGAATGGTCTTTGTCATTGGATATGAAGATTCTTGCTCGGACAGTACCTGCCGTTCTGAAGCGTTCTGGCGCGGCTTAAGCATTGTTGGAGGCTCCATGAGAATTGCTGTTGTGCATGATTACTTCACCCAGATGGGCGGTGCCGAAAAGGTTGCTGAAGAGTTGATGCGGATGCTACCGCAGGCTGTTCTTCACTCGACCGTGGCCCTGCGCGACTGTATGCCGCCTGGCATTGCTGGTGAGCCGGTTATGACATCGTGGATGCAGAACCTTCCGCGTCTGCGCCAATATTACCGCCTCTATTTCCTTCTCTACCCTTTCGCCGTGCGGTCGTTGGATGTATCTGACTATGACTTGGTCATCACTAGTTCTTCAGGTTATGTAAAAGGGGTGCGTACTAGTCGCGATGCCCTGCACGTCTGCTACTGCCACACGCCAATGCGCTGGGTGTGGGGCTTCGATAGCTATTCGGAGCGTGAGTCGATGGGCTCTGCTCAGCGAATGCTACTGCACGGACTGATTGCTGGCTTACGCAATTGGGATGTAGGGGCCGCACGGCAGCCCGATCATTTTATTGCCAATTCGCGCGCTGTCGCGGCTCGCATTTTGCGTGCGTACGGTCGTCACGCCGAAGTAATTCATCCGCCAATCGATCTTGGGCGCTTTCGTATGTCTTCCGAGCATGGAGACTACTATCTAGTCCTTGCAAGACTCGTTTCTTACAAACGTATTGACCTAGCCATAGAAGCGTGTACGATGCTTGGGCGGCGGCTCCTGGTAATAGGTGATGGTCCCGATCGTGCTCGTCTCATGGCATTAGCAGGGCCAACCGTTAGTTTTCTTGGCAGACTGCCAGACAGCGAAGTTGAATACCATGCCGCCCGCTGCCGCGCATTACTCTTCCCGGGAGAAGAGGACTTCGGGATGGCGCCGCTGGAGATCGCTGCCGCGGGCAGGCCCACCATCGCCTACCGCGCTGGAGGGGCGATGGAGACAATTATCGATGGCGTCACGGGCGTCTTCTTTGATCGGCAAGAGCCGGAAAGTCTTGCCGCCGCGATACAAAGATTCGAAGAGTTTGAGTGGTCTGAGAAAGTGCTTCGCAGTCACGCGAGAAGCTTCAGTGTGGAGGTATTTCAAATGCGCATGCGGGCCTTCCTTTCAAAGATCGGCGCATGTTTGCACGAAGGTCTACTGACAGCCTTAGATGTGGAAGAGAAAACTGCATGAGAAAACAGCCTCTCAGCATTTTCATCTCCTTTCCTACAAAACCGCTTACGGATTGGTTGCCAAGCGGTGATGGCCTAGTTGCGTATCAAGTCATCGCAGGCCTTGCCGAACGCGGGCACCGCATTCACGTGGCAACCCCATATGCAGACATACAAGGTCTATTCTCGGCGCTCGTCACCGTCTATCAGATGACTACCGATAAGGGACAACCTCGGCCAGGACCCATCTCATACATGCGCTGGACCTGTCGCATGTTGCGTCGCGTTCGAGCTACTGCGCGCGTAGATCTCATCCATGAGCTCAATCCCGTCTTATCTTTGCGCAGCCTGGCTTTTGCAGGTTCAGGTATTCCTGTTGTTCTAGGGCCGCATTCATCACGCTGGCCCATGAACTGCGATGGTAGACGCTCACTCATGGGCACAAGCCAACGTAGGGTCAGGCAGTTGTTAAAGAATGCGTGCGTTAATCAGCAGCATCAGTTCGCGAAGGCGATTCTATTGTCCACGCAAGCAGCGCTCAACAATGTGTCCCAACCCGAACGCCTCATTGATCGCCTTTTTTTGTTGCCCCCGGGGATTGATGATCGCAAATTCGTCCCAGCGCAGGCAACATCTCCAGGGCCGCCAACAATATTGTTCCTCGCCAATGTAGTTGTGCGTAAAGGGATCTATTCGCTGCTCGAGGCGTTCGACGCCCTATCTAAACGAATGCCATCTGTCCATTTAGTAATCGCGGGCGACGGTCCAGCGCTCCCTGCCGTAAAGGAGAAGGTGTCTGCTTCGCATTACCGCAATCGCGTTCAATTCCGCGGTCATATCGATCGTGCCGACATACCGAATCTGTTAAGTCAATGTACGATCTATTGCCTTCCGTCTCATGGCGAACCGTTTGGCATGACGGCACTTGAGGCGATGGCCTGCGGAAAGCCGCTCGTCGTTACCAATGCGGGAGGTCCCAGTTACATGATCTCGGAGCAGGGTGGCCGCAGCGTTCCAGTCAAAAATCCAGCGGCGTTAGCACGTGCTCTTGGCGAACTCCTGAGTGACCCTGAATTGTGCCGCAGGATGGGAGAGCACAATCGAGCTCACATTGAATCTCAATATAGTTGGCCAATCGTCATAAGTCGTCTTGAAAATATATACCGCGAGATTCTCGGAGAGAACTCGCAGAGTAACCCCGACCGCATTACGCTTGCCGATATCGCCGAGTACAGAAGGCGCCAGAGTCTAAGCCTATGTGCTGGAGCTAGTTCACAACCCTGGATTCACGCCGAAGAGGAAGCGGCAAGCGCATGAGCGAGCGACCGATTCGTGTACTGCATCTCCTCAATTCCTTCAGCGGCGCGGGTTGCGGAATTGTGAATGCTGCCGTGGACATCGTCTCCGGGCAGGTTCGTCAATCCATGGATGTCGCTGTGTGTTCGAAATCTGGTGAATTTGTAGATCTGCTCAAGAAAAATGGGATACCGCATTTCATTCTCGATCAGAGACGGAGCGCAGCAAACTTGTCACGTGCTGCCCTTGAGCTACGCCGAATCATCAAAGGATTTCAGCCCGATATTGTTCATTGTCACATGATGACTGGAGTGATTTTGGCACGCGCCGTCCGGATGACTACCAAGTTCGGCTTAGTCGCACATGTGCACAATGTTCATCAACGTAGCTCCAGTTTGATGCGTCTTGCGGATCGCGTCATTGCCGTCAGCAGCGCCGTCATGCTTGACATGGCTGAGCGCGGAGTTCCCCGCAGGAAACTGCGCGTGGTTCACAACGCAACATTAGGTAGTTTGCGTCTCTCACCCCTGACAAATGAGAAGTCTAAGATGCTTTTACAACCGGCTATTGTTACCGTCGGCGGGATGAACTATAGAAAAGGTATTTCCGAACTAATAAGCGCCTTTGAACTAGTGTCAAAGTGTGTTCCTGGATGCCACCTATACCTGGTCGGCCATGGTCCCAATCGCCAGGAATTTGAGCTGCAAGCCGCGGCATCACCGTTTGCGGCGAACATTCACTTTGAAGGATTTCAGGCCAATCCTTTTCCGTATATGAAAGCAGCTCATATATTCGTGCTCGCCTCTCGCCGCGACTCTTTTGGATTGGTTCTGACTGAAGCGCGGCAATGTGGCTGCGCCATCATTGCAACGAACGTTGATGGCATTCCGGAAGCACTTGACGGCGGACGAGCAGGTTTGCTTGTACCTCCGCGGGACGTACACTCTCTCGCCGGCGCGATGATCCGGGTTTTGCAATCCCCAGACGAGCATGCCCAGCTCAAATCAAGAGCAGGCGATAACCTTGAACGCTTCCGGGTCGAAAGAATGGCGGAAGAAATTACGGATATCTATCGTGCGCTGATTGATGGTCCGCGGCATAACGGACGTGTTGTTGGGCAGCGTAAAAGTAATCTCTCAGCATCGACACCCTCAAACGAGCGCGACTACAGCTCTTGCGTGTAGATCTCTGGAGCCTATGATGAATATTTCTGTCATTATTTGCACCATCAATCGCCCGGCGATCCTGCACCAGACCATCATGTCAGTAAAGAGACAGGTTCTTGCGCCGAAGCAAATCATCGTAGCGAGCCCCAGTCTCGATCACGTTCTTCCTGAAACGCTCGCACTTGGGAACGTCGAGTATGTTCAATCGCCAGTCGGCCTATGTAGGCAACGAAATAAGGCGCTGGAAGCGGTCGCAGAAGCGACTCAATTGATCGCCTTTCTCGATGATGATATTGAGCTGGCTCAAAGCTATCTGACTGAGATGTCGAGGCTCTTTCGCGAGAATCCGGGGATCATTATCGCGTCAGGCACCCTCCTGCACGATGGTGGCCGTAGTGCGCGCATTGAGCGTGAGCAGGCAATCGATCTCTGTGCTTCATATGACAGGGATCACAAAGATGGTGCGCCCGTCAGGTTCAAATCCGTTGACTCCGGCTATGGCTGCAATATGATTGCTCGCTTCGCGGACATGGGTGCAATCAGGTTCGACGAGAGACTACCGCTTTATGCGTGGCTTGAGGATCGAGACTTCTCGCATCGGTGCACTGTCGGACGATGTGCTCCAGTCGAGTGCAGGAACGCAGTGGCTGTGCATCTTGGCTGGAGATCAGGCAGAGTATCCGGAGTCCGACTCGGATTTTCGACCGTAGTTAACCCGGTGTATCTCAGACGAAAGGCCAATACTTTCTCCGTGCAATTTATTGTCGTGAACTACTGGCTTCGGTGTCTCGCTGGCAACATCCTAGGGGTGATTACTCGTGATACTGACTATGATCGAGTAGGCCTTATTAAGGGAAACATACTAGGATTCTGGCATCTCATGTCAGGGCGATGCGACCCAGAGTACATTCTCCAATTATAAGCGTTAAACGCTATGAGTCGGTCGGTTGAAGATATCTGACTTAAGGCGATCGACAAAAAAGACGACAGGAGTCAAAAACACATGACAGCTTTGCTATTGTTGTTCGTCCTGCCGCACGTAGGTGGCGACCCGAGCCCGTGGCAGGTGTTGCCTGGGACAGATAAGGTGCAATACCGTTGGTCTCGCCCGGCATCGAATAGCTGCCTGGTTGAATTTGAGAACCAGGATATGAGCCAAGTCGCACAGTTCAC
>Ga0210402_10006204_pt1 | contig 10612 bp, 10 predicted proteins | sample IncBWC7MmetaG_FD_161055 | JGI IMG/M metagenome (GOLD analysis project Ga0210402, IMG submission 161055) | Forest soil microbial communities from Barre Woods Harvard Forest LTER site, Petersham, Massachusetts, United States - Inc-BW-C-7-M | ecosystem: Environmental > Terrestrial > Soil >... | reverse complement strand
ATCATCGATTAAAGCCTGGCTTTCGCCGCGCATGCGGGTGAAATCGCTGAGAATGCGCTCCATCACCCGCACTGTGGGCTCGTCCAACAACCGATCCGTGTGGGCTAGATATCGCTGATATCGCACAGCTAAGCCGGGAAGGATCACATCGTAGAAGCCACCGATCTTCTGGGGCGTCGCCTCCGTCGCGGCAAATTCCTCGAGGAACTTCGCATAACGATCGATGGGTCGAAGGCTAAACTGCAACGGCGCACGTAACTCGTGGGTGCGTTTTCCTAATTCGTCGGCCTGTTGCGCAAGATCCCATATATGCCGGCCGAACAGGACCTTCACTTCCATTTCGCGCGTGTTTGGCACCCACCGGGCCAGCGTTTCCATAAGAAACACATGAATGAATCGGAAGGTTGCGACGTTTTCTGCTCTGGTTTGTACCGAAGACCCCATTACATCCTCGCAATTCTCTCCACCAGGATTGCCGTTTCATCCGGCAAGCCGGGGCAGAGGTGATAGCAATGAACGCTCGACAGCAGTCTTGCGACCCGCATCAAAGGACCTGCCGGTGTGGTACCCGAAAAACAACAGCGCAGTGGCGCGAGCAGCTTAAGATGGTCGACGCCGGGGACAAACGCTTCAACCCGCGCGCGGTCTTCAAACCCCCGCAAGAAAAATATCGACCGCAGGCGAGGCGAACGCTCCTGCGTCGAGGGGAAGAATTCCCCTGGCTCAACCCGCACCCGAGTAGAACCGTCGGGGAACTTTTCCGCGGGATACTCCCGGACTCGAAGCTTTTGCTCCACGGTCGCCGCCCGCAGTCCCGGTCGAATCGAAACTGCCCGACGCATCGGAAGAAGTTCGTTGGTACGGGTCCGCACGGCTGCAATTTCGTCTCCCAGAAAGTCTTGCCCACGAGACGCCAACGCCATGGAAAGTGTGGTTTTCCCGGCGCCTTTGGCTCCGACGATGAGGACTCCAGCATCCCCAATGCCGACGGTCGCAGCGTGAAAGAAGAGCACATCCGGCTGCATACTCATGGCCCAATCAACGGCGCAGTTCGCGATCAGCGGCTGCCAGGGTTCGCCCGCATCAACCAACAGACGATTGCCCTTTGAAATCAAAATGGGGTTGCATCGGCCTTCCAAACCGATCGCTCGCCATTCCGGGGCTGGCACATTCAACTCCACATAGCCTCGATCGCGAAACAAATCCAACATGAAGTCGACCAGCGTAGTCTCGCCAGGCCCCGTGAAGGTCACACAGTGCGCGGGAACTCCGCCCTTCCTCTGCACTCGGCAATGCAGACGAACTCCTGTGCTGGGCGGGTAACTTGAGAGACATTCTCCGTAAATCCGCCGGAATCTTTCCCGCAGGGTGGAATCGTCAGACTCGATCCCTAAGGTTGCATCCCCAATCCGATACCAGTCGCAGACCGATGCGGTTACGTCTTCGAAACAAGGCAAAATACTCGAAGGCGTCTGCCACCATGCGGACTGCGTGTTGGTGAAGCCGTCCTCCGCCAGGTGACGAGCCACCGGAACGGAGGCTCCCCCATTCACATGACCCACCAGGTCGTGGCAACTACAGGAACCTGGAAGGCGCTCAGCACCTCATCCTCGTTCATGACGGTGAGCCGCGGAGGTTCATAAGTGGGCAATGCAGACTGGTCTTGGCCTTTTCTCGAACTCTGGCCGTTGTTCTCGTTGTCGATCTGGCTCATTGTTCTCCTCCCGGACCCGATTCAGACACTACAAAACTCAGGGAACTCATTTCTTGTAGAACTCTCTCTGCGTCGCGCAAAGCATCTTCCATGCCCACTCCCGAAAAGCTCTGGGACATTTTTGTCGCCAAGGAATCGACTGAAGTTGGATTAGCCAGTTGGTTCCATACGAACGAGGCCGTGCGGTTGAGAACACAAAACTGATTTTTCGCGGGATTAAAAAGGATGGTCTCCTCTTGAAGCGGGGCCATCTCGATGGAAAGACTGCGCGAATACAGGTGGGCCACGGAAGTCCCTCACTTTTGGAACGGAAGATTATCAACCGGGGGTAGCTTTGTCAAGCAGACGGAGACGCGCCTGGGCGCGCCGGTTGCCCGGTGTGCCCGACCGCGATGCTTTGCCGGTAGAGCATGCGAAATGGCGTCACAAACTGCCCTGAAATCGTTTCAGGCATATTGAGGTCGGTCACGCCATAGGTTCGGCAGCGATCGGAGGCTTCGACGGCGGTACCAAACAGGAAATCCCAGAAGCTGAAGGCCATCCCAAAGTTCTTGTTGAAGAACTTCGGGTCTGGCGAGTGGTGGATGGAGTGAAACACCGGGCCGACAATGGCGCGATAGAGGGGGCCCATCCTCCAGTTCAACTCGGAGTGTTGAATGGCTTGGAGAAACCATTGAAAGAAACTGACCGGCAGCCAGACTTTCGCGGGGGCGCCGAGCAGAAGCAAGGGAATGATGGCCGCCGTATTGGCAATGAATTCCTCCACGAAATGAAAGCGATAGAAGGTGATAAACGTGAGCTTTTGTTGGCTGTGATGCACGCTGTGGAAGGGCCAGAAGAACCGGGTATGCTGAAGTCGATGCATCCAGTATCCCACCAGGTCGGTGATCAGAAAGTAGACAGGGAAGGACCAGTACCACGGGCTCTTATCTAAGAGATGCAGATCGATAATTGCCAGTTTCGGTCGAAGTGAATTGAAGAAAGGCTGATAAATAAATAAGGTGTAGAGACCGCCCCGATAGAACAAACCGTACAACAAATCGTTTAGAAAGTTGCGGCTCAGGTATCGCTTCAACGGAGCGTGGGAGAGAAGCTCAAAAAAGACGATCACGAGAAAAAGGCCGGCAAAAAGAACGAGCGTGGAACGCATCGAGATCCCCAGGCGGTGCAATGCGCCCATAGCCTGCAACGCGTACGCTTTCACCACCGAAACCCTCCAGGATTCCCAGTACTTTGGAACCAATCCCCGAGTTAAGCGTTCATAAGATGTCGAATTTTACCACCACCCGGAAATGGGTTATCATTCCGCTGCATATCATGCAATTTTCATCCAATTTTCTCTCACACGAATGGTGAGCTTGAAAGTTGACCGAGGGAAGGTCGGGGATGTGTGGTATCAGCGCGGTCATAACTTTCAGGAAAGCCCCTCCAGGTATCGTCGAGAGAGCGATCCGTGTGATGCATTCCGCCTTGGCGCATCGCGGCCCGGATGGCGAAGGTTTTTTGATTATTGACTCTTCATACTCACCCCGGCGTCTCCGCCGCCTCGATGCTACGGACACGCAAGGCTGGTCCGACGCGCGCGCCGCGATAGCCTTCCGACGATTGAAGATTCAGGATGTCAGCGAAGATGCCGCGCAGCCCATGAGTTCGCCGGATCAACAGGTGTGGATAGTGTTTAACGGCGAAGTTTACAATTTTGCCGAAATCCGTATCGAACTGGAACAGCTGGGACACATCTTCCGTACTCGGAGCGACACCGAAGTCATACTCGCGGCCTATCGTCAGTGGGGGCAGAAATGCTTTGAGAAGTTTAATGGCATGTGGGCCATCCTGATTTTCGACTTGGCCGAGCGAGTATTAGTAGGCTCCAGGGATCGTCTCGGGATCAAGCCCCTGTTTTATTCGATCGACCAGGAGCGCTTGCTATTCGCTTCCGAGGCCAAGGCGATTGGGTTGGCCAAGGAGACAGGACCAGAGATCGAGCCCTATCGCTTGCAGGAGTTCCTGTTAGGCTTCCCGCCACAATCGTCCGATCTTTCTTTCTTCAAGAATGTTCACCCCGTTCCGGCGGGAACTACCTTTAGGGTCGACTTGACGGCGCAGGCTTCTACCGATCCGCATTTTGCGAAGTATTGGGATCTCGCCGCTTTTTCTTCGGAAGCGAGCCCGCACGACTTTGAAGGGTCAAAATCGGAGTTCATCGAGTTGCTGGGCTCTTCCGTGAGTTACCAACTGGGAGCCGATGTCGAGGTCGGTTGCCTGTTGTCGGGCGGGTTGGATACTTCCTTAATTTCGCGGATAGCCGCTCAAAAGCGTCAGGGGCCGCCGCTTAAGACGTTCTCGATCGTCTACGACGATGCCGCCATGAGCGAACTCCCTTATATTCAAGCGGTGGTTTCCCAGGGAAATCTGGAGAGCCGCACCTTTAATATGACTCCCGCGATTGCGTGGGCATCGGTGGACCGCGTGATCGAAGCGCAGGGGCAGCCACTGCTCGGCCAGGATCTGATCGCACAGTACCATGCTTATGAACTTGCTCGGCAATGCGGTGCAGTCGTGGTTCTGGATGGACAGGGCGCCGATGAGATGCTGGGCGGAATGCCATACTACGAAACCCCGATTTTTCTTGAACTGATTGCCCGATTCAAGTACATAGCCCTTATGAACGAGATCCGATGGCGTTCCCGCCTGTATGGGCGATCATCGCTTTCGATATTTCGCCAATATGTATTCGAAACCTATCGTCGCAAGATCCGGGAGAAGCTTCTCCCTTTGACTTCCGATTGGCTCAATTGCGAGATGGACGAGGGACCCGGAAAATCGAACGATTACGGCAGGGATGCTTCGGCGTTAAATCGCCTTTTGTATCACAAGGTACGCCACACCAACCTTCCCACGGTATTGCTTTATCAAGACAGAAGCTCAATGGCACATGGGGTCGAGTCGCGTGTTCCTTTTCTCGATCACCGCATCGTGGAGTTCTGCTTCCGCCTGCCTCCTGCCCATAAAATCGCGCGCGGCGAACGTAAGAGAGTGCTGCGCGGAGTCGCCCGAGATTACTTGCCCTCCGTGATCATGGAAAGAAAGGACAAGAAGGTTTTTGTATCGAAGGTTGATTGGCTCGCACTTCGCCCGCATGCGGCTGAACTGCGCGACATGGCTTCGAGTCAGACGATGCAGCAACTGCCCTGGGTACGACCCAAGCGCATGAGCAACTTTGTCGAGAATTTCCTGCAGGGCCTTCACCACAACTCCTCCGCGATATGGCGCTTGTATACGGCGTGGCGATGGATAGAAACAACACCATTCCGCCGGTCGGAAATCCCGTGTTGAAGATTGCTTTCTTCGGAGGCGGCGGGGAGGGCACCATGTTTCCCCTGGAGGCCGTCGCAGAACGCTACCAGGTGGTTGCGGTGGTGAGACCCAAACGGCCAAGGTTTTGGTGGCGCCGGTCAATCTTGTCTTTCTTCTCACGTTCGGCGATGGGCTCGCGAATTGATCTTTCAAGTTGGGCGAGAGCGCGACGTATCCCGCTGTTGAGCGCCGCAACCGGACGTGATCCGGAGATCGCCGCCCAACTGCATCGGCTTGCGCCCGACGTCATCTGTGTCTCAGCGTTTCCTTGGATTCTAGGGAAGGAAATTCTGGGAACAGCCCACCGGGCCGCGCTCAACATCCACCCTTCGCTGCTCCCGCGTCACCGCGGCCCCGTGCCATTGTTTTGGATTTACTTTCACGATGACCGTGAGACTGGGGTCACCGTCCACCAAATGAACGAACGCGCGGATGCCGGGGACATCCTGGCCCAGCAGAAATCCGCTTTGCCACGCGGCTTCTCCGTGGTCCGCCTTCACGCATTGAATGCTATACGGGGAGCAGAACTGCTGGTCGGTGTACTCGAAAAACTTGAGGCTGGGGAAATCAACCCGATGAAGCAGGATGAGCGGCTTGCCACGCACGCTCCGCGCGTATCGCCCAAGCGAGGGATGGTGAATTTTCAAGAGTGGCAGGTCGAGCGGGTTTGGCACTTCCTCTCTGGATTATGCCCACAATTTCGCGAACCGTTGCTGGACACCAACCAGAGAGCCGTTCGCTACGAAAGCGTGCTGGGTTACCGGGCCGGCGATTGCCCGGAGCAGCCAGGTGTGGTGCATCGATCGTCTCACGGTTGGAATCTGTACTGTCGTGGAGGGTCAATCCAATTGGGAGATGCACCGGCCGCGGGGTCTCGAGCTGAACCGTGAATGTTCTTAGCGCAGTTTCCTTCCTGGCGTTCGTCGCATCGGGTCTCGCAGTAGCGGCCGGCCAAAAGTGGGCGGCAGAGCCGACGAGGCGTTTTCTGACCAATATCTTCATCGGGATTGTTCTGCTTGTCAGTTTTGCCGCGGGACTCTCGCAGCGCGACATGTGGCCTTTTTCCTCGTGGACAATGATGGTGGGTCTTACGCCGCCTGCAACGCGGAGCCTGCCGACGCTCAGGATTGTGGGTGTCGACGCGAATGGCAACGAGCATGAGATCGACTATCGGGCCTGGAACCCGCTGTCCCTTGAAGAACTTTATGCTTGGCAAAACCGTCATTTCTTTAAAATGGACCTCGCTTCGCAAGATCTTGTCGCGAGTTACCTCTTACAGCTTTCAGATCAAGCTCGCGAGAGGGCCATTAGCCAGGGCGGGCTAAAATTTCCCCACCACTGGCTGGGTGTCCTGACTGCTCCGACCCACGTCCTCCATCCCGCGATCTGGTCTGCCGCAGATGGCGTACCGCGGGATCGTTTCGTTGGGCTCAGAATCTACCAGGAAAGTTGGGACCTGGAAGCAAGCCAACCCGCTCCAGTTAAGAACGCGCGGGTGCTTGCCTACGAGTATCAGCAACCGTGAGTGGCCCGTCTCCAAATTCGTTCGTCCAGCATTGGGACCGATTCTGGTTCGCGCCCTCTTCCTCGCGAAACTTGGCGGCGGCACGAATCGTGTTTGCTAGCACGTCGCTGTGGGTCCTCGTCTCGCGCAATTTTGCGGGAATATCCGGCTTGCCCTCACAATTCTGGAGCGCGGTTCCGGCGAGCGCCAGTTGGCGATACCTTGATTTTGGCGGACATTCAGGACTCGAGCTTGGATTGGAGTGGACCGCGGGCATCATGCTCATTTGTGCGATCGCCGGGGTACTGCCTCGACTGTCATGCTTCATCGCGGGCATGCTCCTGTACCATCTCGCCCCACTTGAAACCATCATCTGGACGCCAAATCCCTATGCGCGCGGCTTGACGATTTCAGTTCTCGCGCTGTTGACGCTCGCCTTTGCACCCTCGGGGGACCGTTGGACACTGCGATTCCCTCGAAACCGCCGCCAACCTGCCGCAGACCGCGATTACACCTGGCCGGTGCGGCTGATTCAGCTTGTTGTGGCTCAGATTTATTTGTTTTCCGGCTTCGCGAAAATTTCTCATAGTGGCTGGAGGTGGGCCTCCGCATCTAATCTGCGGAATTGGCTGCTTTATTTCAGCCAAGAGGACCAGGTTCGAGTCTTCCATACGGTGGGGCCATGGCTCGCGGAAAGACCTTTGTTGTGCCAGATCATCGGCATCGGAACCCTGATCTTTGAGTTGGTGTTTATCACAGTCTTGTTTTCGAAAACAGCGCGCCTGCTGCTGGTGCCGTTAGCAGTGGTGTTTCACGTGGGCATCTTGTTGAGCATGAATTTAGCTTTCCTGAATGTGCCCCAATTGCTTGTTTTTGTGGACTGGGATGTCGTGGCGGCGTGGCTAGGAAAAAGACGCCCGCGGTTCATCAGGACGCCAGTCTCAGATTGTCCGCAATCACAAGACTAGTGCAGAAAATTGAGCCCTTGCATCAGTAGGTGCCAGGCACTCGCGACTATTCCAAGACCGCTCCCTGACTGCGCTGCTGCTTCCTAACTCGTTGATTTGAAATGGTAGGCGCGGCAGGAATCGAACCTGCAACCGTCGGATTAGAAATCCGATGCTCTATCCGTTTGAGCTACGCGCCCTCGGGTGCAAGTTTATTCTACCCGTAGCTGAGGTGATCATAAACCGCAGCCTAGCAAGGTCGCGCAGGGCAGGAGAAGCAGCGAAATCGCTGCAAGGAACCCCCACGCCAGGCAAGAAGGTCGGATGGTGGGCGCTATAGGATTCGAACCTATGACTTCCACCGTGTGAAGATGGCACTCTACCGCTGAGTTAAGCGCCCACTGTAGTGCGGTAAGTTCGTCATTATACACAAGTTCCCTGATGCTCTGCATCGCCCGGTGACTGCAGGTAGCGGAATCTTGCGCCGAATCCCCAGAGTGCAGCGTCCCGCCAAGCGCTCTGTCCTTCCTCTAACATCCACTACAAACCTGCACGGCGGGAGGAGGCTAGGCTCTACTTCTGCTGGTCACGAATTGGCCATAGGAGCTGAAGAAATAACTCAGTGTGCTTAATTAAGTCTCACTTGCAAAGCAAAAGGCCGGTCCGTGTAACGGACCGCCCTCAAGGGTTGGTTCAATTGAACCGGCTAGGACTAAATCCTTTTCTTGACGATGTGGGGCTTACCATACATACTGGTTGGTATGTTGAGAACGCAAGAACCCAAAAAACCTAGGGTGACGAAGCCGCGCAATCTCCGGCGCGATGTGCTACATGATCTCGAAAGAGGCATATCTCACGGATAGCGACGGCCACAACATGGCCCACCTAATGTTTTATACCCCGCTCATGGACGGTGCTGTTTGGGGTGCGGATCTGCCGAATTCGCACGTCATGTTGAATTCGCAGTTCCGAGGTGCTCCAGAACCGATCGATGTGTTTATGGTTCCCACCGGCAGGTGGTCGGATGGAACCGTGGCACCGGTGATGTAGGACACCACGATGAACGCTCTGAAGATGGATCCGACCGGACATCCAATCTTAAGCGCAGCAGGCGCTGATTCTCTCGTCAACGCGCCGCAGCATTTGTGTGCACCCTTGGTCATCGCTCACGACGCGAGAGAAGAAACGGCGAGATTGATGGAGACAATCCCAGGGTTGCATCCGATTGCGAAGCCACAGTCTCTCCGGGTGGCCATAAAAGTCAGGGGAAAGATTCTCTTTATCAAGCTGAGCGAGGTGGTCGCTGTTCAGGCTGAGGGGAAATGCGTGTTGCTGCGCCAGAACGCAAAGTCCTATCTATTACGTCAGTCTATTTCGACAGTGGCAGAAAGACTCGAAACCCATGGATTCATCCGCATCCACCGATCTGTGCTCGTGAACACTTCATTTGTGGAAGAAATCAGGCCGCTCTCTACGGGAGAATACTGCCTCCGATTGGAGGACGGAAAGGAATACACGGTCACCCGCACTTACAAGAAAAATCTCAAAGCGCTCGCAGAATTTTGGATCGGCACGGGCGCGTTCTTCTCTGGTCAATCCCGGTAAGCGTCGGTAGAAGAGCGGCTGCCTTCTAGAAAGGCGAGCCTCACAGGGCGGGTCTCCGCCCGGCTTGACGGTAACGGTGAAAGCCGGGATGCCCCGTCCCCGTCTGGCATTTCTTTGACCTGTTCAACACGGCCGCAAAGGTCTAAGGTCGACCATCAGTCAGACCGGATGTGAGCGTTGCTTTGTAGTGGAGAAGCCGTTGCGTCACAGCTGACGGTGGGATGCAGTCGAACCCATCCGGGCTGATCGTGCCCGGCTCTTTCACCTGGGCCCAAGTCTTCAGGCTGCGTTCCGCCAAAGAACCTGCCTGCGTCCAGTGTTCGATCCGTTTTGCTCGCGTCAGGCTGGTATCGGCGGCCAGATCGGCCTCGATTTCCGCCAGATCGGCGTAGGAATCCGCAGTGGAGTAGAGTGCCTGCTCGTTGGGATGGCTGGAGGTTGCCTCCGGTTTTGCCAACTCGAGGGCCTTGTTTACCATTTCGCTCGCGTCCTTCAGGTCCCGTGTCCGGGTCAGCATTTCTCCCACGCTGTTGCTGATGGCGGCCAGCCGCAGGCGGCCATCCACGTTATTCGGGTCTTGGGATTGTATCTCCGAGGTTAAAGAGAGAGCTGCCCGATAATAGTGCAGGGATTCCGAAATGTCGTCGCCTCTGCGAAAGACGTCACCGCCGGTACCGTATATCGCAGCCTGAACGCCTTGAAACTCGGTGTTCTTTGGATCGAGCTTCACCAGTTCGCTGATCAAGCTGATTGCTTGATGGAAGGCGGAAACGGCCTGAACCTTTTGTCCAACTCGGGACGCGCTGTCGGCGACATTGGCCCAGTCGACGGCGAGGCCGAGTCGTGCCTTGGTACTGTGAGGATCGGCGGAACTCAGTTTCCTGGAGATTTCCAGGGCACGCAGGTTGACGGTAAGCGCCTGCCGGAAATCGCCGCTCCAAATTTCTACCTCTTGCACCCGGCTGTAGGTGCTATCCAGGTACTCCAACGTCTTGGTGGTTTGTGAACGACTCGCCAGATCTTCCATCGCATTCTGAGCCCGGACGTAGTAAGGCAGAGCCTCACGCCATTGACCATCCAGCAGGAGTTGGTCTCCCATTTTCGCTACCCTCACGCCAACATCTCGCTTGATGATCAGATCGTCAGGTGCGAGTGCCAGCAGCCGCTCTTCTATCGCGAGTTCCTTGCGGCGAAGTGCAAGCGCTGAGACATTGTCGCCAAGACTTGAGGTGTTGAAATTTCCTGCTAACAGGTCTGCCTGAGACTCATAGTCTTCGCTTAGCTCTTGCAGAACCTTAACGTTGTTGGGGTGGACCCGATCCGTCTGCTCGCTAATCTGAACCGCGCGCTGGATGTTTTCCAGGGTTGCGTTGGTGTCGCCGTTCACCAGGAGAACATCACTCAGCAATCGCGAAGACTCCGCCAGCCCCAGCGCGTCGTCGATATTCTGTGGATTCGACGCGTAGAGGCTCTGCCGAATCGCCA
>Ga0210402_10006202_pt1 | contig 10613 bp, 8 predicted proteins | sample IncBWC7MmetaG_FD_161055 | JGI IMG/M metagenome (GOLD analysis project Ga0210402, IMG submission 161055) | Forest soil microbial communities from Barre Woods Harvard Forest LTER site, Petersham, Massachusetts, United States - Inc-BW-C-7-M | ecosystem: Environmental > Terrestrial > Soil >... | reverse complement strand
CCTCCGCTTAAGCGATAAAGCCCTTCTTCATTGTTGGTGACCCAGAGATTTCCCGTGCTGTCTCCGGCGATCTGACTTAGGTACGGGACATGAACACCCTTCAATCGAACCAACCTGTCATTTTCGAAATACGCAAGCCCTCGAACCGTGGAGACCCAAATTCGCCCATGAACGTCCTGGAGCAAAGAAGTCACATAATTGTCTGGCAATCCACTCGAGCTTATCTCGTGAGCCGTTGCGCCGGGCTGCTTCGCGGACGCGACCCCGTGGAGTTTCTCTCGTCCAATTCCGGAAACTGCCGTGTCTGTGCCTTGCCGGGCGGCGCTTTCGCTGGGCTTGCGATACACGGTTATCCGCCCTTCTTTCCATCTGTTCAGACCATCTGAGGTTCCGAGCCAAACGCTGCCATCGTTGGCGGCCAGAAGGCAGCCCACGGAGGGCGTAGAGAGTCCTTGCTTGACAGTGATTGGGGAGACGGCATAGTCGCGAAAGCGGTCGAGGCCATTAATGGTGGCTACCCAGATATTGCCTTCCCGATCCTCAAAGAAATCTTCAATGGAATTGCCAGAGAGCCCGTCCGACTGCTCGAACACATCTGTACGCCCTTGGTGCACGTGCAAGATGCCGACGTCCTTGGTTCCGATCCACAAGCCACCATTGCGATCCCGCAACAGCGTTCCCCCCTCGTTAAAGGGCGCGGCAGTGACAAGCGGATAGTCTTTGAGTTCCCCGTCGACAAACTGTTTAATCCCGTCACGTCCGCCGATCAATAGCGCTGCATGATCGCCCTCAAGGAATGCATTACGGGGGAAGACCATGCCTGGCATCGCAAAGCGCTTCAGTTCTGGTAGCGCATAGCGCTGTGGAGGACCAGGCCTCCATCGCCATAGCCCGTTTCCTGTTCCCAACCAAAGATACCCTCGGCTGTCCTCATACATGGAGGTCACGCCAAACCCGAGACTCCCGTCGCTGCCATAGCACTGAACATCCCCGCTCTTGATGGCGCAGAGTTTCCCATGTTGCGAGCGCCCAGCCTCCCACACGATTCCAGAGGCCCAGATGGTTCCCTCGTGATCCTGAAGAAGCGCGGGGACATCATGTCCGTCGAGCTCTGGATACTCGGTCAGCTTGCCGTCTTTCCAGCTTACAAGTCCTTTAGCGGTGCCTAGCCAGAGAGTTCCATCGCCGGCCGCGACCAGGCTGCGAATATCATTGCTGGGGAGGTGCTCACCCTGTGGCGGCTGCCAGGGGACTACGCGAATGCCATCAAAGCGGAGTAAGCCGGATTCCGTGGCAAGCCAGAGGTAACCGTCGGGTGTCTGCGCAATCTGGTGGATGGTGCCTGTGGCAAAACCCTCGCGGATTTTCCATGCCGTGTGCGCGTATTGACTGACGTCCAGCCCTTGGTCTAAAGCAAAAGCATAAGGGCACCACGCCAACACCACACTAAACACCAGCCCAACCACCCATCCGCGCAATAGCAACGAATAGCTGTTCACTTCTTCTCCGTGTCTTTCTCTGTTAACTTCCCCGCCAGCCTCTCACTCAACCACGAACGCCGCGCCCCACGTAACGCGTAAGCATTCGTGCCAGGAATGGTCAGCTCCAGTTCCGTACCAGCATCAAGCTCACTCCACACCGTCAACTTCCCACCCAAAAGTTTGGCCCGTTCGCGCATGCCCCGTAAACCGAAGTGTCCAGCACGCCCCTCTTCCTTAAGAAGCCTCGCGTCAATCCCCTTCCCGTCATCCCGCACCCGCACCCGAAGCTGCTGTTCGTCGTACCGGATTTCCACTTCGATCTGTTGCGCGTCGGCGTGCTTGAAGGCGTTGCGTACCGCCTCGCCTGCAATCCGGTAGACTTCGTCCCGCAGGATCGGATGGAGATTCCGCGCCGTTCCTTCCACCTCCACATGGAGCTCGGCGCAAGTTGGGTTCAGCTCACCGCACCCGATTTCTTCGCTCAGGGCGCTGATCGCCAACGCAAGATCGTTGGTCACCATCGTTGATGACCGCAACCCCTGCACCGCATCCCGCCCCTCGGTAATTGCTTGCGCCGCCTGATCGATTGCATTCTCCAGCGTTTTCTGCGCTTCCTCCGGACGCTCCGGCAGCAAATTATTCGCCGCCTGAAAACGCAACAACAGACCGTGAAAACTTTGCAGTAGCGTATCGTGGAGATCCCGCGCGATGCGCGTCCGCTCGCTGACACGCTCTTCCAGACCCACATTCAACTCCCGCGACAACTGCCGTAGCCGTAGTTGGTAGGCAGCCGCGAGCATTCCGAGGAAACCGGCGATGCACGACAACCGGAACCAGTAAGTTTGATAGTAGGCCGGCGCCACATTCAAAACGATCGCAGTTTCTGGCCCGTTCCACAGCCCTTCGCTGTTGCTAGCGACTAGCCGGAATCGATAGGAGCCGGGCCCAAGGTTCGTGTAAACGGCTTCTCGCGCGGCAACCGGCTGGCTCCAGCTGCTGTCGAAACCTTCGAGAAAATATCGAAACTGAATCCGCCCGGGCACCGCAAGGCTCAGCCCCGTGTACTCAAACGTGATTCGCCTGGGAGATGGCGGTATTCGTGCGGAGGCGGCAAGGTTTGCAGTGTTGTTATCGGCGGTGATCGCTTCGATGTGAGGCAGCGCGGGAAGTGAATAGTCCGTGATCTGGGACGGATTAACGACCGACAAGCCGTTCCTGAGTGAAAACCAGATCCTGCCAGCTGAATCCGAGACCACCGATTGGCTCCGCTCCACTCCTTTAGTGCTTTCTAGACCGTCGGCCTGGTCATACTCCCGAACATCGACTGCCTTCACCACACCGCTTAGCACTTTATCGCGCGGAACGCGCAAAATATGATCTGAGGTCGCGATCCAAAACCTTCCGCTCTTGTCCTCCGCCATTCCGAATATTTGTTCGCGCAAAACATCGGGCGATTCATGAGGAACTTGAAAGCGGTTAGAGGCAAAAAAGGCAAGACCAGCGGACGTTCCACTCCAGAGAGTTCCGGATGAATCCTCGAAAAGGCAGTTCACCTCTGGCGAAGGCAAACCCTCTACCGTCGTATAGGTTCTCCATTGGCCGTTTGCAAAAGCACTCAGCCCGCCAGGTGTGGCAAACCATATTGCACCATCGCGGGTCTCGAGGATGGACGAGACGGTATCCGAAGCGAGGCCGTTGGTCTTCTTATATGTTGTGAAGCGCCCATCTTTGAATTTGCTGACGCCGCCGTTTAGCGTGCCAGCCCACGCAGAGCCATCGCCGCTCTCATAAACAGCATAGACACTGTTTTGCGCCAGTCCGTTTGCTTCTGTGTAACTCTGGCTCGCTATCGCACCGTTGCGAAATCGTAGACGGGTCATTCCCCCGCGTTGACGTCCGACCCACACCCCATCTGCCCGCCCACTGATGGAATAGACGACCTCATTTGGTGGTATCGATGGAACGGCTTGAACTCGACCATTCTGGAGAACATACAGCCCACCTTGAGCGGGAGCCAACCAGGTGCGGCCATCAGGGTCGACATATACAGGGCCATTGCGTGCGAAACGACGATCGCTAACCGTTGAATAAGTTACGAACGCACTATCCCGAATGCGGCCTAGCCCTCGCGCGCCTCCGATCCAGAGATTCCCCTCGCGGTCCTCGAACAGAGCGTTAATCCCGCCGTCTCCGCGAAGCTCATTCTCTTCGGAGAACGAAATGCCTTTCGCGTTGATGCGCAGGAGCCCGCGCGTCGTACCCACCCAGATATTCAAGTCACGATCGCGCAGAAGGCTCAAAACTTGGACATTACCGAGGAACGACGGCAACTCGATCCGACGAAAGCCCGCCTCGTTTCCGCGATACAAGCCTGTGCCGGTCCCGACCCACAACTCGTCACTACCAATCGCCAGCAGACAATTGATCTTTCGGTCGGATAATCCTGCGGTCACCTGGGTAGCTTGCCCGCCCCTAAGAAGTGAGAGGCCATCACCAAGTGTGCCCATCCAAATCTTGCCGTCGGCTGTTTCAGCCAGAGAGATTACTGGCGGCGAATGGGGTCCCAATTTCTGAACGCGCTCTTCCGTGAAACGGAATGTGCCCTGCTCAATGTCCGAAACCAGTACTCCGTCGTGGTTATCTTTTGCCAGGGACGTGATTGCGACTGGGCCGTATCTGACGCTCTCAAACTTGCCATCTTTTTGGCGTACGAGATCGGCGCCCTGTGGACGGATCCACAGTTTTCCGCCAGCATCGGTAAGCACTTGCAATATCGAAACGTTAGAAGCGATGGCGACGGAAGTAAGAGAAACAGGCCTGAAATTAAAGCCATCGAAACGTATCAGGCCTCTGTCGGCTCCAATCCAGAGGTATCCATCTGCGGTTTGCGCGATGCCGTTGACCGCGCCGCCGGGAAACCTGGTTTCGGTGGTCCATTGCTCCCGGACGTATTGTGAAGGCAGACGATCGGGGTCGATTGCACGCGCATGCGTGACAAGCACCGCTAGCACGATTCCAACAGGAATCCATCGAGTTCTCTTCAAACAACAGATCACGGCAGGTACTCGAATTTGTCGATTATGACCTCATTTTCGTTTTTTAGGGGGATATGGCCTTGATGAAATACATACAAGGCGATGCGCACCGATTCGCCCTTCGGGGAAGGCACACCGGAGGTAAACACATGCTGGTTAATAACACGGCCACCTTCTGCATCCCCCGATCCTGCTACCGTAGAAAACGTTACTTTCCCCGGTTCCCATCGAAACGAATGTGTGTAGAGACCAGACGGCGCCCGAAAGGCAACTATGTTAGCTGGAACGTAGTACGGCTGAACGACATAATTCACGTTGGTATTATCAAGGGATCCCCAACGACCAAGCTCAACGTCCAGCTCGTGCCGATTGCTCTCGGTACCAACGCCGTCCCAGGTGATTAGAGTTAGAAGAGCGGAAGGTTCGAGGTGAGAGACGTCGCGCACCTGGAACCTGTAGGTTCCGTATCCCAGGCTGCGCGTGAGCTTCATCTCCGCCGCGGTCCACTTTCCCGGACTTCCCGAAATGCGAAGATGCAGCGCACCTTTTTCGTCCGTCCAAACGTTGGCAGGATCGAAAAAGTTTCTTGACCCAGCGCGGAAAATTGGCCCGGTGCTCGTCGCCCACTGGTAACCGCTAAAGTTCAGTATCTTGGGCGAAGGGAGTACCGGCGCTGCGCCTTCCCCGTTAACGACTGCCAGTGCCACCACGCCGTTGCCGACGATCGGTAACGATTCAGTTTGTTCTGGCGGATTGTAGGTTTGATCAACCAGTAGAGCGGCATATTGTATTCCCTGGTGGACTGCAGCTTTCCACCGGCCGTCAGTTTCGATATTCGTAAACGGCTGACCTGATTGCCGACACACGCCCCATCTCCCATCTGTCTTTGCGTACAACACGATTTGCTGCCCGGGTCGAGCTCCTGCGACACGACCCTCGATTATGTCCGTCTTGTAGTTACGTTCGAATATGTCTGTCTTGTAGGGACTCTCCTGATCTGCGGCGGGCACCTTGCTGAAAGCAATCATCGAAGCTGAGTTTTTTGGTGAAGAGTGGCATCCGGTCAGCACAAAGTACCCCAGCAGCATTGAGAATGTTGCGGTACGTGCGACTATGTGCGGGCGCCACATCATCGAACTCCGTCACGATCCGAGGTTAATTCTGGAAGACTTTGCGAAATAAACCAACCGTCTCCGCGAACGCCAGATCCGTCGCTTCCGGATCATAACGCGGCCCTTCGTCGCGCGTGAACGCGTGCTCGGCTGGATACAACAGCCTGTTGTAGTGGATACCGGAGTTTTTCAGTGCGCGATCAATCGTCTCGCGTCCCGCGTCCGGCACGTGCGGGTCCTTGGTCCCGAAGATCATCATAAGCTCGCCGCGGATTTCTTTCGCGCGCGCCAACGATCCGGCGTCCGCGTCCTGACCAAGCTTCCCGTCGTGAATCCCAGTGCCGTAATAACAGACCGTCACCCGTACATCAGGCTGGAACGCAGCGCGAAACGCAAGGTGGCCGCCAATGCAGAAACCCACGACTCCGATTTTTCCCGGCGCGACTTTAGGATATTTGGAGAGCCAGTCCAGACCTGCGCGGCAATCATCATCGAAATGCGAGACAGGAGTTTTCGCGGCGTCCTGTTGGCCTCGCGTCCGCCCAGCATCGTCAAACGCAATCACCGCTCCCGGCGGCTCAATGCGGCGGTAAATTTCCGGGGCCGCGGCAACAAATCCATACCCTGCCAGCCGCACGCAAAAACGCAGCAGCGGCGGCGTCAGTTGAAAAATGTCGGAGTAACACCAGATCCCCGGGTATTGACCTCCGGCCTTGGGCGCAGCCACGAAGGTGCGCATCGGCGATCCGGGCAGTGCAATGTCAGCGTATTCAGTAGTGACGATCATGTTCGGCTGCGCCGGAGATTCTGGCCGACACGCAAGGTGCCGTCAACTCCGAATTCACGCCACCGAAAGTTGCTGGCGATGACGAACTACTTCGGCATCACGGCTCAGCAGCGCGACCAGTTCGTCAAACTCTTTGCTCAACAGCCATTGCTCCGCTTCTTTCGCCTCTTCCCTGTTTTCCAGCAGATCGGAGACAGCCTGATTGACAACCGCCAGAAACAAGCGCTCCGCTCCCTTGGGGTCATACTCTTTCGAGAGATATGTCATGTTCTTCGCTCCTCCCGTCAGACATCAACGCTCGCTTCACTAAAAGCACGAGACGGCCCAGAACATTCCGGCCCTAAATAACTGAAAGCAAAGGACAGGAATGGGTGCTTTTTTCTTCTCTTAAATCTGCACGGCGAATATTTGACACTGATGCCAATCCACTGTCAGAGCCGTTCGAATTGAGCGCGCATGCGGTCATCGGGAGTCTTCGCGACTCCAAACTGATCCGCACCTCTCGTCTGCCGCTCAGCATCGAAAACCTGATGCGCGTATTGCTGCTCAATCTCGGCGTTGCTTCCCTGCAGGCTGCCAGCGAGTCGTTGGCTAGCCAGGGCTACGACGTCGCTGCCCATCGCGGCTTGGCCGTTGATCAAATACTCGAGCTATCGCCCGAGGTTTTGGTCACGGAAGCAACGCCCTCGGACCTCAGTTGCTGCGGACTAATCACCCAGCTCAAGGCGCGTCCCGAAACCGAGTTGTCGCTCAAGATCGTGATGATTGTTCAAGGCGGCGCGGTCGAGCGCGCTCTGGCCTTGGACCTCGGCGCCGACGACGTGATTTCTTTTCCATTTGAAGAAGTGGAATTTGCCGCCAGGATCCGGGCTCAATTCCGCGAGCGAAAGCCGCAAGAAGAGCTCAAGACCATGCTGAACTACGTGGTACAGCGGGAGCATTTAGCCGATGTCGCTCTCCAATTATTCAGTGGTGGTCTCGGAAAGCGCCGCTTTTGGGTGGTTCCCGCCATTTTCGTGCTTTCCATGGCCGCTGTGCTCGCCGCGATTGATCTTGGCATTTCCAGCCGCGGCACCCGCAAGGAGACTCGTCAGCTGCGAACGGATATCGCGAGTCTTAGCCGCGGACTGGGCCAGCAGGCGGAACTGTTGAATCGTGGGGGCTTCACCCGCGGCTCTCTCGATGTGTTGCCGCATTCTACATCTGCCACACGTGATGCTCTTATCGCGCAGTCGGAGGACCTTCGCAAGAAGATGGCTTCCGCGGACGTCTCCGACGCCGATTCCCTGAAGCTCCAGCTCGCCAACACCCAAAGTCGCCTGAAGCTGCTGGAAAACGAAGCCACGGCAGCGGAAACCGTGGTGCACGACTACGGCCCCAGCGTTTGCCTGCTTCACGTGGTCGTCGAGTTTCTCGACAAGCAGTCCGGCCGTCCCATACAACTGCACGTCGATGCCGCGGGCAAGCCGCTGGTCGACGACAAAGGCATGGTGGAACTCGGCACCGGCGGCGCTGGTCCTCATCTCCAGATTGACGTCTTTGGCACCGGCTTTGTTGCAGCGCGCGATGGAAAAATTGTCACCAATCATCACGTTGTTGAACCCTGGTGGAAAGACCAGGAGATGCAGCAACTCGGCGAGCAGGGCGCCGCCGCTTTCGTTCTCTCTTATGAAGCTTATTTCCCCGGAAAAGCGGAAGGTCTGCGCGCCAAGCTGGGCCGAATCTCCGCGAAGGCGGACGTCGCAACGCTTCAGCTTGAGTCCTCGCTCCCGACCAACGCCGCGGTGCTCGAACTCGACGACCGCAGCGAGTCCGCTGTTACCGGGAACCCTGTTGTGCTGATCGGTTATCCGACTGGAATTGAAGGCATACTTGCCAGGGCCGGCACGGACGTGGCTCAGAAAATCACCGGCGCAACTCAGGACGTCCATCGCGTCATGTCGCGGCTCGCGGCCGAGCGGCTTATCCGGCCCACCACCACGCAGGGCCACATCGGCGACGTGCTGGAAGACAAAATCGTTTACGACGCCGCAACTACTTCCGGCGGTTCAGGCGGACCGCTCTTCAACCGCGACGGAAAAGTGATCGGCATAAATTTCGCGGTGTTGAAAGATTTCGGCGGCTCGAATCTTGCCGTTCCCGCAAGATACGCAAAGGAACTTCTGAACTAGAGCACCAGGCTCAAGAGCGCCGATGTAAGTTCGCGATTGCGGTGGCGTCGCTACTCGAGACTGCGTTTGCTGACAAACTCGCGGCTATGCGCTTCGCCTCCACTCAGCAGCAGCACTGCCAGCACCACAATCGTCACCACTTCAAATCCGGCCAACGCCCACTGATAGCCGAACCAATGGTGCAAAGCGAACTGCACTTTATTCGTCGGTGATGCCAGCAGAATCCCCAGTTGATAGGCCAGCCCAGGCATCAGACCGCGTGCGGCGTCGGTGGACATCTCGTTCAAATGGACCGGGATGACACCCCAAGCGCCCTGCACGCCCATCTGCATCACAAACGCACCGACAACCAACGGAACGAGCGAACCGCTGAATGCCCAAAGCGGAATCGTCAGTAGAGAAAGCGCCAAGGCTGCCAACATTCCTTTTCGCCGCCCGGCCGCCTGGGAAAGAAATCCGAACAGGATGGCGCCGCAAATGGCTCCAACGTTATAGATCATCGCGATGTTCGCGCTGGTCTTCGCGGAAAGCTTATGGAATTCCTGCAGGAAGTCCGGATACAAATCCTGAGTTCCGTGGGACAGAAACATCATGAACGTCATCAGCGCTACGAGATACAGGAACCGTTTCCACTGCGAAGCGACGCTCCGCAAAACGTCAGTGGTCGTCGCGGCACGATGCTGCTTCCACGCTTCCGACTCCGGCACCTTGGTCCTTATATAGAGCGCCAGCAGCGCGGGCAACGCACCAATCCAAAACATGGGCCGCCAACCCCACACAGGAAGCAGGAAGCGCGCCGCAATCGCAGCAAGCAAATATCCGAGCGAATAACCACTCTGCAGGATGCCACTCAGAATGCCGCGCAATTTGGTTGGAGCAGCTTCCATCGCGAGCGACGCGCCGACTCCCCATTCACCGCCCATGCCGATACCAAACAGCGCGCGCAGAATCAAAAATACCGTAAAATTCGGCGCAAATCCGCAAGCCAGTTCAATCACCGAAAAATAAATCACATTCGCCATCAACGGAACGCGCCGGCCATAGCGATCCGCGAGCAATCCAAACAGCAGCGCGCCGACGGGGCGCATCGCCAAAGTTGCAAAAGTGGTTGATACGATCTGCTCTTTGGATACGGCAAACTCTTTCGAGAGAGTGCTGAACAAAAACACCACTACGAAAAAATCAAACGCATCCAGCGTCCAGCCAAGAAATCCGGCCAGCACCGCATGATGCGAAGCATTTGGTTTTGCCTGTGTAATCTGCGCCATTTATCCGTCCGCAAGCGCACCAGTCTCGTCGCGATTTATCTTTCTGTCAAAAGAAAAACCCCGGATCGCGGGGGGTAACGCGACCCGGGGTGGGGGTACTGACTGAGGGGGGCCGAGGGGGAAAGTCGTTTGGTTCGGGTTTCAGGGCTTGTACTTACAAACCCTGAGCTATCAATGTACGTGCGCGGTCATCTGGCAAATCTGCCGCAGCTCTTCGTACGTGAAAAATGTCTCTTCGTGGCTACCGGCGCGCTCTTTGTGACCCAGTCCCGATTCCGCCGATATCCGCGAAAGCTCGTTCTCCGGAATTCCCAGCAGCGCCGCGGCTCTTTCCTGGGTGACATAACGAATTTCTGCATCCTTCATCGTTGCCTCCTCAGGCCGGAATTAATGCCATGGCGTCTTCTTCCACTGCCAGCACCATGGTCTTATAGATGTCCACGTCCCATCCTTCGCCGATCCTCATCCGGAGTGTTTCACCGCTATCCTTCAACAGCCTTCCGCGCAACGGCACTTTCACTTCTCCCAATGCCACCTGCAGAACCACGGCGTGCCCAATCCACGGCTGATATGCGGCGTCCATTTAGGCTCCCTCAGAGGTCTTTCTGCCTGCGAGAGTGAGAATGGGCCTGACGGCCGCGGCCACCAATGGTACAGCGGGGATACCGGACTAGTATTTAAGTACTGTTTTCCGTTACGGCATCGTTTTCGGGGAGTTGTGGGAAAGGTACGTCGGTACTGGGAATTCGAAACCCGCGT
>Ga0210402_10006201_pt1 | contig 10613 bp, 9 predicted proteins | sample IncBWC7MmetaG_FD_161055 | JGI IMG/M metagenome (GOLD analysis project Ga0210402, IMG submission 161055) | Forest soil microbial communities from Barre Woods Harvard Forest LTER site, Petersham, Massachusetts, United States - Inc-BW-C-7-M | ecosystem: Environmental > Terrestrial > Soil >... | reverse complement strand
CGAAAGGGCGCGGGCTTCCGCCAGCGGATCAGCCGGCCAAAACCCGAACCGCTTGCCCAGATACGGCAGGATCGCGGTATTCTCGGCGAGCGGCATACCGTTTTCGAGGGCGAGCACCGGCACCCGGCCTTGCGGATTGAGCTTGAGATAGGCCTCGGTGCGCTGCTCGCCGCCCGCGAGATCGACCCTGCGCGGCTCGTATTTCTCGCCGCTCTCCTCAAGCACGATGTGCGCCGCCATCGAGCAGGCGCCCGGCGCGTAATACAACGTCAACATGGGTCAAAGCCTCACTTTTGGCCGCCTGTCATTCGGCGCACCCCTACTGAAGTGCGTCAACTAAATTGAAGGGTCTGCAAAGACATTCGCCTTTGTAGGGGCGGCCCTTGTGGCCGCCCTGTGGGCCGCAGCCCCCGGCAGTGCGGGCGGGCACAAGGCCCGCCCCTACGCAATGCACTTCCCTTCAAATTTGATGACGCACCTGACTACCCTTCCCTCCCCGCTTGCGGGGAGGGAAGGGTAGGGGTGCGCATCATAGCGCGGCGGCCGGCGCAGCCGCCACCCTTCTTATTTCGACGCCCAGATCCCCCGGGCACTTTCCCGCGACCGGAGCTACTCGCCGACCTTGAACGTGAAGTTGCCGTCGATCTTATGGGTGTCGGCCGACATCACCTTCCACTCAACCTTGTAGACGCCCGGCGCCATCGGCTCCTGCAGCAGGACCCGCATCAAAGTGCGGTCGCCCTTGTCGACCGTCGCGCCACCCCTGTCGACCTGCTTTCCGGTCGAGTCGCGGACGACGACGGAGCTGAATGTCGCCTCCAGCTTCTCGCTGAAACGAAGTGTGACTTCACTCGGTGGCGTGTTGACGGTGCCGCCGACCGCCGGGGTCGCACGAATGAGATGCGCGTGCGCCAAGACCGACACGGTGCCGGACAGAACCAGGACGGCGGGTGCAACGAGACCGATGGATGTACGTAGAGCTGACATATGGTCCTCCTAAGATTGAGCGTTTCCTTTAGACAGCGTGTAAATCATTGGAGCATCGCAGCGAGCACTAATGCTCGTAATGCCCTGTCACTTCGCCTTTTCGATCTTCGTCACGGTGAACTGGCCGTTCACCTGATCGGCATCGAACTTCACCTTGTCGCCGGCCTTCACCGCCTTGAGCATCGCAGCGTCGTTCGCCTTGTAAACCATGGTCATATCCTGATCCATTCCGAGCCTCTTGGCCGGGCCATGCTTTATGGTGATCTTGCCGGCCGACTGATCGACCTTCAAGACTTGGCCATCGATCAGGGCTGACTGGGCGACGGCGCCTTGCGACCCAATCGAAAGCGCGAGCGCGAGGATAAACGATGGTATGGTTCTCATATTGCTCTCCTTTCAGCGATGCGAGTCGGAATGTGATTTGAAAGTCGCCTCGACAATTGTTTCATTGGCCTTTTCGCGGGTGGGCTCCCGTCGGAGGGCTCTCAGACCGATGCATGGGTTGCGCGGCAGCACCTTCGGCCTCGTGCGCGACTGTCCCTTCGGGATTCCGGTAGGGGCCCGGATCGCTGTAGTCATTGGCACCAAGTCCCTCACGCACTTTCATGAGTGTGAACATGCCGCCCATCTCGATCGGCCCGAATTGTCCGAAGCCCGTCATCATCGGCAGCGTGTTGTCCGGCATCGGGTGCTCCATCGAGCCCATCACTGCCATGCCCTCCGAACCCATCAGGTGAAAATCGGGAACCAATCGTCGAACCGCCTTTGCTGTTTCCCTCTGGTTGGTGCCGATGAAATTTCTCGTGTTGTGGCCCATGGCGTTCATGGTGTGATGGGACTTGTGGCAATGAAGCGCCCAATCGCCGGGAGCGTCCGCGACCACCTCAAAGGCGCGAATGGCCCCAACCGGAACATCGGTCGTCGTCTCCGGCCAGCGCGCGCTCTCCGGCACCCAGCCGCCGTCGGTGCAGGTCACCGCGAAGCTGTGACCGTGGAGGTGGATCGGATGATTGGTCATGGTCAGGTTGCCGATGCGCACGCGCACACGATCGCCGAGGCGCACCGGTAGTGGATCGATGCCCGGGAACACCCGCGCATTCCAGGTCCACATGTTGAAGTCGGTCATCTCGGCGACCTTCGGCAGATAGGTGCCGGGGTCGATCAGGTATGAGCTCATGACGAACACGAAATCGCGGTCGACCCGGTAGAGCTTCGGATCGCGCGGATGGACGATAAACATGCCCATCATCCCCATCGCCATCTGCACCATTTCATCCGAATGCGGGTGGTACATGAAGCTTCCGCTCCGCTTGAGCTCGAACTCGTAGACGAACGTCTTGCCGGGATCGATGTGCGGCTGCGTGACGCCGCCGACGCCATCCATGCCGTTCGGCAGGAGCATGCCGTGCCAGTGCACGGTGGTGTGCTCGGGGAGCTTATTGGTGACGAAGATGCGGACCTTTTCGCCTTCCACCGCCTCGATGGTCGGCCCCGGCGATTGGCCGTTGTAGCCCCACAGATGCGCGTTCATGCCGGGCGCGAACTCGCGGACCACCGGCTCGGCGACCAAATGGAATTCCTTCCAATCGCCGTTCATCCGCCATGGCAGCGTCCAGCCGTTCAACGTCACGACCGGCTGGTAATGCGGACCGCTCGACGGGAACAACGGCGGCTGCATCGCATTGGTGGACGTCGTCGGCGCCTCCGGGATGCCCGCTGCCAGCACGCGCCCGCTGATCGAGTTTGCTCCAGCAAGGACCGCGGTCGCTCCCAGTAGGTTTCTTCGCGATAGCATGTCGATCTCCTTACCTGTATCTGTTCAATCGCCTGCGGTAGCGCCGGAGGCGCTCATCGGCGCACGTGGACCTGCATCGCCTCCTGTGACCACGCCGCCGCCGGCCACCGCTGCGCCGAGATTGGTGCTGGCCAGCCAGAAATCGCGTTGCGCTTCGATGGCGGCGATGTTCACGCTGACCCGCTGTCTCGCCTCGGTCAGCAAGGAGAAAACATCGATTTGCATCGCGCCATAACGCAGCATGGTCTCGTCCGTGATAGTCTGGCGCAGTGGCAAAGCCCGATCCCGGTAAAGATTCGCAATATCGTAGGTCGAGCGGTAAACCCGATATGCGTCGCGCGCTTCCGACCGCACATCCACCGCCTTTTCGGTGAGGCGGTTCACCGCTTGCATGTAGCTCTCGCCGGCCTGGCGCAGCCGAACTTCGCCAAAATCAAAGATCGGGACTTGGAACTCGACCTCAACGCCGCCGCCAGTGCCACGCGCGCCCCCTGATTCGCGCTGGGTCCTGGAAACACCCGTCACGTCCAGCAGGTTGATGAAACGCGTCGCGTTCGCGAGACCATAGGACTTTGCGAGGGTATCGACCTCGATACGCGCAATTTGGAGATCGACGCGCCGACGGACGGCGTCCACCTCGACAGCGGGCAAGCTCCCCGGTCGCTTGGGCAGGACCGGCAGCACCTCCGGCAACTTGAATTCGACCTCGTTGCCCCACAGTCCGAGCGAGCGGATCAACGCCTCGCGTTCGCTCGCTGCGTGTTGGCGCACCGCCGCGAGCTGGGTCGAAATGTCGACGTAAAATGCTTGCTCGCGCGCCTGATCGAGCTTGTTCATGGCGCCGGTCTCGCCGAGTTGCTTGGCAAGCTTTGCCGCAGTCTCCGCAGCGGAGTTTGCCTGGCCTAGAAAAGTCACCAACTGACGCGATGCGACCGCGCGATAGTAATTCCGACGTGCCTCGGCAGCGACGCGCAGTGTCTCCTCGGCGGCGCGCAACTGGGCTTGATGGAAACGGTCCGCCGCAATGTCCGCCCGCGCGGGCAGCGTCGCGAGCGCCAGGATGTCGCCGACAATTCGGCGTTCGATGTCAAGCTCGACCGATGTCGAGAGCCGACTGATTGAGAATGCCGGATTGGGCGGAAGACTCGCCTCGACCATGGCGGCTTCAGCGATGCCGAGTTCGTTGTAGGCCGCTTGAAGTCCTTTGTTGTTCAGAAGCGCAATCTGAACCGCCGCGTCCACCGACACAGTTGATGCGAGCAGCCTTCGCACGCGCGCTCGGCCTGCGGTCGCCGCCTCCTCACTGCCGATCTTGAGCGTGTCTTTCCTCAGCTCCGTTGCCGCAATGCCGCTCACCACGCCCATGCCGGCGTCCGAAGAGAAGGATGCGCACCCGGTCAGCCATACTGCCGCAAGGGCGAACGCGAGAAGCCTAGCCCGTTCATTGGATACGTGCGGAGCGGCCGTCATGGCTCTTGTCTCATCGGATTCGGCCGAGGCGGAGCGACGCTCCTGTCGAGGTCCTGCCATGGCTGGGGTTCTACGGGCCGAAAGCGCTCCGAGACCTTCGCAACCGAGCGGTACCGTATCGGCGGCACCCGCGTGCCCGGGTCGGCGGCTGCGGTCGAAGATGCCGGAGGAGGCGTGGCCGTGCACGCCGCAATGCCGAACGCAAGCGCTAGCCCCGTTCCCAGCCGGAACGTAGCCGCAGACCATCGATGTCTGAGCATGATCTCCAGATCTCTTGCGGAATCAGAGGAGCGTGCCGCAAATCGCGGACAGACTGCGACTCAGGACTCAGCGCAGAGGTCTTGGGGGTCGGTCGAGTCGGCCCGGCGGGACGCCAGGCGCTTGATCAATCCGCCCGGGCAGCAAGAGGCTCGCCGATGACGCTGCGGGTCTCGATCGCCATTGCTGCGGGGAGAACGCCCGCAAAATACGCATGCAGTGCGCAGCAAGTGTCAGCGAGGTTTCCGGTTTGATCGCCATGGAGATGGGGTTTTTCTTCATCCCCGTGAACATCGACATTTAGATGATGGGCGTGCGAAGCAAGCGCGTTCGAAATCGGCCGCGCGCTGGCGCGCGGCGACGACACGACACCCGCGAACTGGGCGACCAAGAACAGGACGACCAGCAAACGGATAAACCCCGGAATGGTCCGGAACCAATTCATCTGCGACTTGCACCAAGCTCCGCTGGAAACCACTATCACTATGGTCCCGTCGCGTTCCACCGTCAATGTCGCTGAGCAGGGCCCGGTTGAGTAATGCCCAGACGCACGCCCTCGGGAGAGGGCGATTACGCGAGCAGCACAATCAAGTCGCGCACGTCCGGCTGGCGTTCCAGCGTCCGCACGAACTCGACGACGCTTTGGGCGCGCTCGCCGCCGATCACCGGCGTCGCATTGGCGAGGAACTTTGCCTCGATGGCCGCGTCGCTCATGGGATTGGCGGCGGTGCCGCTGGCGTGGGGAACGTGAGCCTCGTAGCGTTTGCCACCGGCAACGATGGTCGCATGGGCCTCGTCTGAACGAAGCGTCGCGTCGGCGGCGGCCTTGGTCTTACGCCTCAGCGCTGTCACGACCGGGTCGGCCGCCTTGGCGTCGGAATACTGGGCAATGCCGGCCGCGCCATCCGCGAGCGCGACGGCCGCCGAATGAACCGTCGAAAATTTCGATTGCAGCCCCGTCGAGGGCTCGGCGACGTCCGTGATCGACAGCACGAATGGGTGGACCCGCAAGCTGATTTCACTCACGGCCGCGGGATCGATGCGCTTCCGGTTGCGGATCGCGATGACGGCGTCGATCAGCGGATGCAGCACCACGCCGCACGCATAAGGCTTGTGACCGTTGGTCTCGATCAACCAGCTCTCGCCAAGACCGGCGGTCAGGCGCTCGGGGGCCGCGGTGTCGCTGTACACGCGGCAGAATCCCTTCCGGCCCTCGATGATCTCCTGGGTGCTGTCGAAACCGCGCTCCGCCAGCAGCGCCGCAAGCACGCCGTTCTGGGCCGCTTTCCCCGCATGGAATGACTTGCACATGGTGCCGCGGTTCTGCTGCATGCCGGCCGCCTGGGTGGCGGCGATGCCCATCGCGTAGGTGAGCTTCTGGGCATCGAGCCCGATCAGCTTGCCGCCCGCCACGGCCGCCGCGATTGTGCCGAGCGTGCCGGTGAGGTGCCAGCCGCCTTTGTGATGACCTGGCGCCGTGAGGCCGCTGCGGATGCCGGCTTCGAACCCGACCGCATAGGCTAGCATGAGATCGGCCCCAGTCGCGGGCGTGCGCTCGGCAAGCGAAAACAGCGCCGCCAGGATCGGAGAACTGGCATGGAGAACGACACCGCCCATATGGGTGTCGTCGAAATCGAGCACATGACCCATCTGGCCATTGGCAAGCGGCGCATCGAGCCGCCCGAGCTTGAGATTGCGGCCGAGTATGGTCGCCTGGGGCCGGCCGCCGGCCTCCTGCAGCACCGCAAGGAGCGTGTCGATGGTCTTGTGCCTGCTGCCGGCGAGCGCACAGCCGACCAAGTCCAGCACGCCGCGCCGGGCTTGGCGCAGCGCCGAAGGCGTTAGATCGGAAAACCGCGCCGCCGCGAGATGCGCGCACAAGGTCTTGGTCAGCGTTACGGCAGTGGGATCAAGGTTCTGGTCCATGTGAGATGACAGAAGATAGAGGACAAATGTCAAAGGCGGAACGTCGATCTGATCTCCGACATTCTGACGTGTAGAGGGAATTTCGATGAAATGGTATGGTTGTGGCTGCCGCACCTTTTCGAGCCCATGAGGGTGAAATGAGACTTCGGAATGTGATTTCTCTGGCTAGTGACGCACTTGTCGGCGGCACTCTTGCGATCGGGCTTGCCGCCTTCCCATTCGAGGCTGCAGCCGCGGTGGCCTATCCGAGCCGGCCGATCACCATCATCGTGCCGTTCGGCGCCGGCAGCGGCACCGACATCGTCACCCGCATCATCGCGCAACCGCTCGGGATCGCGCTCAATCAGAATATCGTCGTGGACAACCGCCAGGGCGCCAACGGCGGCATCGCGGCCACCTATGTGGCCAAGGCGCCGCCCGACGGCTACACGCTGCTGATGAGCACCAACAGCCCGCATTCGTCCAACCCGTTCCTGCTCAAGAACATCGCCTACGACCCGGTGAAGGATTTCGCGCCGATAACGCGGATCGGCAGCTTCACACTGATGTTCGTCACCAATCCGGCGGTGCCGGTTAAAACGATCCCGGAGTTGATCGCCTACGCCAAGGCCAATCCCGGCAAGCTCACTTACGCCAGCGGCAACACTTCGGGCATTCTGGCGGGCGAAACGCTCAAGCACTGGGCCGGCATCGATATTCTCCAGGTCCCCTACAAGAGCGTGCCGCCGGCGCTCAACGACGTCATTGCGGGCCGGGTGTCGATGGCTTTCTCGGACCTCACGCCGGGCCTGCCTCACGTCAATGCCGGCACCCTGCGTGCGCTCGGCATTACGCGCCTGCGACGCAGCGTGCTGCTTCCCGATCTGCCGACGTTCGATGAGTCCGGTCTTAAAGGTTTCGAGGTGGAATCATGGGCCGGGTTGTTCGCGCCGGCCGGAACTCCGGCCGAGATCGTCGCTCGGCTCAATGCCGAAACCCGAAAGATCGTGGAAAATCCGCAGATCAAGGCGCAGATCGGCCAGATCGGCTTCGAGGTGTTCGGCTCGACGCCGGAGGAGCTTGCCGAATTCGTCAAGACTCAACTCGTCCGGACATCCCGGATGGTCAAGGACGCCGGCATCGAGCCGGAGTAACCGTCATGCCCGCGCTTGTCGCACGGGTGTCCGGCACGGTTTGTGCTTGAAGGAGTGCACGGCATTGATTCTACTCGATTCCAGGTGGTTGCGAATCATCTGGACACGAAAAAGGATCAACGCCGTGCCTCACCAGAATATCGTTTTTCACTGCCTTCTGAAGCATATTCCTTGGTCGATCTTCGATCGGCTTGTGAAGCAGTACGATGCCGACTGGGATGATCGTTGCATCACGACCAGGGCTCATCTGATTGCGCTGGTGCATGGGCAGTTTTCCGGGGCGCGGAGTCTGCGCGAGATCGAAACCAACCTGAAAAAGCCACGCTAGCAAGCTTTATCATGTGGGCGGCTGCACCGTATCGAAGTCGGCGCTGTCGACCGCCAATGCTGAGCGTCCCGTGGAAGTCTTTGGCGGCTTGCTTTCGGTGCTGATGGCTTCGTTGCAGGCCGGCTACCGACGCAAAATCGGCGATTGCGTGCGTCTGATTGATTCGACCAGCGTGCAGCTGAGCAGCCTGAGCGGCAAATGGGCGACGTTTTCGGCGGGAGTTTGCGGCGCCAAGGCGCACATCATCTACGATCCCGATGCCGACCAACCGCTCTATCTCATGGTGACGCCTTCCAACGTCAATGACATCACGGCCGCCAAGCAGATGCCGATCGAAGCGGGGGCGACCTATGTCTTCGATCTCGGCTATTACGATTATGGTTGGTGGGCCTCGCTTGATCAGGCGGGCTGCCGCATCGTGACGCGCCTCAAGTCCAATACGCCTTTTACAGTGGTGGATAATATGCCGGTCCCGCCGGGATCGTCGATCCTGAGCGATCGGACCGGATATCTTCCCAGCCGGCTCGCTGCATCCCGCAGGAATCCGATGTCGAAGCTCGTACGCGAAGTTCGGGTCATCATCGAGACCGGCAAGGTGCTGCGCATCTTCACCAATGATTTGGAAGCCAGTGCGCAGGAAATCGCCGATCTGTACAAGCGTCGATGGGCCATCGAGTTGTTCTTTCGATGGGTCAAGCAGACCTTGAAGATTGGCCACTTCCTGGGAACCTCCGAAAACGCAGTGCGCATTCAGATCGCGGTCGCGCTGATTGCCTTCTTGTTGCTGCGCTTGGCCCACGACGCCAACAAAATCGTTGCAAGCCCGCTTGCCTTCGCGCGGCTCATCCGCGCCAACCTGATGCATCGGCGGCCAATCGCAGAACTTCTCAAACCCCCGCCAACGCCCGAGTTGCGGCAGCCTGGATTTGACTTCGGGCCGCATGCCACCCGCGCGGCGCAACGCAGCCGATACGCGCGCGCGTCCGTCGCCATGGAGAAGGCGGCATGATAAGCACAAACCGTGCCGGACACCCGTGCGCTTGTCGCGGGCATCCACGTCTTTCTTTGCGGGCCTGCAGCAAGAGAGACATGGATGGCCGGGACAAGCCCGGCCATGACTCCGCAAGAAGACTCAGTATGTGGAACGCGACAACACGAGATGCGCCCGTCGCGGTGACGTGATCGCGGCACAGGCAAGGGCTGACCGAGTTGTGATCCCGACAGGCATGCGAAACCGCCCGCCAAGGCCTATATCTGGGGCACAAATCCACTGCGAGATCGACGAGGAGATCGGGATGTTCACGTTCAAGAAAAAGCTTGAGGTGCCAAGCGCCGCCGCGGCGCTGCCGGGCCGCGCGGAACCGATCCCGACGGCATCGCGCCATTTCCTCAATGGCCGCCCGCTCAAGGGGCCATATCCGGAGGGCTCCGAAACCGCGATTTTCGGCCTGGGATGCTTTTGGGGCGCCGAGCGCAAGTTCTGGGAACTGGGCGACGGCATCCATGTCACCGCGGTCGGTTATGCGGGCGGGCTCACCCCGAATCCCACCTATCAGGAAGTCTGCACGGGCCAGACCGGTCACAACGAGGTCGTACTGGTGGTGTTCGACCCGAAAAAGATTTCCTACGAGAAGTTGCTCAAGACGTTTTGGGAGAGTCATGACCCGACTCAGGGTATGCGGCAGGGCAACGATATGGGGACCCAATACCGGTCCGGCATTTATGTGAGCACGCCGGTGCAGCACGCGGCCGCGGAGGCCTCGAAGGCGATGTACGAGAAGGCGATTGCCGTAAAAGGCTACGGGGCGATCACGACCGAGATTCTCCCCGCCCCGGAATTCTACTTCGCCGAGGACTACCACCAGCAGTATCTTGCCAAGAACCCCTCCGGCTATTGCGGCCTTGGCGGGACCGGGGTGAGTTGCCCGGTCGGGATCGGGGTCGGCGCCGCAACGGCGTGAGAAGCGTAGGGCGGGTTCTCTTTAACCCGCCTTTCTAGAATGGCGGGTTGACGGTGATGGCGGGTTAAAGAGAACCCGCCCTACGCCAAAATCGATTATCCCACGTACTTGGTGAGCCAAGCGAGCGTGCGCCCGAGCGCTTCCATGTGGGCGGTCTCGTTGTAGCTGCCGCGCTCGTCGCAGGAGAAGCCGTGGCCGGCGTGGTAGACGTGAACTTCCACATCCGGCCGCTTCTGCTTGACGATCTCGACATCGCTCATCGGGATCGATTGATCCTGGTCGCCGAAATGCAGGAGCGTCGAAACCTTTGGCTTTTTGTCGGCGTTCTTGGCGATGGCGCCGCCATAGTAGCCGATCGCGCAGGACAGCCCTTCGAGATTGCAGGCGGCCAGGAACGCGACGCTGCCGCCCATGCAGTAGCCCACGATGCCGACCTTGCCGGCGCCCTTGACGGCATCAATCGCCGCCGCAGTATCGCGCATCATGGCGGCCCAGTCGATCTTGGGGATGAACGTGCGCGCGTTCTCGACTTCAGCCGGCGAATAACCGCATTCGAAATTCGGCGACATGCGGTCGAACACCGCCGGCGCCACGCAAGCGTAACCCCGGGCCGCAAAACGGTCGCAGACGCTGCGCATATGATGGTTGACGCCGAAAATCTCCTGGATCACTACAAGCCCGCCCTTCGGGCTGCCGGGCGGATCGGCACGATAACCCCCGAGCTTAAAACCGTCGGAAGCGGTCAGCGAAATTTG
>Ga0210402_10006200_pt1 | contig 10614 bp, 9 predicted proteins | sample IncBWC7MmetaG_FD_161055 | JGI IMG/M metagenome (GOLD analysis project Ga0210402, IMG submission 161055) | Forest soil microbial communities from Barre Woods Harvard Forest LTER site, Petersham, Massachusetts, United States - Inc-BW-C-7-M | ecosystem: Environmental > Terrestrial > Soil >... | reverse complement strand
TGCCAAGTATCGCATCGCGCAGACCAGCGTCGAGCGGCTCGCCACCGGTATGCGCTGGTGCGAGGGACCGGTCTATTTCGGCGATGCGCGCTGCCTGCTGTGGAGCGATATTCCCAACAACAGCATCATGCGCTGGGACGAGGGCACCGGACGCGTCAGCATTTATCGCCGGCCGTCGAACAATGGCAACGGCAACACCCGTGACCGGCAAGGCCGCCTCGTCACCTGCGAGCACGATACGCGGCGCGTGACGCGCACCGAGTACGATGGCAGCGTTACCGTGCTGATCGACAAGTTCGACGGCAAGCCGCTCAACTCGCCGAACGACATCGTGGTCAAATCCGACGATTCGATCTGGTTCACCGATCCGCCGTTCGGGATTCTCGGCAATTACGAAGGTCACGTCGCCACGCCCGAGCTGCCGACCAACGTCTATCGGCTCGATCCGAAAGCGGGACGCGCGACGGTGGTGGCCGGCGACATCAATCGGCCGAACGGGCTTGCGTTCTCGCCCGACGAGAAGAAGCTCTACATCGTCGAGGCGGGCGTCACTCCGCGGGTGATCCGCGTTTACGACGTCAACGATGACAAGCTAGCGAACGGGCGCGCCTTCATCACCGCCGAGCCGGGAGGCACGCCCGACGGCTTCCGCTGCGACGTCGAGGGCAATCTGTGGTGCGGCTGGGGCATGGGCAGCGCGCAACAGGACGGGGTGAAGGTTTTCGACTCAAACGGCAAGCCGATCGGATTCATCGCATTGCCCGAGCGCTCGGCCAATGTCTGCTTCGGCGGCGTCAAGCGCAATCGGCTGTTCATGGCGGCAAGCCACTCGCTCTATTCGCTCTATGTGAATACGCAGGGCGCGCCCGGAGGGTGAGCAAAAAAAGCTCTGACCGCAAATCCGCGCACCGGCGCTAGGGGCGCATCTGCGACCTGATCTCTGCGCGCAGCGCGTCGATGGAGACGAGGCCGGTGCTCGTCTGCACGTGCCAGAAGGCCCAGCCGTTGCAAGCCTCCAAGCCCTGCGCCAATGCGCCGATGCGGTGGATGGAGCCGACCTTCTCGCCCAAGGCGACGGCGCCGTCGGCGCGCACCAGCGCTTCGATCTTGCGTTTGGCATCGCACAGGCGCGCGCCCGGGATGATCAGGCCGCGTTCGATGAGCGCCGAAAATGGCACGCGCGGCGCCTCGCGCGCGGTCATGAACGGGGCAATTGCCGGGGCCGGAAGCGGCGCGACCGCCGCGATACGCGCCTGTGCCGCCACGGAATAGGCGCGCTCGCGCTCGATCCCGATGAAGCGACGGCCGAGCCGCTTGGCGACCGCGCCGGTTGTGCCGCTGCCGCAGAACGGGTCGAGCACGAGGTCGTCGGGCCGCGAAGAGGCGAGAATGACACGCGCCAGCAGCGCCTCCGGTTTCTGCGTCGGATGCAGCTTCTTGCCGTTGGCGCCTTTGAGGCGCTCCTCGCCGGTGCAGAGCGCAAGGGTCCAGTCCGAGCGCACCTGCACGTCGTCGTTGCCGGCCTTCAGCGCTTCATAATTGAAAGTGTAGCCCCTGCCGCTCGGCTCGCGCGCGGCCCAGATCAGCGTCTCGTGGGCGTTGGTGAAGCGCCGCCCGCGAAAGTTCGGCATCGGATTCGATTTGCGCCACACCACATCGTTGAGAATCCAGAAGCCCACATCCTGCAGCATCGCCCCGACGCGGAAGATGTTGTGATAGGACCCGATCACCCACAGCGTCGCGTTGCGCTTCATCACGCGCCGGCATGCAACGAGCCAGGCGCGGGTGAAATCGTCATAGGCGGAGAAGCTCGTAAATTTGTCCCACGCATCGTCGACTGCATCGACGCGCGAATCGTCGGGACGCTTGAGGTCGCCTTGCAGCTGCAAGTTATAGGGCGGATCGGCGAACACTAGGTCGACCGATTCCGCCGGCAGCTTTGCCATCTCGGCAATGCAGTCGCCGATCAGAACTCGGTTGGTCTCGATGCTCTTCAAACTGACGCGGGGCGCCCGAGCGGACGCCCCGCGACGCGAACCAACCATGACTCAGGACTCTGACTCAGGCGATGCGGCCGGTGACGCGGGACCTACAACCGACAGCGACGCACTATGAGGGTGCGCGGTAAAAATCGGCTTAACCGCGCGGCTAGGCTCTTGGGAAAGAATTACGCCGCACGTATATTGTCGCAGGCGCATGACGGCGCGGCGTTAAACAAAAGGCAACCGCTGCGGCGGCGGTGTGACGGGCCGCAGGCAAGGAGGCGAAGCCATGCGGTTGGACGATCTTCCGGAAAGCGGCAACGTCGAGGATCGACGTGGAGAGGGCGGCTTCGGCGGCGGCGGCGGTTTCGGACTTCCGATCGGCGGCGGAGGATTGAGCATCGGCGCGATCGTTGCCCTCGGCCTTATCGGCTGGGCGCTGGGCATCGATCCAAGCTTGCTCATCGGCGGCGCCGAGGTTGTGACCGGACCCAACCGGCCGCAGGTGCAGGCGCCTCCTACCGCGCGACGCACCGCGGCGCCGCAGGACGAGATGGGCCGCTTCGTCAGCAAGGTGCTCGGCAGCACCGAACTGCAGTGGAAGCAGATCTTCGCCAAGGACGGCAGAATCTATCGCCCGCCGGTGCTGGTTCTCTATCGCGGCGCGACGCATGCGAGTTGCGGCGGAGAAGCGCAGAGCGCCATGGGACCGTTTTATTGTCCTGCCGACCAGAAGGTCTATCTCGACACCTCCTTCTTCGATCAGATCGCGACGCGCTTCCGCGGCTGCGACGCCGGCAGCAGAACGTGCCAATTTTCCGAGGCCTACGTGGTCGCACACGAGGTCGGGCATCACGTGCAAAACCTGCTCGGCATTCTGCCCAAGGCCCAGCAGGCGCAACGCGCGGCCGACAGCAGGGCGGCGGCGAACCACATCCAGGTGCAGGTGGAGCTGCAGGCCGATTGTCTTGCCGGGGTGTGGGCGAACCGCGAAAACGAAATGCTAAAGAGCGAGGGGAAGCCGGCATTCATCGAACCGGGCGACGTCGAGGCCGCGTTGCGCACCGCCGCCGCCATCGGCGACGACACGTTGCAGCGCCGCGCGCGCGGCTACGTGGTTCCGGACTCTTTCACGCATGGAAGCTCCGAGCAGCGCCAACGCTGGTTCAATACTGGCTTCCGCTCCGGTTCGGTCGCAAGCTGCAACACCTTTGCCGCAGCGCAGCTTTGACATCGCCGACATGAGTAGCGTGAGCAAAGGCTCGCTGCATCGCGCGGCCCGCGCGCTTTCGCGCAAGCACCAGCGTATGAGTGAGTATGCACCATGCCCGGAATCGACAGCAGCAGGCAGTTCGTACCGCTGAAGATCGCGGTGCTCACGATCTCCGACACTCGCGCGCTCGAAGACGACAAGTCGGGCGGTACGTTGGTCGAGCGCATCGAAAAGGCCGGTCACGCGCTGTCCGCGCGTGCCATCGTGCCTGACGAGATCGGCAACATCCGCGCACAGGTCGAGCGATGGATCGCCGACCCCGCAATTGACGTAGTCATTACCACCGGCGGGACCGGCTTCACCGGACGCGACGTGACGCCGGAGGCGATCGAACCGTTGTTCGAAAAGCGCATGGACGCTTTCGCGACGATGTTCTTGCTGGTGAGCCAGGCCAAGATCGGCACCTCGGCGATCCAGACTCGCGCGACCGCAGGCGTTGCCGGCGGCACCTATGTTTTCTGCCTGCCGGGTTCGCCGGGTGCATGCCGCGATGCCTGGGACGAAATCCTGGTGCATCAGCTCGACTACAGGTATCGCCCCTGCAATTTCGTCGAGATCTTGCCGCGGCTCGACGAGCACTTACGCCGGGCCAAAGCTAAAGGTGCCACCGCTTAGCGCTGCGTCTCTGCGGCCGTTGCGCATGTGCGGGTCTTGATGAAATGGCGCGCGCGAACGCGGCGGCCTTGAAGCGGAATCGGATCGCCCGACGAGGCGATGGGCGCGAATGCGAATCACTGCTGGTGCAGTTCGAGGTCCCACGTCTCGGCGCTGAGTTGCTTGCCGAACATGTCGTGCGTCCACTGATGCGTGAGCTTGAAGCCGGCTCGCTCGTAGACGCGGCGGGCGGCGGTGAGCACGGTGTGCGTCCACAGCGTCACCTTGCGGTAGCGCGCCTCGCGCGCAAACCGCACCGCCTCCTCGACCAACCGCCCGCCCACGCCGAGGCCGCGTGCCCTCGGCTCGACCAAGAGGAGGCGCAGCCGCGCGACTTCATCTGTCTCCCGCACGAGCAGGACGGACCCGATATTCTCGCCCGCCCACTCGGCGATCCAGCATCGCTCACGCTCGCGATCATGGTTGCGGACGAAGCCTGCAACGATTTCTGCGATCAATGCTTCGAGCCGCTCGTCCCAGCCGTATTCCTCCCGATAGAGCGCGCCATGACGGGAGACGATCCAGCCCATGTCGCCGGGGCGCGGGGGCCGCAGCATGTAAGGGATTTGGGGTGTCGGCGCTTCGCACAGCGAACTTTCGATGGTGCGCATGGCGGCGACCACCCGTTCCTGATCCGCAGTCGATAGCGCGCCGAGCATCGCGGCGACTTCGTTCTGCGAATGCTCGTCGAGCGGCGCGAAGGCCATACGGCCTTTTGCGGTCAGAGATAAAAGGCTTTGCCGCCGATCGTCGGGCGAGGCGGTTTTGACGACGAGGCCGCGTTCGATGAAGCCGCGCAGGGTGCGACTGAGATAGCCATGATCGAGCCCGAGCTCCGCGGCGATCTCAGTTGCGGTCGACGTAGGCCGTTGCGCAAGCTCGTAGAGCACGCGTGCCTGGGTGAGTGAGTAGGGACTGCCGAGAAAACCGTCCTCGAGGACGCCGATGCGCCGCGTGTAGAGGCGGTTGAAGCGGCGAACCGCGCCGACGCGCGTCTCGAAATCGACCGTGGGTATCGCTGCCATCGCGAGGCCGGATTTGTGACATTGTCAAACATCTTATTGACTGAGTCAAGTAATTTAAATGGCTCCGGTTCGCAGCCAGACGAGTCGTTTCCGGCCGATGCGGCGGAGGAGATCGCGCTCGGGTGCCTGGACGTCGCGGTGGCCGCCCAGCGCATCGTAAAGCGATTTCGCTATCACCACTCCTTGGCTCGCGTGCGCCCATGCGCCGAGTGCGGCACGCAGCAGCGCCAGTGCCTCGAGCGTGGCCGAACCGCGCGGGCCGGCACGAAACACGCCGGCCTGGACGTGGGGATCTTTGCGAAGTTCGACCTCCTCGATGAAACGCCTGGTTTCCTCGACCCAACTTGCCTCGAGCACGACGCCAGGCTGCAGGAAGAGCAGCCAGGACGCGCGCGCCGTACCGGCTGCCGTCTTAAGGCGCGCCCCGCGCGGAAGCGTTAAGTCCAACACGCAGCAGCCGGCCTCGTCCGCGATGGCAACGGTCGCGTCGCGCGAGCCTGCGTCGGCAACGATGACCTCCCGGACTAGGCTGGTGACCGCTCCTGCAACCAGCGCCGCGAGCGTCGGCAAGAGCGCGCGTTCGTTGTCCTGCGTGGCAATCACGACGCTGAGCATGAACCGGCGTCCTCAAAGCGCGCACGAAGTAACACCGTCTTTTACCCTCTTCGATCCGCTCGAAAGAGGCCGGCAGTCCCGCCTTGGCCAGGTATGGGGTCCACCTGCGCGCCGCCGCGCACGGGCGGACGTCTTTGTTGGAACTGCTTCTTGCATTCGGAGCCAGCCCGCACTATGTTCTTGTTTTGTTCGTGAACCGTCTTGGATTGTGCCATGGCTCGTTCTAACGCAGCCGTAAGACGCCCGCCGGCGCCCAACCCCTCCTGGCCCACCTCCGCCGCGCCGGCGGGCGGTTTTGGGCGCCGCCCCGCGCGGGAGGCGGCGCGTCCAGCCGTTATCGACCTTGACGCGCCAGCCGACGCCGACGTCGTGGTCGAGGGCGTTCGCCGCCGCGGACGTGGCGCGCAGTCGAACGCCTCGGGCCGCTATGAGCCGCTCGCGCGCATTGCCTTCGACGACGGCTGGCAGAGTTTCGAAGAGTTGCCGCCGTTCAAGACGACGGTGACAATGGACTCCACACGGAAGATCATCACCCGCAACGACTCACCCGACATTTCCTTCGACCGCTCGATCAACCCTTATCGTGGCTGCGAGCACGGCTGCATCTATTGCTTCGCGCGGCCGACCCACGCTTATCTCGGACTTTCGCCGGGCCTGGACTTCGAAACCAAGCTCTTCGCCAAGCCTGACGCGGCGAAGCTGCTCGAGCGCGAGTTATCGGCGCCCGGCTATGTGCCGCGCACGATCGCCATCGGCACCAACACCGATCCCTACCAGCCGATCGAGCGCGAGCATCAAATCATGCGGCGCATCCTCGAGGTTCTCGAGCGCTGCGGTCACCCGGTTGGCATCGTGACAAAATCGGCGCTGGTGCTGCGGGATCTCGACATTCTCGCTCGCATGGCGCGACGCGATCTCGTCAAGGTCGCCTTGTCGGTGACCACCCTCGATGCTCACCTTGCTCGGGTGATGGAGCCGCGCGCGGCGACGCCGCCCAGGCGGCTCGAGGCGCTGCGCCGGCTGACTGCCGCCGGCGTGCCGGCCTCTGTCATGGTGGCGCCGGTGATCCCTGCCCTCAACGATGCCGAGATCGAACGCATCCTTGATGCCGCCGCCGCCTTGGGCGTGCGGGAGGCCGGCTACGTCCTGCTGCGGCTTCCACTCGAGGTGCGCGATCTCTTCCGGGAGTGGCTGATGGCCAATTTTCCCGACCGCTATCGCCACGTCTTCAAGCTCATCCGCGAAACCCGCGGCGGCAAGGATTACGATTCGAGCTGGAATACCCGCATGACCGGGGCCGGGCCGGTCGCTTGGATGATCGGCCGCCGCTTCGAGCTCGCCTGCGAGAAGCTCGGTTTCAACAAGACGCGCACGCGGCTGACCACCGACCACTTCAGTCCGCCGCGCCGCGCCGCAGAGCAGTTGAAGTTGTTCTGAGCTTCCTCGGTAATCCCCGCCCTCCACAGCGGGAAAGCGGGCCCCGGTTGACTTGGCCGCCGCGGCGCGCACCATCGCGACATGAGTCGCTCGACCGCCGCGCGAGTAGTCTCCGTTCGCGCCGAGAAAGTTCGTCCCCTGCGTCTGCCGCTGGGCGAAGCGGACATCCGCCCGACCTTTCGTCGCGAGCGCGCAGCGATCAAGCGCGGCGTGTGGCCGGTAGCCGGCTGCGACGAAGCGGGCAGGGGGCCGCTCGCCGGCCCGGTGGTCGCCGCCGCCGTCGTGCTCGACCCCAAATGCGTGCCACGCGGGCTCGATGATTCCAAGAAGCTCGATCCGGAAACGCGCGAGAAGCTGCACGCCAAGATTTGTGCGAGCGCGGAGGTCGCGGTGGCCATCGCGCCGCCGTGGCGGATCGACCGGGACAATATTCTGCGGGCGTCGCTCTGGGCACTCGCGCGCGCCGTCGCATGCCTGCCGGTCAGGCCGCAACTCGTGTTCGTCGATGGCCGCGATCGCATCGATGCCGACTGCGATTGCCAAGCCGTGATCAGCGGAGATGCGATCCTGGCCTCGATCGCGGCCGCTTCGATCGTTGCCAAGGTCACGCGCGATCGGCTCATGACGCGATTGGGGATGCTCTATCCCGGCTACGGTTTCGAGAACCACAAGGGCTATAGTGTGCCCGAGCATTTCGACGCCCTCGCGCGGCTCGGCCCGACGATCCATCACCGGCGCTCCTTCGCCCCAGTCGCCGCGGCTTACGGCGATATCGTGACCGCGGACATGGCAGCCGGCGAGATCGAGCCGGTCGCGTTGCCGCTCTAGCGCCGTGGGCCTTATCTCTGCCGGTCGCGTCCAGTAACGTCCGGCCGATGCTCTACGTCTCCATCTTCGTCGAACTCTTGCGGTCGCGTCCGTCGCTCGCGGTCTGGCTGGCGGCGCTAACGCAGGCGGTGCTGTGGCTGTTGGTCCCCGCGCTCTTCTACGCCGGGCCGCCTGGCGACCTGCCGGACGTGCTCGCAGTCGGGCACGAATTCCAACTCGGGACCTATCTCGGCCCGCCGCTCGCCTTCTGGCTCGCCGAGATCGCTTTCGATCTCGCCGGCCACAGCCTCGTCGGCGTCTACCTGCTGTCGCAGGCCTGCGTGCTCGTGACCTATTGGGCGGTGTTCGCGCTCGCTCGCTCGATCGTCGGCGCACAGCACGCCGCGCTCGCGGTGTTGCTGATGGTGGGCGTTGCCGCATTCACGGTGCCAACGCCGGACTTCGGGCCCGTGATCCTCACTATGCCGCTGTGGGCGATCATCCTGCTGCATTATTGGCGGGCCGTGGGCGAGCGCCGGCGGGCCTATTGGCTGCCACTGGCGATCGAGATCGGACTCCTGTTGCTTACGACCTATGTGGGGCTGATCCTGGTCGGACTGCTCGTGCTGTTCACGCTTGCACACGGACGGGCGCGGGCCGCGCTCAACTCCTATGACCCGCTGATTGCGGCGATTGTCGCCGGCGTTGTCATGGGGCCGCACCTGCTTTGGCTGGCGCAATGGGGCGAGGGTTTGCGGCCGGTGCTGTTGCGCCTGCGTACGCCGGAGGCGGTCGTCGGCAACTTCATCGCCTGGTCGCGGCAGGTTACGCTGATCATCGCTGCACATGCCGGACTGATCGTGCTGGTTGCGCTGGTGGCCGGATGGCCTTGGCCGCGTCAGGAGCCCGCCCCAGTGATCGTGCGCCGCGAAGTTGATCGTTTCGCCCAGCAATTCGTCTACTTCTTTGCGCTGACGCCGGCCTTCGCCGGCACGCTCGTAGCCGTGCTCATCGGGTGGTCCGATCCGGTGGGCGGCATCGCGCCACTGGTTATTCTATCCGGGCTCTTCGTGGTCGTTGCCGCCGGTGACGCCATCGTGTTCAGCCGCCAGCACGTCGTCATCGCCGCCTGGTTCGGCCTGCTGATCATTCCCCCGATCATGACGGTCGCGGCTCTCGCGATCCTGCCTTGGCTCAACGTCGACCTCAAAGTGAACTATCCCGCCCAGGCCATGGCGCGATTCTTCTCCGAGAGCTTTGAGCGCCGCACCGGCGTGCCGCTGCAAATCGTCACCGGCGATCCCCGCACGGCCGCCCTTGTCGCGCTCGGTGCCGCGAGCCGCCCAAGTCTTTTTCTCAGCGCCACTCCCGAGCGTTCGCCGTGGGTGACCCCGGATGCAATCAAGCGTCAGGGGGCCATTGTCGTTTGGCCGACGAGCGACACGGCGGGAACTCCGCCGGCCGAGATCAAGGACCATTTTCCGGACCTCGTGCCGGAGGTTCCGCGCGCGTTTGAGCGTCCGGTCCAGGGGCGGCTTCCGCTCCTGCGCATCGGCTGGGCGGTTATCCGCCCACAAGCCCAGGCGGCACCCTCAGCGACGGTTGGTGAGCCGAAGCCTTAGCCTGCTCCGCATCGGGCCGGAGCGCGAGCCTTCAGTATACGGTCCAGTTCTGCGGTCGGAAGATCGGCTCGACTGCGGGCAGCGGGGCTGCCGATGCGCTGTCACGATCTGAAGGGCCTGTTCCGGTCGTGATCGCTAGGACGGTCACCGCCATCGCGAGAACCATCCCGACGAGGAGTGCGAGCCTGTCTGGTTTTGGTGCCATGTTTGCCTCCTGGCGCCAGATCGTTGTCGCTGGGCCACTCTAGAAGGCGAGCAGAGAGCGGTGTGTGAGCCCTCTCACACTCGCGAAATAAGAAAAATTTGGCGTGGGCCGATCTATCGCCGGGCTCGCCCCGACGACGCAGCCTAGGGGGACCACGGTCCGGCTCTGCGGTGGCCCACGGCCTTCGAGACGGCAACACCACTCTCGCCGGTGGACAAATCGCCGGGGCGGCGGGCTTTGGCTGGGTTTGCCGAGGCCTCGCCGCTACTGTGGTGCGGCTGCGAGCTTGAATTGTCGGCATCTGGCGTGCGGATCAGGCCACGGCACGCTCGATTGGCGGGAGAGATTCCATGACGGAGGCGGCAAAGCCTGTACGCGAACGCTCGTTTCTCGAGCGCTATTTCGGCCTGCACGAGAGTGGGACCGATGTCCGCACGGAATTTCTTGCCGGCATTACGACCTTTCTCACCATGGTCTACATCGTGTTCGTCAACCCGCAAATCCTCGGCAGTGCGGGCATGGACAAGGGCGCGGTGTTCGTCGCGACCTGCATCGCGGCCGCCCTCTCGACACTGGTGATGGCGTTCTACGCCAATTACCCCATCGCGCTGGCGCCGGGCATGGGGCTCAACGCGTTCTTCGCGTTCACGGTGGTGCTGGAGCACAAATACAGTTGGCAACAGGCGCTTGCCGCCGTGTTCTGTTCCGGCGTGATCTTCTTTCTCATTTCGGTTTTCAACATCCGCGAATACATCATCAACTCGATTCCGAAGAATCTCAAATTGGCGATTTCCGCCGGCGTCGGGCTCTTCCTCGGCATCATCGCTCTAGAAGAGGCCAAGATCGTGGTGGCAAATCCGGCGACGCTGGTCACGCTCGGCGATCTCAAGCAGTGGCCGGCGATCCTCTGCTTGGCCGGCTTCGTCGTGATCGTTGCGCTCAATTACCGCAACATCGTTGGCGCCACGCTGATCGGCATCCTGGCTGTGGCGCT
>Ga0210402_10006199_pt1 | contig 10615 bp, 14 predicted proteins | sample IncBWC7MmetaG_FD_161055 | JGI IMG/M metagenome (GOLD analysis project Ga0210402, IMG submission 161055) | Forest soil microbial communities from Barre Woods Harvard Forest LTER site, Petersham, Massachusetts, United States - Inc-BW-C-7-M | ecosystem: Environmental > Terrestrial > Soil >... | reverse complement strand
GAAACCGGCTTTCGACGGCGATTCGTCGCCGACCTGTTGAAGCTGCTACCGATCGACTCGCAACTCTGACACCGACCCTTGGCGACCTAGGGCAAGACCCGCCTTCTGTGGTCTCGGCGATCAGCTTGATGTCTCAGTTGGGTCAAAAGGCGAAATCCCCGGGTGATCAGCGCATGTCTGCTTTAGCCCCAAAAAGCGGACATCTTCGTTTTATGAGTACACGCCCCAGGCGGCACGCGGGCGGATCGCCCTCAGATCGCGGTCGATCCGTCGTCGCCGCTGCATCAGATCATAGTCCATCTGAAGTCCCAGAAAGAATCCTTCCGAGACGCCGAAATTGCGCGCGAGCCGAAGGTCTGTATCCGCCGTAATGCGCCGCTTGCCGAGCACGATCTCGTTGATGCGGCGTGGGGCCACGTGAACCGCGCGTGCCAGCGCATTCTGGCTTGGGTCCATCGGCTTGAGGAATTCCTCAAGCAGGAATTCGCCGGGGTGCGGATTGCGCAGCAATGCGCCTTTGGCCGTGGCGGTCGACGATTTCGACATAATCCACAAGCTCCAGTCATTCCGCTTTCGCGCTTACGAATGAAACCGGAATGACGCTATATGGTCGCATGAGTCTATCAGGCGCAGCCCGAAAGAAAACCTCTGCTACCGATCGCGACGCGGCGCCCACCGATCGCCCCGCGCTGCTGCTCGCCTGGTACGATCGCCATCGGCGGAAGCTGCCATGGCGGCCGCCGGCGGGGGAGCGCGCCGATCCCTACCGGGTGTGGCTCTCCGAAATCATGCTGCAGCAGACCGGCGTCAAAACCGTCGGGCCCTATTTCGAGAAGTTCGTCGCGCGCTGGCCCGACGTCGCGGCGATGGCGGGCGCTACGCTGGATGATGTCCTGCGCATGTGGGCCGGGCTTGGCTATTATTCGCGTGCGCGCAATTTGTACGCCTGCGCGGTCGCGGTTGCGCGCGACCATGGCGGCGCGTTTCCGGACACCGAGGAGGGCTTGCGCGCGTTGCCGGGGATCGGGCCTTACACCGCGGCTGCGATCGCGGCGATCGCGTTCGACCGCCGCACGATGCCGGTCGACGGCAATATCGAGCGCGTGGTGTCGCGGCTGTTCGCCGTGGAAGAGGCACTGCCGCAGGCGAAGCCGAAGATCCAGCAACTCGCCACGACCTTGCTCGGTCCTTGCCGCGCTGGCGACGAGAAGTCTCGCGCCGGCGACAGTGCGCAGGCGTTAATGGATTTGGGTGCGTCGATCTGCACGCCGAAGAAGCCGGCCTGCTCGCTCTGTCCGCTGAATGAGGATTGCGTAGCCCGCGCGCAGGGTATGCAGGAGACGTTTCCACGCAAGGCGCCGAAGAAATCGGGCGAGCTGCGCCGCGGCGCGGCCTTCGTGGTGACGCGCGGCGGCGAGCTCCTGGTGCGCACTCGGCCGGAAAAAGGCCTGCTCGGCGGCATGACCGAAGTGCCGGGCTCCGAATGGCGCACTGAGCAGGACGACAAGGCCGCGTTCAAACAGGCGCCTGAGCTGAAAGGCGTCACGCGCTGGCATCGCAAGGTGGGTGTCGTCACGCATGTCTTCACACATTTTCCGCTGGAGCTTGTGGTCTACACGGCATCGGTTCCAGCCCGCACGCGCGCGCCTGAGGGGATGCGCTGGGTGCCGATCGCAACGCTCGCCGGCGAGGCGCTGCCAAATGTCATGCGTAAAGTCGTCGCACATGGGCTCGGGCGCTAACCTCCTGACACAGTGTTGACAGCAGCCCTGCGCTAGGACGCGAAGAGCCCAACGGAGGTTTCCATGATCAAGACGGCGCTTGACCAGATCACCCCGCCGCCGGTCGCAAAATTGCTGGGCTGGCGCTTGCTCGATGCGCGGCCGGCCGAGGGCTGGATCAAGCTCGGCTTCGACGGCAAGCCCGAGTTCCTGAACCCGGCCGGCTTCGTCCAGGGTGGCATCCTGTCGGCGATGCTCGACGACACCATGGGCCCGGCGGTGCTGGTGATGACCGAAGGCAGGAGCTACACGACAACCATCAGCCTGACCGTGAATTTCCTCAGCCCCGCAAAGCCCGGGCCGATCACGGCGGAGGCGAAGGTCACGCAGCTCGGCAAGACGGTCGCCTTTGTCGAGGGAAAACTGACGGCCGGGGACGGCACGCTGCTCGCGACGGCCACGGCCGTCGAGCGGCTGCTGGATGCGACGAGGGCGATCCGCTGAACGAACGTGGTCGCTGCGCCCGCCGATTATACCTATCGGGAACCGGGAACTGTTTTTCGATCCGGCAATTTTTCCTCCATGAGAGCACTTATGGCCGGATTGATTGCAGCGGCGATTCTCTGGACGGTAGACGTTGAGCTGAACGACGGCCGCTACACCGCCGTGATCAAGGAGGCGGCCTTCAGTTTCGTCAGACGTTAGCTTCGCTGTGCGCGAAAGGATCGCTAGCTCGCGCGGGCCTGCCGAATCTGCACGATCGGCGGCTTGGCGTTGAGCGCCTCGACCTGAAAACCCGCGACGCGCTTGTAATTGGCGGCGATGTCTTCCAGCTCCCGCCGCGACAGCACGTCGGTGACGACTTTGTAGCCATCAGGGGCGCGCTCCTCGACCAGCTGCATCACCTGCTCGGGGCCGTTGCGGCGGTTGAGCATCACGAGATCGCTGGTGGCCGGGCGGCGCTCGGCCTCGTAGGCGGTGAGCGCGGCATTGGTGGTTCCCTGCGCGAGGATCTCGCGCGTCAGCACGCGGGCATCGAGGATCGCCTGCGAGGCGCCGTTGGAGCCGACCGGATACATCGGGTGCGCGGCGTCGCCGAGCAGCGTCACCTTGCCGAACGTCCAGCGCTCCAGCGGATCGCGGTCGACCAGCGGATATTCGTAAGCCAGCTGTCAATTGCGGATCAAACCGGGCACGTCGAGCCAGTCGAATTTCCAGTTCTCGAACCACGGCAGAAACTCTTCGAGTTTCGCGGTGCGGTTATAGTCCTCGCGCCGCCATTGATAGGTCGGCGGCATGTGGCGCTCGGCGATCCAGTTGATCTGGCATTTGCCCGATGCGTCGGGTTCTTTTGAAATCGGATAGCAGACGAATTTCAGCACCTCGTGACCGGCCATGATCATGGTGCGGCCGGAGAGGAAGGCGTCGCTCGCGGTGATGCCGCGCCAGAGGATGCGGCCATTCCAGATCGGCGGCCCTTCGTGCGGATAGAGTTTTTCGCGCACTGCGGAATGAATGCCGTCGCAGGCGATCAGGATTGCACCCTCGTAGCTGCCGACCGCCTTGCCGGTCGCTCTGTCGATGAACTCCGCACGAATGCCACTGTCCGTTTCGGTCCAGCCGGAGACATGATGGCTGGTGCGGATGTTTTCAGCGCCGAGACGCCTCGTGGCGGCGTCGAGCAGGATCTGCTGCAGCGTGCCGCGGTGGATCGAGAACTGCGGCCATTTGTAGCCGGCCTCCAGCCCGCGCGGCTCGCTCCAGATCGGCTGGCCGTGCTTGGAGAAATAGGCAAGTTCCTTGGTGCGCACGCCTGCGGCAGAGAGCTGGTCGAGCAGGCCAAGCTCGATCAGCTCGCGCACGGCGTGCGGCAGCACGTTGATGCCGACGCCGAGCGGTCTCAGCTCCGGCACGCTCTCGAACACGCGCACGGCAACGCCGATCTGGTGCAGGCTGAGCGCCAGCGTCAGCCCGCCAATTCCGCCCCCTGCGATCAATACCGTCATGACACGCCCCTGTTACTCCCGTTGGTCATGACATGGGAGCGCGGCCGTGGGCAACCGCGAAAAGGCAGCCTTTCGCGGACGGTATGGACGGCAACGGCCCGCGCCGCTAACCTGCGGGCCAGGTCCTCGAGAGGAAACGACAATGTACAAGCTCTATTACGTCACCGGCACCTGCGCGCTCGCCTCCCACATCGCGCTGGAAGAAGCCGGCGCCGACTACAAGACCGAACGGCTCGACTTCAAGACCAACCAGCAGCAGAGCCCCGACTATCTCAGGATCAACGCCAAGGGACGCGTGCCGTCGCTGGTGACCGACAAGGGCGTCATCACGGAGACGCCGGCGATACTCGCCTACATCGCGCAAGTTTTCCCGAAAGCGAAACTCGCGCCGCTGGATGATCCCTTCGCCTTCGCGCAGGTGCAGTCCTTCAACAACTACCTCTGCGCCACCGTGCATGTCGCGCATGCGCATAAGGGCCGCGGCTATCGCTGGGCCACCGACGAATCCTCCTTCGCCGACATGAAGCGCATGGTGCCGAAGAGCATGGCGGGCTGCTTTGAGCTGATTGAGAAGGGGATGTTGAAGGGGCCGTGGGTGATGGGCGAGCAGTACACGGTCTGCGATCCCTATCTCTACACCATCGCGCTCTGGCTCGAGGGCGACGGCGTCGACCTCAAGACCCTGCCGAGGGTCTCCGATCACATGAAGCGCATGTCGGAACGCCCCGCGGTGAAGAAGGTGATGGGCGAGCAGCAGGCGAAGGCGGCTTAGGTCCGTAGGGTGGGCAAAGGCACACTTGCGCCGTGCCCACCATCGCGAACGGGACAAGAATGGTGGGCACGCTTCGCTTTGCCCACCCTACGCTATCTTCGGTTTATCCAGCTCGCGCCCCGTCTCCAGCACCAGCTTGCGCAGCCAGATCGAGGCGGGGGTCCATCTGCGCCCGGGTCGGATAGAACATGTACTGTTCGTCGATGCCGGGATCGAGCGGCGGCGCGACGGTCGAAAGCGACAATTGCTTCGACAGCGCTGCGATCAGGCGGCGCGGCACGAAGGCGACGAGATCGGTGCGCGCGGTGACATGCAGCGCCTCGATATGGCCGGGCACCACCAGCGCGATCCTGCGCTCGATGCCCTTGGTACGCAGCCAGGTGTCGATCAAATCCTCGTTCTGGCCGCGGATGATGACCGCGACATGCCGCGCGGCGAGGAAGCCATCGCGCTTCTTCGGTTTGCTGCCTGCGGGATGCCCGCGCCGCACCGCGAGCGCATCCACATCGGTATCGAGCAGCTGGCGATGAAATCCCTTGAAGGCGTTGCCGAGCGAGATGACCATGTCGATGGTGCGCGCGAAGGAGGCGCGCGGCGAGATGGAGACCAGGGCCGGCGCGAGTTACGACAATCACTACTGCCTGATCTACCGCATCGATGGCGGCAAGATCCGCGAGATCAGGGAGTATCAGGATTCGACGCTCTGCGAACGTGTGCTGGGTCCATTTCCGCAACAAGGAAAACGCGCGGCCGGCTGAGTCTTGCGCCATCGGCGGCGGATCGCGCGTCACACGCCGGGGCTATAGTGGCGCGTACCAAAAGGAGGAAACCATGGCCAAGGAAATCTTCAATCCGCCAACCCTGATGAAGCCGGCCGGCTATTCGCATGTCGCAAAGGTCAGCGGCGGTACGCTGGTCTATATCGCCGGGCAGGTCTCGGCCGACGTGTCCGGCCAGCTCGTTGGCGAGGGCAATCTGGAGGCACAGGCCGAGCAGGTGTTCAAGAACCTGAAGGCCGCGGTGGAAGCGGCCGGTGGCAGCATGGCCGACATCATCAAGATGAACGTCTATCTCGTCGCGGAAGTGAGCGCGGATGAGGTGCCGAAGTTCCGCAGCGTTCGCGACCGCCATGTCAATGTCGAGAAGCCGCCGGCCTCGACGCTCGTCGTCGTGACCCGGCTGGCGCGGCCGGGCTGGCTGATCGAGATCGAGGCGGTCGCCGCGATCGGCGGGTAAAAACGAAAACGGCGCCCATGATGGGCGCCGCTTACTGTTGTAGCTAAAATCACGCCGCCTTGGTCTTGAGATGGCCGAACATGAAGTTGCGTGCCTCGTCGTCCATCTCGGCCTTGAAGGTGAACTTGTCCTTCAGCGTGACCGCGCGGGCCGCAGCGGGGCGCGCCGTGACCTCGTCGACCAGCCGCTTCACGTTCTTGTATTTGCCGGCTCCCTCTTCGCCGAGCACGAAGGATCCGAGCCGCGCCCAGCCCCAGAACGCCATGTCGACGATGGTGTAGGTGTCGCCGACCATGTATTTGCTGCTCGCGAGGTGATCGTCCAGGATCTTGTAGTGGCGATGCGCCTCGTAGAGATAGCGGTTGAGCGCGTATTCGAGGTCTTTCGGCGCGGCGGTCTTGAAATGCACGGCCTGTCCGGAATAGGGGCCAAGGCCGGTCGCGATGAACATTAGCCACGACAGCATGGCCGCGCGGCTCTGCGGGTTGTTCGGCGGCATGAACTTGCCGGTCTTTTCGCCGAGATAGAGCAGGATCGCGTTGCTATCGAACACGAACACGCCGCCATCGTCGATCGCCGGCACCTTGCCGTTCGGATTGACCTTGAGGAATTCCGGCTTGAACTGGTCGCCCTTGCGGGTGTCGACCGGCACGAGCTCGCAAGGTAGCCCGGTCTCTTCCAGGAACAGCGCGACCTTGTTGGGGTTCGGCGCGCCGTTGAAGTAGAATTTGAGCATCGAAAATCTCCCTTTTCTTTGTGTTGCCGAGAAGTCGGGACGCGGCGGGGACTGCCGCTGGTGGGAGCCTTTTCATGCCCAAACTTTTGGGGCAAGCGCAAGCGACGAGTTTGTGAAAGACAGCTCTCCAAGCTCGTCATTCCGGGATGCGCCGCAGGCGCAGGCCCGGAATCCATACTCACGATGGTGGTTATGGATTCCGGGCTCGCGCTACGCGCGCCCCGGAATGACGCAGGATGGGAGTAAGCCGCTCAGCCCGCCGCCATTCCAGAGCGGATTTCGGCACGCAGCTCGTCGATCAGCCTCAGGCCGCCCTTGGTCTCGATATGCCAGAAGGTCCAGCCGTTGCAGGCTTCCGAGCCCTGCGCCACCGCGCCGATGCGGTGGATCGAGCCGACCTTGTCGCCCAACATGATGGCGCCGTCGGCCCGCACCAGCGCGCCGTGACGCTTCTTGGCGTCGACCAGTTTTGTGCCGGGCATGATCATGCCGCGTTCGATCAGTTCGGAGAAGGCGACGCGCGGCGCCTCGCGCGCGGTCATGAAGGGCGCGAGCGTTGCTTCCGGCAGCGGCTCAATGGCGGCGATGCGCTCTTTTGCCGCCTTGGCATATTCAGCGTCGCGCTCGAAGCCGATGTAGCGGCGGCCGAGACGTTTTGCCACCGCGCCCGTGGTCCCGGTGCCGTTGAAGGGATCGATCACGAGATCGCCGGGCTTTGACGACGACAACAGCACGCGCGCGAGCAAGCCTTCCGGCTTCTGCGTCGGATGCACCTTCTTGCCATCCTTGCCCTTCAGCCGTTCCTCGCCGGTGCAGAGCGGGATCAGCCAGTCGGAGCGCGCCTGCACGTCTTCATTGGCGGCCTTCAGCGCTTCATAGTTGAACGTATAGCCCTTGGCCTTCTCGTCGCGCGCGGCCCAGATCATGGTCTCGTGCGCGTTGGTGAAGCGGCGGCCGCGGAAATTCGGCATCGGATTGGATTTGCGCCAGACGATGTCGTTCAGCACCCAGAACCCGAGGTCCTGCATCACGGCGCCGACGCGAAAAATGTTGTGGTAGGAGCCGATCACCCACAACGTCGCCGACGGCTTCATGACGCGGCGGCAGGCGAGCAGCCAGGCGCGGGTGAAATCGTCATAGGCTGCGAAAGAGGAAAACTTGTCCCAGTCGTCATTGACGGCATCGACATGGGATTCGTCGGGACGCTTCAGCTCGCCCTTGAGCTGAAGATTGTAGGGCGGATCGGCGAACACGAGATCGACGGAAGCAGCGGGAAGCTTCGACATCTCGGCGACGCAATCGCCGACAATAATCCGGTGATCTTCGAGGGACTCAAAATTTGTGCGGGGCGCCCTTGCAGACGCCCCGCGACGCGACTCAACCATGACTCAATTACTCTGACTCAGGCGACGCTGTCGGCGACGCGGGACCAACAAACCGACTGGCGCTACATTGACGCAGCTGGGTAAACAGCGGGTTATCGAGAGCGCCCTTGGTTACTTTTTGCCTGCTAGGCAATTTTTGCCGGGCGGGTTATTGATTAATGGAATGCAAATTTTAGGTCTGGTGCCGGTGGCCGCGCGAAAGCACGAATGAGACGCGCGAAAGCGCGAAAACGAGACGCGAAAGCGCGAATAATAGAGGAAGATCGCCATGCGTTACGATGATTTCCGCCGCAGCGACGACATCGAAGACCGCCGCGACGACAGCGGCGGGATGGGCGGCGGTGGCGGCGGCATCGGCTTGCCGCTCGGCGGCGGCGGCCTCGGCATCGGCACCCTCATCGTGCTCGGCCTAGTCTCCTACGCCTTCGGCATCGATCCGCGCATCCTGATCGGCGGTGCGGAAATCCTCACCGGCGGCAACCAGAGCTCGACCTATCAGACCGATCGCTCCTCCGGGCAGCGCAAGACCGGCGCGCCGACCGACGAAATGGGCAGCATGATTGCCGGAATCCTCGGCGAGATCGACGACCGCTGGAGCGAGGAGTTCCGCGCGCGGGGCGCCTCCTATACCGGACCGAAGATCGTCCTGTTCCGCAACGCCACCAATGGCGGCCGCTGCGGCATGGCGCAATCGGCGATGGGTCCGTTCTATTGTCCGCCGGATCAGAAGATCTTTCTCGACACCGGCTTCTTCCGCGAGGTCGAGACCCGCTTCCGCGGCTGCTCGGGCAGCGCGTGCAAATTCACCGCGGCCTACATCATCGCGCATGAGGCCGGCCATCACGTGCAGAACCTGCTCGGCGTGCTTCCGAAGGTGACGCAGCTGCAGCGGGCGGCCGGCAGCAAGGCGGAAGCCAACGCGCTGCAGGTCAAGGTCGAGCTGCAGGCCGACTGCCTGTCCGGCGTCTGGGTCAACCGCGAGCTGAAGAAGCGGCCGAACTTCCTCGAGTCCGGCGACATCGACGCGGCGCTGACCACGGCTTCCGCCATCGGCGACGACACGCTGCAGCGTCAGGCGACGGGCCGCGTGGTGCCTGACTCCTTCACCCACGGCTCGGCCGCGCAGCGCAAGCAGTGGTTCATGACCGGCTTCCAGCAGGGAACGGTGGAGGCCTGCAATACCTTTGCACCGGGAGCGGTGCGATAGACCAGATGTCCGCGATCGACCAGGCAAAGCAATTCATCCCGCTCAACATCGCGGTGCTGACGATTTCGGACACGCGTTCGCTCGCCGATGACAAATCCGGCACGACGCTGGCGGATCGTCTGACCGCGGCCGGCCACAAGCTCGCCGCGCGCGAGATCGTCACCGACGATGTCGAGGCGATCCGCGGCGTGATCCGGAAATGGATCGCCGACGAGGGCGTCGACGTCATCATCACCACCGGCGGCACCGGCTTTACCGGCCGCGACGTCACGCCGGAAGCGATCGAGCCCTTGTTCGAAAAGCGGATGGATGGCTTCTCCATAGCCTTTCACATGCTGAGCCACGCCAAGATCGGCGCCTCGACGGTGCAGAGCCGCGCCACCGCGGGAGTAGCCGGTGCAACCTTCATCTTCTGCCTGCCGGGTTCGCCGGGCGCCTGCCGCGACGGCTGGGACGGCATCCTCGCCGCCCAGCTCGATTACCGCACGCGGCCCTGCAATTTCGTCGAGATCATGCCGCGGCTCGATGAGCATCTGCGCCGGCCGAAGGCGCAGGGCGCGTCGGCTTAGTTTGTCGCTAGAGCTACAACTCTCTCCTTCGTCATTCCTGCGCCGCGAAGCGGCGAGCCCGGAATCCATATCCACCGGCTGTGGTTATGGATTCCGGGCCTGCGCCGTTACATCTGATTTGCCCGACATGTCCAGTCCATCGATCGAAAATATTTCTGTTTTTCGGAATAAGCAATTCGTGTATGGTTCACCCATCCCGCCCTCACAAAGAGGGGCGCTTCGCGATCGTCACGAACGTTGGGTGCGGGATGCGATGGACGCTTTGGCGCAGTTGACGAACGCGGCCAAGGCGGACGGCAAAGGCGTGTGGTCCTGATCTCCCGATGCTGGGATCAAGTTCGTGGACGATTTCACGGGCGACGGTGGCTAAAAAGCCCGGACACCGGGGAGAGCGCGTCATAAGCCGCAAAACCATTGCGCAGGGAAGGCCGGGTCGCTCCGGTTGAACCTGTGGCGACTACACTCGTGTGCTTTCTACACTTGCACACGAGGCTGCGGGTGCAGCCGGCACCCGGTCTTCCCTGCGCCCTCTGACTTTCGGAGGGACGAGCTTGATGCACAACTCGGGCGAAATGAGCCGCGAGAATGCTGACGCACGTCATTGCGAGGAGCGTTAGCGACGAAGCAATCCAGACCGCCTCCGCAGAAACAGTCTGGATTGCTTCGCTTCGCTCGCAATGACGGTGGAGAGGCTGTTTGAGGTTCGAATCCGAAAAGCTCGCGGCCAACGCCACGCGCCTACAAATCCAGCTCCCACGTCTCGCCAACGAGATCGACACCAAAACTGCGATGCTTCTCTTCTGCCGCACAGCGGAAGCCGGCGCTTTGATAGATGCCGCGCGCGGCAACCAAAATGCTCTGGGTCCACAGCGTCATCTTGCTGTAGCCCTTCTCGCGGGCGGAGCGGATGCATTGCTCGACCAGCGCGCGGCCGACGCCGAGCCCGCGGGCCTTTTTCTCCACCAGCAGCAGGCGGAGCTTGG
>Ga0210402_10006198_pt1 | contig 10617 bp, 8 predicted proteins | sample IncBWC7MmetaG_FD_161055 | JGI IMG/M metagenome (GOLD analysis project Ga0210402, IMG submission 161055) | Forest soil microbial communities from Barre Woods Harvard Forest LTER site, Petersham, Massachusetts, United States - Inc-BW-C-7-M | ecosystem: Environmental > Terrestrial > Soil >... | reverse complement strand
GACCTGTTCCAGCGCGTGCGCGGCATGCTCACCGGGCAGTCCGCCGCCGGCGGCCCGAGGAAGCTCAAGGCCGATGCCCCCATCACGAGCGAGTATCTCGATGAGGTGCCGCGCGAGGAGTGGTTCGAGATCCGCCTCGAGGACGAGGAGGCGAACTCGCAGCTCGAGCAGGCCGCGGAGCGCCTCAAGCTGCAGCGCAAGGCGTTCGAGAAGCGCTTGGACGACAAGAAGGCCAAGATCACCGCCGGGGATGATCTCGCCCCCGGTGTGCTCAAGATGGTGAAGGTCTACCTCGCCGTGAAGCGCCGCGTCCAGCCCGGCGACAAGATGGCCGGGCGCCACGGCAACAAAGGCGTGATCTCGACCATCGTGCCGGTAGAGGACATGCCGTACCTCGAGGATGGCACCCCGGTGGACGTGGTGCTGAACCCCTTGGGCGTGCCCTCGCGCATGAACGTCGGCCAGGTGCTGGAGACGCACCTCGGCTGGGCGGCGAAGGGCGTCGGGCTCAAGATCGGCCGGATGCTGGACCAGCAGGCGGCGGCCGCCGACCTGCGCGCGTTCGTCCGGCAGATCTACAACGAGACCGGTGGCCAGCGTGAGGACATCGACAGTCTGAACGATGCCGATCTCACCCAGCTCGCCAGGAATCTCTCCGGCGGTGTCCCGATGGCGACGCCGGTGTTCGATGGCGCGAGCGAGCAGGAGATCAAGCGCATGCTGAAGCTCGCGGATCTGCCGCTCAACGGCCAGACGTACCTGTACGACGGCCGCACCGGCGAGCGCTTCGAGCGTCAGGTGACGGTCGGCTACATGTACATGCTGAAGCTCAACCATCTGGTCGACGACAAGATGCACGCGCGCTCGACCGGCCCCTACAGTCTCGTCACCCAGCAGCCGCTGGGCGGCAAGGCACAGTTCGGCGGCCAGCGCTTCGGCGAGATGGAAGTATGGGCGCTGGAAGCCTATGGAGCCGCGTACACGCTGCAGGAGATGCTGACCGTCAAGTCGGACGACGTGAACGGTCGCACCAAGATGTACAAAAACATCGTCGACGGCAACCATCAGATGGATGCGGGCATGCCGGAGTCCTTCAACGTCCTGGTGAAGGAGATCCGCTCGCTCGGCATCAACATGGAACTGGAACAGGATTAAAACCGGTGAAGACGGCGCTAAGGCGCCGTTAGGAGAGTAGATGAAAGACTTACTCAAGTTGTTCAGGCAGCACGCTCCGGTCGAGCACTTCGATTCGATCAAGATCGGGCTGGCATCGCCGGAGATGATCCGTGCCTGGTCGTACGGCGAGGTGAAGAAGCCGGAGACGATCAACTACCGCACCTTCAAGCCGGAGCGGGATGGCCTGTTCTGCGCCAAGATCTTCGGGCCGGTCAAGGACTACGAGTGTCTGTGCGGCAAGTACAAGCGCCTGAAGCACCGCGGCGTGGTGTGCGAGAAGTGCGGCGTCGAGGTGACGCAGTCGAAGGTGCGCCGCGAGCGCATGGGCCACATCGAGCTCGCGAGCCCGACCGCGCACATTTGGTTCCTGAAGTCGCTCCCCTCGCGCATCGGCCTGATGCTCGATATGACGCTGCGTGAGATCGAGCGCGTGCTGTATTTCGAGGCGTTCGTGGTCATCGATCCGGGCATGACCCCGATGCAGCGCGGGCAGCTGCTTACCGACGAGATGTACCTCGAGGCCATCGAGGAGCACGGCGATGAGTTCGATGCCCGCATGGGCGCGGAGGCCGTGTACGAGCTGATGCGCACCATCGATCTCACTGCCGAGATCGCCAAGGTGCGCGAAGAGATGGCCGGCACTTCTTCGGAGACCAAGCTCAAGAGGCTTTCCAAGCGACTGAAGCTCATCGAGTCGTTCGTCGAATCGGGCAACAAGCCCGAGTGGATGGTGATGACCGTTCTGCCGGTGCTGCCGCCGGACCTGCGGCCGCTCGTGCCGCTCGATGGCGGGCGCTTCGCCACCAGCGACCTGAACGACCTGTATCGCCGCGTCATCAACCGCAACAACCGTTTACGCAGGCTGCTCGAGCTCAACGCGCCCGACATCATCGTGCGCAACGAGAAGCGCATGCTGCAGGAGGCGGTGGACGCGCTGCTCGATAACGGCCGCCGCGGCCGCGCCATCACCGGCACCAACAAGCGGCCGCTGAAGTCGCTCGCCGACATGATCAAGGGCAAGCAGGGGCGCTTCCGCCAGAACCTGCTCGGTAAGCGCGTCGACTACTCCGGCCGCTCGGTCATCGTGGTCGGACCGCAGCTGCGCCTGCATCAGTGCGGACTGCCGAAGAAGATGGCGCTCGAGCTCTTCAAGCCCTTCATCTTCCAGAAACTGCAGCTGCGCGGCGAGGCCTCCACCATCAAGGCCGCCAAGCGCCTGGTGGAGCGCGAGGGACCGGAGGTGTGGGACATCCTCGAGGAGGTGATCCGCGAGCATCCGGTGCTGCTCAATCGCGCCCCGACGCTGCATCGCTTGGGGATCCAGGCCTTCGAGCCGCTGCTGGTCGAAGGCAAGGCGATTCAGTTGCACCCGCTGGTGTGCACCGCGTTCAACGCCGACTTCGACGGCGACCAGATGGCGGTGCACGTGCCGCTGTCGCTGGAAGCGCAGCTGGAAGCGCGTGCGCTGATGATGTCCTCCAACAACATCCTGTCCCCGGCGAACGGCGATCCGATCATCGTGCCCTCGCAGGACGTGGTGCTGGGTCTTTACTACATGACTCGTGAGAGCGTCGGCGCGAAGGGCGAAGGCATGATGTTCGCCGACGTGCACGAGGTGCACCGTGCCTACGAGAGCCGCGGCGTCGACCTGCAGGCACGCTGCCGCGTGCGGCTGCGCGAGTACGTGCGCGGCGAGGGCGGGACGCTCACCGAGCGTGTCCGCAGCGTCGACACGACCGTGGGCCGCGCGCTGCTGTTCGAGATCCTGCCCAGGGGCCTGTCCTTCGATCTGATCAACCAGGACATGACCAAGAAGGCGATCTCGGCGACCATCAACGCCTGTTACCGCGCACTCGGCCTCAAGGAGACCGTGGTGTTCGCGGATCAGCTGATGTACACGGGCTTTCACTACGCCACGCGCGCGGGCGTCTCCTTCGGCATCGACGACATCGTCATCCCGGAGCAGAAGACCCGCATCGTGACCTCCGCCGACAACGAGGTGAAGGAGATCCAGGATCAGTACGCTTCGGGTCTGGTCACCAACGGCGAGCGCTACAACAAGGTGGTCGATATCTGGTCGCGGGCCAACGACCAGGTGGCGAAGGCCATGATGGAGAAGCTCGGCTCTGAAGAGGCCACCGACTCCAAAGGGGTGCGCCAGAAGCAGAAGTCGTTCAACTCGATCTTCATGATGGCCGACTCCGGCGCGCGCGGCTCGGCGGCGCAGATCCGGCAGCTCGCCGGCATGCGCGGCCTGATGGCCAAGCCCGACGGCTCGATCATCGAGACGCCGATCACGGCGAACTTCCGTGAGGGGCTGAACGTGCTGCAGTACTTCATCTCCACGCACGGCGCCCGCAAGGGTCTTGCCGACACGGCGCTGAAGACGGCGAACTCGGGCTATCTCACCCGCCGCCTGGTCGATGTGGCGCAGGATCTGGTGGTGACCGAGGTCGACTGCGGCACCTCCAACGGCCTCGCCATGACGCCGCTCGTCGAAGGCGGTGACGTGGTGGAGGCGCTCGGTGAGCGCGTGCTGGGACGCGTGCTCGCGGAGGACATCGTCAAGCCCGGCAGCCAGGATGTGCTCATCCCGACCGGCACACTGCTCGATGAGGGGCTCGTGCGGATGCTCGAGACCGAGGGCGTCGACCAGATCAAGGTGCGCTCACCGATCACCTGCGAGACGCGCTACGGGGTGTGCTCGCATTGCTACGGGCGCGATCTGGCGCGCGGCCGGCCGATCTCCATCGGCGAGGCCGTGGGCGTCATCGCCGCGCAGTCGATCGGCGAGCCGGGTACGCAGCTCACCATGCGTACCTTCCACATCGGTGGTGCGGCCTCCCGGGCCGCGGCGGCCTCCAGCGTCGAAGTGCGCAACAAGGGTGTGATCCGCTTCCATCACGTGAAGACCGTGCAGCACGAGAAGGGGCACCTGGTGGCGGTATCGCGTTCGGGCGAGATCGGCGTGGTCGATGACTTCGGCCGCGAGCGCGAGCGCTACAAGATCCCGTACGGCGCGGTGATCAGCGTCAAGGAGGGCGCCACGGTGGCTGCCGGCCAGGTGGTGGCCACCTGGGACCCGCACACCCACCCGGTGGTCACGGAGGTCGCGGGCTCCGTCAAGTTCCAGGACTTCGTCGACGGGCTCACGGTCACCTCGCAGGTGGACGAGGTCACCGGGCTCTCGAGCACGGTGGTGCTCGACACCAAGCAGCGCGGCGGCAAGGACCTGCGCGCCACCATGAAGCTGGTGAGCGGCAAGGGCAAGGAAGTGACCTTCGCCAACACGGAAATCCCGGCGGTGTACACGCTGCCCCCGGGCGCGCTGGTGTCGCTCGAGGACGGCGCGCGCGTATCGGTGGGCGATATCATCGCCCGCATCCCGCAGGAGTCCTCCAAGACGCGCGACATCACCGGCGGTCTGCCGCGTGTCGCCGACCTGTTCGAGGCGCGCAAGCCCAAGGATCCGGCGATCCTGGCGGAGCGCTCCGGCACGGTGAGCTTCGGCAAGGAGACCAAGGGCAAGCGGCGCCTCATCATCACCCCGGATGACGGGGAGAAGTACGAGGAGCTGATCCCGAAGTGGCGGCAGCTCAACGTCTTCGAGGGCGAGACCGTGGAGCGTGGCGAGGTGATCGCGGACGGCGAACCGAATCCGCACGACATCCTGAGACTCCAGGGCGTCGAGGCGCTCGCCAACTACCTGGTGCGCGAGATCCAGGACGTCTACCGCCTGCAGGGTGTGAAGATCAACGACAAGCACATCGAGGTGATCATCCGCCAGATGCTGCGCAAGACCGAGGTGCAGGAAGTCGGCGAGACCGCGCTGCTGCGTGGTGAGCAGCTCGATCGCTCGCGGGCTCTCGACATCAACGATCGTGCGCAGACCGCCGGCAAGAAGGGGGCGCGACTGCAGCCCGTGCTGCTCGGCATCACCAAGGCATCCCTCGCCACCGAGTCGTTCATCTCCGCCGCGTCGTTCCAGGAGACCACCCGCGTGCTCACCGAGGCCGCGGTGCGCGGACTCAAGGACGACCTGCGGGGCCTCAAGGAGAACGTCATCGTGGGCCGGCTCATCCCGGCGGGCACGGGCTTCGCCGCCCACGCTTGACGGCGCAAGAAGATGGAGGGCACCGACCGCCGCAGCTTCATGGACGTGGGCGGTGGACTTCCCGACACCGAGGAGTCGAACGTTGGCGAGGAGTCGGAGAGTGCCGCGGGCTGATGAAGCTGCGGCATGCCGCGCGGCCTCGGGCCGCGCACTAGACTAGTCGGACGGGCCGGCGAGGATCGCTGGCCCGTTTTTTTTCCGCCCTGAGAATGGGCAAGAGGCCACGGCAGAGCTCATCATGAGTGATACCACGCTGGTCATCGCGCCGACGATCCTCGCCGCCAGGTACGTGCGCCTCGAGCCGCTGGCGCACACGCACATCCCGGGGCTGGTTGCGGCGGCACGCGAAGACCCAGGGCTGTACCGCTGGACCAGCATTCCGCAAGGCGTGATGGAGATGGCGCAGTATGTGGACACTGCGCTCAGCTGGCGCGAGGCGGGTACTGCGATGCCGTTCGCGACGGTACGTGCCGAGGATGACACGGTGATTGGCTCGACCCGTTTCTTCCTGCTGGAGCGCTGGACGTGGCCCGCAGGTCACCCCGACGCCCGGCGCAACGGCTTCGATGGCTGCGAGATCGGCTACACCTGGTTGTCGGCCTCAGGCGTACGCAGCGCGGCGAACACGGAGGCGAAGCTCCTCATGCTCGCACATGCGTTCGAGTCCTGGGGCGTGCACCGCGTGTGCTTCCACACCGATGTACGCAACGAGCGCTCGCGGGCGGCGCTCGAGCGCACCGGGGCGCAGTTCGAAGGCGTGCTGCGCGCACATCGCCTGGCCGCCGATCTCATACCGCGAGACTCGGCGCGCTATTCCATCGTGGCGGCCGAGTGGCCGCAGGTGAAGGAGCGTCTGCAGGATCTGCTGACCGCGCAGCGCTGAGGATGCCATCGCGGGCGCGCGGTCTCATCTACTTGCCTTCCCAGATCTTCATCATGTCGGGGGAGCCCTGCGCGCGCACACCGTTGTCGCTGAGTATCGCCTCCGTCGAGGACGTGAGCTGCGCCCGCGGGAACACCATGGCCTCGCTCGCACGGTTGTCGAAATCCAGCGTGACGTACTCGTCCTTCAGGTCACGCAGCAGTGCCACGAGGTGCGCGAGGCTCCGAACCGGCGTGCCGTTGACGGACTTCACCACGGCGCCGGTCGGATCCGAGTAGCCCTTGGAGAGGGCATGTGGGAACAGGGGTGAGGGCACGATGACGAGCTCCTGGCGGTCGGAGTCGGGGCGGTCGCCGAACCTCGCCACGAGCGGGTTGCCAAAAGCGGCCGGGCCGCGCCCCCGGATGAGTTGCAGTGACTCGATGGAAGCTCGCTCGAACACCACGGGCCCGAGAATGAAGTAGGACGGGTACTGCCCCTGCAGCGAATCGATGAGCAGCGGCCGGTGTGTCGGCACCGGCATCGGGACTTGCTGAGTCTTCCCGGCGCGCACGATGGTGAGCGGCACGGTGTCGTCGCGGGCCATGTGCTGGATGAGATAGCCGAACCCGACGCGCAGGTTGTTGCGGATCGAGACCATGCCTTCATCGTCGATCGGCTCGGTGCCGATATGCGTAATCACGTCCCACTGCTTGAGTGGGTAGCCCGGGCTAGTGTCGTCGGGGCGGTGCACGATCATCCCGCGCACGGAAGCGTCGAGCTTCAGGAGGCCGCGCAGCGCGGGATTCTCGAGCGTCTGCAGGTCGTCATACATGCCGGGCTTGCCCTCGTAGCGGCCGCCGGCAATGCCCTTGAGGAACAGCTCGATCTCCTCGTTCGGGATGATGTAGCTGATGTTCTCGGAGTTCGCGAGGTGGCTGAAGGCGAGTCCGATCATCCGGTTATCGGAGATGGCCGGGCCCCCGCTGTTGCCGGGATTGATCGCGGCATCGATCTGAATGCGCAGTCCCGAGGTCGAGATCCCGTAGGGGACGAACTCGATGCGCGAGACGATGCCGCGGGTGATCGAGAGCGTCGTGCCGCCCGTCGGAAAGCCATAGGCCAGCACCGGGTCCTTGATCTGCGGCAGCACGCTGGCGCGCGGCAGCGCCGGACGCTGTTCGAAAAACGACTCGTCCTCGAGCTTCAGTACCGCCAGGTCGATGCCGGGATCCATGGCCGCGACCGTCGCCGGGATCTTGTCTCCGGACTGGTTGCCCTGGACCTGGACCTGGCTCGCATAGGCAATCACGTGCGCATTGGTGAGAATCCGCTTGCCTTCGATGACCACACCCGAGCCGTATGCCTCGATGGGTGAGGCTTTGACCCACGGCCGCGCCACATCCGGCCTGCGCATGGTCGAGAACACCTTGACCACCGCGCTCTCGGCTTCGTGCGCGATCGCGGGGCTGGGTTCGGCGGCGGGCTTCGGTGCGGCGGCGCCTGCGGGGCCGAGCGCACCGGCGAGCAGCCACAGGCAGATTGCGAAGCGGAACGCGGGCCTCATGGATGGCGTTTCCTTGCGGGGCTGGAACCCCACCGATTCTGACACAGAAGCTCAAGCTTGCCCCGACGGAGCGAGTCGCCTGCGTGCGGGGACGCTGCAAGGAGGTCAAGTGCCTCACGTCGCAGGGCATTCACCGCGCGGTCGGGCGCTGCGGCGATCGGCTGACGCGGCGAGGCGATGCCGTCGGACCCACACGTCCTGATAGAGTGTTGCACCACTGTTAGGCCAGAAAGGCACGAGCAGGAGGGCTCCATGAAACGGACAGCCGTGGCAACGACGGGTGCGGTGTTGATTTCGCTCCTCGGAGCATCGCTCGCCTCGGCCGCACCATCGATATCGGCGTACCTCAGCGCCGCGGTCGCTGACAGCGCCAGGCCTGCCGAGGACAAACAGCGGGACGCCGACCGCAAGCCCGCCGAGACGCTTGCCTTTGCGGGAGTAAAGCCGGGCGACACGGTGATCGAGCTCGCTCCCGGCAAGGGGTACTACACGCGGCTCTTGAGCGCAGTGGTGGGCCCCCGGGGCAAGGTGTACGCGCTGACCTCGCCGCCGAAGCCGGACGCTCCTCCGCCGGCCGTGCAGGCGATCGCTGCCGACCCGCACTACGGCAATGTGAGCGTGACGTTGCAGCGCGCTGCGGACCTGAAGCTGCCGCAGGGTGCAGATCTGGTGTGGACATCGCGGAACTATCATGACTTCCACAACATCCCGGATGCGGATGTGGCCACGATCAACCGCGCCATCTTCGCGGCGCTCAAGTCGGGCGGGACCTACCTCGTGCTCGATCATGCCGCCGAGGCCGGCTCCGGCACACGCGACACCAGCACGCTGCATCGGATCGACGAGGAGACCGTGAAGAATGAGGTGACCGCAGCTGGCTTCAAGCTCGGGGCCGAGAGCGACATTCTCCGCAGCAAGAGCGACCCGCACACCGCCAAGGTGTTCGACGCGGAGATCCGCGGTCACACGGACCAGTTCATCCTAAGGTTTACCAAGCCCTAAGCATCCGATTCTCGCTGATGCGCACCGCAAGCCGGGACGGCCCGGCGCGTCAGTCGAGCTTCAGGAGCTCGCGGGTGAGGCGATCCTCCTCGCCGGCGTAGTATTTCGCCAGCGCTTCCCTGAAGGGTGCGCTGTCAGCGGCGCTGGCGGCAGACGCAAACAGCGTCATCGAGGAGCGGAACTTCAGATAATCGGGGTACCCGAAGATCTCCTGCGCGCTGCGGACCTCGACGCGGTTCACGAGCTCGGTGCAACGGCGCAGCCGCTCCCCAAGGAGCGGATGCGCGAGGTAGGCGCGCGCCTCCTCGAGCGAGTGAAGCCCGAAGCGCTGCGCCGTGGGACTGGATCCGAGCTTGCGCAGCTGCGGGAAGATGAACCACATCCAGTGGCTTTCCTTGTGACCGGCGGCGAGCTCGGCGCATACCTGATCGAACACGGGATCCTGCGCCACGATGAAGCGATCGAGATCACAGGGATCGGTGACCATGGTCCTGAGGTCGTGTCAGTGCACCCGGCGAAAGACCATTACGAAGCGGTCCGTCTTGCCGACCATCTCTCCCTTGTAGGTGATCAGGTCGCGCGGGTCATCGGGACGGCGCAGCACATCGCTCGTGCTCACGACCTTGAAGCCGTGCTTTTCAAAGTCGCGCCGGGCGTACTGCTCATCGATACGGTGCAGTGTGCCCGCATCGGCGCTGCCGGTTCCGGGCTTCGCCGAATGATCGACCAGCAGCAGGATTCCCCCGGGCTTCACGACGCGGGCAATCTCCGTGAGTACGGCATCCGGATCGATGTCCTTCGGCCACGGTCCCTGGTCCGGATGCCAGTAGAGATCGTGATAGACCTTGATGAGGATGATCGCATCGAGCGAGCGCGCGGGGAGCCCCAGGTGCTCGACCGAGATGGTCTGATGCACCACATTCGGTAACCGCTCGACGCGACCCTGCCACTGGTTCTCGCTCCACTTGTCATAGGCGTCGTTGTTGAGCAGATACACCCGGCCCTTGCGACCGACCAGGTAGCTGAGGAGCTCGCTGTAGTAGCCGTCGGCGGCAAGGAAATCCGCGACGACCATGGGCGCGCGGATACCGGAGAGCCGCAGCACCTCGGCGGGGTGGTCGATCTCGTCGCGTTTGACATCGACCGCGGGACGTCCCTCGTGCGCGACCGCATCGCTGTAGGGATCCGGGAAGGCGCCTGCGGGTGCGAGTGCCGCGACCGTGAGGACAGCGAATGCCAGCAGGGACTGGCGCATGTGGAGACCACGGATCAGCATTTCACGACCCCCGCTGCGTCATCCGGTGCTCAACGCAGAGGCTTGTCCATGAGCTTATACCCTGCACGGGCGGCATAACCCGCGCGCTCGTAGAATGAACGCGCGCGTGTGTTCCCGTTCGCAAGCTGCAGTTGCAGCCGCACGCAGCCACACTTGAGGAGCTCCGCTTCGGCCGCGGCGAGCAGTCGTGTCCCCGTGCCGTGCGAGCGTGCCTCCGGCAGCACGAAGAGCTCATCGATCTCGCCCATCAGCCCCTGGTGCTCGACGCTCATGACCAGCACCACGATCAGGTAACCGATGAGCGCACCCTGCGACTCGGCCAGCCAAATGTTGCCGCGCTCCGCGGGGTGTGCGAGCAGCTCCTTGAGCACCAGCTCGATGCGCAGTGCCGCGAACCCCTCGATGCCCTCGAAGTCCCAGTAGCGGCGAATGAGGGCGAGCAGTCGCGGAATGTCGTCCGCACGCGCGCGGCGGATGTCCATTGCATCAGGCCGCAAGCGCCGCGGCGAGCTGCACCCGGTTGCGCCCCGAGCGCTTGGCGGCGTACTGCGCATGGTCGGCGTGGGCGACCAGATGCTGTCCCCAGACCCCGAGCGTGTCGCTCGAGGCGACGCCGATGC
>Ga0210402_10006196_pt1 | contig 10617 bp, 7 predicted proteins | sample IncBWC7MmetaG_FD_161055 | JGI IMG/M metagenome (GOLD analysis project Ga0210402, IMG submission 161055) | Forest soil microbial communities from Barre Woods Harvard Forest LTER site, Petersham, Massachusetts, United States - Inc-BW-C-7-M | ecosystem: Environmental > Terrestrial > Soil >... | reverse complement strand
GGTCATTCTTGCTTGCTAATTCCTGGTTTGTCGCGTTACCGGTAACTTGGGTACTGGGAGCCTAGGTGAATAGATTTGGGCCGGGGCGCCAGGCACCGTCGGCGTTTCCATAAGGGCTGGCGATCACGATTGTGTAGCCGTCCGGGTCGCGCATCCAACACTCCCAGTGATTGGGGCCACCGTCGCCATCGGGAGGATTGCGAGGGCGGGGTAGTACGAGCTCGACGCGCATTCCGGCTGCACGCTGCAGCAGACTAGCGGTTGATGAGAGTGGCTTGAAGGAGATAGTTCAGTGTCTTGCTGGGGAGCAGGCCTAGGAAAATGGTGCCAAATGCGGCGATGGCTAGAACAACGTTGACAGACAGCGGAAAGCGAGCGGGGGCGGTGGCGGCGAGTTCGGCGCTCGGCTCGCGCATGTACATCACCACGATAAGTCGAATGTAGTAGTAGGCGCCGATGACGCTGTTGATGGCCATGAGCACGGCTAGCCAGATGAGGTGCGAATCCACGGCAGCTTTGAAAATGTAGAACTTGCCGAGGAAGCCGGCCGTGACGGGAAGGCCGAGAAGCGAAAGCAAGAAAAGAGAGAAGATGGCAGCCACCCAGGGCTGACGTTCGCCGAGACCTGCGAAGTCATCGAGCTGGAGGTGCTTTTCGCCCGCGCCGCCGAATTGCGAAACGATGGTGAACGCGCCGACCTTCACAAGGGCATAGGCCAGCAGATAAAAGAGCACAGCGGCGTAAGCAGGGCTTGCTCCGATTTCTGTGTCTTTAGAAAGATTTGTGACGGCGGCGAATGCCACGAGGACGTAGCCTGCGTGCGCAATCGAGCTGTAGGCCAAAAGGCGCTTGACGTTGGTTTGCAGCAGCGCGCCAAGATTTCCCGCGAACATCGTGAGGACCGCAAGAATCCAGAAAGCCCAGAACCAGAATTGCGTGGCGGCGTGAACGTCGGCAAAGATGCGAAGGAGCAAAGCGAAGGCCGCGGCTTTGGGTCCGGCGGAAAAGAGGGCGGTGACGGGAGTGGGAGCGCCTTCGTAGACGTCCGGAGTCCAAATCTGAAACGGGGCAGCGGCGACTTTGAAGCCGAGGCCGATGAGGATCAGGGCCAGCCCGAGCTTCAGCATGGTGCTTGTGGGATCGGCCGCATCCATTTTCAGAAGATTCGTGGTGCCGGTGACGCCGTAAACGAGCGCGATACCATAAAGGAAAAAAGCCGTTGCGAACGAGCCCAGAAGGAAATACTTCATCGAGGATTCGCCGGACTTCAGCGTGTCGCGGCGGTAGCCCGCGAGGATGTAGCTGGAGATGGAACTCAACTCGAGACCGATGAATGCGGTGAGCAGTTCTTGCGCAGAGGCGAGTACGCCCATTCCGGCGGTAGCGAACAGGACCAGAGCATAAAACTCCGCGTCAGCCAGGCGTTCGCGGTCAAGGTAAGGCGCCGCGGCAAGAATGACGAGAACGGCCACGAACCCCACGAGATGACTGAAGAAGATACTGAAGGGATCTGCAGCGACCAGGCCAGAGAACGCAGCGCCCGGATGGTGAACCGCATAGAAGTTGCCGACAATGCCGAGGAGTGCACCGGCAACCGCGACGGTTGTCAGGATTCGGCGGCTGCGCACGAAAGGCTGGAGCAGCATCAGGAGTGCGCCAAAACCGCACCAAATAAGTTCCGGCAATACGAGCAGCAAATCTGAGGTATTGGGGAACATTTAGCGGGGTCCACGCCTTTCCAGTGAGTTTTGTTTAGGAAGGAGGCTTGCCGAACCGCTTGGTGGTAGTTGGATAGGCTGCGGCACCGCAGGCTTCACCGGCGCGTGTTGCGCGTCATATGCGCCCTGCGGCCGCGTCATCTGCTCGATGACGGACTGGCTAGCTGCCGCGGTGCGGCCGGTGATGAATACGGAGCCGATGCCCATCCACAGCGTGATCACGGCTATGCTGGCGAGAATCACGCGCTCACGCGCGGAAATGTCCCGCAAAGTCTTGTTTTTTTCGACGGTGATTTCGCCAAAGAAAACGCGCTGGTAAGACCACAGCAGATAGCACGCAGAAAGTATGACGCCAGTGGCGGCCCAGGCGGCCCAGTTCCAGTGCACCTGATACGTGCCAAGCAGAATCAGGAATTCACCGACGAAGCCATTGAGCATAGGCAAGCCGAGCGAAGAGAGCGCAACAAAGAGGAAGAACGCAGCGAGTCTGGGCATGGGAGTGGCCAAGCCGCCGAACTGAGACATCTCGAAAGTGTGGCGCCGATCGTAGAGCATGCCGACTAGCAAGAAGAGTCCGCCGGTGGAGATGCCGTGAGCGAGCATCTGGAAGACCGCGCCCTGCATGGAGATTTGGTGGAACGCGAAAATGCCGAGGACTACAAAGCCGAGGTGGCTGACGCTTGAATAAGCGACGAGCTTTTTCAGGTTAGGCTGAACGAGCGCGACGAGCGCGCCGTAAATGATGCCGATGATCGCGAGCACCGCAATCGCGGGTGCAAAACGGCGCGAAGCATCCGGGAAGAGCGGCAAGCAGAAGCGAATCATGCCGTAGGTGCCCATTTTCAGCAGGACGCCCGCGAGCATCACGGAGCCAGCCGTGGGCGCTTCGACGTGCGCGTCGGGCAGCCAGGTGTGGAACGGGAAGAGCGGAACTTTGATGGCGAAGGCCACGAAGAAGGCGAGAAAGAGAAGCGTCTCCGTGCTGCGAGGAAGAACTAGAGAACCCTGCTGAAGAGCGTTCTGGATCGCTGGCAAGTCGAAAGTTCCCGTGGCGTTGTAGAGCCAGAGGATGCCAACAAGCATCAGGATCGAGCCGGCCATAGTGTAGAGGATGAATTTGACGGCGGCGTAGATGCGGCGGTCGTGGCCCCAGATGCCGATGAGGAGATACATGGGGATGAGCATCACTTCCCAGAAGAGGAAGAAGAGAAAGAGGTCGAGCGAGAGGAAGACGCCGACGACGCCGACTTCGAGCAGAAGAATGGCGATGAAAAATTCTTTGACGCGCTTCTGAATGCTGCTCCAGGAGCAGAGGATGGAGATGACGGTGAGGAAGGTGGTCAGGATGACGAGGAAGAGGCTGATGCCGTCCGCGCCGACGTGATAGTTGATGTAGGTCTGCGATGCGGAGCCGTGTGCACCGAGCGCGATCCACTTGTGAAATTCTTCCAGTTGATATCCGGCGCTACCTAGCGGGACGCCGCGAAGGAGCCACCAGAGCGACAAGATAAACTCGGCGAGCGAAACGGCGAACGCGAGGCGGCGAATCCATTCGTGATCATCGCTGCGCAGGAACAGCAGCGCAAGCGCGCCCAGCGCGGGCAGGAAGATGAGGATCGTGAGCAAAGGCCCCGCTGGCATCAACGCACCATCCCGAGGACTGGCTTCGACGCGGGCCAGAAGAATATAACGGCTATAACGACGAGCGCTCCTATCACCACCCAAACGGCGTAGCTGCGCGTGTTGCCGGACTGCGTATGGCGAACGGTGTCGCCGATGCTCGTCGCGCCGCTGGCGATGCCATTCACCGTGCCGTCGATGCCAGCAACGTCGACAAATTTCCAGAGAACGTTCGTCGAAATCCACATCAGCGGCTTGATGACAACGGCGGCGTAGAACTCATCGACGTAGTATTTGTTCAGCAGCGTGTTGTAGACGGGCCGCATCGACTTCGCGATTTGTTCAGGCTTGCCCGGCTGGCGAATGTAGAGCCAGAAGGCTACGCCGAGGCCGATGAGGGCCGAGGCGACGGCGACGATCGCCAAAATGATTTCGAGTTGGTGTGCGGCCGCTTCGTTTACGACTTCGGCGGCTTGCCCCGATGCGAAAACGGGCGCGAGAAAGCTCGCGAAGTAATCGGGGCCGCCCAGCAACGCTGGCGCGGCAAGCCAGCCGCCGATTACGGACAATACCGCGAGAATGACCAGTGGGCCGAGCATACTCCAGGGCGATTCGTGCACATGGACTTTATGCTCGTCATAGCGCGGCTTGCCGTGGAACGTGAGGAAGATTAGCCGGAACATATAGAACGAAGTCAGCAGGGCAGTGAGCAGGCCGATGGCGTAGAGCGGATGTCCGCCCTCGATCTGAAACGCGCTGAGCAGGATGGCGTCCTTGCTGAAGAAGCCGGCGAGCGGCGGAATGCCGGCGATGGCCAGCGTGGCGATGAGCATGGTCCAGTAGGTGTACTTGATCTTTTTGCTGAGGCCGCCCATCTTGCGCATGTCTTGTTCGCCGCCCATGGCGTGGATGACGGAGCCAGCCGCGAGGAAGAGAAGCGCCTTGAAGAACGCATGAGTCATCAAGTGAAAAATTCCCGCCGAAAACGCGCCGACGCCGCATGCCAGGAACATGTAGCCAAGCTGGCTGACCGTGGAGTACGCGAGGACGCGCTTGATATCGGTTTGCACGAGGCCGATGGTGGCGGCGAAGAAAGCGGTGGCACAGCCAATGACGGCGACGACGACCATTGCCGTCTCGGAGTGCACGAATAAGATATGCGAGCGGGCGACGACGTAGACCCCGGCCGTAACCATCGTCGCGGCGTGAATCAACGCGCTGACGGGCGTGGGGCCTTCCATCGCGTCAGGCAGCCAGACATACAATGGAAGCTGCGCCGATTTTCCCGTGGCACCCATGAAGAGCAGCAGGCAGGCGATTGTGAAGGTGCCGAATTGTCCCCACGGCTCGTGCACGTTCCCCCACGTGGGACCCGTGGCAGCTGCAAAGACGCCATTGAAATCCAGCGTTCCGAACGTGCGGAAGAGCAGGAACATTCCCAGCATGAATCCGAAGTCACCGATTCGATTGACGATGAATGCTTTCTTCCCCGCATCAGCCGCCGACTTTTTCAGGAAATAGAAACCGATGAGCAAGTAGCTGCAGAGGCCTACACCCTCCCATCCCACGAAAAGCAGCACATAGTTCGCGGCCATCACCAGGATGAGCATGAAGAACATGAACAAATTGAGGTAGGAGAAGAAACGGTAGTAGCCGCCCTCATGCGCCATGTAGCCGGTCGAGTAGATGTGGATGAGGAAGCCCACGCCAGTGACAACCATCAACATGACCACGGTGAGCTGGTCGATTTGAAGGTCAAAGCCCGCGCGGAAAGTTCCGGCGGCAATCCACGTGAAATATTTCTGTATCCAAGGAATTTGCTCGGGCGATAGTTGCGTGAATTCTCGTACGGCTTCGACAGCAGCGAGGAACGACAGCCCCGTCGCGCCAAGAGCGACGCTATTCACGATCTTGTTCGGCCACTTGCCGCCCAGCATGCCGTTGACGGCCGAGCCGAGCAGCGGCAGCAGCGGAATAATCCACAGATGATCGAGTATGGGCATTAGAGTTTGAGCAAATCCACTCGCTCGACGTTCAGCGATTGCCGGTTGCGCGCCATGAGGATGATGATTCCCAACCCGACAGCCGCTTCCGCCGCCGCCACAACAATCACGAACAGAACGAATACCTGGCCATCCGACTGGTGCCGGGCCTGACTAAACGCCACAAACGCCAGATTGACGGCGTTGAGCATCAATTCGATCGACATGAAAATCGTGATCACGTTGCGCTTAAAGACAAACGCCACGATGCCGAGGCCGAAGAGGACGGCGCTAAGAACCAGATAGTAGCTCGTCGGGACCATGTTCAGCTTTTCTCCCGCTGTGCCAGAACAATCGCGCCAAGTATCGCCACGAGAATGAGGAACGAAGTCAGCTCGAAGGGATAAACAAATTCCCGGAAGAGCATGGTCGAAATCTCTTTGGTATTGGCCAGCGCGCCGGACTGCAAACCCGCTTGCGCGCTCTCATTCGAACGCGCGATGGCCGCGGCCAGGAATCCAAGAAGCGCAACCGCCAGCGGAATGCCAGCGACACCCGCAAGTTTCGAAACATTGGTGCGCTCTTCCACTCCGGCGTTCAAAAGCATGATGACGAAGACGAAAAGCACCATGATGGCGCCGCCGTAGACGATGATCTGGACGGCGGCGACGAATTCCGCGCCCATCAACAGATAGAGACCCGCCAGGGCGATCATCACCACGATCAGCGAAAGCGCGCTATGAATTGGGTGGCGCTGGAAGATAAGGCTCAACGCGCCTAGCACCGCGAGCGTGGCAAGAACAAAGAAAATGGCTAACTGAGGGGTCATCGCGCACCCCACTTCAGAATGGCGAATGCCGTGATCACCACATTCGCAATCGAAACTGGCAGCAGCAGTTTCCAGCCAAATGCCATGAGCTGGTCATAGCGAAATCGCGGAAGTGTGCCGCGCATCCAGACGTAAACGAAAAGAAAAACAAAAATTTTCGCGAGCAGCCAGAACGGCCCTTGAACGAACTCGTTCACAGCAGGGAACACGATGAGCACTGCGCCGATGGCGGTGATCGCCGTACCAACTCCGGGAAGAATGATGCGCCCGAAAATCGTTTCGTACCGGATGCCGTCCCAAATCACCCACAATCCAAACGGAATCAGAATCAACGACGGCAGATAGTGCGTGAACGTCCAGCTAGCAGGGAATGGAGAGAGCCACCCGCCGAAAAACATAATCGTACAGAGGCACGAGACGGTGATCATGCTGGTGTATTCGGCGATGAAGAACATCGCGAACTTGAAGCTGGCATATTCCGTGTGGAAGCCAGCAACCAGTTCCGATTCCGCTTCCGGCAAATCGAACGGCACACGGTTCGTTTCCGCAACCGCAGCGACGAAGAAGCAGAAAAATCCCAGGATCTGTGGCCAAACGTTCCAACCAAAGATGCCCCGTTCGGGATGATGCGCCTGTGCGTTGATGATGTCGCGCAGGTTAAAACTGCCCGCGAGCAGGAGCACTCCAACGACCGACATAGTCAGCGCGAGTTCGTAGCTGACCATCTGCGCAGAGCTGCGCAAACCCCCAAGCAGAGGATACTTGCTGTTCGAGGACCAGCCGGCCAATGCAACGCCGTAAACACTGAGCGCTGTGATGGCAAAAAGCGCGAGAATGCCTATGTTCAGATCGGCGATGCCGAGAGTGATGTCGTGACCGAAGAGGTGTAGCGGTTGCGGACCGAAGGGAATAATGGCGATGGACGTCAACGCAAGCGCCAGCGCCATCAGCGGCGCGAGGAAATAAGTAAATCTGTCCACGCCTGCCGGTGTCGGATCTTCTTTCAAAAGAAATTTTGCGCCATCCGCCAAAGGCTGGAGCAGGCCGTGCGGCCCGACGCGATGCGGCCCCCACCGCGACTGCATGTGCGCCACAACTTTGCGCTCGAACCACGTCAGATAGGCGTTGACAGTCAAAACGATAAAAAGCAAAAGCGCAATCTTGACGAATATGATGATCAAATTGGCGTTTGCAGTTAAGAAGGCGCTCACGGCTTGGCTTCCGCCTCCGGCAGAGATTCCATCATCGTGCAGAAGTGGCCAAGCGTGCCGCTGGTAAAAAGAGTGTCGTGGGCGGAGCGAATCAAACCCACGGGAACATCGTAGGGCGCGTGGCCGTTCTTCGCCGCATGAACGATGGTGGGTTCCGCGCCGCCGGTCAGCAACCCTGCGGGCTGAACGTCGTATCCCGGAACCGCTTTGCGAATTTCCTCAAATACCGCCGCAGGCGACTTGTAATGGAATGCTTTGCCCAAGCCAAGTTTTTCCAACTGATGCGACAGAATGCGCAGCAGATCAAAGTCGGTGCGTGGCCCCATCACTTCGGCGGCTTTGTGAAGCAGCTGAATTTCACCCGAAGTGTTGGTGACGCTGCCCTCTTTTTCATAAGCCGAGGCAGCGGGGAAGACGATGTCCGCCAGTTTCGCCGTCTCGGTCAAAAACATTTCGTGAACGATCAACAGCTCGAGCTTGCCGCGTCCAAAACCAAGCGTGCCAAAATGAGCAAGGGGATTCGCGCCCATCACATAAAGCGCTTTGAGTTTCCCGTTTTGCGCCGCTTCCACCATGGCCGGAGTGGTCTGCCCAGGCTTCGCAGGAAGAACCGCGTCCCACAACCGTTCGAATGCTTCGCGCGCCGGGGCATCGTCAACGTGCGCGTAACCCGGGAGCCGGTCCGGCAGCAGCCCCATGTCGGCGGCTCCGCGCGAATTTGCGTAATCGCCCAGCGCCATGTAACGAACTTTGCCATGCAGCTTTGACCCGAACGCAACGAGTTGCGCGATCGCCGCGCCCGTTACTTCCGCCCCGAACACAATGGCCACGTCGGGCTCGGCATCGAGGGCCGCCTTCAGTTGAACAAGTTGCTCAACGAGATTGCTTGGAAGCTGGCCCTCTTCGTGAGCCATCCAGCGTATGGCCGCTGCTTCCTGACTCGCCGCGAGCTTGACGAATTGCGTCGCCTTGCGCTTCAGCTTAATCTCATTCGCATTCAGAATGAAAAGTCTTTCGCCAATGTGGCGAATGCCTTTGCGAATCTGCCAGGCGGCCAGCGGATTTTGATTCGTGGGATCGTTGCCCACGAGGAGAACAGCCTTCGCCTCAGCCAACTGCTGCATGGTTAGCAGGGAGTCGCCGGCGCGGTCGCCAAGCGCCGTGACGAGTCCCGTGTAGTCCGCGGTGCGGTGATGGTCGACGTTGTTCGTGCCGAATGTGGCGCGAGCCAGCCGTTGAAACAGATAGTTCTCTTCGTTCGAAGTGCGGTTCGAGCCGATAAAACCGATGGCATCTTTGCCGCCCGCGTCGTGAATCTGCTTCAGCCTGGTCGCGGCAGTCTGCGCGGCCTCTTCCCAGGAAACGGGAAAAAGCTTATCGCCCTTGCGAACCATCGGCTGGCGCAAGCGTTCAGGATGTTTGGTGAAATCAAATCCGAAGCGCCCCTTGATGCATAAGAAATCTTCATTAATCCCGGAGAGATCCCGGTTATTCGCGCGCATAATTTCGTGGTTGCGCACGCTCAGTGTCGTCTTGCACCCGTTCGAACAATGCGTACAAACGGTCGAGACGTAGGTCATCTCCCACGGCCGCGTCTTATAACGGTACGTGCCGCTGGTAAGCGCTCCGACCGGGCAAATATCGATGCACATCCCGCACTCTTCGCATTCGAGGTGGTCTTCGCGGTTCGGAATGATGATGCTATTCGCTCCGCGCATTCCGACACCCAGCGCTTTCACGTCCATTCCTTCATCGCACACGCGCACGCAGCGGAAGCAAAGAATGCAGCGCGGGGCGTCATAGTAGACGAGCTCCGACCATTTCTCTTCCGGCCGGTGAATTTTTTCTTCGACGAACCGGCTTGTGTCCGCGCCGTAGCGAAACACCATGTCCTGCAGCTCGCACTCGCCGCCTTTGTCGCACACTGGGCAATCGAGCGGGTGATTCGTCAGCAGAAATTCGAGCATCGCTTTGCGCGCGCCGCGAACTTGCTCCGTGTCAGTTCGAACGACCATGCCTTCGGTGGCAATCAATGTGCACGCCGTTTGCAGCTTCGGCATTTTTTCCACTTCCACAAGGCACATGCGGCATGCGGCCTGCAACGATAATCCGGGGTAATAGCAGAACGATGGCACTTCCGTTCCAATGCGGCGCGTCGCTTCGATCACCAGCGTTCCCGGAGGAACCTGCACGTCGCGGTCGTTGATTTTCAGCGTGACTAGCTTCGTATCTGCCATGGATTCCTAACGCGAGCCTACGAGTGCTTCCGCGGATTTATTCGCACAGCGCCCGTGCAGGTGATCTTCGAATTCGTTGCGCCATTTCTGCACGATGCTGATCGTCGGCAGCGCGGCAGCGTCGCCGAGCGGGCAGAATGTGCGCCCCAGCATGTTTTTGGCAAGCTCCCCTGTGAGGTCAATATCCTCGGGACGGCCGTATCCTGCATGGAACCGATCCAGCATTTTTTTCAGCCAGGACGTGCCTTCCCGGCACGGAATGCACCAGCCGCAGGATTCGTGCGCATAAAAGTGCATGATTCGCCGTGCCATGTCTACCATGCAGGTCGTTTCATCCATGACCACCATGCCGCCGGAGCCGAGCATCGACCCGGCTTTGGCCACGGAGTCGTAATCCATCGCGATGTCGATTTCGCTGGCGCTCAAAATCGGGCACGAACTGCCACCGGGAATGACAGCCTTGAGCTTCTTGCCGTCCGGAATCCCACCTGCCATTTCGTAGATGAACTTTTTCATGTTCATCCCGAGGGGAATTTCGTAAATCCCAGGCTTGTTGATGTGGCCTGCGACGCACAGCAGCCGCGTGCCGCCATTTTTCGGAGTGCCGCGCTTGGCGTAATTTTCGCCACCTTCCAGAATGATGGCCGGAACGGAACTGAGAGTTTCGACATTATTAATGATCGTCGGGCAGCCGTACAGGCCCACAACCGCAGGGAAGGGCGGCTTGATGCGAGGGTATCCGCGCTTGCCTTCGAGCGATTCCATCAACGCCGACTCCTCGCCGCATTCGTAGGCGCCCGCGCCGGTATGCGTGACCAAGTCGAAATCAAAGCCGGAACCGAGAATGTCCTTACCCAAGTAGCCGTTCGCATAAGCTTCCACGACGGCGGCTTCCACAATGTCCAGTACGTAGCGATATTCGCCGCGGACGTAGATAAAGCCACGGTGTGCGCCGAAGGAACGTCCCGCAATGACCATGCCCTCGATCAACTGATGTGGATCCATCTCCATCAGCGGGCG
>Ga0210402_10006194_pt1 | contig 10621 bp, 8 predicted proteins | sample IncBWC7MmetaG_FD_161055 | JGI IMG/M metagenome (GOLD analysis project Ga0210402, IMG submission 161055) | Forest soil microbial communities from Barre Woods Harvard Forest LTER site, Petersham, Massachusetts, United States - Inc-BW-C-7-M | ecosystem: Environmental > Terrestrial > Soil >... | reverse complement strand
ACCATCCCTGGCATGGACTTGAGGAAGCGAGGATCGAAGCGGACGCGAGAAATCTCACCGAACCCAAACTCAACTTCGACCCGGCGAAGACCTACTCCTTGCCGGAGCTCATCGATCTCGCCGAATCGCACAATCCAGAGACGCGCATTGCCTGGGAGCATGCCCGTGCGCAAGCCGCCGCTTGGGGCATCGCGCGCAGCGAGCTCTATCCCACGGTAGCGGCAGCGGCACTCGCTGGGGTTGACCGCGAACAAGTTTACCTGACAGACCGCTTCTTCCGTCAAACCATCGGCGACTTTCAGGTCGTGTTGAATCTGAATTACACGATCTTTGACTTCGGCGCGCGGGCCGGCCGAATCAGCGCTGCGAAAGCGGAGGCCCTGGCAGCGAACTTCACCTTCAATGACGCACACCGCGAAGTGATTTACCGAGTCGAGCAGTCCTACTACCAACTCTTGAATGCCTCAGGCCAGGAAGAAGCCGCACGGGCGAATCTTTCGAACGCGCAGGCCGTGCAGCAAGCGGCCGAAGAGCGTTTGAACCATGGCTTAGCGACTCTCCCCGACGTACTCGAAGCACGTAGCGCCACCGCACAGGCGGAATACGAACTGCAGGCAGTGCTGGGAGCCGAGGAGATTGCTCACGGGAACCTGGCAAACGCTCTCGGAACGATTCCACAAACTGCCATAAGCGTCCAACCCCTACGAGAGCTTACAATTCCGAGCACCATCGACGACACCGTCAACTCTGCGATGGATCGCGCACTGGCGCAGCGACCTGACCTCCTTCAGCGGGTCGCCGACGTCCAAGCAGCCAAAGCCAGAGTGAAGGAAGCGCGTGCGGCCTACTATCCCTCACTGAATTTCACCGCTACGCCAACCGCGCAGTCGCTGTACGGGTTGCAACAGCAGTTTTCGTGGGGACAAACGGCAGGCCTGGCGGGTGGCATGGCCTTTAGCTTGAATTGGACCGTGTTCGACGGCAGGGCGCGAAAAAATAGGCTCGCGCAAGCGGAAGCCAACGTCCATGAGGCGGAGGCTCAAATCCACGTTTCGCGCGATCAGATCGCGAACGAAGTTTGGGCAGCATACTCCAATTTGAATACTGCCTTGCGCCAGCGCGAAGCCGCGACTGCGCTGCTCGAAGCCGCTGGCCGCTCCTACGATGCCGCCCTGGAATCCTATAACTATGGGCTTCGCAATCTGCTGGACGTGACCGCAGCGCAACGAACTCTCGCGCAAGCTCGCTCGACCGACGTCCTCGCCCGCACGCAGGTCCTTACGACTTTGGCCGCTTTGGCTTTCAGAGCGGGGGACTCAATTCAAGCGAACGCAATGAAACCCAGACCATGACTCTCCTTCGAGATTCCCGGTTCGTGAGACTTCTGCCCCTCCTGCTGGTAGCGCCGCTACTATCGAGTTGCTCGCGGGCGCCGTCCATAGACGTACTAGGTTCGTTTTTCCCAGCGTGGCTGCTGTGTTTCATCGTGGCGATTGTGCTGACGGCCCTCGCCCGGTTGGCATTGTTGCGCTTGCGGGTGAAACCAGCATTACCGTTGCTGGTTTACCCGAGCCTGGCTGCACTCTTCACTTTCCTGCTGTGGCTCATCTTTTTTTACTAACGACTCTTATTGAATTTCTCATACTGCAATTCTCAGCAGCGAGGCGCAAAGACCATGGAACTCGATTCCAACGCGACAACCACAAAGCAACTTAGCCGTTGGGTGACCATCGGCATTCTACTGGCGGCAATCGTCCTGGGCCTCAGCGTCCTGTACCACGTCAATCACTCTCCGCGAACCGACGATGCCGAAGTATTCGCCAACTTTATAGGGATCGCTCCGCAAGTCGAGGGCCCCATTGTTCGCCTGAACGTGCGAGACAACCAGTTCGTCAAGAAGGGCGAACTGCTATACGAAATTGATGAGCGACCGTATCAGTACGCGCTCGAGAGGGCTCTTTCGGAGCAGGCCGCCCTCGAAGGGCAAATCGCTGACGAACAGCGGAGAATCAATGCGCTGGTGAGCGGCGTTTCCGTTGCCAAAGCGAATATTTCCAGTTCCCAAGCCGACGTGGCACGCGGGGCGGCGGCCGTCGAACAAGCGCGGGCGGATGTGTCCAATGCGGAGCAAGGGGTGAGCCGGGCAAAAGCGGAGTGGACGTACGCGAGCAACAACCTGCACCGTCTTGAGCCGCTTCTGGCAAAGCAATTCGTCACCGTCGATCAGGTGGACCGTGCAAGGACCTCTGAAATCGCGCAGTCGGAAGCACTGAAGCAAGCGGATTCGCAATTGAGGCTTTCTCAAGCAGGCCTCCAATCCGCGCAAGCGCAATACGAGCGGTCTAAGGCGGCTCTCGAACAGAGCAAGGCGCAACACGAACAAGCACATAACGCGGTCACCACACTCGAACCTCTGGTCAACCAGCGAGGTGCGCGTGAATCAGCCGTGAAGGATGCTCGCTACAACCTGAACAACTGCCAAGTGTATGCGCCGTTTGACGCTCTGGTCACAAACCTGACGATTTCGGAAGGGGCTTACGCCCATGTGGGGCAGGACGTCTTCACGCTGATTGACGCACGCACCTGGTGGGCAATCGGCAACTTTCGCGAAGGACAACTGTCGCACATTAAACCGGGAATGCGGGCCGATGTTTACGTCCTGTCGAAGCCCAATGTCCGATTCTCAGGCATCGTGGACAGCGTAGGGTTTGGAGTCACTCCTGATCCTGACGTCATCGGAAAGCTGGACAAAGGCCTGCCGGACGTGCAGCGAACGCTCAACTGGGTACACCTAGCTGCCAGGTACCCGGTTCGCGTGCGCGTGGAAAATCCAACACCAGAGCTCTTTCGAGTCGGCGAATCTGCGGTTGTGACGATTCGAGAGAATTGAGCATGGCTATTGCCGCACAAAGCGTCTCTGCGACGCCCTCTTCCCTGTCTTGGTTAGAACAGTTTCTTAAAGACGAACTGTCACCGTACACGGGTAGAACAGCGTTGGTCGCACGAATGGTTATTGCCGCGACCCTCGTCATGGTGATCTGCATGGTATTCCGCATCCCCTACGCGTTCCAAGGAGCAATCTACGCGCTCATCGTTTCTCGAGAGAGCTCTCAAGCCACGTTCAAGTCGGCTGCGTCTATCCTCTCCTTGACCGGAATCGGTGGCGCGTATCTTTTGGCTTCGGCCTGGTTCGTCATCAGCATACCAACGCTGCATCTTCTCTGGGTCATAGCTTCATTTTTTCTGGGATTTTACGCGATCAGCACCATCAAGAACTTCGGTGCCAGTTCCACGTTCGCGATCGTGATTTGCATCGGAGTGCCTCTTTGGGACCGCCATGTCTCAGCCAAAACAAATGTCGAAGATACGCTGTGGCTCTGTCTGGCATCCGCGATTGGAGTCGTGGTTACAGTAGGGGTAGAAATACTGTTTTCGCGAATCAAGCCCGGCGAGGACATCGTCGTGGGCGTCGCTGACCGCCTTGCCGCCGTAGAAAACTTGTTAGTGTGTTTTGCGAACAACTGCTCTGTCGACCGGCTAACGCAAGCAAATGTGGTGCGTCTAGCCATGGTCGGAACGTCCATGTTGCGACGCATCCTACAACGGTCTGCCTATGCACCGACTTATGCCGAACAAATGGGAGCAGTGATCGCTCTTACGGGAAGACTAGTCGATCTCGCCGCCAATCTGGCGCTTCCCAGTCAACTGCCTGAGGATGATCGCGAACAAATTCGTCTTCTGGCCAAGAGCGTTGGCAGCCTTCGTTCCGCTTTGCTGGCGAAGGGAACTCCCCTTTTGAATGCATTCGATGTGACTCAAGGGAATGTTCCACACGCCATTCCGTTCGTGGCCGAGATGGAAAAAACGGTCCAGCTCATGAAGGAAGTTCTTATAGGCTCTCAATCGCTCAGTGTTTTTGCACCACTGCCCTCAACTGGCGATCAACAGCCATCCTTTTTCGCCCGTGACGCGTTCACCAACGTCAAGCACATCCAATTTGCCCTGAAAGGATGTTTGACGGCCAGCTTGTGCTACATCATTTATAACGGGGTGGATTGGCCAGGAATCAGCACGGCAGTCACGACCTGTTTCCTCACTGCGCTTTCTACCGTCGGTTCGTCTCGACAAAAGCAGGTGCTGCGTATCTCTGGAGCCGTGGTGGGTGGCTTCCTTATTGGGATGGGCTCACAAGTGTTCATCTTGCCCGATCTGGATTCGATTGCGGGATTCACCATTTTTTTTGTCGTTGTCACGGCCTTCGCTTCCTGGTTCATGACTCCCAGCCCGCGCTTGTCATACTTTGGCGTGCAGATCGCCGTTGCTTTTTGCCTCATCCATCTCAATTCATTCGCAATCGAGCCTTCGCTCTCGATAGCCAGAGATCGTGTCGTCGGCATCTTGTTTGGATTAATCATGATGTGGCTCGTCTTCGATCAACTATGGGGAGCATCCGCCGTCTCCGACATGAAGAGGGCGTTCGTTTCGGCGGTTCGATTGCTGGCTCAATTTGCACGAGAGCCGATCTCGAGGGACTACAACGTGGCCGCGGAACGCAGTTACTCCCTCCGTGAGGAGATCAACAACAATTTCGACGGCGTGCGAGCCTCCGCAGACGGCGTTCTCTTTGAATTCGGACCTTCTCGCCAGCAAGACCTCGCGTTGCGCAGTAGGTTCAGACAGTGGCAACCGCAGCTGCGGCTCCTTTTCATAACTGAAATTGCACTCTGGAAGTACCGCGCCCGACTTCCAGGCTTTGAGTTACCGCACGCCGTAGGCGCAGCTCAGCGTGCCTTCGATGACGAACTGGCGCGAGCCCTGGAAGCCATCGCAGATCGAATCGAAGGACGGCCATCGCAAGTAGGACTCTTCGAAGAGTCGCTTGCGCGTCTGGAACGCACGGTCAGTACTTACGAGGGATCGGAACCACAACCTGCGACCGCAGATCGATTCCAAGCGTTCCTTTCCCTGCACCGCAGAATCGAAACCTTGACGAGTTCGTTGCAGAAAGAAATCGGAAACGCTGTGTAATCGTGATACCGCCAGAGATTACGCGAAGATCTGCACGGGCGCGTTACGTCCACACAGCGTGCAAGAGTTTGGAGCTTAGTCACGACCTCGACCTTATCGTCAAATCCTTGGCATAACACTGCTGCAAGAGCAATTCCTCATTCTGAATCTACCGTCCCCTTTTTGTTGAAAACAAAGCGGATCGCCAATTCTCACGCCCATGTTCGGCGTTGGACACACAGTTGCTTTCCCTCATAGCGTCAGTTTCGAGGCAGTCAATTGAAAGGAGAATTTGAAAATCGTATGGCTCAACAATCATCAAACGGCAATCGTCCAAAACTGAGTGAGAAGGGACTCTTAACTCCGGACAATTGCGTCGTGGCGCTGATCGACCATCAGGGCCAAATGTTGTTTGGAACAGGTAATTTCGACCGCCAAGGAATCATCAACAACACCGTGGCTTTCGGAAAAGCCGCAAGGGTATTCGATGTACCTGTGGTTTTGACAACGGTCGAGACCAAGTCCTTCAGCGGGAACATGTGGCCGCAGCTGCGAGCCGTATTCCCGGGGAAAGAACCCATCGAGCGTTCGTCCATGAACTCCTGGGACGACAAGAACTTTGTCGCGGCCATCGAAAAGACGGGACGGAAAAAGATCGTGCTGGCCGGGCTCTGGACGGAAGTCTGCGTTGCATTTCCTACGGTACAGGCGATTCGCGACGGTTACGAAGTCTACGTCGTGGAAGATTGCTGCGGCGACGTGAGCCAGCTTGCTCACGACAACGCGATGAAGCGCGTCATTCAAGCCGGCGCAAAGCCGGTCACCTCACTGCAGGTCATGCTCGAATGGCAGCGCGATTGGGCCCACAAGGGCACCTACGATGCCGTGATGGACATCGTGAAGAATCACTACGGAGCCTACGGGATCGGCGTCGAGTACGTGTACACGATGGTGCACGGCGCGCCGGCCACGAAATTCCCGGACTACGTGGTTCCCGCTGCAGTCGCAGTTCACAGGTAAAACTCAACGGGCGGAGGAAACTCCGCCCTTCTTAATCCATTTGGGAAACCTGAAAGGGAGATTACCGTGTCTGCTGAGCTCATATTGCACAACGCCAAGATCGCCACGAACGCAGTGCCCTCGTTTGTCGAAGCCATCGCCATAACAGCGGGAAGGATATCCGCTGCAGGGAAGGATGAAGAAATTCTGCGCCTGCGAGGCCCTCAAACGCGCGTAATTGACGGGCGCCGGCGAACCGTCATCCCAGGTCTCAACGATTCACACATGCATCCGATCCGGGGCGGGCTCAACTACAACTTGGAATTGCGCTGGGACGGCGTCCCTTCGCTTGCCGATGCATTGCGCATGCTGAAAGAACAAGCTGCACGAACTCCCGCGCCTCAGTGGGTCCGGGTGATCGGAGGCTGGACCGAATTCCAATTCGCCGAACGCCGGATGCCGACCCTCGATGAGATCAACACAGTTGCCCCAGACACGCCCGTGTTCGTGATGCATTTGTATGACCGCGCATTATTGAACGCAGCGGCGTTGCGGGCGGTGGGCTATGACAAAAACGCTCCAGATTTCCCGGCTGGTGAGGTTCAGCGTGATCGCCACGGAAATCCCACGGGTCTTCTCATCGCCAAGCCCAACGCCAACATTCTCTATTCCACGCTCGCCAAAGGACCAAAGCTCTCCCGCGAAGATCAGCTCAATTCCTCCCGGCTCTTCTTCCGCGAGCTCAACCGCTTCGGCATCACCAGTGCGATCGACGCCGGAGGCGGATTTCAGAATTATCCCGACGACTATGGCGTAGTGAACGAACTGCATCGCAATGGCGAGCTGTCGATTCGCCTCGCCTACAACCTCTTTACGCAGAGGCCGAAGCAGGAACTCGCTGACTTTCAGAACTGGACGAAAATGACAAAGCCCGGCGACGGCGACGACTTCTATCGTGTCAACGGAGCAGGAGAGATGCTGGTTTTCTCCGCCGCGGACTTCGAAGACATTCTCGTGCCGCGCCCGGACATGCTCCCCGTCATGGAAAGCGAGCTGAAAGCGGTGATTCGCCATCTCGTGGAGAATCGCTGGCCGTTTCGCATACATACCACCTACAACGAGACCATCGAGCGGGCACTGAACGTCTACGAAGAGGTGAACCGCGAGATTCCGTTTGACGGCCTGCACTGGTTCTTCGATCACTGCGAAACGATCTCCGACCGCAACATCGAGCGCGTTAAAGCGCTCGGCGGCGGTATCGCTGTGCAGAACCGCATGGCTTTCCAAGGCGAATACTTCGTCGAGCGATACGGCTCACAACAAGCCAAGCGCACTCCGCCGATCCGCCGCATGCTGGAAATGGGGGTTCCGGTGGGCGCAGGCACCGACGCAACCCGCGTTTCGAGCTACAACCCTTATCTTTCTCTGTACTGGCTTATCACCGGCAAGACCGTCGGGGGCCTCAGTCTTTATCCTCAAGAGAACCGATTGGATCGTGAGGAAGCGCTCAAGCTCTACACCATGGGGAGCAGCTGGTTTTCAACCGAAGACGGCAAAAAAGGAGCGCTTGCTCCTGGCCAACTGGCCGACTTGGCGGTTCTCTCTGGCGACTATTTTTCAATTCCTGAAGAAGAGATCAAGCATCTCGAATCGGTACTTACGATCGTGGGTGGGAAGATCGTCTATGCCACCGACGAATTCTCAAAACTTGCGCCGCCTCCGCTGCCGGTGAGCCCAGGCTGGTCTCCTATCAAAGAATATGGAGGTTACGCGAAGGCCCCGGACCACACTCTTGGTGTATCTCACCCCGCGGCCTGTTCGCATGTTGAGGCACCAGCCGATGGCGGGACGCACTCGCACCTTCAAGTGCTGGGTGAGTTTGGCCTATGGGGGCTGGGTTGCGACTGCTTTGCATTCTGATTCACGCGTGGATAGAGGGATCGAAATGAAGGTGCTGTTCTTATCTTTTATCGTTGGTCTCGGAGTAGGTGTCCTCTACGGACTCATCCGGGTAAAAAGTCCGGCACCGCCCATCGTCGCTTTACTCGGCCTCTTGGGGATGGTGTTTGGCGAGCAGTTCGGGACTTGGATTCAGACGAAGAAGCTCGACGTTTCGCGTGCCGCATCCATATGCCTTGTCGGTGAACGCTACGACCGTCAGCATCCATCCGAGACTCCTTAGCGCGGGCAGGCACTCGAATGTGTTTCGTGGGATTAGATGATCAGCAATTTAGGAGAGACAAATGCGCTTGAACAAAATTCTCGCCGGAATATCAGTTGCGATACTTCTCACGATTGGGTTCGCGAGTGGATTCCAATACTTCAACACATTTGCGCAAGGTGTCCAGACAACCAAAGCACAGGGCGTTGCTGTTGGACCACAGTACGACACGACGCATGTCTACGTTGCTCCACAGGACTTTGACCGTTTTGTTGCGAGCCTGATTGCCACATTCGGTGGCACAACAACCAAGCAGGGCGTTTTCACCGTAACTCCGACACCCAGCAGCACCATGTCGCAGCTGGTCATGACTCCTGTAGGCACCGTATCCGTATTCGGATTCAAGACGCCGGTTCCGTATCCATTCGGCTTGGAACGCACAGGCTATCTGGTGACTGATGTGGACGAGGCGATCCGCGCCGCCAAGGCCACGGGCGCGGATGTCTTAGTCGCTACCTTCAACGATCCGATTGGCCGAGATGCGATCATTCAATGGCCGGGTGGCGTGAACACACAACTGTACTGGCACACCACCGCGCCATCTTATGGCCCGCTCCAAACTATTCCGGAGAATCGGGTCTATGTCTCGCAGGACCGAGTGGATGCATTTGAGTCCAGCTTTCTCGCGTTTTCCCACGGGAGTGTCGTTTCTGATGAGCCCCGCGCACCGGGCGTCGAAATCGGAAGACCTGCAGAAACCTATCGGCGAGTGAGGATCGAATCGAAGTTCGGCAAGTTGACCGCGCTCATTACCGACGGTCACCTTCCGTATCCGTACGGCCGGGAAATGACCAGCTATGAAGTAACGAATCTGACAGACACGCTAACTAAGGCAAAAGCCAGCGGCGTCGACGTCCTCGTACCCCCTTATAAGACCGATGAGCGAGAATCCGCTGTCGTGCAGTTCCCCGGAGGATACATCACGGAAATCCACTCGGTAATAAAGAAATAAGAAGGGCAAACGACTTCTGACGATGATTCGCGAAGCGCAGTGCTACTACACGTGGGATTGGAACGACGAGATACATGCAAACGTTGATGATCTTAATGGTCGTGTCTCTTGCGACGCCGCCATCTTCGTCACTTACCGAATGAAAGTCGCAGGAATCTATGGGGAATAGTAACAAGTTGCATCGACTCCAATCTATAACAGCAGCACTCGTTGGGGTCTTCTTCTTCCACGCCATTATCGGAGTGTTTGGATTGAGACTGGCGATGGGCGGGCTGGCCGTATTCGTACTCGGCGCTGTTGTTGTCTGCGTCGCGTTCCCGACCCAGGGCGCGGAATCATGAAACTCGATCCTTCTATTCTCGCCAGAATTCAGTTCGCCTTTACGGTGAGTTTCCATATCATTTTTCCGACGATGTCGATCGGCCTTGCTTCCTTCCTGGCCGTGATCGAGGCCCTTTGGCTGAAGACTAAGAAGCCGGTATATCTCGAGATTTATAAGTTTTGGCTCAGCATTTTTGCCATGGGCTTCGGGATTGGTGTTGTCACGGGAATCGTGCTCTCCTTTGAGTTCGGTCTCGGGTTTGCTCGCTTCGCGCAGATGGCCGGACCAGCCATTGGTCCACTGATCGCGCTCGAGGTATTGACGGCCTTCTTCCTGGAGGCAGGGTTTCTGGGAATCATGCTCTTCGGCCTTCATCGCGTCGGTCCAAAGCTCCACTTTTTCGCTACTTGTATGGTAGCGATCGGCACGCTTATTTCGGCTTCGTGGATTCTTTCGGCGAACAGCTGGATGCAGACGCCCGCCGGTGTGGCAATCCATGATGGCCATTTGACCGTACTAAGTTGGCGCCACGTGCTGGTGAACCCGTCTTGGCTCTATCGGCTTCCCCACATGTTGACTGCAGCCTACCTCACCGCGTCATTCATGGTCGCAGGAGTAGGCGCTTGGTATCTGCTGAAAGGCAAACATCAGGATTTTGCGCGCAGGACTCTTGCCTTGGGAACCGCGTTCGGGACCGTGTTGATTGCCGGACAGGTCTTCATCGGAGACATTCTTTACGGCACCATGCTCAAGTATCAACCGTCGAAAATGCAGGCCGCAGAGGGCTTCTGGGAAAAGCAATCGCAGTCGCCGGCACCATATTATTGGGTCATCGTTCCCGACCAAAACAATCAGCGAAATCGCTTCCAATTGGGAATACCGTACCTTGGAAGCATCTGGTTGACCCACAGTCTCGATGGGCGCGTCGAAGGCTTGAGGAATACGCCACGCGACCTTCAGCCCAGAATGGGAATGGTGTTCTACGCCTTTCGCATCATGTATGGCTTGGCCATGGTCATGTTTGCTGTCGGAGTTGCATCACTATGGTTGCGGTTCCGCAGAAAACTCTTCAGTTCCCGCTGGTTCCTGTGGATTTTAGTATTCATGACACCGTCCGGCA